>ERZ779629.422-NODE-422-length-17618-cov-22.902636_pt1 | contig 17618 bp, 9 predicted proteins | sample MGYA00514192_ERZ779629 | MGnify/ENA primary metagenome ERZ779629 (study PRJEB29562, sample SAMEA4376709) | mouse gut metagenome | isolation source: Cecum | study: EMG produced TPA metagenomics assembly of the A DSS colitis mouse model was used to assess the... | reverse complement strand
GGGCGTATTGGAAAATCCGAAAAGGATATTCCAATACATTGCTCGCCCGTGTTATAGGAACTTTCCGGCTGCCTGCGTCTCCGTTCCCGCGTTCCAACGCAAAAGGACCATCTTTTTCGCAAGAAGCGCCTTCAATCCGGTACAATATGCGTATCGAAAACAAGGAGGACCTTCCCATGCGGAAACAGAACCATCCCACGCTCACCCCGGAATTGATACGGCGGTACATAGAACATCTGCGGGAACAGGAGCGAAGCCCCGCCACCCTGCAAAAGTATGCCCACGACCTCCACGCCCTGCGGGACTTCCTGGACGGCGGCGAGCTGACCAAGACGGCGCTGATCGGCTGGAAAGCCCAGCTCATTGAGGCCCACGCCCCGGCCACGGTCAACTCCATGCTGGCGGCGGTCAACGGCTTCCTGGCCTTTATGGGCTGGCGGGAGCTGTCCGTCCGGCTGCTGAAAATCCAAAAGGCCCTGTTCCGGGACGAGGGTCGGGAGTTATCCCGCGCCGAGTACGCCCGCCTCGTCCACGCGGCGGAACAGTCCGAGAATGAGCGGCTGGCCCTGATTCTGCAAACCATCTGCGCCACAGGTATCCGGGTATCCGAATTGAAATTCATCACCGCCGAGGCGGTCCGAACGGGCAGGGCGGAGATCGTCAACAAGGGCAAGCGCCGCGTCCTGTTCCTCCCGGACCAGCTGCGGCGGCTTTTGAAAAAATATCTCCAGAAACAGAAAATCACCGCCGGGCCGGTGTTTGTCACCCGGACGGGCAAGCCCGTGGACCGCTCCAACATCTGGCGGGATATGAAAGCCCTCTGCGAGCGCGCCGGGGTGGAGCCGGGGAAGGTGTTCCCCCACAACCTCCGCCACCTGTTCGCCCGGACTTACTATTCGCTGGAGAAAGACCTGTCCCGGCTGGCGGATATTTTGGGCCACTCCAGCGTCACCACCACCCGCATTTACACCGCCGAGAGCGGCCTTGTCCACGCCCGGCAGGTTGAGCGGCTGGGCCTGATCCTTACAACATAGTTTTCGTTCTGTTGTGGTCATGCCGTTCTGAGGCATTATATACTTCCTAAATTATACATACCGAGGGCAAAAAAATCAAGTGCCAATCGGTATTTGGGCATGACAAGCAGGCGGGACAAATACAATTTTTTGCCGCGCCAGCTTTGCTATGCGAATTTAAGAAAATGGGGGTGTCATTTTCTACAAAAACAAGGTATAATAAAGGCAATCCAATTTGCGGGTATTCCCAGACCACAACAGAACGAAAATTCTGTTGTGGTCTTTTTTTCGCCCTCGACAACAGAACGAAAACTATGTTGTCAACAACCGGGCAGCGCCCGGAATGGAGGGTATGACTTATGAAACGAGTATTGGCTGTTTTCCTGACCTGCGTTTTTGTGCTGGGTTTGCTGCCGCTTCCGACCTTTGCGCTGGAGACGGACAGCGGGGGCCTTTGCCCACACCACACCGAACACAGCTATGAAGTCTGCGGCTACATAGAATCCGTGGAGGGCCAGCCCTGCGGCCACGTCCATAACGGGGACTGCGGCTTTGCGGAGGCGGCGGAGGAAATTCCCTGTGATATGGGCTGCGCCGAAGCGGGGGAGGACGGACAGACCGTCCATGACGAGGGCTGTGCCTATACCCCGGCGGCGGAGGGCGCTCCCTGTCTGCATGAGCATGACGGCGAGTGCGGCTATGTCCCCGCTGACCCCGGCCAGCCCTGCGGTTATGACTGCCGTATCTGCCCGGTGCAGGAGATGCTCGATGCGCTCCCGGACGCGGAGGACGTTACCGCCGGCAACCGTGCCGGGGCGGAGGCCCAGCTTGCCGCCATTGACGGGGCGCGGGCGGAGCTGACGGACGAGGAGGCCGGAGAGCTGGATATTTCCCGCTATCAGGCCGTTGTGTCCGCGCTGGCGGCGCTGGATGAACAGGCTGGAGCCGAGGTTCCTGTGGCGGCGGCAGCGGAGCAGTTCCCTGCCCTCACCCCCGGCGAAACTTATTGGTTCGACCTGTCCGGGGCGGATATTCCCGGAACGGTAAACAGTGCCGTGCCGGACGCCACCCTCCATTGGGTGCCCTTTACCTACGCGGGGACAATCAACGCCTATAAGCTGACAAGCTCACAAGCGACCACCCAAGAATATGCCGAAAATAGCCAATACGACCACAGCCTGTTCATCGCGGACTACAACGTGACCAATACAGTGTCTTGGAACGATCTGAACAATAAAGACATGATTTTCGGCACAGCCTACGCCAGCGGCGGCGTGGACTACACCATGCGTGCGCCCTCGGCGGGAAGCGGTTTTACTGGTTCCGGTAATTCTAAGCGCGGCATTCCGGAAAGCAACGAGTGGGATACGATTTTGAATAAGTCAGACGAGTATATTAAAAACTGGAGTGGGGCATATTCCTGGGGGCAGGATACCAGTTCATTTTACACATCGAGTCGTGCGATTCGGGGGTCTCTCTCGGCCCGCTTCTGGAGCAACAGCTCTGCTACGACTCGGGACGTGAGCGTCGGTTTTCGCCCCGTCCTTGAACTCCCGGCCCCTGACGCTCTGACCTCTGGCCTGCAAGTTGTCACGTTGGATTTGAACGGCGGCAAAGCCGGAACGTCCGACACGGCGTCCGTCAATATCGTGGTCAAGTCCGGCGAGAGCTTCACCGCCCCCAGCAGCGAGGGCCTGACCGCTCAATGGAAGGAATCTTTTCCTAATTGGACAGACAGTTCTGGAAATGTCTATGAGCCGGGAGACACAGTTCCCGCCGGGGTGACAGAGTTGACCGCGCAGTGGAAGTCTCTGCCCCCACGTAACGTAACCGTGCAAACCAGCGGAAACGGCACAGCTTCCGCTTCCTTGAACTCTGCGATTCCGGGAACAGAAATTATACTGACCGCCGAGGCGGACAACGGCTACTGGTTCGAGGGATGGGCGGTTATATCCGGCGACGCGACAATCGTTGACAACCGCTTCACCATGCCCGCTGAAAACGTGACCATCAGAGCGGTTTTTGTAACGGAACGGATTTCCGCCCTCACCCCCGGTGAAACCTACTGGTTCGACCTGTCCGGGGCGGAGATTCCCGGAACGGTAAACAGTGCCGTGCCGGACGCCACCCTCCATTGGGTGCCCTTTACCTATGCGGGGGCAGTCAATGCTTATAGCCGTACTGTTGAGGGTGTCAGCACGGACGATTCAGTATCTCCATACCCCCACAACCTTTTCATTGCGGACTACAATGTAACCCATTCCGTAACCTGGAACGAGTTGAACAATAAAAACATGATTTTCGGCACAGCCTACGCCAGCGGCGGCGTGGACTACGCCATGCGTGCGCCCTCGGCGGGAAGCGGTTTTACTGGTTCCGGTAATTCTGAGCGCGGCATTCCGGAAAGCAACGAGTGGGACGAGATCTTGAATAAAAATGCTGGATATATCAATAACTGGCGTAATATGCTCTCATGGGGGCAGGACACATATGCTGATAATTCATCGAATCGTGCGGCGCGGGGGTATCGTTCGGCCCGCAGCTTCGGCCACTACAATGCGACGTATCGGATTGCTTATGTCGGTTTTCGCCCCGTCCTTGAAATTCTGGACCCTGACGCCCTGGGCTCTGACGGTCTAAACGTTGTCACGCTGGATTTGAACGGCGGCAAAGCCGGAACGTCCAACGCGGCGCAGAGCGGCCCCGTCTACATTGTGGTGAAGTCCGGGGAGAGCTTCAAAGCCCCCAGCGGCGAGGGCCTGACCGCCCCGGAGGGGAAGGGGTTTGATGCCTGGAAAGACGGTGACGGTACGCTATACCAGGCGGGCGAGGATATTCCGTCCACAGTAACAGCCCTGACCGCTTGCTGGGCAGCGCTGCCCACGATTACGGAGCAGCCCCAGAGTATAACTGTTCGCGCAGGGGAAGCGGCGACCTTTACCATAGCCGTCAGCGACGCAGGCCCACTCACCTATCAATGGCAAGTAAGACAGGGCGGCGCTTACGGCTCTTGGGAAGATATTCCCGGCGCGACAGAAAGCAGTTATACCATAACTGCGGCAGCCACGAGCATGGAGGGCTGGAACTATCGGTGCGTTGTTTCCAACAGATATGGAAGTCTCACAAGCGACGCGGCCTCGCTTATTTTGGATATGTTCCCTGCCCTCACCCCCGGTGAAACCTATTGGTTCGACCTGTCCGGGGCGGAGATTCCCGGAACGGTAAACAGTGACATGCCAGACACAACCCTCCATTGGGCGCCCTTTACCTATACGGGAGCGATTAACGCCTATAAGCTGACAAGCGAACAAGCGACCACCCAGGAATATGCCGCCACTTCCCGATACGACCACAGCCTGTTTATCGCGGACTACAACGTAATCCATTCCGTATCCTGGGACGATCTGAACAATAAAGGCATGATTTTCGGCACAGCCTACGCCAGCAGCGGCGTGGACTACGCCATGCGTGCGCCCTCGGCGGGAAGCGATTCTACTGGTTCCGGTAATTCTCAGCGCGGTATTCCGCAAAGCAATGAGTGGGATAAGATTTTGAATAAGTCAGACGAGTATATCAAAAACTGGAGTGGGGAACATTCCTGGGGGCAGGATACCAACTCATCTAGCACATCGTCTCGTGCGGTTCGCGGCTGGGTGTCGGCCCGCTACTGGGGCAGCCTCGATGCCGCGACTAGGGACGTGACCGTCGGTTTTCGCCCCGTCCTTGAACTCCCGGCCCCTGACCAACTGGCCTCTGACAGCTTGAAAGTTGTCACGCTGGATTTGAACGGCGGCAAAGCCGGAACGTCCAACGTGGCGCAGAGCGGCCCCGTCCGCATCGTGGTGAAGTCCGGCCAGGCTTTTGCGGCCCCCAGCGGCGAGAGCCTGACCGCCCCGGAGGGGAAGGGATTCGCTGGCTGGGAAGACGGTAACGGTACGCTATACCAGGCGGGCGAGGATATTCCGTCCACAGTAACAGCCCTGACCGCTTGCTGGACAGCGCTGCCCACGATTACGGAACAGCCCCAGAGTATAACTGTTCGCGCAGGGGAAGCGGCGACCTTTACCATGACCGCCAGGGATACGATCCCGTTTACCTATCAATGGCAAATAAGCCGGGGCGGCGCTGACGGCCCTTGGGAAGATATTTCCGGCGCGACAGAAAGCAGTTATACCATAGCTGCGGCAACCGTGAACATGGACGGCTGGTATCGGTGCGTTGTTGCCAACAGATATGGAAGTCTCGCAAGTGACGCGGCCTCGCTTGCTTTGATACAGTTCCCTGCCCTCGCCCCTGGCGGCATCTACTGGTTCGACCTGTCCGGGGCGGAGATTCCTGGAACGGTAAACAGTGCCATGCCGGACACCACTCTCCATTGGGTACCCTTTACCTACGCGGGAGTGGTCAACGCCTATAAGCTGGCAAGCGCACAAGCGACCACTCAAGAATATGCCGACACTAACCGATACGGCCACAGTCTGTTTATCGCGGACTACAATGTGACCCATACCGTACCCTGGACTGAGTTGAACAACAAAAGCTTGATTTTCGGTACACCGTACACCAGCGGCGGCGTGAGCTATACTATGCGCGCACCGTCGGGGGGGAGTGGCAGTACTGGTTCCGGCAAGAATGTGCGTGGAACTCCACAAAGCAACGAGTGGGACATGATTCTGAATAAGTCAGACGGGCACATCAAGAACTGGGATTGGATAGGCTCCTGGGGACAGGATAGCACTCGTACGTCGTCTCGTGTAAAACGGGGAGGGTATGGCTCAAACTCGGCCCGCCGTATGGTCAGTTCCCAAGCAACTGGGGGGAGCGCACAGTCAGGATACCGGCCCGTCCTTGAGTTCCCGGCCCCTGGAACACTGGGCTCCGGGCTGCGCGTTGTCACGCTGGATCTGAACGGCGGCCGAATTGGGGGGACCTGGGGGAGGAGCGGCCCCTGCGACATCGTGGTGAAGTCCGGGGAGAACTTCAAAGCCCCCAGCGGCGAGGGCTTGACTGTCCCGGACGGGAAGCCTGCGCTCAGCGGGTGGAAGGGCGATAATGGCGTGTTATACAGCGCGGGCGATAATGTCCCGTCCACAGTGACAAAGCTGACCGCCCTGTGGGGCCTTGACTTAGCGGACGCCGCAGTCACAGTCTCCAACGATGGGCTTACATACAACGGACAGGCGCAAACGCCCGCCGTCACCGTGACCCTGTACGGCAAAACGCTGACCCAGGGCACGGACTACACCGTATCGTACTCGAACAACACCAACGCCGGTACGGCCACCGTTACCCTCACGGGAACGGGTTCCTGTTCGGGTACGGCGGAAACGACCTTTGAAATCGCGCCAAAGGAAATCACCGCCGCGCTTACCGGAACGACCAGCAAAACTTACGACGGCACCACGGAGCCTCCGGCGGGATTATCCCTCACGCTGACCGATGTTGTCAGCGGAGAGAGCGTAACCGCTAAGGCGGCGAATATTTCCTATAACAGCGCCAATGTGAATGAGGCGAATACGATCACCGCCAGCGGAATCACCCTGACTGGGGCGGACGCAGGCAATTACCGGCTTGCCTCCTCCACTGCCTCCGTGGCGGGGACCATTACCAAGTCCCAGCCAGCAATCGCGTTCAACAGCGGCTACAACCCTGACAAAGCCTACGACGGCCAGGAGGTTGGCACTCCGGCAGCAGGTGATCTCACCATTACCGGCGCGGCCTTTGACGATGTACGGTTCACCTGGGATGCTGCGCCCCTCAACGCCGGGACCTACACCCTCACGGCTACGATTCCGGCAACAGACAATACTGAGACGGCTGTTGCCACCAAAACCGTGGTCATCAGCCGCAAGGCGGTCACGCCTACCGTCACCATCACGCCGGACAGCTACGAGTACACCGGCTCCGCCATCCAGCCTAGCGGGGATGCAGTCAAGGCGCTGGATGGGGATAAAGAGATTGCTTCCACCGAATACACGCTTTCCTACGGCGAAAATATCCACGTTGGTATTGGCACCGTGACGGTCACGGACGCTCCTGGCGGCAATTATGAGATCGCCGAGACTACCCAAAACTTCACGATCACCAAGAAACTGCAAGACACGTTGAGCATCACCGGCAAGCCGGGAACCACCGCCTACGGCGATACGTTTCAACTGACCACCGGCGGCGGCTCCGGCGAGGGCGCGGTAACGTGGAGCGTCACCGGCCCCGCCACTGTGAGCAGTACCGGCGAGATTACGATCACCGGCGTGGGCAGCGTCACGGTCAAGGCGGTCAAGGCTGGCGGCGGCAATTATGAGGATGCCGAGGCCGCATTGACCTTTGAGGCGGCGAAAAAACCTGTCACCGCCGTTGTGACCGCCGCCAATAAAACCTACGATGGCAGCACCAGCGCCACCGTGACCGCAGAAGTGACAACGGGGCTTTTGGCTGGCGACAGCATTACAATCTCCGGCGTGACGGGAGCTTTTGCCAATGCCAACGCTGGAGCGGGCAAGACGGTCACAGTGGACAGCTCCGGGGCCAGTATCAGCGGTGCCAACGCTGACAAGTACCAGATCAATTTCCCTGCAAGTACGACTGCCGGTATTGAAAAGGCCAACGCTTCTATTGCGACTGCTCCAGCTGGCAAGACCGGGCTAACCTACACAGGAGCGGCCCAGGCGCTTGTCACGGCGGGAACCGCCAGTGTTGGCGAAGTGGTGTATTCCCTGGCAGAAACGGGAACTTACTCCACGACCATCCCCACCGGCACCAACGCAGGCAGCTACACAGTTTGGTACAAGATCGCAGATACGGACAACTACAACGGCACCGCCCCCGTGAAGGTGGATGTGACTATTTCCAAGGTGAATTACACCGGTGAGAAAGCTGGCAGTACATCCGGCAAGTACGGCAGAGAAAAGACCTATGATCTCAAGAATCTGCTGCCGGAGGGCTATGTGCTGGGGACAATTACCACTACGGATACCAACAGCATCTTTGAGGGCACTCCCACCGTGAGCGGCACCATACTGACCTATAAGCTGGCGGACAACGCAGGGGTAGGAAAAACCGGCACGATTACCATTCCCGTGATCAAATCCACCAATTACAACGCATTTAATCTGACGATCACCGTCACCGTGACGAATGTGCGAATCCCCACCCTGACCGTCAATCCCATTTCCGTGACCTACACCGGCAGTTCGGTGAGCAGCAGCCAGATCACCGGCACTGCCACGCTGGACGGACGGACCATTGCGGGGAGCTGGAGCTTTGCCGGAGGGCAGGCCCTCACTAACGTGGCCGACAGCGGGGTCAAGAGCGTTGTGTTCACCCCGACGGATACCGGAGAATATGGCACTGCTTCCGGTACCGTCACCGTGACCATCCGCAAGGCTACGCCCAGCCTGACCCTCACGCCGTCCCCTGTCACTCTGCCCAACGGCGGCACGGTGACGCTGACCTTGACCGGCCTCCCCTCTGGCGGTTCAGCCGGTATGACCTGTTCCGAAGCCAGCATTGCCGTGACGAAGGGGAGCGGCAATACCTGGACGGCGGAGCTGCCCGCTGGCGGCGCGTCCTACACCTTCACCGCCACTTACACTGGGGATGGGAACCACAACGGTACGACAGCGAATTGCACCGTCAGCGTGGATAAAATCAGTCCCACGTTGAAACTCTCCCCATCCTCTGACACTCTGCTTGGCGGCGGTACGGTGGTGCTGACCCTGACCGGCCTGCCCTCTGGCGGTTCGGCCACCGTGACCTGCTCTGGCGGCATCACCGTAGCGAAGGGAACAGGCAACACCTGGACCGCCACCCTGCCCAACAGCACCGCGACCTACACCTTTACGGCCTCCTATGCGGGGAACAACAGTTATCATCCGGCAAACGCAGTCTGCACCGTGGAGACAAAGGAAGTAATCATCCTGCCGGACCCGCCCGCCGACGATGGCGGCACGAAATTTGAGCTGGTCATGGAAACCGGCATTTCCCAGGTTCCTGCCGGATTGAAGGACATTGAAACGCTGAACACTCCCGAAAGGCTGGAGACGGCTATGAGGACAGAGATCACCCAGGCCACATCCGGCATCCCCCAGGCCAATACCGCCGTCTATAATGTAACGCTGATGGTCAGCACAGACGGAGGCGTGACCTGGACCCCGGCCACGAAAGACAATTTTCCGACCGGGGGCCTGACTGTCACCCTGCCCTATCCCAGCGGCACCAACAGTAGCTACCGCTTTACCGTAGTGCATATGTTCACTACCTCTGATTTTGGCAAGACCCCCGGTGCTACGGAGGTATTTACCCCGGACAAGGTGAAAAACTCGGCCCAGGGAATACAAGTTGTCGTGACCGGCCTGTCCCCGATCTCCGTAGGCTGGACGGCCCCCGCGACCACGCCTGATCCTTCCACCGGCGGCAATCATGGCGGCGGTGGCTGGAGTTCCAGCGCCTACGCTGTCACCGTGGAGAAAGCGGAGCATGGCAAAGTGTCCTCCAACCGTGTCAATGCCAGCGGCGGCAGTACCGTCACCCTGACGGCTGCCCCGGACAGCGGCTATGTGCTGGATACCTTGACCGTCTCTGACAGCCTGGGAAATAAAATCAAGCTGACGGCCCAGGGCAGCGGGAAGTACACCTTTACCATGCCCAGCAGGGCCGTAACGGTAAAAGCTACTTTCGTGCCTTTGCCGGACGATACGCAAAAGCCCTGTGACGGCGGCGCAAGCTGCCCCTCCCGCAGCTTCACCGACCTGGGGAGCGTGGGGACGTGGTATCACGAGGCGGTGGACTACGTTCTGCGGCATGGGCTGATGGGCGGCTATGGCAACGGCCAGTTCGGGCCGGATAACCACCTCTCCCGCGCCCAATTCGCCCAAATCCTCTTTAACAAAGAGGGCAGGCCGCTTGTCGATTATTTGCTGCAATACGGCGATGTGCCGGAGGGCGCGTGGTACGCTGGGGCTATCCGGTGGGCCACCAGCATGGGAATCATTGGCGGCTATGGCAACGGAATGTTCGGACCCGACGACCCCATCACCCGTGAGCAGCTGGCGGTCATGCTCTGGCGGTACGCTGGAAGCCCCGCAGCCACGAATAAGGAGCTGCATTTCAGCGACGAGAGCGAGATCAGCGGCTATGCCATGGAGGCCCTGCGCTGGGCTGTGGAGAACGGCATTTTGAACGGCTACGGCGATGGGCGGTTAGGTCCCCAGGGGCAGGCCACACGGGCGCAGGTGGCGCAGATGTTGAAAAACTTTATCGAACATCTGGAGGAAGCTACCTGAAAAATAAGTGACCCCGCGAAGAAATCTTAATACTACCCACATTTTTCTACTGTTTGAATCCAGTGTATCAAGCTGCGAAAGGCGGCAAGGGAGCAGAAATCCCTTGCCGCCTTTTCTTTTTTGCCCCTTCTGGCGGGAGGACACGCTATAAACAGATCAAATTATGCGGATTAAGGCCGCAAAGCGGCGGCGGCAACGCCCGCCTGCTCTCTATATGTTCAAAAAACCGCAGACAACGGTCTTGTTGTCTGCGGTCCTTTTTTTCCTCGACAGTTTTCTACAAAATCCCCTGTCAAACGATAGGGAATTTTGTAGAAGCCTATCGAAAAAAGGCGGCAGTTTTTACGGCCTATCCGTTTCCTCGTTTGATTTTGGAGAAAAAAGCAAAAATCTTTTTCTTCCGGTCGGGAAATGGTATGCCGCCCGCGCCCCGCCCCGGAAATCTGAAGCTGGACCCTAAGAACATTCAGATTTTCGGAGGTAAGAAAATGGCGGAAATTACACGTCCAAAAATTTTTCAAAACTTTTTTCTAAATCACCAAGTGAGCCTTGGTGTATTCCTGTTAGGATTGTTTATAGGGCCGGAGAGGAAGGGGGTGAGTACATGGGCGTATACGAACGCCGCCTGATGATCGTGGAAATGCTATCCGTTGCAAAGCGGATTACATACCATTATCTGGCGCAGGAACTCAGTGTTTCCGTGGAAACCATTCGCACGGACATTATCGCGCTCATGTGCATCTACCCTATTGAGATCACCCGTGGCCGCAACGGTGGCGTTAAGTTGGCGGATGGCTACCCTGTCCGCCGTAAACTGCTGGGGGAGGAAGAAGCTGCGCTGCTTATGGATTTGAGGGCGCAGCTCACGGGCGAAAAACTCAAAATGATGGATAATATCATTCTTCAACTCGCAGCCCATTAACCCACTGGCAGCACCTTGACAAACAGCGGGACAAGCTCCCGTTCATAATCAGTATGTAAGTGCTGCATCCTGCATTAGCCGCACAATCGCCAAGACTACCTGCGGGTCGGGGACGAACGAAAGGGGGTGGACCCTCGTTCCCTGCCCGTCAAAACGATCTCATCAAAGGTACGAGCGACACCTGGGCGGCTGTCCGGCGTTGGCAACGCCGCAGACGCGGGATGCACCGCAAACACCCGTATCGCAGGGTAAAAGGGAGATGCTGGGGGAACGGCCTGGGCAGCTTAGTCACCTGCCGCCACCGTCTGCTGGCATCGCGCCGCCGCGCCATGGCGGACTTACATACTCCCGTGCCGGGGGTGAGCAGCAAGGCGGTCATGCCGCCTGATAATACGGCACACATTTTTCAGGAAGGGCTCACAAGGGAACCCGCACCGGTCACGATTCCTCACAGAACGAGGACACAGCCAGGACCGGCGCGGGGCATCCCGCCCATTGGCCGGATGCAAGACCCGGAGCCATAGGTATACTGCGGCCCCAGGTGTTCCATTTGGCAGGATGAACGATAACACGGCCATGGGTCGGGGAGGTGAGAATATGAAAATTTCAATATTTCAAATCAAAGTCAAAGATGGACGGCGTGAGGTGGACCCGGGGGCGGTGTATGAACTGGCAGACAGCATTTCAAAGGTAGGGCTGCTGAATCCCATTACCATCGACCAGGACTATGCCTTGATTGCCGGACTGCACCGGCTGGAGGCGGCAAAGCGGCTGGGATGGCTGGAGATCGAGTGTACGGTCAAGAATTTGGACGGCCTGCTGGCACAATTGGCAGAAATTGATGAAAATCTGGTTCGTCGAGGGCCTGACTGCATTGCCCAAGGCGAACTGCTAAACAAGCGAAAGGAAATCTATGAAGCTCTAAATCCAGAAACGAAAGTCGGCATTTCCCAGGCAAATGGAATGAATTTCGCAGTTGGGAATAACGTGAGCGCGCCAAGCGCGCTCACGTCAAAATCATTCGTGAGGGATACTTCGGAAAAAACAGGCATTTCAAAGCGAACTATTGAAGAAAATCTTCAACTTGCAAGGGATTTAACGCCAAAAGCAAAACAAACTATTCAAAGCGCAAACGAAAAGGTCAAGAAAAAAGATATGCTGAAACTCTCCCGTCTTACCCCGGAACAGCAGGAAGAAGCAGCCAGCCAACTGGCGGCGGGCACGATTCGCTCAGTGGACGAATACCACCCTTCCCCGGCAGAGCCGGGGGGCGCAGAGGAACAGCACCAGAAGATGCCGCCGGAACCGAACCTGCCAGCGCCGCCGCCAGAGTCCCCCGAACCGGCTTCTGCCCCGGAGGGCCGCTGCCCTTCCATTCAAGAGCTGGCCGCTGACTTGAAGAACCCGGACAAGGACCGCCGCTGCACCCCGGACAGCTTTCTCGTAACATTCTCGTATTTTCTGCAACGGTTCTGCCAGAGCATGGAAAACTACACTGGCCAGGAATATGACGCGGTTTTGCCGGTCCTGACGCGGGAGCATCTGGAGCAGATTCGTCAGAAGGTGCGGTTTGTTCATGAGACTTTAGATGAAATGTATCAAAAAATTGAAAGGATGGCACAAAATGAAGCGACATAAGAAAACCCCTTCTGCCCCGGAACGGCAGAAGCAGGAAAATCCCCGGCAGACTACATTCGGCGGCATGATGGACGGCGTACAGTGGGAGGAAAAGATTCTCTCCACCGCAGACCTGTACTCTGGTCAGCCCTACCAGCGGCCCGTGCTTGACCGCGTGGTGGATAGACTGGTGCGGCATTGGGACCCCTGCCTGCTGACCCCGTTGGTGGTCAGCTACCGGGATGGCCGCTATAATCTGGTGGACGGGCAGCACCGCGTCTGCGGCGGCAGGAAGAAAAACAGCGGGAAGGACGTGGATATGCTCTGCCATGTCTACTACGGCCTGACCTATGAGCAGGAGGCGGAATTGTACTACAAGCTGGATCAGGCCAAGGGACACCTGCGGCTTTCCAGCGCGACCAAGGCCCTGCTGGAATCCGGCAGCAACGCGGAAATCGTGGATGTGAAGCGGCGGATTGAGGACGCGGGCTTTGTGTGGGCGCTGGACAAGCCCACCGGCGAACCCTTTGAGATCATGTCCACCCGCGCCGTTATCAGCGCCTACCATCTGTTGGGCGGTGCTGGCTTCTCCCGGATGCTGGAGCTGATCGCTCAGACGTGGCGCGGAGCGCCCGGTTCTCTCAAAGCCTCCATGCTCTCCGGCATGGCCTTGTTTCTCAAAACCTATGAAGCGGAGCTGGACGACGCCGCTTTTATCAAGCGGCTGTCCCTGGCAGACGCGGATGAGATCATCCGGCGGGGCAAGATGGATTTCTCCACCAATAAAGCCGCGCTCCGCTTCGCCCGTGTCATTTGGGACAAGTACAACAGCCAGCAGCGCGGGGGCCGCAAGCTCCCCTACCGCTTCAAGGGCTGATATTACATGCCGCCGCAGACAAAAAAGTCTGCGGCGGTTGCTTTTACAAGGAGGTCAACATATGCCCGATATGTGGAACGAGCAAAAAACGGTGGTGGACAACCATGCAGAGCAAGGCTACCGTCTGAAAATTGGACGAGACATTATTCATGTGGTCAGTGTGTTCACCGGCACTAAAACCGCCAGCGAAGTCATCCATGAGGCGGCGGTCAAGAAGATTCTTTTTGAGAAAACGGCGGGATAGGTCCCGCTGAAATTTTTGAAGCAACAGGCGGCGCAGCTTGACTTTCGCACTTTAATGTGTTACACTGTTCCTGACAGTCGTACATAAACCCTGTTGTTTCTCTGGCTGATAAGGAGGCAGTTTCAATGAGAGAACAACAGAACTATCGTGCCGCCATCTATTGTAGATTATCTTCCGAGGATGGGGCCGATCACGAATCCATGAGTATTGGAAATCAGAGGGCTTTGTTGGCCGAATATGTAGCAAAACAGGGCTGGGAAGTTGTGGACACCTATATTGACGATGGTTTTTCCGGTACGAATTTCGACCGTCCTGGGTTTCAGCGGATGATTGCGGACATTGAGAAGGGCCGCATCAATCTGGTCATTACCAAGGACCTGTCTCGCCTGGGCCGCAACTATATCCTCTGCGGTCAGTACACGGAAATTTATTTCCCGGAGCGCCACGTTCGCTACATCGCCCTGAATGATGGAGTGGACACGCTGAACCAGACCAGCAGCATGGACATTACCCCTTTCAAGCACATCCTGAACGATATGTACGCCAAAGATATTTCCACCAAAATTAAGTCCACGCTCCATGCCAAGGCGCGGCGCGGCGAGTACCTGGGGGCGTTGGACCCTTACGGCTACCTGCGGCATCCTGATGATAAACACAAGCTGATTATCAATGAGGAAACTGCGCCCATCGTCCGGCGTATCTTTGAGATGAGCGCGGCGGGGATGGGGTCCCGGAGCATCTGCACGGTGCTGAATGAGGAGGGCATCCTGTCTCCTGCCGAGTACGCCCGGTTCCGCAAGCACGACCCCGCCAGGGACGGTGAATTTGTGCGGAAGCGGTTTTGGGGCCAGACGTATCTTCGCTCCATTTTGAAGAATGAGATGTATGTGGGGTGCATGGTGCAGGGGCGGCAATACACACCGTCTTACCGGAGCAAGAAGCGGGAGCCGATCCCCAAAGAGGACTGGATCGTTGTTCCCGATATGCACGAGCCAATCATTTCGCGGGAACTGTTTGATGAGGCGCAGAAGAAAATGCAGGCACGGAAAAAGGTTATCAAGCCCCTTGATGAACCCCGCCTGTTCTCCGGTCTGTTTTACTGCGAGGGCTGCGGGACGGCCATGCGGCAGCATACCACCTCCAACGGAAAGTACACCTACTTTATTTGCGGAAAGCACCACTCCATTGGAAAGCTGGCTTGCTCCAGCCACTACATCAATTACGACACGTTCTATCAGGTTATCCAGGAGGACATTCGCCGCAACGCGAAGTTGTTCAGCGAGGACAGTGAGCGTGCGGCGCAAAAGCTGATGGAACTGAAATGCGCGGACGAGCAGAAGCAGGCGGCGAAGATGAATCGTGACCTTGCATCCGCAAAGAAGCGGCTGGCCGATCTGGATGTGAAGCTGAAACGGACCTACGAGGACAATATGAACGGCAAATTGCCGGACCATATCTTTTCCATGTTTATTGCGGATTATGATGCGGAGCGGGCTGGGCTTAGATTGTCCATTGCTGATATGGAGAAAGCGTTGGAGAAGGTGCGGGACACGAAAGCTGATATTGACCGCTTTGCCAAGCTCATTCAGAAGTACACCAGCTTTGAGGAACTGGACAGGTTCATGCTGAACGAGTTGATTGACCGCATCACGATTTACGAAACGCCGGGGATGGGCCGCAACCGCATCGGCAAGGAAAAGACCATCACTATCTATTACAAATTCGTTGGAGCGATTCAATAGCAAAAAACGACACCCCTTCCTGGTGTCGGATATAGTTTTTCACCTGTATACAAATTTGAACTGTCATCATCCTTTGACAGCCTGCAATAGACCGCCGCACGATAGCCCCCGGCAAGTGCCTTTCCGATTGTTCTGTATTCCATTTCGTTCATCATAGCCATTTACCCACACAATCCAGACGGTATCTGGCTCTTTTGAACCTCATCTTCATTATACTTCAAATCTTTCTTTTTAGCAAGATATTCTTTTGAATTTGTCTTTCCATATTTCTGGGAAATCAGGCTGACGAACACATCGGTTGCGTCAAGCTCCCCGTCAAACACAGTAGTCACATGAATCTCTGTTTTGTTTTTTGCCATAGGCAGTTATCCTCCATACATGAAAATAGCCAGACAGAGGGTGTCGGCAACGAAGTCCGGCAACGGGCTTCAAAAGACCTTGCAAACAATCTCAATCTGGCACTACTTACTATTTATACTTTTCTTTTATTTTTCTGTTGTTTTGGTTGTTATAAGGGAGAAAAGCCCGGAAATAAGGGATTTTCCCCGGCAACCGGCTCGGCAACGGGATAGCAACAGGAGGTGCAACGGGCTGTCATTCTCAGAATGGAAGCTCCATCTGTTCTGTGACCTCCACAAAACCGTCCATCGTTTTTTCAGACGGGTTGCCGGAGTCCGTTGCCGGGTTTTCACGCTCCCAGCCCTTTTGTCTGCCATATTCTGAAAACATTCTTGGGTTCGGGAAGTACCGCCAGCCGGAAATGCACTGGTTCATAATCTCGTTGATTTCCCGGATTTCCCATTGCTTCGGTTCGTCAAAGGCATGGTTCAAGGCTTCCTTGTAGAGCTGCTTGGAACAGACCATGCTCCCGGTGTACTTATCAAGATACGCCTGTATCATTCCGGCTTTGGTGTCCTCCGGCATAAAATCCCGCTGGTGTTCTTTGAGATACCGCTGCATGGCGGGGCTGAAAGCCAGCTTGAACCTGCCGCTTCGGTAAATCTCCATCGCTTCCGCCCACATCTGCCCGATATAGGCTCTGGAAGCAGTTTCGTCCTCCAAAATGTGAACCTCGGCTTGCTCCGGGTACACCATGACCGGGATAAAGCGGCGGTTGCCGGAACGGTCAAGGGGCAGGAAGTCAAGGGCATTGGAAGTGCCGCCAAACACGCACTGACGGGGGCGGTCTGCCGGGTGGGTTTCATAGGGTATCTTGTAAACCTCTTTCTGCCGGCTTAAAAATGACTTGATTTCCTCAATGCTCTTGGCGTTGGCGGTTGCCATCATTTCCGACATTTCAATAATCCAGTGACCTTGCAGCTTGCGGTACACATTGTCATCGTCCAGCTTCCGCAAATCATCGGAGAACCACTCGTCCCGGACTGCCAGCAGACGGAAGAAGGTGGACTTGCCAGCCCCCTGACCTCCGACCAGACAGAGCATGATTTCAAACTTGCACCCCGGCTGAAAGGCTCGTGAGATAGCGCCCATCAGGAACAGCTTCAACGCTTCATAGGTGTAATCATCTGCGTCAGCTCCCAGAAAGTGCCGTAGGCAGAAGCGGATTCGTTCCTTCCCGTCCCACACAAGGGAACTTAAATAATCCCGGATGGGATGATACTTGTTTTCATTCGCCACAATCCCAATGGCGTTATCAATCTTTTTCTCATTGGTAAGCCCGTAGGTTTCTTCCAGATAAAGAAGCAGATACTTCATGTCCGTATCGTTCAGGGCGGTGCTTTCCCTGTGAAAACCGATAGGCTTTATGATGTCCTTGCGGTCAGTCAGGATGTTGTATGCGATAGCCCCGGAAAGCAGCGGGTCACGCTGGAATACGGTCAGGCAGTTCCGTATGCTCTGACGGACACCGCCTTTCTCGGTGGTTTCCAGCCCCGCCTTGATTTCCTCAATGCTCTGGGGCG
>ERZ779629.419-NODE-419-length-17696-cov-8.591690_pt1 | contig 17696 bp, 21 predicted proteins | sample MGYA00514192_ERZ779629 | MGnify/ENA primary metagenome ERZ779629 (study PRJEB29562, sample SAMEA4376709) | mouse gut metagenome | isolation source: Cecum | study: EMG produced TPA metagenomics assembly of the A DSS colitis mouse model was used to assess the... | reverse complement strand
ATCATGCCCACCATCATGACGATGGTCAGCAGGGCGTAATAGTTGTAGGGGATGGCCCGGAGGAACAGGTTGAAGCCCTGCCCGTCCTCGGCAAAACCCGCCACGGCGGCGGCCCAGGAGCTGATGGGGGCGATGATGCACACCGGGGCGGCGGTGGCGTCGATGATATAGGCCAGCTTGGTCCGGGAGATGTTGTGCTTGTCCGTGATGGGGCGCATGACACTGCCCACGGTGAGGCAGTTGAAGTAGTCGTCAATGAAGATCAGCACGCCCAGGAGCACGGAGGCCAGCTGGGCCCCCACCCGGGACTTGATATGGTCCTTGGCCCAGCGGCCGAAAGCGGCGGAGCCGCCCGCCTTGTTCATCAGGCACACCATGGAGCCCAGGATAATCAGGAAGATCAGGATGCCCATGTTGTAGCTGTCGGTGACGGAGGCCACGATGCCGTCGTTGAACACATGGAGGATGGTGGCCTCAAAGGCAAAGTTGGAGTACAGCAGGCCGCCCACCAGGATGCCCAGGAACAGCGAGGAATAGACCTCCTTGGTGATCAGGGCCAGGGCGATGGCGATGATGGGGGGCAGCAGGGCCCAGAAGGTGTTGTAGAAGCTGCTGGGGGAGTTGACATAGCCCACGCCTTCGCAGGCCTCGCAGGTGACGGCCTCCAGGTCTTCAGACAGGACGACGCCCGCCGTGCCGCAGTCCGGGCACTCAATGTACTTGGTGCCGGCGGCCTCGGTGAGGTCCTCTCCGGATGCCAGGGCGGGGACGGTCATGGCTGCGCACAGCAGCAGCATGACCGCCAGCAGGGGCAGAAACCGTCTTTTCAGGTTCTTCATAACGCTCTCTCCTAAATGAAAAATGAAGTCATGACAGCTTGTCATGACTTCATACCGAACACACGAAACGGATGAATCCACGACAGCGCTCCACTCCCAAGGGAGTGACAGTCCGCAGGATGTTATCCTGCGGCCCGGCTTCGCGTCCCTCTCAGGATGGAACGGGCGAAACCTCGGCGGAAGCCCCTTTCCCCCTCCCCGGCTCCTGAACCCTTGGGGAGGCGTACTCTTGACGTCCGCGCCTCTATCATGCTGGCACCTATTATAATAAGCAATTTTAAAATGTCAACTACCTTTCGGAAATTTTTTCCCTCGTGTTTCCCAAAATCCCCTTAAAACTGGAAGCATCTGGGTGCGGCGGGCCCGTTTCTCTCCGGAATGCCCTCCGCCTTTGCGCAGTTTGCCCAGCCTCCGCCCCGGCCTCCCGGCTCCTGTCGGGCAAAACGACGATTTTGGAAAAAGCGTTTGACATGGGCCGCGGAGATGCTACAATAAGAAAATACGCAGTCTGCGCCAATATAAATATACAGAGCCCCAAGGAGGCGAAAAGGATGAAGTTTTCCAGCAAATGCGAGGCGTGCAGCCTCTCCCCCATTCGGAAATTCCACCCCTATGTGGTGGCGGCGGAGGCAGCCGGGCGGCGCGTCCTCCATCTGAACATCGGACAGCCCGACGTGGAGACCCCCCAGGCATTCTTTGACGCCGTGCGGGGCTTCCAGGATTCCGTCCTGGCCTACGCCCCCGCCGGCGGCGTGGACGTCTACCTGGAGGCCGTGCGGGACTATTATAAGAGCTTCGGCGTCTCCCTGGCGCTGGAGGAGATTCTGGCTACTTACGGCGGCAGCGAAGCCCTCCAGCTCACCGCCGCCTGCATCCTGGACGACGGGGACGAGGTTTTGATTCCCGAGCCCTTCTACCCCAACTACGACACCTTTATCGGCGTCACTGGCGGAAAAATCGTCCCCATCCCCACTACGGCGGAGGAGGGCTACCGCTTCGCCCGCCGGGAGAAGATCGAGCCCCTCATCAACCAGCGCACCAAGGCCATTATGATTACGAACCCCGGCAATCCCACCGGCGCGGTCCTCACCCACGAGGAGCAGCGCCTCCTGCTGGACATCTGCAAGGAGCACGGCCTCTTCCTGGTCAGCGACGAGGTTTACCGGGAGATCATCTACTCCGGGAAAAAGCTCAGCTCCCTGCTGGAGTACGAGGACGGGGCGGAACACGTCATCGTCACCGACTCCATCTCCAAGCGCTTCTCCTCCTGCGGCGCGCGGGTGGGCGCGCTGATCTCCCGGAACAAGCACTTCATGGAGCTGGCCATGAAAATCTGCCAGGGCCGTCTCTGCGCCGCCACGCTGGACCAGATCGGCGCCGCCGCCCTCTATCGCACCATGACGCCGGACTACCTGGCTTCCGTTCGGGACGAGTACGGCCGGAGGAAGGACGCGCTGGTCTCCGCCCTGTCCAAGCTTCCCGGCGTGACCCACAGCTCCCCGGAGGGCGCGTTCTACGTCATGGCCACCCTCCCCGTGGACGACGCGGAGAAGCTCCAGTACTTCCTGCTCCAGGAGTTCGAGGACCACGGCGAAACCGTTATGTACGCCCCCGGCGAGGGCTTTTACGGCACCCCGGGCAAGGGCCGGAACGAGATCCGCATCGCCTACGTCACCCAGCCCCAGGAGCTGACCCGGGCCATTGAGCTGCTGGGCCTTGGCGTCGAGGCGTACAACCGGAAGAACGGCAAGTAACAAGGAGGGCCTTCTATGATCCGCCATATCGTCATGTGGAAATTCCGCCCCGGCACCGAGGCGGAGCAGGAGCAGTTCCTCAGCGGCCTCCGGGCCTTACAGGGCGTGATTCCCCAGTTATTGAGCAGCGAGGCGGCCCGGAACGTCGGAGCCGGGAACTACGACGCGGTGCTGGTCAGCGAGTTCCGGAGCCTCGAGGACCTGGAAGCCTATAAGAACGATCCCCGGCACAAGGCGGTCTCCGCCCTGTGCAAGTCCATCCGGGAGGACCGGGTGGCGGTGGACTATGAGGTTTAGTATAAATACCGCAAATGAGCAAAAGGCCGCGCTGTGAACACACAGCGCGGCCCTTGTTATGGGTCCGAACGGATTCAGCGCTCTTTCCGCAGGGCTTCCAGGTCTCCCGCCTGGATGGCCCGGAGGCTGCCCGAGAGCCTTTCCAGGGGCCAGTCCCACCAGCGCAGCTCCAAAAGCGCGTCGATGGTCTCCTGATCGAACCGCCGCCGGATGGGCTTCGCCGGAACGCCGCCCACAATGGTGTAGGGCGGCACGTCCTTCGTCACCACGGACCGGGCGGCCACGATGGCCCCGTCTCCGATGGTGACGCCGGACAGAATCACCGCCTCATAGCCAATCCACACGTCGTTCCCGACAACGATATCCCCCCGGTTGTCCCAAGCCTCCGTCACCTTCATCCCATGGTCCCACTCCTCGTAAAAAATGGGGAACACATAGGTGGACAGGGAGCCCAGGGCGTGGTTGGCGCTGTTCATTATAAACCGCGCCCCGCAGGCGATGGAGCAGAACTTCCCAATCACCAGCTTATCGCCGTTGACGGGGTAATGGTAAAGCACATTATTCCTCTGAAAGTCCCTGGGGTCATGGACAAAATCGTTGTAGATGGTAAAGCCGCCCACCTCAATACGGGGGTTCTCAATAGCGTTTTTTAGGTAAATAGTCTGGCGGTCCCCCGATCTGGGGTACAGCTTTGTTGGAGCCGGAATCGTCATGAAATCTTCTCCTTTTTGATTTGACAGTGATTTGACAGTAGTTTAGACGATTCCGGCGCAGGCAATGCAGCGCCTCACCCTTTTCTCTCTCCCTTCATATGGAAAGCGCGTTTATAAATATGCCGCAAAACCGCCCGTTCAGTCTCGCAGCAGCGCCGTCCGCGCGTCCAGCTTCTCGTTCTCCAGGGTCACAATGCCATACGTGGGCCGGGCGTAGTCCCCGATGCTGCCGGGGTTCAGAAACAGCGTTTTTCCCCGTTTGTCCACCAGGGGCTTGTGGGTGTGGCCGAAGAGAAAGAGGTCCAGATCCTGTTCCTCCGCCGCCAGTCCCGCCGCCAGCAGAGACTGCTTTACGCCGTAGGTGTGCCCGTGGCATAGCAGCACCCGCTTGTCCCCTAGGTACAGCAGCTTCTCCGCGTCCCGGGAGCCCCGGAAATAATCGCAGTTGCCATATACCTGCTCCAGGGGAAGCTCCGGGAAGCGGTCGCGGAGCCGTTCCGCGTCCCGCCAGCAGTCCCCCAGGTGGATGATCATCCGGGGCGCCTCCCGCTCCACGGCCTGGATCATATTGTCGATGTTTCCGTGGGAATCCGACAGGACCAGTACCTTCATCGCGGTGCTCCTCTCTCCCGCGCCGGTGCGCGGCGGCGCGTTCTCCTCGCTTTATAGTAAACATCAGTATAGGGAACTCCCTCTCGTTTTGCAAGAATCCGCAGGATAAATTTATATTTTATTAAAAATTTTTACCAGCGCCGCCGAAAGCCTCCCTTTTTGCCCAGGGCCTGCCGAATATGCCGCACAGGCTCTCAGGAAAAAATTTGCGTTTTTTCAAAAAACCTCTTGACAGAAGGAGTTAGTCATGATAAACTACGAAACCGTAAGGAGAGTTAGATGTCTCTAACTGACAATCATTCACTGACAGGAGGCCTATCATGATGCCGCTTTCCATGGCAAAGACCGGCGAGACCGTCACGATACGCAAGATCACCGGGAAGGATGAGGTGCGCCAGCATCTGGCGGAGCTGGGCTTTGTGGTGGACGCCGCCGTCACCGTGGTCAATGAGATCGCGGGAAATCTGATCCTGCAGGTGAAGGACAGCCGCGTGGCCCTGGACCGGGGGCTGGCGAACCGCATTATGATTTGAGGAGGAATTGGGATGAAGACACTGAAGGACGCCAAGGTGGGCGAAACCGTCACCGTGGCAAAGCTCCACGGCGAGGGCCCGGTGAAGCGGCGGATCATGGACATGGGCATCACCAAGGGCGTGGAGATTTTCGTGCGGAAGGTGGCTCCTCTGGGGGACCCCATGGAATTGAATGTGCGGGGGTATGAATTGTCCCTGCGAAAGGCCGATGCGGAAAGCATCGAGGTCCTTTGATTCGAAAAGGCGGCGGGCTGTCCGCTGTTTTTTCGGGGTCGAAGTTAGTCTATAATAACCATCTGGAAGGGAGAATCAGCCATCATGGATATCAAAATTGCCCTGGCGGGCAATCCGAACTGCGGAAAAACCACCCTGTTCAACCAGCTCACCGGGTCGAACCAATATGTGGGCAACTGGCCCGGGGTCACGGTGGAGAAAAAAGAGGGCAGACTGAAGGGCCACAAGGATGTGGTCATCCAGGACCTGCCCGGCATCTATTCCCTCTCCCCCTACACCCTGGAGGAGGTCGTGAGCCGGTCGTATCTGGTGAACGAAAAGCCGGACGCCATCCTGAACATTGTGGACGGGACCAACATCGAGCGGAACCTCTACCTCACCACCCAGCTCATCGAGCTGGGCCTCCCCGTCGTGGTGGCGGTGAACATGATCGACCTGGTGCGGAAAAACGGGGACCAGATTGACCTTGCCAAGCTGGGGCAGGCCCTGGGCTGCGAAGTCGTCGAAATGAGCGCCCTCAAGGGCGAGGGCGGCCTGGAGGCCGCTCAGCGGACCGTCTCCGCCGCCCAGGCCGGGAGGAACGGGGAGCTGCCCCACGTGTTCACCGGCAGCGTGGAGCACGCCCTGGCCCACATTGAGGAGTCCATCCAGGGCAGGGTGGCGGAGGGCTACCTGCGCTGGTACGCCATCAAGCTCTTCGAGCGGGACGAGAAGGTCCTGGAGGAGCTGGCCCTGGACGCCGGGCTGGTCTCCCATTTGGAAGAGCACATTGCCGACTGCGAGCGGGAGCTGGACGACGATGCGGAGAGCATCATCACGAACCAGCGGTACGCCTACATCAGCGGCGTCGTGGGCCGGGCCGTGAAAAAGAAAGCGGCGAAGCACAGCCTCTCCGTCTCTGACAAAATCGACCAAATTGTCACCAACCGCGTCCTGGCCCTGCCTATTTTCGCGGTGATCATGTTCTGCATCTACGCCATCGCCATGGGCGGCTGGGCCGTCTCCATCGGCACCATGGGCACCGACTGGGCCAACGACGTGCTCTTCGGCGAGTGGGTCCCCGGCCTGTTCGACTCCATTTTGACCTCCCTGAGCGTCTCCCCGGACGGCTGGCTCTACGGCCTGATTCAGGACGGCATCGTCGCCGGCGTGGGCGCGGTGCTGGGCTTCGTGCCCCAGATGCTGGTGCTGTTTTTGCTGCTGGCCATTCTGGAGGACGTGGGCTACATGGCCCGGGTGGCCTTCATCATGGACCGCATCTTCCGCCGCTTCGGCCTCTCCGGCAAGAGCTTCATCCCCATGCTGGTGGCCACCGGCTGCGGCGTCCCCGGCATCATGGCCTCCCGGACCATTGAGCAGGACCGGGACCGGAAGATGACCATCATGACCACCGGCTTCATTCCCTGCGGGGCCAAGCTGCCCATCATCGGCCTCTTTGCCGGGGCGGTGTTCGGCGGCTCCGCCTGGGTGGCGGTATCCGCGTTCTTCATCGGCATCGCCGCCGTGGTCGTCTCCGGCATCATGCTGAAGAAGTTCAAGGCGTTCGCCGGGGAGCCCGCGCCCTTCGTCATGGAGCTGCCCGCCTACCACGCGCCCTCCGCCGGAAACGTCCTGCGGGCCACCTGGGAGCGGGGCTGGAGCTTCATCAAGCGGGCGGGGACCGTCATCCTGATCTCCACCATCATCCTCTGGTTCCTCCAGGGCTACGGCTTCGAGGGCGGCGCCTTCGGGCCTGTGGAGGACAATAACAGCTCCCTGCTGGCCGCCATCGGCAGCGGCATCGCCTGGATCTTCGCGCCTCTGGGCTGGGTGGGCGATATGGCTTGGAAGGCCACCGTCGCCACCTTCACCGGCCTCATTGCCAAGGAGGAGGTCGTCTCCACCATGGGCGTGCTGTACAACTTCGCCGGCGAGGAGCTGGGCGACAACGGCGAGGCCATCTGGGCCCTGGTCCAGGCGGATTTCGGCGCCATGACGGCTTACAGCTTCATGATCTTCAACCTTCTCTGCGCCCCCTGCTTCGCCGCCATGGGCGCCATCAAGCGGGAGATGAACAACGCCAAGTGGACGGCGGCGGCCATCGGCTACATGTGCGGCTTTGCCTACGTGGTGAGCCTGATCGTCTTCCAGCTGGGCGGACTGGTCACCGGCGAGGCCAGCTTCGGCCCGGGCACCGCAGCGGCCTTGGTCCTGCTGGCGGGAATCATCTTCCTGCTGGTCCGCAAGGGCCGCCGCCCCGAGGAGGAGCAGCGCCGGGTCATGTCCGTCTCCGGCGCGAAGATCTGACCCAGTTCTTCCTTTTAAGGAGTTGATCGTATGTCCCCGGTTTTGGGAAATCTTATTGTTCTCCTGGTCCTGGCCGCAGTCGTGGCCCTGGCCGTCCGGTCCCTGTGGCGGAGCCATAAGCGGGGCGGGCACTGCAATGGAGACTGCGCCTCCTGCGGCTGCTGCCATGGGCACGAGCGCGCGGAGGCCCGCAAATAACGCTTGCCAGAGACACCTCTTTAGAATATGGAAAGGCCCCGGGGAACAGGCAGCCCCGGGGCCTTTTCGCATTAGAGCAATTCCCAGAAATAATGAGAAAAAAGGAAGCGAGGACGGGAATTGCAGGGCAAGGCGGAGGACGCAGGCGGGCTGGCGCCCGTCAAGGACGACAACGCAGCCATGCTATCCCCGGACCGCTGAACTTTTCTCAGTATTTTTGGGAATTGCTCTAGAATTTGTATTCATAACCGAGGGATAGCGGACGGACGAGGATGCTTCCCGTCAGACAAGGGAAACCGACGCAGTATGGTGGGAAAAAGACCGGCCGGACGGCGTTCAACGGTTGCGAAGGCTGCTCTAGTTTACATGCCGGCGGTACAGGACCTCCCGGAGGGGCTTTCCGCCGATTACGTCCTCCATCGCGTCCCCGTGAAAGGCAAACCCGGCCCTCTCGTAAAAGCGCCGGGCCCGGCGGTTGTCCTCCAGCACCCAGAGGAGCACGTCCCGGAAGCCCTGCCCGGCCAGCGTCTCCACCGCCGCCTCCAGCAGGGCCCTTCCATACCCCCGGCCCATGTATTCCGGCAGCAGGTAGAGGGACGCAACCTCCCCGAAGCCCGGCCAGCCCGGCCAGCGGGAGGGGCAGACGCTGGAAGTCCCGGCCAGCTTTCCCCCTTCGGTCAGGACGAGGGTATCCCAGCCCGCCCGGTCCAGGACGTCCGCCCAGCGCCCGGCGGGAATGCCGTCCAGATAGCTCTGCGGGACGATGCCCTGATAGGCAAATTTCCAGCTCTCCTCATAGATCCGGCTGACCTCCAGCCGGCTGTCCGTCTCCCTCAGCGGGCGGATCTCCATGCGCGCCACCTCCGTTTCCGCAATCAGCGCCAGCTTTTCCCGGCGGTCCAGGCGCTTGATGGCCGCCTCCCGCCGGAGGGCGGCGGACTTGTCCGCGGTCTCCTCCCGGTAGGCCAGGGCCACGGGGAGGCGGCTCCGGGTGTACTTGGCTCCTTTGCCCTTCCGGTGGGCCGCCAGCCGCCGGGACAGGTCGTTGGTACAGCCGGTGTAGAGGCTCCCGTCCCCGCAGCGGAGGATGTAAACCGTCCAGCCCATTCCGCCGCCTCCTTTCGCCTTTTGGGACCAGTATACCACGCCTGTCCGGCAAATGCAAAGGCCGCATAGGGACTTCCCCGGATTTCATAGACTACAGGCAGAGGGCGCTCCGCCCCGAAATTCGGTCCGCCGCCAGCCGGGAAAGCGGCAGCCGGAGCTTCGTGCTCCGGCAAGGAGGTCTTATGCTGTCTGCCGCGCTGCTGCTGTTCGCCAATATGCTGCTGTTTTCCCTGCGCATCTCCGGCGGCGGGTCCTTTCCCAAGCCCCTGACCGCCGCAGAGGAGCGGGAGTGGCTGGAGAAGTACGCCCAGGGGGACCCGGAGGCAAGGCAGGTGCTCATCGAGCGGAATTTGAGGCTGGTGGCGCATATTATTAAGAAGGGGTGAAGCGAAAGGAAAGATTTTGTACGAAAAGGGACAAGCCGTGGAAGCGCATTGACGGCAGGGCAAGTCTATCGGCGCTTGCGGTTTTCGCGCCGCGAAGACCTTGCCGGGGTTTCCCAAAATCCAATGGCGCGTTGAGACGCTCCCCAGAAGTACATGCAGTTGACAATACAGCCCTTTGCGGGTAAAATCAGGTATACATATGATTATGCCCATGATTATGCCCAAGCTGACAACCTCTGCGATTTAAGAGGTCTTACGGCCGGTTTTGGAGCAGCATCCCCGGCAGGATTGCGGCATCATTGCCGGCTTCGCTGAGCCGTGTGCGCTCAAGCATGAGAAAAAGTTGGAAAAATGGAGGAACCGTCATGAACAAACTGCGCAAGATATGTATAGGTTTCCTGGTCCTGTCGCTGGTCCTGCTGTGCGGCTGCGGCGGGAACAGCGGCGAACCGCCAGCCGGGACCGCTCCTGAAACGGAACCGGCAGACGCACCCCAGGAAGCTCCCTCTTCGGAAGAACCGTCTTCAGAGGAGGAAGCCGGCCCTATCTACATTGCCTTTGAGGGGACCGATCTGGAGGGAAATCCGGTTTCCCAGGACATCTTCTCCCAGTCCAGACTCACCATGGTCAACGTTTGGGCCACCTATTGCAATCCCTGCCTGAACGAGATGCCGGGGCTTGGCGAGCTGGCGGCGGAGTATGACGCGGAAGAATTCCAGCTCATCGGCATCGTCAGCGATGTGCGGGAGGGCGCGGACCAGACGCTTGTGGAAAGCCTGGTCCAGGAGACCGGAGCGAATTACACGCACTTGCTTGCGAACGACTCCATCGGCCAAGCCCTCCTTTCGGGCGTGAGCGCCGTACCCACCACCTTCTTTTTTGACCAGGAGGGGGCCTACCTGGGCGGCGTGGTCGGCTCCGCGGAAAAATCGGATTGGGAGGAACTCATCCATGAGCTTCTGGAAGAATCGTAAAACCTGCGCCTGGGCATTGGGCGTTTTGGCCGGGGTAGTCTTCCTAGCCGTCGGAGCCCTTCAGGGACAGCTTGCCGTGATCTGGCAAAAGGCGGTGATGATCTGCCTTGAGTGCATCGGGATTGGGTGAGCGATGAAGAGATTACGGTTAACCGTGCAGCTGCTGTTTACCATTGTGACGAACGGGTACATGTACGGGTTTCTGGGCGGGAAGATTTATCAGGGCAGTCTGAAATACATCTGTGTTCCGGGACTGAACTGCTACTCCTGCCCTGGCGCTGTGGCCGCGTGCCCTATCGGGGCCTTGCAGGCGCTGCTGAATCAGCGGGGCTTTCAGGTCCCCTTTGGCGCCCTAGGCTTTTTCTTTATCTTCGGGAGCGTGCTGGGACGCTTTGTCTGCGGCTGGCTGTGCCCATTTGGACTGGTGCAGGACCTTTTGCATAAGATTCCGCTTTTCAAAAAGAAAAAGCGTCTCCCCGGTCACTGCGTCCTGAAATACGGAAAGTATGTGGTGCTGGTCCTCTTGGTGTGCGTTGGCTCCATGTTTTTGTTCGGGGGCTTTGCCAAGGGCCCGGCCTTCTGCAAGTATCTCTGTCCCTCCGGAACTTTGCTGGGCGCGCTTCCCCTGCTCAGCGCCAACGAAGCTCTGAGAAGCCAGGCCGGCGGGCTGTTCCTCTGGAAGCTGGGCGTCCTGCTTGGAATCGTGCTGCTCTCCGTGAAGGTGTTCCGGCCCTTCTGCCAGTACCTGTGCCCCCTGGGGGCCATTTACGGCTGGTTTAACCATTTCAGCCTCGTGCAGATTCACTGGGAGCAGGAGCGGTGCGTCTCCTGCGGGGCCTGTGAGAAAGCCTGCCCGGCGGCGCTGTCCTTACAGGAAATTTCCCGTTCTCCGGAGTGCATCCGGTGCGGGAAGTGCGCGGATGCCTGTCCGCAGGGATGTTTGCATTTCACAGGCCGCCCCGGGTATAATTCCACAGAATCACAGTCATCCTAACCGCAATAAGGATGTGATACTGTGCCGAACCATTTGAAACACGAGACCAGCCCCTACCTCCTCCAGCACGCGGAAAATCCGGTGGACTGGCACCCCTGGGGCGAAGAGGCGTTCCGCCGGGCCCGTGAAGAGGACAAGCCGGTCTTCCTCAGCATTGGCTACAGCACCTGCCACTGGTGCCACGTCATGGCCCATGAGAGCTTCGAGGACCCAGAGACGGCGGAGCTGCTGAACCGCTGGTTTGTCTCCATCAAGGTGGACCGGGAGGAACGGCCCGACCTAGACAGCGTCTATATGGCCGTCTGCCAGGCGTTCACCGGCAGCGGCGGCTGGCCTGCCAGCATTTTTCTGACGCCGGAGAAGCGGCCCTTTTTCGCCGGGACGTACTTCCCCAAACGCCGCCAGGGCGGACAGGCGGGCTTCGGGGAGCTGCTGGCGCTGATTCATGAGAGGTGGGAACGGGACCGCTCCGCCCTGCTGGGTCCGGCGGAGCAAATCGTGGACCTTCTGACCCACGCAAAAACAGGGGAAGACAAGGCGGAACCGGAATTACTGGAAGCCGCCGTTCAGCAGTACAAGCGGCTGTTTGATCCAGAACACGGCGGCTTCGGCGGCGCGCCGAAATTTCCCTCGCCTCATAACCTTTTGTTCCTCCTGGCGTACCACCGGCGGCGGGGAGGCCGGGAGTGCCTGGAGATGGCGGAGCGGACGCTGATGCAGATGCTTCGGGGCGGGCTGTTCGACCACATCGGCGGGGGATTCTGCCGCTATTCCACCGACGAGCGGTTTTTGGTCCCCCACTTTGAGAAAATGCTGTATGACAACGCCCTGCTGATCTTGGCTTACTGCGAAGTGTATGAAACAACCCGAAAGGACCTGTACCTCCTGGCGGCGGAGCGGACGGCGGATTTTATCCTCCGGGAGATGGCCGCGCCGGAGGGCGGCTTTGCCAGTGCCCAGGACGCCGACAGCGGCGGCGTGGAGGGAAAGTACTATCTCTTTACGCCGGAGGAGCTGGTCCGCCTTCTCGGCCCGGAGCAGGGCGCGGCGTTCAACCGGCACTTCGGCATCACGGACGCCGGGAACTTTGAAGGGAAGAACATCCCTAATCTGCTCCGCAGCGACCCGGCGGACCGCTCCTTTGACGGCCTGCTGGAGCGGGTCTGCGAATACCGCAAAAGCCGCTGCGCCCTCCGTCTGGACGATAAGATTCTGACCGCCTGGAACAGCCTGATGATCGCGGCGCTTTGCCGGCTGTATCAGGTCAGTAAAGAACAAAAATACCTGGACGCTGCGAAACGGGCGGACCAGTTCCTCTGGGAACATCTCTGGGACGGCGGCGCGCTCTATGTCAGCTTCCGGGCCGGGCGGCGGGGTGAAAAGGGGTTCCTGGATGATTACGCCGCCTGCATCTTCGCCCAGCTGGCGCTGTACGGGGCCACGCTGGAGCAAGCGTATCTAACCCGGGCGGAGCAGCTTTGCCGGGACACCCTCTCTCGGTTCCAGGATGCCGAAAACGGCGGGTTCTATCTCTACGGAGAGGACCACGAAGCCCTGATTCTCCGGCCCCAGGAGACCTACGACGGGGCCATGCCAAGCGGGAACTCCCTGATGGCCTGGAATCTGGTGCGGCTCAGCCAGCTTGTCTCGGAGGAGCGCTATGGGCCGCTGTCGGAGCGGCAGCTGGATTTTCTGGCGGCGGACGCGAGACAGTATCCCGCCGGTTACGCCATGTTCCTGCTGGCGCTTCTGGACAACCGCGACCCGCCGCCCAAGGTGACGGTTGTACTGCCGGAAAAATCGGAGGCGGAGCGCCTCCCCCTGGAGCTTCCGGCGGAAACGGCTGTGATTCTGCGGAAGCCGGGAGGAGAGTACCCGCTGAAAAACGGAAAGACGACCTTCTATGTCTGCCGGGGACACAGCTGTTTGCCTCCGGTCAATGAACTGCCTGCTTTGTAATATTTCAGCAAATGCCGGACGGAATTTATCCGCCCGGCATTTTTTTGTTCTCACAACATATCCATAAATTGAGGTGATGCAATTTGGAAGGCGCACAGCGAGAATTAATCAGCGTCCTGCTGGACCATATCCGTTCTCTTGGCCTGATATCGGATTTCACCTATTCCAAGGCCGTTGATTTGGTACATTCCACAACAGATTTCCCGGAGTTTTTCCAGCATCCTGTATGCTTGAACCAAGAGTTCGGTGAACGTATTTAGAATGCGCCGTAAGCTCCGGGTGAGAAATGAGCCCGGATGTTTCCATTACAAGCACATGCCGCAAGTCACATGAATCCAAGTCCTTCGCAAAAGCAGGGATCTGGGAACACTATGGTTTCCAGATCTCCGCTTTTTCTTATACAAGCCAGAACAAAGGCGAAAAACGTTACAAAATGTCGCATAAATGTGACCAACCGTCGCCTCTTTACTGATATAATCTTTTATATTCAGTAGGGTGGTGCAAATTGTGATGTATTGTCTTCCCGAAAGGCTCAAGAAGCTCCGGCAGTCCATGCACCTTTCGCAAGTGCAGCTGGCGCGCCTGCTGGGGGTAGACAGAAGCACCATTTCCTCTTATGAAAGCAATGTCCGGCAGCCTCCGCTGGATACGCTTTCCCGAATTGCCGATGTATTCGGCGTAAGCACAGACTATCTCTTGGGAAGAACAAACGATCTTTCCTTTGATATATTTGAGCTCACCGGAGAGGATAGGGCCCAGCTTTATAAGATGGCTTCGGCGTTCAGTGAAAAAAACAGAAGAATCCGCCAATTGCAGGAACGGTAAACTTAAGGAACCACTGATGAAATCCCCGCACACAGCTTCACGCCATAAATTCCCGCTGGACTGCGTTAGAAAATCTTGAAATCCGTCAGGATTCCTGCGGTTTTCTTCCTTGTCAGCAGAAATTTCTGGCGCAAATCTGCACACGTTGATTTCATCAGTGCTTCCTTAACCCGCCAAGGATCTGAAAAAGGAGGTTGTCCGATGTCCCTTGATGACAGTGAAAAACTGGAAAAGCCGTGTCAAAGCGAAGCCGGCAGCGGCAAAGTGTTCATCCCCGCCAAACCGAAGGTCCATTTTGACGACCCGGCTCAAATCTTCAGAGTATGCGCCTACTGCCGTGTCTCAACAGACAGCGAGGAACAGCTTTCCTCCTTTGAACTCCAGCAGGCACATTACCGTCAACTGGCGAAGGAACGGCCCAATTGGGATTTAAGGCGCGTGTACGCGGACGAGGGCATCTCTGGCACGTCCCTGAAAAACCGCACGGAATTCAACGCCATGATTGCCGCCTGCGAGAACGGCGAATACGACCTGATCGTGACAAAAAGCGTCTCCCGTTTTGCGAGGAACCTGGTGGACTGTATCTCCCTGATTCGGAAGCTCAAAAATCTCTCTCCTCCGGTGGGCGTGTTTTTTGAGACAGATCATCTGAACACTCTGGGGAAGGATTCGGAATTGATGCTCACATTTCTCGCCTCGATTGCCCAGGAGGAATCCATTAAAAAGCGGGAGGCTATGGTCTGGTCGCTGGCCCAGCGGTTTAAGGACCGCAAGCTGCTGACCCCTCCTTTGCTGGGCTATGACAGGCAGAAGGACTCCGCCGGCGGCTATATCAAATACGCTCCGCTTGTCGTCAACGAAGGGGAGGCCAAGGTGGTCCGCTTCATTTTCGACGCATATCTCCATGGATGGTCCCAGGCGCATATCGCGGATTTCCTGACGGATATCGGCTGCCGGACAAAAACCGGAAACACCGAGTGGAACAGCGGCTCCATCGGCTATATCCTCACAAATGAGCGGTACTGCGGCGACGTCCTGACCTGGAAAACCTTCACATCGGATTTGTTTGAGCATAAGCGCAGGAAAAACCGGCAGGACCTGGATCAATACCAATACATGGGACAGCATAAAGCCATTATTCCAAGGGAGACGTTCGAGATGGCGCAGACGCTTCTCCAAAATCGAAAGCACCACATACGGGGCGGTCTGCCCGTTCTTCAAGTGATAGATGGCGGAGTTTTTCGTGGGTTTGTTCCCATCAACCATCACTGGGTCAATGATGATCCCGGGCTTTACTACGATACATCCAACAGTGTGAAAGGGCCGGACCGAAAAACCAAAATTCAAAGAAGCACATTCTCCGCGTTTAATCTGGAGGGATATCAGGTTGTCAGAAGCCAGTTTCTACAGTCCCGGTATGAAGGACCGGCAATCACAATCTCCAGAGATCGGATTACCTTTAATCTTTTTTGCGTGAGAAAGTTCGCGGATATCGGTCACATTCAATTGCTTCTCCATCCTTCCGAGCGTAAAATCGCCATCAGGCCCTGTGAGGAAAACGCAACGCATAGTATCAAATGGCGTTCTGACGCCGCCAAGCCGCTGTACGCAAAGGCGCTGTGCTGCCGGCACTTTGGCTCCGCGCTCTTTCGCATTATGGAGTGGAACCCGGATTTTATCTACAGAGTCAGAGGAACCTGGGTGCGGTGTAATGACGGCCAAATCATCATTTTCAACCTGGAACAGGCCGTATCTGTGCTGCTGGCCCCGGCAGATGAAACCTCTTTAAAAAAGAAGCGCGTGGAACTGTTTCAGGAACAATGGGAGGATCGCTTTGGCGAGGAGTTTTACGACCACATTGTGGAAAACGAGATTTTCTACATGGCGGAGAGCACGGCCTGGCAGACCCGCAGGCCCAGTATCCCGGCTCCCGGCATGGCACAGTACAGAGCGCCAACGGAAGAAGAACTCCAAATCATGATGGAAAAACTTACAAGAGAGGCGGCCGCCGGTCATGTTGGATCATAGTCAATTGGATGATATATTTTTGAATGCAAGGCCGGCCGATGATGAGGAGCCGGAAGCCGTGGCGGATTTAGCGGGATATCAAGTCACCAGGGCGGAGCTTTTCTCACACACGTATGAACCGGCGATCACCATCTGGCCAACCCGAATCAAGTTCAACATGGCCTGTCTGCGGAAATTCCCGGGCGTGACGCACATTCAAATTCTGATTCACCCGGAGCAGCGGCGCCTGATCATTCGGCCATGCCATCCCGACGCGCCGGATTCTCTGCGGTGGGCGAAAGGCGGGGGAGAAAAGGAGTTATCCAACCGGGATATGCTGTGCAGAATCTTCGCGGGGAAGGTCTTTGACCTGATGAAATGGGATTTGGAATACCGTTACAAAATGCTGGGAAAGCCGGCCGTCTATCAGAAGGAAATGCTGTTTCTATTCAAACTTACGGATTTTGAATTGTTTATGGGCGGGAAAAAGCGGCGGTCCTGCCTTCCGGGAGAATGGAGGGACTATTTCGGAGCGCCGGTGGAATCTCACGAGGAGCAGTACAAAATTGATCTTGCGGACGGTTATATTACAACCGACAGAGTATAGGAGGGCTACAAATGGCGGCGGTTCCTTTCAGCAGTGAGATTGAGGAAATTTCCATGGACGGTTTTCAGGTAGTCAGCGGAGATCTCTTTGCACGCAGATCCGGCTACTATTCCCCGACATGCACGATATGGAGCGGCGGGATCACCTTTAACAAGGTAGCTTTGACGGCCCTGAACAACTGTGAACGGGTGCGGATTGAAATTCATCCTCAGAAAAAAAGCGTCTTGCTTGTTCCGGTGACCATGAAAGATAAGGACGGCATTCCCTGGAGAAAAAACATCAAAGATTACGCCCCCCGGCGCATGGAATGCGTCAGATTTTCTTCGAAGCTTTACGAAATGTGGAACTGGGATACCGGCTGCGTTTGCAGGGCGGTGGGGCGCGTTGTGACAGTAGACAGCAAGGTCATGCTCCTTTTCGATTTCAGCTCTCCGGAGCAGTGGAAAGGCAAAGAGAGAGCATCGGAGAAATGAATGATATTCACATTTCCTTTTACTTAAGGGTTGGCCGGATTCACATTTTTACAGAAACGCTTCGGCTCATCGGCCAGCCAAAGCGGATATGCTTTTTGATTTCCTCGGATGGGCAGTCGCTACTGATGCGCGCGTATGAAACCAGAGACCTCAAATCCCACAAGGTCCCGCCGAATGTGTACAACGGCAGGCGCTCGTTTGAAGTATCCAGCTGTAAGCTGTGCGGAATTCTGGCTGATCTCCACAGCTGGGATTTGAAACACTCTTATCGTATTCCCGGCGTACTGATGCAGGATCGGCGCTCGGTACGGTTTTCTTTGGCAGAGGCGGAGGTGATTGGTAAGGAATCATCTTGAGAATGCGCTATATTATTACGCCGGGCGGAGTAAATCCGCCCGGCATTTTTTTGTTCTCTCAACATATCCATGAACTGAGGTGATGCAATTTGGAAAGCGCACAGCGAGAACCAGCCGGCGTTCTGCCGGGCCATATTCATTCCCTTGTCTTGATATCGAATTTCACCTATTCCAAGGCCATGGATTTGGTACATTCTGTGATCGGCTTCCCGGAGCTTTTCCAGTATCCAGTGTGCCTGACAAAGGAGGCAAGGATTCGTGAATATACTCAGGATACGGAATGAAATGCGAAATGGAAAAACCATCTTCGACCTGTCCCTGCGGGTGACGTTCTACGCCAGAGTTTCCACCGACAAGGATGAACAGCTCAACAGCCTGGAAAACCAAGTACAGTATTACACACAATTCATACAGGAAAAACGGAACTGGACCTATGTCCAAGGCTATGTGGACGAGGGCATTTCCGGCACCAGCACGAAAAAGCGGGACAGCTTCAACCGGATGATAGCGGACGCCAAAGCGGGGCGGTTTGATTTCATCAT
>ERZ779629.415-NODE-415-length-17877-cov-10.117944_pt1 | contig 17877 bp, 12 predicted proteins | sample MGYA00514192_ERZ779629 | MGnify/ENA primary metagenome ERZ779629 (study PRJEB29562, sample SAMEA4376709) | mouse gut metagenome | isolation source: Cecum | study: EMG produced TPA metagenomics assembly of the A DSS colitis mouse model was used to assess the... | reverse complement strand
CCAGGCTGATGCCGTCCTTGGCGTTCTTCTGGGCGGTCTCCAGGCCGGTGATCTGAGCGCGCATCTTCTCGGAAATGGCCAGACCGGCGGCGTCGTCGCCGGCGCGGTTGATCTTGTAGCCGCTGGAGAGCTTCTCCAGGTTCTTCTTCATGGCGGAGACGTTGTTGGTGTAGTTGCGGTAGGCGTTCATAGCCATGATGTTGTGTTGGATCCTCATGATTCTATTCTCCTTTAGATAATTATTTTTTGTGTTTCGGCAGTCCCTCGCCTCCACACATTCAGAGCTGGGCGCTTTCGCTCCGGCCATCCGGCCGGACTGTCCAGAGCTTGGGCGCTCATATTATTTCAGCCGGCTCGTCAGCCGGGTGAAACCGTTTTGTCCGCGAGGCAGCCGGGGCGCCGCGCGCCCTCCCGCTCCAGAACCTTGCCCCGCACGATGGAGACGCTGCGGTCGGCGTCAATGGAAATGCGGCACTGATTTTTGGAAATCTGATAGATCTGCACGACGATGTCGCCGTTGATGGTGAGATAATCCTTCTCGTGCATGGTCAGCGACAGCATGGGAAACCTCCTTGTTTCGCCCTGCGCGGCAGGCCCGCGCGTTTTCATCGTCATAATATTTTGGACAGCCCCGGAGGGCTTTCAGGTGTGCGCACACACCCTCTCGTTTCCCACTTTTCCGCTTGGAAACGCTGATCGAAAGGAAAACGGAACTTTACCCTTCGATCAACGCCTCCGGCATGGAATCATGGGCGCGAACCGCTGTCCCGGGCGGCGTATCGGTCATGCGCAGAGCTGCGCCAAACCTTCCAGTTTGATGTTGCGGGCGGCGTTGACCTCCCGGTTGTGGGCCGCGCCGCACTTGGGGCAGACCCAGGTTTTCGCCCTGAGCGAAACCTCGTCCCGCACAAACCCGCAGGCGGAGCAGGTCCGGGTGGTGGGCCGGCAGCGGCTTACCTGGATTAGCTGCTTGCCCTGGCGCGCCAGCTTGTAGCGGAGCATTTCCCGGAACAGCCCGAACCCGGAATCCGGCACGCTGCCCAGCTTGATCTCCCGGGCCATCTCGTCCAGCGCGTCCGCCCTCACGCACACGGCGTCCCAGCTGTTGGCTATCCGGCTGGACTGCTTGTGGATGAAGTCGCGGCGCTGGTTGGCGATGTGCTCGTGGAGCAGGCGGTACGTTTGGACTGCTTCCTCGTAATTTTTGGACCCGGGCTGCATCCGGCTGAGCCGCTTTTGCAGCGCTGCCAGCTTTTCCTGGGACTGCTTCAGCCAGTGGGGGGCGTCAGCCGCCTCCCCGTTGTCCGCCACGTAGAAATGGGCCAGGGAGTATTTCAGGCCCAGGGTGGTCTCCGGCGCGGGGGCGACGGCCTCCGGCGCTTTTACCGGGCATTCGTAGACGATGGAGCAGAAATACTTCCCGGTCTTGGTTTTCTCCACGGTGATCCGCCGCAGCTTCCACCACGCCTGGGGCCGGCGGGAAAACTGGGCCTTGACGACCCCCGCCTTGGTCATGCGGATGCCGTCCCTGGTGGTGTAGATGGTGGGGCCGGACTCAAACACGTGGTTACAGGCGGTGAAGGAATCCCTGCCGGTCTTTTTGCGCTTGAATCTGGGATGATGGAAGCTCTCCGGGGTTTTGAAGAACACCCGGAACGCCTGGGCCAGCTTGTTGTGCTCCTGAATCAGCGCCTGATTGTCCACGTCCTTCAGAAAGGGCGCTTCCTTTTTGTACTTGGCGGGCGTGGGGATGAAGTGCTTGTCGGTCTCCAGGTAAAACCGCTGCTCGTCGGCCAGCATCCGGTTCCAGACGTACCGGCAGCAGCCAAAGGTGTTCTCGAACAGCTCCGCCTGGGCCTGGGTGGGGTAGAGCCGAACTTTGATGGTGGTGTATTGGATGGCGTTGCCGTCCGCAGTGTCACGCTTCTTCCAGGCCATATCTGCTCCACCCCTCGCGCCCCTTCAGCCTGCCCTTGTCCCGAAACGGTGGACGAGGTTGTATGCAATCTCGTCCAAAAAAATATTTTCGAGAAAGTCTTAATTCTCCTGGAAGAGTGCCGACAAATAAAACAGAACACGGAATAAAAAAGCTCAAAAAAGTCCTGGACGAAGTAGTATACTACTTCGTCCAGGACTTTTCGATTTGATTCAGTTCGAGCTGGCTTCCGCGCGGACTGCGGCGTCGCGGAAGGTGGATTTGGGAATGCCGCACAGTTCCGCGGCCGCGCGCAAGGTGATTTGGCCGTCTCGCCAGGCGCGCCGCGCGGCGTCAAAATGGTCCGGCAGCGCCCGGGGCAGCGGGCCGAAACGGACGCCCCGGTCCTTGGCCGCGGCGATGCCCTCCGCCTGCCGCCGGCGGATGTTTTCCCGCTCCGTCTGGGCCACGTAGCTGAGGAGCTGAAGCACGATGTCCGCGATCAGGGTGCTGGTCAGGTCCCGCCCCTGGCGGGTGTCCAGCAGAGGCATGTCCAGCACCACGATGGCGGCCTCCCGCTCCTTTGTGATGATGGCCCACTGCTCCAGAATTTCCGTGTAGTTCCGGCCCAGCCGGTCAATGCTCTTGATCACCAGCACGTCCGACCGCCGCAGCGTCCGCGTCAGCCGCTGGTAGCGGGGGCGGTTGAAGTCCTTTCCGGACAGCTTCTCTACAATGATGTTTTGCTCCGCCACTCCAAAGCTCCGCATCGCCGCAAGCTGCCGGGCCTCGTTCTGCTCCTGGGTGGATACCCGGACGTAGCCGTAAATTGTTCCCTTCATGGGGCGTCCTCCTTCCATTTGTTAGCAATCCTATTTTACAGGAAACGGCAAATACCGCCCAGCCAAAGCTGCCGGCGGCCTGGAAGCGGATGGAGAACGGCTCCGAAGGCTGTCCAATCGTGAAGCCGATTGACGCAAAATACCCGGGCGGACCGCTCACGCAGAGCGGTCCGCCCGGGTCCTTGCGATTGAAAGAGTGGAGCTGCGTGTCCGCCGCGGGGCAGGAAAGGATTACTGCGCGGCGGAGTCCTTGCGCTTCTTCATCCAGCGCACGACCACCAGCGCCTCAATGCCCAGCGCCAGCGCCACGGCAGCCACATCCACCAGCACGAACATCCGGGTCATGCCGCTCATGCCGCCCTGGCTGGCCGCCGCGTCGGCGTAGTAGCCGCTGTTGGCCACGGTGTATAGGATGTTCTTGCAGGCCTGACGCATGGCCAGCACGCAGGTGGCGGCGTCGGTGTCCTCCAGCTTGTTGCTGTCCGCCATGCCGTAGCCCAGCATCAGGTCGTTGCCCGCGCGGATGGCCGCGTCGGTGAGCTCAAAGCCGTAGGAGCCGTTGTAGTCGGAGATGACCACGCCCTGGAAGCCCCACTCCCCCCGCAGCACGTCGGTGAGCAGCTCGCGGCTGCTGATGGCGGGGACGGTGCCCAGCCAGTTGTAGGCGGTCATCATACCCATGACGTAGCGGTCGAAGTCAAAGTTCTTCACCACCATCTCGAAGGGCTTCAGGCAGGTCTCCCGGAAGGTCTGCTCGGTCATGTAGGTGAGCAGGAAGGCGGTGCGGTTGGTCTCCTGGTCGTTGGCGGCGAAGTGCTTGATGTAGGAGTACACGCCGTACTTGGCCGCGCCGTTCACCTCCTGGGAGGCGAACAGGCCGGAGAGCACCGCGTCCTCGGAGTAATACTCGAAGTTGCGGCCCGAGAAGGCGGAGCGGTGCAGGTTCATGGCGGGGCCGTACCAGCCGTAGTTGTTGGCGTTGGCGAACTCCTGGCCCATGGCGTCACCGATCTTCTCTGCCATCTCCTTGCTCCAGGTCTGGGCCATGAGCACCTCGGTGGGGAACTGGGTGCCGTTGGAGCCGGTGACGTAGTTGGACAGGCCGGAGGGGCCGTCGCAGTCGGAGGTGGCCACCTTGCCCACCGAGTCGATGGCCGCGGTCTGCCAGCCGCCGGTGTTGATGAGGGTGGTCATGTCCTCAATGGACATCTGATCCAGCAGCTTCTCCCAATTGGCGTCGTCGTAACCCTTGCCCGCCAGGTCGGCCAGCTTCAGGCTGCCCTTGGCCCCGGTAGTGGGCATCACGTCGTCGGGGTTGTCGTAGTCGGTGGGATCGTACTTCACCACCGAGATCTCCCGGATGGTGTTCTGCTGGTCCTTGGTCAGCTCAAACTCCTCCGGGCCGGGGGCGGCGGCGGCCTCGTCATAGTTGGCGAAGCCGTCCTTCCGGGACAGGGTGGGGTGGCTGCTCTGCATATAGTCAAATCGGTTCACCGCGGGGGTCTGGTCGCTGGAGCGGCCGGAGCTGCTGTAGTCCTTGTCGGCGCTCAGGGTAAAGGTGCGCTCGTCGATGACGGTGTGGGAGTCGGAGCGGATGGAGACGGCGTACTCCCCGGCCTCCAGCACGTAGCCGCCGGCGGCGGTCTTAACACAGGAGGAGTCGTAGGAGGCCATATCCTCCAGGGGGATGCGGAAGGACAGGGTTTCGGACGCGCCGGGCTCCAGCAGCCCCGTTTTGCCGAAGTCGATGAGGTTGACGCTGGCCTTTTCGATGCCGCCGTTGGTGTAGGGCGGCGTGTAGTACAGCTCCACCACGTCCTTGCCCGCCGTGCTGCCGGTGTTGGTCACGGCGACCTCCACGTTCACATAGTCCCCGGACTGGTCGAAGGAGGCGATCTCCTGGGTGAAGCTGGTGTAGCTCAGGCCGTAGCCAAAGGGGTACTGCACCGTCTTTTCAAAGTCCAGAAGGCCCTCTTCCGCCGCGGTCTCGTAGAACTTATAGCCCATGTAGATGCCCTCCACGTAGTCGGTGAAGGACACCACGCCGTTGAAGGTGTTGTCGATGCGGGCCAGCTGCTTGGTCAGGTCGCCCACGTTGGTATAGAGGTGGTTGCCGGAATTGCCGGTGTGGTTCCAGTTGGGGGCGGCGGTCAGGTCGTACAGGTAGGTGTCCACCGTCTTGCCGGAGGGATTCACCGTGCCGTTGAGGATCTCGCCCAGGGCCTTCATGCCGGACGCGCCGGTGCCGGGGGCCAGGATGACCGCGCCGATCTGCTCATAGTCCTCCACCCAGCCCAGCTCCATGACGTTGTTGGCGTTGACGACCACGATGACCTTGTCAAAGCTGGAGCAGACGGTGTCCACCAGGTTCTTCTCGCTCTGGGACAGCTGGAGGTAGTGGTCGCCCTCACCGAACTCGTCGTATTCCTTGGTGTTGTTGTAGAAGGTGGCCCGGGTGGAGTTGTAGTTGTGGGCCACGGACTGCTGCACCGCCTCGGTGGCCGCCACGTCGAAGGTGCCGTCAATGACCGCCTTCATATCGGAGGGCAGGTCGGCGTTCTCGCCGCCGCTGCGGCCGATGACGATGACCGCCGTGTCGGAGAAGGCGGCGGCGTTCATGACGCCGTCGGTGTAGTACTCCGGCGTGGGCTCAGGCAGGGACCAGTCCTGGGAGGTCATGCTGATGACCGGGCGGTTGCCGCCCCAGTAGTCCTTGCCGTAGTCGGCGTACATCTGGGTCAGGTCCTGGTTGGTGGAAAAGCCCGCCTCGTTCAGCGAGGTGATGATGTCGGTCTGGGGGATGCTGGCGTCGCCGCTGGCGGCGGAGCCGGTGCCGCTGAACACCGGGTGGGCGGAGGCCCAGCCGAACACGTTCAGCGCGGACACATCGGAGCTCAGGGGGAGCAGGCCGTCGTTTTTCAGCAGCACCATGCCCTCCTCGCCGGTCTCCTGGACCACGGCCAGGGAGTTGGCCACCACGTCGTCGGAGATCTCCGCCTTGGAGGCGTTGAGCACGCCGGACACCATGGCGTACATGGGGCCGAAGCACACCAGGTTGACCACCAGCACGACGGCCAGCACGCCGGCCAGGGCGGCGGTCCAGCGCACCACGTGGCGGGTTCCCTTTTTGACCACGAACTGGGCGGCTACCATGACGGCGACCACCGCCGCGAGTATGCCCAGGATGGCGTACACATAGCCGCCCGCGGCGCGCACGTAGTTGGCCACGTCCGCCGCGCTGGCGCCCATGGACACAAATACCGGTGTCAGCAGGTCGATCAGGATATCGAGCATAAAGATTCCTCCAAATCAATTCAGGTGAATGCGGCGCGGGGAGCGGAGACGTCCTCCGCTCCCCGCATCGGTTGCTTACAGCAGCTTAGTCGGCGTAATGGAATTCAATGGTGCTGGGCGTGGTGAGAGGCTCGGCGGAGTAGGTCTTGACGCGCTCGTCGTCGATCTTGCCGGACCAGTTCAGGCCGTAGGTGAAGTCGTAGACATTGCCGTCGGCGTCCACATAGCACTCCAGATCGCGGGGCACGTCCTCGTCCTGGGCCTCGACGGCGTCCATGGAGGCGGGCATCTGGAAGGGCAGCAGGCCGGAGGGCTCAACAGCGCCGCTCACGATGTCCAGCAGGGTCTCCTCGAAGAACCAGCTGGTGGAGCCGTAGTAGAACAGGATGGCGTCGGCCAGGGGCTCAACCTCGGACCAGACCATGACGGACGGGCCGGAGGCCTTGGACATCATGACGACCAGCTTGGCATTGCCCTTGATGCCGTTCAGGTACTGCAGCAGCTCCAGTTGGGCGTAGTTCTTGTCCTGACCCACGGTGTTGCCGGCGTAGGAGCGGTTCTCCTTCACGTCCTGGCTCTTGGAGCCATAGTAGCCGTCGTTGATGGTCTCGGTGGTCACGGTGCCGGCCAGGGACTCCCGCCGGGCGTTGGTGGCGGTGTACTCGCCGTACTGGAGGGAGGCGGGCAGCCAGGTGCCGTCCTCAGTCTGGGCGGAATCCTGACTGGGGGCGTTCATGTGCATGAGGATCAGGTCGCAGGCGGCCACGTCGGAGGCCTTGGCGCGGATGATGTCGTTGGGGGTGTAGGTGGGATTGCCGTCCTCGCCGGGCTCGCCGGAGGGCTCGCCCACGGTGTCGGTCACCACGTCGAAGTATTTGCCCGCCACATCCAGGTCAAAGACCGGCTCCCACTGGGGCGGGGTGGCGTCGCTGGAGGAGCTGGCGGCGGAGCCGGAGTTGAAGGCGTAGGGCACGTAAACGGTCTTTTTGGAGCCGTCGGACTGGGCGATGACGTTGCCGGAGTTCTTCAGCATGATGACGGACTTGAGCTGCTGCTCCTTGGCGGCGGCGTCGGTGTCGTTGTTCCAAACGGTGTCAATGGCGTTGTCCAGGCTGATGTAAGCGTTCTCGTACAGGCCGCACTGGAACTGGCTGAGCACGAAGTGATACACGGCGTTGCGCAGGATCTTCAGGGCTTCCTCTTCGCCCAGCTCATCCACCACCAGCTCATAGCCCTCGGCGGCGGCGGCGTTGTCGGCGGTGCCGCCGATCTGGTGCATGCCGCTCTTATACAGCGCGGCGAAGCGCTCGGTCATGGTCAGGTCCTCCACGCCGAAGCACTGCTGGCCGTCGTTGGTGATCTGCCAGTCGGTGAGGATGAAGCCCTGATAGTCGTTGTCATACAGGAAGCTCATCTTGTAGGTGGAGTAGCCGCCGCCCACCAGCTCGCCCAGGGAGCCGTCGCGGCTGTAGGAGATGGCGTAGTTGGGCATCACGCCGCACTCCTTGGTGGAGCTCATGGACAGGTTGAAGGCGCCGTCATGGAAGGGGATCAGATGGGCGGCGAAGTTGTTGCCGGGGAACACGTCGAACTTGCCGGCGTCCATGTGGTCGTTGCGGCCGCCCTCGGGGGCGCCGTCGCCCACGTAGTGCTTGGCGATGGCGTAGACGGAATCCTCGCCCCAGCCCAGGTCCTTGCCGCTCTCGTCAAAGGTGGACTGAAGGCCGGAGATGTAAGCGTCCGCCAGGTCGCGCCCCAGGGCGGGGTCCTCGGTGAAGGTGCCGGTGGCGCGGGTCATGGTGGGCTGGGTGCCAATGCCGATCTGGGGGCCAAGCAGCATGGTCACGCCGGTGGCGCGGTACTGCTTGCCGTGCTCCACGCCCAGGGCGAAGGCCTCATCCTTGCTCATGATGGCGGCCAGGGAGTTCTGGTCGATGGTGTTGGAGATGTGGCTGGGGTCCACGGAGATGGTGGCGGGGATGCCCCAGCTGCCGGTGGCCTCGCACAGGGCCTGGAGGGCGTTGGTCCAGTCCACCGCCATGGTGGTATTGCCCTGGTTGATGGCGGAGCGGGTCACGCCGCCGCGGCCGCCCTCCTGCACGTAGGTCAGGTCGTCGCCCTCGATGGTGGAGCCGAAGCTGCGCCAGCCGCCGTGGGTGAACAGCGGGGTCATCTCCTCCACGCCCATCTGGTTGGCCAGGTCGCGGGCGCGGTCCTCGTTGGAGTTGCGCCAGTCCTCATAGCCGTCCAGCACGCCGTCCCGGTCCAGGTCCTTGAAGGCAAAGCCGTCCACCTGGATGAGGGCGACGCCGGAGTCCTTGGAGTAGCCCAGGGTCTTGCCGCCCTCGTTGGTCACCTTGTACCAGCCGTCGGCGGTCTTTTCCTCGGTCCACTTCACGGTGCCGCTGCCCAGCTCCTCCGGGGTGATGGGGGCGATGACGCCGTCCTCAGAGGTCACGGCCTGGCTCGGCGCCGGCTCGCCGGAGGCGGCGGGATCGCCGCTGGGGGCGCCGGAGGGATCGGAATTCTCTCCCGTGGTGCAGGCCGCCAGACTCAGGACCATGGCCAGAGCCAGCATCAGTGCAAGCAGCTTCTTCATCTTTTTCATTTCTGTTTCTCCTTTCATCTCATCTGATTTGGGTTCCCCAAAACCAAAGCTCTGTTCTGGGGAGTTGCTGGCGATATATTAGACCTGCCCAATTTTCTTTTCAAGTACCCCTGGATATTCGTCATTTTGATTGGACAAACGGCGCTGCGCCCAGGACAAATGACAGCGAAACGGCGAAAAGAGCGGCGTTCGTCCTGGACGAACGCCGCTCTTTCCAGCGTGGCCCCGGGCTACGACTCGCCCAGGATGGAGAGGTATTTGCTCTTGACCTCGGCGGCCTTGCTGCGCCCGATGGGCAGCTGCGTGCCGTCCAGCAGGGTGACGGCGGAGGCGCTGATGCGCTGGATGCAGCGGTAATTGACCAAATACCCCTTGTGAATGCGGATGAAGCTGTGGGTCCGGGTGGCCTCCTCCAGCTTATCCATGGTCATTTTCACCTCGGTGGGCTCCTTCTGCCCCTCCAGGTAGAGCAGCTGGTAGTTGCGGCTGCCCTCGATGTACCGGATCTGCCTGCTCTTCAGGGTGAGCAGCCCCGAGCGGGTTTGGAACTCCAGATAGTCCCCCCGTTCGTCCTGAGAGCAGGTTTTGACATACAGCTCCACCACGGCGGCGATGTCGTTGAGGAAATTGCTCTTGCGCACAAAGCCCAGGGGCTGCACCAAAAAGGACTCGAACACCCGGCTCTCCGCCTCGGAGACGTAGACGATATGGGTGCCGTCCCCCAGCTCCCGGAGACGCTTGCCCACGGCGATGCCGTCCATGCCGGGCATCTCGATGTCCAGCAGGACGATGTGGAACCGGGTCTGCTCCATGGCCTGCAGCAGCGCCTTGCCGGAGTTGAAGCGCTGTATGTCGGTGTAAATCCCCTTTTCCTGGAACGCCGATTCTGCCGCTCCGGCAATGACCGGCAGGGCCTTGGCGTCGTCGTCACACAGCGCGATCTTGATTTTCATAGTCTTTCCTCCACTGTCATATCCAGCAGCAGCTTGGCCACAAACATCCCGCCCGACAGGCCGAATTCCGCGCAGCCGTTGTAGGTTTCCGCGATTTTTGAGATGATGCGGGTGCCGTAGCCGTGCAGGCGCGCGTCTCCCTTGGTGGTGCGCAGCCCCTGGCCGGACCGGGCCAGCTCGGTGCGGCTGGTGGTGTTGCGGCACAGTACGAACAGATAGCTCTTCTGGGGATAGATCTCCAGCCGGAAGCAGGCGTCCTCCTGTCCCGCCCGGATCAGGCGGGCGCACTCCTCAATGGCGTTGTCCAGCAGGTTGGTGAGGACCGCGCACAGGTCGTCGTGGCTGAAGGGGAGCACGGGGGGCACCACCAGCTGGTGAGTGAAGGCCACCCCTTCCTTTCTGGCCTTGGCGAACTCCATGTTCAAAATGGTGCTCACCGTCCGGTTGCCGCAGTCGATGAACTGGCCAAGCTGGGGGAGCATGTGCTCCGAGGTCTGGCGGAAGTATTCCTCCAGCTCGCCGTACCGCTGCTGGGACAGTAGAATCTGCATATAGGAGTACTGATTTTTCAGGTCGTGCCGGATGCTGCGCAGATCGTCCAGGTTATCCGCCGTCAGCCGGGCCAGCTCCCGTTCGCCGTGCAGGCGCTGGCGCTCGGTTTGCAGCTCCATGATCTTGTTCTGCTCCGCGCACATGTCGTATATGCCCTGCATGGCCGCCACCACCATGAGGAGGATGAACACATAGGCCACCAGGAAGGTGATGGTGATGCGGTAGTCCACGTTGGCCCACAGCACCTCCAGGCCGTTCATGGAGATGATGCAGACGTCCCCGATCAGGATGGTGGCCAGGCCGCTGGCGGGCACCTGCTCGTATTCCTGAAAGCCGAAGGAGTGAAGGTACACCGACAACGGCAGCGCCAGCAGGGAGATTGCGGAGCGTATGGCGCCCTCGGCAAAGCCGGCGGCCAGAAACTGCCCCACCAGAAAGCTGCACTGCCCGCCGATGGAGTTGATGGCGCAGCCCCCCGCCAGCATGGAGCACCACATCACCAGCTTGGCCTTTTTGCGGCTGTCGGAGCAGAACCGCAGCAGCAGCGCCCCCACCGTCCCCAGCAGGAGGATCTGAAGCAGCAGGTAGGGGCCTCTGGACCCCGCCAGCAGAATAATCAGCAGCCGCCCCGCCGCGACGGCTGCGCCGGCGAGCAAAAACTCCGCCGCCGTCCGCCCGGGCCGCCGCCAGTCCCGCACCGGCCCCCGGGCCAGCGTCACCCAGGAGAGCGCGGTGACGGCCACATCAAAAAACCAGGCGAGGTCCAGAATTTTGATGATAAACTGTATGCTTTCTTCCACCAAATCCCCTCCTTTTTCCACAATCACAGCGGTATTGTAACAGACGGCCGGAATAAATGCAATCATGGCGGAAACCGCCATTTGTCACATTGCAATACCCGGAAAGCTGTCGTTCGTCCGCGAATTTCAGCCGTTCGTCCGCGGCGTCCTGCCATTCATCCAGGATAGCCGCTGTTTGTTGTAAATATCTTGCCGGACGCCGGGTTTTTTGCTAAATTTTTTGTGAAAAACACACAAGGAGCGGATGATTATGAACGCGGCCATCCACACACTTTGCTGGTATCTCCATAGTCTGGCGATGGAAAAGCCCTGCATGCCCCTGCTGGGGGACGAGGGGGGCTGGCTGACGGCGGAGCAGACGGAAGAACTGGTAGAAGCCGGTGCGGGCCTGCTGTACGCCAGCGGGCTGCGGCCCGGGACGCTGGCCCTGCTGTCCGCCGGGCGCACGGTGAACACTGTGCTGGCCCTGCTGTGCCTGCAGCGGGTGGGGGCGGCGGCCGTCCTGGCCGACCCCAGGGAGACCCCGGAGCAGACACTGGGGAGCTGTACGCCCCCGCTGTCCGTCCCGTTTTTGGTAAAGGCGGGGGGAAGCCTGCGCCGTCCGGCCCTGCTGCTCACCCGGACGGAGGATCACACCTGCCTCAATCTGCCCTTGGCCTCCTCCGGCGGCACGCCCGCCCCGGCGGCGGACGATCCCCACGCCCCCGCCTTTTACATCTTTACCTCCGGCTCATCCGGACAGAAAAAGGCGGTGATCCTCAGCCAGGGCAATCTGGTGAGCAATCTGCTGGACTCCGCCCCCCTGGGCCGCTACGCCGAGGACGACGTGGCCCTGGGGGCGCTGCCCCTGGACCACGTATTCGGCCTGGCCCTGCTCACCGGGGCCATCGTGCTGCGCCACCGGCTCTACCTCACCGCGGCCACCGCCCCGGAGGAGCTTTTGCAGATCATTTCCCGGGAAAAGATCACCCGGATGAACGGCGTGCCCTCCCTCTACCTGGCCATGGCGAAAAAGGCCCGGGCGGGGGAGGCCCGCACCCTCCGCGCGGGGTATATCGGCGGCGCGCCCTGGACGGCGGAGCAGTTCCGCCACATCGAGTCCGCCCTGGGCATGACCCTGGTGCCGGTGTACGGCATGAGCGAGTGCATCGGCATCTCCTGCGCCCGCTGGGACGCCCCCCAGGAGGAGCGCATGGCGGGGGTGGGGCCGTTCTACCCCGCCAACTGCGGCAGGCTCCTCCGGGAGGACGGCGCCCAGGCCCGTCCCGGGGAGGAGGGCGAGGTGTGCGTGCGCGGGCCTATGCGGATGCTGGGCTACCACGACCCCGGCCAGACCGCCCAGGCCATCGACGCCGAGGGCTTCCTCCACACGGGGGACCTGGGGTATGTGGATGAGGCGGGGGTGCTCCACCTCACCGGGCGGAAGAAGGACATCATCATCCGCAACGGCACAAACCTAGCTCCCCGGTGCATTGAGGAGGCGCTGCTGTCCCTGCCCGGGGTGCGGGCGGCGGCGGTGGTGGGCCTGCCCGACGAGCTCCAGGGCGAACAGCCCTGGGCGGCGGTGGTGTGCGAGACCCAGGAAAAGCCCCGCGTCATGGACGGCCTGCGCCCTCTGCTGGTGAAAAACGAGCTGCCCGCGGGGATTATGTGGATGGACGCCCTGCCCATGACCGGCTCCGGCAAGCCGGACAAGCAGGCGGTGAAGGAGCTGATCCGGCAATGGCGCAGTGCGTGATCCTGGAGCTGCCGCTGGCGCTGCTGCTGTATGGGGCGGCCCTGTTCTTCTGCCTGTTTGAGCGGCGGTACCGGGCCACCCGGGGGATATTTTTCCTGCTGTCTACGGCGCTGGCCCTGGGGGCCAGCGCCTATGCCCTGATCTGGGGCGCGGGGCTGTGGGAGACGGCGGCGGCGCTGCTCCCCTTCCTGCTGCTCAACCTGGGGGTGGGGGTATGAACTTCAACTCGGGCGCGTTCCTCCTCTTCCTGCCGGCGGTGACGGCGGTGTACTGGCTGCTCCCCCACCGGGGGCGGAGGTACTGGCTGCTGGCGGCGTCCTACTTCTTTTACATGTACGCCAACCCCGCCCTGATTCTGCTGTTGCTGGCGTCCACGGCGGTGGACTACTGCTGCGGCCGGGGCATTGAGCGCTTCCGGGGGCGGCGGTGGGTGATGCGCCTGCTGCTGCTGGTGAGCGTGTGCGTCAATCTGGGGCTGCTGTTCACCTTCAAATACTTTGACTTCTTCGCCGGGACGGTGAACAGCCTGTGCGCCGCCGCCGGGCTGCCCTACCGCGCGCCGGAGCTGGGGCTCATCCTGCCGGTGGGCATCTCCTTCTACACCTTTCAGACCATGAGCTACACCATCGACGTGTACCGGGGGGATTTCCGCGCGGAGGAGGACTTTGTCACCTTCGCCCTCTACGTCACCTACTTTCCCCAGCTGGTGGCGGGGCCCATCGAGAGCCCGGGGAGCCTGCTGCCCCAGCTCAAGGCGGAGCACAGGCTCTGCTGGGACGACTTCACCGCCGGGGTGCGGCTGCTGCTGTGCGGTTTTTTCCGCAAGTGCGTGGTGGCGGACTTCTGCGGCATTTTTGTCAACGCGGTGTTCTCCGCGGCGGAGGCGGCCGGGTCGCTGGCCATTTTCTGCGCGGGGGCGCTGTTCTGCATCCAGATGTACTGCGACTTCGCCGGCTACTCGGAGATCGCCGCCGGCGCCGCCCGGCTGATGGGGGTGCGGCTCATGCGCAACTTCGACCGGCCGTACCTGTCCCAGAGCTACACCGAGTTCTTCCGCCGCTGGCACATCAGCCTGAACCGCTGGTTCACCAGCTACGTCTACATCCCCCTGGGGGGCGGGCGCAGGGGGAAGGGGCGCAAAATCCTCAGCATCCTCGTGGTGTTCACCCTGTGCGGGCTGTGGCACGGGGCCCGGTGGACCTACGTGCTGTGGGGGCTGTACGCCGCCTTCTGGCTGTGCGTGGAGAGCCTGCTGGACGTGAAAAAGCGCTTCGGCCCCCGCTGGGACTGCCCCTTGGGCCGCCTGGCGCGGCGGAGCGTGATGTTCCTGATCTTCGTCCCGGCGGCGCTGCTGTTCCGGGCGGAGTCGGTGGGCCAGCTGGGCGTGATCTTCCGGCGGCTGTTCACCGCCTGGGGCTTCGGGGGGGCCTACCTCCAGGAGACGCTGGACCAGCTGGGGCTGAGCGTGCCGTCCCTGGTCCAGCTGGTGCTGTGCATTGTGGCCATGGCCAAGCTGTACGCCTGGGGGCAGTACGACCTGCCCGCCGCCAAAACGGACAGCCAATCCGCCGCCCGGCTGTCCTCCTGCGTCTACCTGGCGGCGGTGTCGGCGCTGTGCTGGCTGGCCCTGCTCCAGACCCAGGACGCGGCCATTTTCGCCTATTTTCAGTTTTAAGAGGGGGTGCCGGCGTGAAAAGAGCGTTTTGGGCGGCGCTGTGCCTGGCCTGCCTGGTCGCCCTGCCCGCCTGCGGGGAGCGGGCGGAGCCGGACACGGTGCTGGTCTTTTTGGAGGAGGCCCAGGGCTGCGCCGTGGAGGATAACGGCCGCCGGGTGGCGGTGGGGGAGGACGTGGTGTTCACCCTCCGCCTGGACCGGGGCTGGTCGCTGACGGATACGGATTACGCCGGGGCGTTCGACATCAGCGCGTCGGAGCGCGCCGCCACCCTCACCCTCCGGGACGTGCGCTATCCCGCCCGGGTGCGGCTGCGGCTGGCCAGCCGGTACTGCACCGTCACCTATGAGGCCAACGGCGGGCAGTCCGTCCGGGGCGGGGCGCTGCGGGAGAGCAGGACCTATGACCTGACCGGCCACGCTAGGCCCAACACCGCGCTTGGCTCCGACCTGTTTTCCAGGGAGGGCTATACCCTCACCGGCTGGAACACCAGCAGCGACGGCTCCGGCGAAGCGGTGGGGCTGGGCAGCCGGGTGAGCGCGCCGGACAGCGCCGTCACCCTGTACGCCCAGTGGGCGCGGTGGAGCGACGCGGACGATTTCACCTGGCGTCAGACCCCGGACGGGACCGCCATTACCGGCTACGGCGGGTCGGACGGCGTGGTGGTTATCCCGGAGGTGCTGGACGGAAGGCCGGTGACCTCGGTGGAGGCGGGGGCCTTCGACGGCTGCGGGGCGGCGGCGGTGGTCCTGCCGCCCACCATGCTGGACGTGGCCCCGGGGGCGTTCCAAAACTGCGCCCTGCGCACCCTCACCCTGTTTGACAGCATTCGCAGCGTGGGGGACGGCAGCTTCCAAAACTGCCCGGAGCTTGCCACCCTGCGCATCAACGCCGCCGAACCCCCCTTCGGCTACGTCTGGCGCAAGGAAAGCTGCTACGCCGACAAGATCGACCGCCTCATCCTCACCCAGGGACAAAAGCGGGCGGTGTTCTACGGCGGCTGCTCCATGTGGTATAACCTGGACGGCGTCCAGGCCCAGCAGGCCCTGGGAGCGGGCTACGCGGTGGTGAACCTGGGGCTGAACGGCACGGTGAACTCCCTGGTGCAGATGCAGATTATGGGGGCCTTTCTGGGGGAGGGGGACCTGGTGATCCACACACCCGAGCTGTCCAGCCGCCAGCAGATGCTCCTGCGCACCGCCATGGGGGAGGAGGACGACAAGCTGTGGTGCGGCATTGAGAACAATTACGACCTGTTCGCCCTGGTGGACCTGACCACCGTGGAGGGGGCGCTGGACAGCCTGTGCGGTTACCTGTCCCAGAAAAACGCCCGGGCTACTTACGCCCAGGTCTACCAGGATGAGTCCGGCCAGCCCTATATGGACCGCCTGGGCTGCATTCCCTTTTTCCGCTCGGGCACCCAGGACGACCTGCCTGACCGGGTGGGCCTGGACCCGGCCTATGTGGATGGGGCGGCCATGGAGCGGCTGGGGGAATACTACGCCTGGTTCCAGTCCCGGGGGGCCCGGGTATACGTGTCCTGCGCCTGCGTCAACCTGGACGCGGTGCCCGAGGGGCAGCGGGGGAACGCCCCGCTGATGGACAGCCTGCTCCGGGAGGCGGTGGGGCGGATGGAGGGGGTGGCCCTCATCTCCTCGCTGGAGGACTACCTGTACGAGAACGGGGACTTTTTCGACACCAATTACCACCTGGTCACCCAGGCGGCGCGGGAAAATACCGCCCTGTGGCTCCGGGACCTGCGGGCCCAGATGGAGCGGGACGGCGTGTGGGAGGGCGTATGAGACGGCGCGTGATTCAAATTGCGGCGGCGCTGCTGCTGCTGGCCATGGTGCCGGCGGCGCTGCTGGGGGTGGGGGCGGCCCTGCCCGCCTGCTATCAGGACAGCTATTACGCCCAGCTGCCCGCGCTGTATCGCCGCCTGAAGGACAGCCCGGGAAAGCGGCTGATTTTGGTGGGGGGCAGCAATGTGGCCTTCGGGGTGGACACCGGCCTTCTGGAGGGCACGCTGGCCCAATACGGCCACGAGTATACGGTGTGCCCGTTCGGGCTGTACGCCGCCGTGGGCGCCGCCGCCATGCTGGAGCTGTCCCGGGACCAGCTGCGGGAGGGGGACGTGGTGGTGCTGGCCTTCGAGCCCGCCGATGAGGCGCTGTCCGCCTACTTCGGCGCGTCCGCCTTCTGGAAGTGCGCGGAGGAGGCGCCGGAGCTGGCGGCCGCCGTGAGCCGCAGCCACCAGGCGGCGCTGGCGGGCAATTACGTGAGCTTCCTCCAGGAGCGGGCGGCCGTGTGCCGCAGCGGGGAGCTTCCCCGGGCCGACGGGGTGTACGCCAAGGCCTCCTTTGACGAGGACGGCAATATGACCTTTTACCGGGCGGGGAACGCCATGGCCCTGGGCTGGGACACCGGCGCGCCGGTGGACCTGGCGGCGGTGACCATCTCGCCGGACTTCGCCCGGCAGGTGAACGAATACTGCCGGACGGCGCGGGAGCGGGGGGCGCAGGTGTATCTCAGCTTCAGCCCGGTGAACCGCTCCGCCCTGACGGGGAATGGGGAGTCGGGGGCGGCGGCCTATTTCAGCGCCTGCCTGGACGCGTTCGACTGCCCCGTCATCAGCGACCCCAACCGCTACATCCTGGACAGCGGCTGGTTTTACGACTCCAACTTTCACCTGAACTCCGCCGGAGCGGTGGCGCGCACCCGCCTGCTGGCGGAGGACCTGCTGGCCCAGTGGGGCTGCTATGAGGCGCTGGAGCTGCCCATGCCCGCCATGCCGGAGCCTATCCCCCAGGAGGTGCTGGACGCGGAGGACGGCGGCTGCTTTCTGTTCGCCCCCGTGGACGGCTCTGGCTCCGGGTATCTGGTGTCCGGCCTGACGCAGGCGGGGCTGGAGCAGGCCGCGCTCACCGTTCCCGCCAGCTTTGAGGGCAGGCCGGTGGTGGGGCTGGAGTCCCACGCGCTGGACGGCGCCCGGAACCTGGAGGAGCTGCGCCTGCCGGACTGCGTGGAGAGCCTGCCGGACGGGGCGTTCGCGGGCTGCCCAAACCTCACCCGGCTGGTGCTGGAGCACACGCGGCGGCTGTGCCGCATCACCCAGCATACCTTCGACGGCGCGCCCCAGGTGAAGTGCTATGTCCCCGCCGCGGCCTACTCCCTCTACCGGGACGGGGACGGCTGCGAGACAAACCAGTGGGCAGCGCTGCTGGAGCGGATCTTTCGGTATTGAGAGGGCCTGCGCGGAGACGCCGCCCGGAATAATGCCCGCCGCGCCCCTTGCAATGGTCTGACTTTTGTGCTATAAATAAGTTCATAACATATGTAACACACGTCGGACTGAAGGAGTAGCCTTGTGGAGCTGAGCCTGGAGAAGCAAAAAAAGCTGGCCTACGTGGCCAGGCGATACTATTTGGACGACCAGAAGCAGAGCGATATCGCCCAGGAGCTGGGGGTGTCCCGCCCGCTGGTCAGCCGGATGCTGTCCGAGG
>ERZ779629.414-NODE-414-length-17933-cov-8.632845_pt1 | contig 17933 bp, 13 predicted proteins | sample MGYA00514192_ERZ779629 | MGnify/ENA primary metagenome ERZ779629 (study PRJEB29562, sample SAMEA4376709) | mouse gut metagenome | isolation source: Cecum | study: EMG produced TPA metagenomics assembly of the A DSS colitis mouse model was used to assess the... | reverse complement strand
TGTCATAGGCGGACATCTGCTCGGCGGTGGGCTCACGGTTGATGAGCACGGTGGGGATGTCGGCGTTCTTCACCTTGTCAATGATGGAGTCCGCCGCGGAAGTCATCACGGGGTTGATGATGAGGGCCTTCACGCCCTAAGTGATGAAGGTGTCGATCTGCTCGTTCTGCTTGTTCTGGTCGTTGTTGCCGTCCACCACGGAGACCTTGTAGCCCTTCTCTTCCAGAATGGTCTGCAGGTTGTTCCGGTAGGTGGTCATGAACGCGTCGTCGAACTTGTAGATGCACACGCCGATGGTGCCCTTGTCGCCGTCGCCGCCCTTATTGCCTTCGTCAGCAGGCTCGCTGGTGCAGCCGGCGAACAGGGCCATAACCATCATGGCGGAGAGAAGGAGCGCAATAAACTTTTTCATCCTAAAATTCCTCCTGTTGAAATCGGGCGCCGTCCCCGTCCTCCTCTGGGCGGGCCCAGCGGCGCCGTTTGAATTTTACCGCAGGTCTCCCTGACGGCACATCTATTTTCTTCCTTTTCCCTTGGAAAGTCGATAGAAAATTCTTTGCACATCTATGAAAAAACTTCGCTCTTTTCCTCTGGAGCTCCCCCTCCCGGCGCGCAAAGCGGCCCCGCCCTTCCAGGAAGGAAAGGCGGGGCCGTTTTCACAGGGTATTTTCTCACAGCAGGCCGAACATCCAGCACACCAGCAGGCACAGCCCGATGAGCACCAGCAGGCAGGGGAGCAGAATCACCACGTAGGCGCTCAGCGTCATCACCAGGCGCTCCCAGAAGCTGACGCGGATCTTCTCCCGCTCTTCTTCCGGGGGCGGCTTTTGCTCCTGTCCGCCGGCATATTTCTTCAGCCGTCTCCAAATCATGGCCGGCTCCCGCGGATCACTCCGCCGCCTCGCCGGAGCCGCGGCTGGACTTGCGCTCCATTTTGGGCAGCTCGAAGAGGTAATTGCCCTCGGCGTCCAGCTTGGCCTCGGGGAAGTGGCAGGCCAGGAAGTGGCCGGGCTCAACCTCCCGCAGGGGCGGCGGCACCCGCTTGCACTTGTCGCAGGCCATATAGCACCGGGTGTGGAACTTGCAGCCGGCGGGGGGCCTGATGGGGCTGGGGATATTGCCCTCCAGCAGGATGCGCTCCTTCTCCAGGCTCTCCGGGTCGGTGGTGGGGATGGAGGACAGCAGCGCCACGGTGTAGGGGTGCCGGGGGTCCTTGAAGATGGTCTCCGCGTCGGCCAGCTCCACCACATTGCCCAGGTACATCACGCAGATCCGGTCAGAGATGTAGCGCACCACCGACAAGTCGTGGGAGATAAACATATAGGTCAGATTCTGCTTTTCCTTCAGCTCCTGGAGCAGGTTGATGATCTGGGACTGGATCGACACGTCCAGGGCGGACACGCACTCGTCGCACACGATGAACTTGGGCTTCACCGCCAGCGCCCGGGCAATGGCCACGCGCTGGCGCTGGCCGCCGGAGAACTGGTGGGGATAGCGGTGGAGCATATACTCCTGGAGGCCGCACTCCTTCATGGTATTCACGATATGCTCCCGCATCTGCTCGGAGCCATGCCGGTAGAACTTGTGGGTGAGCAGGCCCTCCTCAATGATCTGGCCGATGGTCATGCGGGGATTCAGGCTGGAATAGGGGTCCTGGAAAATGATTTGCAGGTCCTTGCGCAGCAGCCGCATTTCGCTGTATTCCAGGCGGGCCAGGTCGATTCCGCTGTCGCGCATGGCTTCATACTTGGCGAACTCCGGGTCCCCGGCGTTTTGGGCGCGCAGGTCGTCCAGCTCCTTCTGGCAGGCGGCGGCGCTCTTGTCGCACGCGGCAATCTGAGCCCCCACCTCGTCCAGCTTGGCCTTCAGCCCCTCCGCCTTCTTCGCCCCCTTGCTCTCTTTCTGGAGGCAGAGGTCGTATTCAATGCGCAGATCTGTCTGCTTTTCCAGCAGCTTATTGCGCTGCACGTTCTCGTAATAAACCTTTTCCATCAGCTCCCGGCCCTTGCCGCCCTCGTCCTTGGCGAAAAAGCCGCCCAGGATGGTGACGATATGCTTCAAGCAGGTCTGCTCGTCGCACGCAGCCAGGTTGCGCTCCTGGAGCAGGTAGAAGTCCGCGTTCTCTTCCCCGCCCGCGTCGATCACCTTTTTGCTCAGCTCGGCCGCCCTCTCGCTGGCCTTTTGCAGCTTGGCCTTGTAGCGGTCCAGATGGCGCAGGGTGTCGATGACATATTTGGGGGTGGTGGAGTCCAGAGTGGCGCCGTAGTACATGGTGGTGCCGGCGGTCTGGGGATAGAGCTGGAGGAGCACGCGGCCCAGGGTGGACTTGCCGCAGCCGCTCTCGCCCACCACGCCCACCGTCTCTCCCTCGAATATGTCGATGGAGATGTCCTCGTTGGCCCGGACATACAGCTGCTCTTTCTGGAAAAAGGAGGATTTCGCCACTGGGAAATACTTCTTCAGATTACTGATTGACAGTAATTTTTTGGTGTTCTGCACTGCGCCTTACCTCCTTTTCGGGATAGAAGCAACGGATGAGCTGGCCGTCCCCGGCGTCTACCAGGGCCGGCTCCTCCTCCAAACACTTCTGGGTGCAGTATTTGCACCGCGGGGCGAACTTGCAGCCCTTGGGCAGGGCCAGCGGATGGGGAACCACCCCGGGGATCGGCTCGATTTTGCTGTGGACCGCATCCAGCCGGGGGATGGAGAACATCAGCCCCTCGGTATAGGGGTGGCTCATTTTGCAGTCCGCAAAGATCACGCGGGCGGACGCCTTTTCCACCACCTGGCCGCAGTACATGACGGCCACATCGTCCGCCATCTCGTTGATGACGCCCAGGTCATGGGTGATAAAGATGATGGAGGTCCCCTTCTCCTGCTGCAGGTCGTTCATCAGCCGGAGGATCTGGGCCTGAATGGTCACATCCAGCGCGGTGGTGGGCTCGTCGGCAATCAGAATCCTGGGCCGGCAGGCCAGCGCCATGGCGATCATCACGCGCTGGCGCATACCGCCGGACAGCTGGTGGGGATACTGCCGGATGACGGCCTCCGGATTGGGGATCTGCACGTCATACAGCATCTTCAGCGCGTTATCCCACGCCTCTTTCTTATTCATCCCCTGGTGGATGATAAAGGGCTCGCTGAGCTGCCTGCCAACGGTAAAGACCGGGTTCAGGCTGGTCATCGGCTCCTGGAAGATGACGGAGATGGCGTTTCCGCGGATGTGGTACATCTCCTCCTGGGACAGCTTGGTCAGCTCCTTGCCCTCGAAGAGGATCTCGCCGGACTCAATATAGCCATTGTCGTCCAGCAGGCGCAGTATGCTCATGGCGGAGACGGACTTCCCCGAGCCGGACTCTCCTACGATGCCGATGGTCTTGCCGGGTTCGAGGGAATAAGACACGTCGTTGACGGCCTTCACGATTCCTTTTTTGGTCTTGAAAAAGGTTCGCAGATGTTTGATTTCAAGCAGCGGCATATCTTCCCCTCCTTACTTTTCCACGCTGGATTTGGGGTCCATCACGTCCCGCAGAGCGTCGCCCACAATATTGATGCAGATGGTGGTCACCGCCAGGAATGCGGAGGTGAACACCCATTCCCACCAGTAGGCGTTGATGATGGTGGCGTTATTTGCGCCGTTGAGCATATTGCCCCAGGTGGGCCGGGGGTACTGCACGCCGAAACCCAGGTAGCTCAAGGTGGACTCGGTGAGCATGCAGGTGCCGAAGTCCAGCATCAGCGTCACCAGAATGACCGACATCACGTTGGGCAGGATGTGCTTAAACGCGATTTTGCTCTCCTTCACGCCCATGGCCTTGGCCGCGGTGACGTACTCGCTCTCCCGGGCCACCAGCACCTGGCCGCGCACCAGCCGGGCCAGTCCCGGCCAGCTCAACACGCCCAAAATGACCATGATGATAAAGATACGCATGCTTTCGCTCAGCGTCATGCGGCCCATAACGGCCGAAAGAATCATGGCCAGGGGCAGGAACGGAATGGCGGTAAAGACCTCCGCAATACGCATGAGCAAAATGTCCAGCTTGCCGCCAAAGTACCCGGACAGGCAGCCGATAATGATGCCGATGATGCTGGAGATGATAACGGCAACCGCGCCAATGGTCATCGTCATCTTTCCGCCGTTAATGATGCGCTGGAAAATATCCGCGCCGTGGGCCTCGGTGCCGAACACATAGCCCTTCAGGCCCCACTTTGCGATGAGCTTGCCGCTATCGTCGGCCGCATAGGTCTGGAAGGAGCCGTTATAGATCTCCGACACGCCGCTGGTGTTTTTGGGCACATTGGTCTGGTCCAGCACGTTGCTGCCCCAGCTATACACATTGCCCTTGTCCGTCAGGCCGGAGTAGTGGTAGCTGCCGCCCACCAGCTGGACGAATTTCTCATCTGCGGGCAGCTCCGGAGCGGGCACCACATTGGTGGCGAAATCGCCCACAAAGGCCACCGAGCCGTCGCTGAGCAGCAGGCCCACGCTGGAGCTGGTGGCGGTCAGCGAGGTAATGGTCCGCCCGTCCAGGTAATCCCGAATCTTCACGGCCTTGCCGCTTACGTTGGGACGCACCATGTCGTACAGGCCCCGGGTCCCGGTGGTCACGCCGCTGCGCAGCTTGTTCAGGCCCACCACGTAGTTCAGCGTAAAGTCAATGTCCACCAGGTCCTTATTGACCAGGAAGCTCTCAATATTGGCGTAGGTCAGCTTATTGCCCCACAGGTAGAGCGTGCCGTCCTCCATGAGAATGGCGCTGCACTGGTAGCCGCAGGTAAAACGGCGGATCTTGGACACGTCCACCCCGTTCTCAGCCAGCTCCTCGGGCATATAGGCGATATTGGGGTTCAGATCCTCCCCCCTGGCCAGCGCCTCGGAGGCGGTGCCGTATTGGCCCAGCTTGCTATAGCCCCAGCAATAGACCTTGCCATCCTCACCGATGGCCACAATATGGTCGATGCCGGCGGCCACCATGGCGATTTTTGCGTCCTGCACCTCCTGGGGGATGATGCTCACATCCACCCCGGTGGTGCTGATCTTGGTGGAGCCCCACACGTACACCTTGCCCGCGTTGGACAGGCCCACGGTGAAGGAGCCAAACCCGTCGATCATCTTGATGTCGTTTTTCAGCTCCTGGGGAATGGCCATCATATTCATTCCGGGCGGGACGTTCTGCTGGGTGGTTTCGGTGTAGGCATCATAGTATTTCGGCATGAACAGCGGCCCCACGAACATCACCACGAACATGAGGATGAGCACGATCAGCGCGCCCACCGCCAGCTTGCGCTCCATGAAGTTGCGCACGATCTGCTGGCCGGGGCTGATGATCTCCTCCACGTCGCTGGCCGCGGCGGCCCGGCCCTGCTGGTCCTCCATCTCCGCCGCCAGGTGGTTGCCGCCGCCGAAAAAGATTCTGCCGAACCAATTGCCCACGTTGGAACCCTTCTTGGGGGAGCCTCCGGTATTCTTTTTACTCATAGTGTCTCCTCCCCCCTGCTCACTTACTCACGCGGACACGCGGGTCCACGAAGCCGTACACGATGTCGATGATGAGGTTGCCCAGCAGAGACATCGCAACGTAGAACATCTGCATCAGCAGCACCACGTCGAAGTCCGAGCTGCGCAGGGCGTTAATCATAATCTTGCCCATGCCGTTGATGGCAAACATCTGCTCAATGACGATGGAGCCGGCAAAAATCCCCAAGAACCAGCCCACCACCAGGGTCACGATGGGAATAAGCGCGTTGCGCCAGGCGTGGGAGTAGATGACCACCTTTTCCCGCAGGCCCTTGGCCCGGGCGGTGCGGATGCAGTCCAGGGACAGGGACTCGATCATGGACGCGCGCACATACCGCGTCATGCCGCCCAGGCTGCAGAAGGTCATGGTAATCAGGGGCAGGGCCATGTAGTACATATAATCCGTCCAGTACTTCAGGCCCGTGAAATTGGAGCCGGGCGTTTTCATTCCGCTGGGCGGGAACCATCCCAGCCTAGTGGCAAAGACCCAGATGAACAAAATGGAGATCAGGAACGTGGGCAGGCTGTAGCCCACGATGGTCACCACCTGCATCCCCTGGTCCAGCACGCTGCCCCGCTTCACGGCGCAGCGGATGCCCAGCGGTATGGTGATTCCCAGGGCCAGTATGGTCGCGAATATATTGAGCCGGATGGTCACCCACATGGGGGTCTTGACCATCTCCACCACCGGCTGCTGATAGTCGTAGGACCAGCCCAGATTCCCCTGGAGGATGCCGTCGTAGCTGCCGTCATACAGCGGCGCCAGCCCCACCCAGCGCAGGTAACGCACCACCTTATTGTCGGTATCGGTGCCGTACTTGCGCTGATATTGCAGGTACAGCTCCTCAAACTTGGTTTTGCGCTCCTCCGGCGACAGGTTCTTCATCGTTTTAATCTCACTGTTGGCGTCGGTGAACGCCCGGTTGCTGGGCACCATGCTGTAAATCATGAACATGATGAAGGACAGCAGGATCAGCACCACCAGCATGTACGCGACACGTTTGACAATATACTTTCCCATAAGCGATTCCTCGTTTCCTGCCGGGAAGTGCCGCCGGGGGCGGCGCGGCAATTGTTGGGCGCGGCGGACTGGCCGCGGGAAGGCAGCTGCCTGAGCCTTCCCCTCGCGGGACGGCCCGGCCTTTCGGGCTTCGGACTCGGCCGGATATTCCCGCAAGGGGAAGCCTCTCTTCAGAAAGGGCAGCCAAAGAGAGCGCTTCCTCGTTGGGTGATGGCGGAAAGGAAAACCGCCGCAGGGCAGGGGCGGGGCCCCCGCCCCACGGCGGTCCACAACCGCGGGGGCGATTCGCCCCCGCGGCTTGGCTTGTTTGCAAGTTTTCCGGAAAATCTTACTTCAGCCAGTACACGTCGGCCAGATCCTTCACGTAGCAGCCGTTCCAGCCGTCCGCAAACATACCGGGATCAAGCGTCCAGTTGTAAGCGTAGTCATAGGCGGCGCTGGTGAAGCCGGTGGCGTAGTTGAAGCAGGTATACATGGGGGGGCCCTGGTAGCTGCCGGTCACGGGAGCCTGGTACAGCTCATCCAGCATGGGGTTGAAGTCGCCCACGGTGTTCTGCACCACGAAGCCGGCGCTCGCCATGTTCTCGCTCTGCATAAAGCCGGTCACCAGCAGGTCGGTGAAGTCGTTGTCGGCGGTGCCGTACCAGTTCAGGACCAGGGGCATATAATAGTCGTCGCCCACCTTGGTGGTCTTATAGGCGCCGTCCTTGGACTGGAAGGTGATGTCGCGCTCGTCCATGTGGTCGGCGGCGATCTTCTTATAGCGGACGCCGGACTCATAGGGATTGCCCTCGGCGTCGTAGATCCAGCCGCCCTCCTCCAGGGCCGCGATGGCGCTGTCCACGGAGGTGGCGTAGGCGTCCAGGATCATGCCGTGCTCCACGGCGTGCTTATACATCCAGGAACCGGTGTAGTAGGGGCCGTCGGACACGCCGCCGAAGCCGCCGGTGAAGTCCTTGGCGAAGCCGGCGCGGTCCATGCAGTAGGCGATGGCGCGGCGGACCTCAACGAACTGGACGGGGCCGAAGTCGCCACGGAAGCCCAGCTTGCCGTAGCCGGCACGGCTGTAGTGGGTGGCCACATACTTGTCGGGCTCTTTCTCCACCAGGGCCAGGGCCTCGTTGGTGGCGTCGCCGCCGGTGATGCCCTTCAGCACGTCAACGCCGCCGGTCTGCAGGTCGGTGAGCTGGGTCTTGGTCACCACGTACTTATACACCACGGTCTCAATCGTGGGCTTGACGCCCTCGAAGTTGCCGGGGAAGTTGGGGTTGATCTTCAGCACGGCGGACTTGTCGGCCACGTCGTAGCTCTCCAGCATATAGGGGCCGCTGTACGGATAGGTGTTGTCAGTGTTCTGGGAGGTGGCGTAGATGTGGGCGGCGGTCACGTACTTGTCGTCGCCGTCCTTGGCGTAGAAGTCGTCGCTGAAATAGCAGCCATTGCCGTCGTCCAGGATCTGGGCGTCGCCGATCCACTGCTTGGCGGCGTAGGCGCGGAACGCGCCGTAGGTGATGTCATAGAAGTAGGGCAGGTGCTTGGCGTCGATGGTGACGGAGAAGGTGTGGTCGTCGATCAGCCGCAGGCCCTTGATCTCCTTGGTGCCTTTCTCGGAGCCGGGGCCGGTGTAGGCGTTGAAGTCATCAAAGCCCACCAGGGGACGCAGGGACTGATGGTCCTTGCCGGCGGCCTCAGCGGCCACGGGGGTGGAGAACGCCATGGCAAAGGCCAGGTAGTCCTTGGAGGTGACATCGCTGCCGTCGGAGAACTTCAGGCCCTCTTTGATCTTGATGGTGAAGGTCTTGGAGCCGTCCTCGTTCACCACGTCGGAGTGCTCGGCCACCACGCTGTCGTTCCACACAAAGCCGCCCTCTTTGGTGCTGGAGACGGTCTCCATGCCCACGCACATATTCTGCACGGCCAGGTCGGCGGCGCCGGGGTTGGTGGCGCCAAAGGTGGCATAGCGGATCTTGCCGGACAGCTCGGTGGTATCGCCGATGAAGATGCTGTTGTCGGCCTTCTCGCTGGTCCAGTCGATCAGGGCCTGCTCAGCGCTCCAGTAGGGGTTGGTGGGGTACTCGGCAACGCCCTTGATCTGGGCGTTGTAGAGATCGTAGTACTCGTTGGAGTACAGGGGAATCTCGGGCAGCAGAGAGTTCCAGCGCTGGATATACAGCTTCCACCAGTTGGCGTACACGTCGTCCTCGGTGGGCCAGTCAGCCTCGCGGCCCTCGGGAATGGCGGTGTTGTATACCATGCACATGGACAGGAAGTCCATGCCCAGCTCATACTGCTGGCCGTCCACCTCGATGTAGGACAGACCGGTGTCGGTGTCCTCAATCACGTCGGCAATGGTGATCTGCTTGCCGAACTGGGTATACAGGTCGGTGTAGTCGACACCGTACTCCTTACCGGCCAGCAGGCCGACGCCGGTGTACTCGGGCTCAGTGGGGCCCTCGGACTCCACAGGCGCGCTGGGGTCGCTGGAGCCGGCAGGGGGAGCGCTGGGGTCGCTCGCCTGCGGCGTGCAGGCGAACAGGCCGAGGCACATCACAGCCGCCAGCAGAAGCGCAAGAAACTTCTTCATATTTACTCTTCCTCCTTGAATAATTTATCTCTAACCGCCGTCCGGCCTTCCCGATTGGAAAGGACTGCGGCGGCTATCGACCGATAAGCCAGCGGGCGGCGGTGCTTTCACACTTTGCTGGAATAAACCTCCGCCGCCTGGAAAAAGGGAGCCCCGCCTCCTGTCGGAAAATGAAGCGTGCTCCCTTTTGGGAGAACCAAAAGGGGGCGCAAGGGCCGGCCCTTGCGCCCGACCGATTTTGCTGTTGGAGCGCGGACGCCGGAATTGTTCCGGCCTCGTCTGCGGCCGCCCTCCGGCGCCCGCCCGGGAGCGGTAAGCCCCCGGTTGAACTTACCGTTTATTTTAGTATACTCCGCGCAACTTTTCAACGATAAGCCTGCATTTTTTCTTTTTTCTGTAAAAACGCTAAAAAGCATCGCGGTTTTTCGGGTCATAATTAGTGAAGTTGTTTGCTTTTCCTCCCTCCCTGCCAATTTTAAAAGACTCGAGTGCCCTCCCGGCGCATACGTTTGTTTCCTCGTGGTGGCCTTTTGTTCTGGCGAGGCGCGGGAAAGCCGCCGGAGCGCGCGCCCCGGCGGTTCCGGCTCCTCAGACGCGCCTTTTGGCGGCCGCGTCTGAAAGCGCAAAAATTTTAAATTCATTTTTCCCGCGGCCCGCCCGGTTATTCTGCAAGCAGGCTGTCTGCCGATATTTCCCTGATCTGGAAACCGCTGCCGGTGAAGTCCAGGTCCACGCTGATGTAGTATACCTCATGCAGGTCCGCGCCGCTCAACTCAAGCTCCACCCAGCAGAGCACACCGCCGTCCTGGACACCATAGCGCACGTGCTCCCCCACGCTGACGGCCTCGACCTCTCCCCCCGCCTTTCTAATCCTCGTCTGCCCCTGCACGCCGGGCCCCTCCAGATAGAAGCAGGTCTCGTCCTCGGTGCATTCGTACCGGCCCACCACGCTCTGCCTAAGCCCCGACAGGTCGTACTCCTCCAGCGCCTGGGCGTCAAAGACGTGCAGCTCCTGATCGTCCGCCCCGGCGGTGTCCGTGTAGTGGAATATGCACACGATCTCGTCCCTGCCGTCGCCGTTCAGGTCCAGCACCTGGGGCTTCGCCTCCTCGGGCGGCTGGAGAGAGGAATCCCAGTTGGCGGAGAAATCCGCCGTCCTGTCCTGATACCGCAGGCGCACCACCCGCAGGCGGCCGCTGCCCGCCTCCCGCACGTCCAGCACCTCGGGGTCTCCGGCGTACCACTGCGTCTCCATGGCCCGCTGGTAGTCCCGCAGATTTTCCAGCAGGGTCTTAGCCGGGTCGCGGGTAAAGCCTTCCTCATCTCCCATGTCCAGCCACCACAGGCTGTCGTACAGCCGCCCCTCCTTTTCAAAGGTGTCCGCCAGATACTCGTCGGTGTTGAGCAGCGGAACGCTGTTGTCCAGCAGGGCGTTCACCTCCTCCATCAAGGCGGCGATGGCCTCCGGGTCGAAGCTCTCATGCAGCTGGGGCTGGAAGTTGATGTCAAACTCCAAGCTGTTTTCCCGGATCACCGTCTCCCGGCCGTTTTCCAGGGTGAACAGCTGGTAATTGTAGGAGCACCTGCCCTGGTACATGGTGGGGTGGTAGCGCAGCAGGTAATCCTCCCCGTCCAGCGTGCACAGGAACAGGGCGTTATAGCCCGCATGGGCGAAGTAGCCCTCCTCGGAGAAGAGCAGCCTCTCCCCCTCCCAGATCTCCACCCGGCGGCCCTGCGCCTGGCCGTCCGTCACGATGTCGCAGGTCTGGACCCGCCCCGGCATGCCGTCCCGGTCCAGGTCCACATCCCGGCCCACGCCGCCGGCGTTCTCATAGCGTTCGCCGGAGCTCATCCCCGCCCCTTGAAGGGCGCCCAGCAGGTCGTTGCGGAAACCCACCGAGGTGGAATCGGCCTGGGATAAGAAGGGCGTAACCGTCCTGTCCTTTCCCGCGCCGGTGACTGCCAGATAGTTGAAGCCTCCGGTAAAGTTCATCCAGCCCTCGTCGTCCAGGGTCATCCCTCCGGCCAGCAGGTTCACCGCGAATTCCGGCACGGTAGTGTGGTACTCGTAGAGCACCTTCCACAGCTCCACCTCCACGTCCTCCCCACCGGCCTGTAAGGTGTAAAGGTCCGGGCCTCTCATGCTCTTGATGCGCACCCGGTCAAAGGGCACCGCCTTGGCCAGCAGGACCGGCTCCCACGCCCCCGTCTCATCGTTATAGCTCTCGCCCCAGGTGGTGAGCACGCCCCCCGGCACATCGGTCTGGAACTGGGCGGCCACATGGGATTTGGCGGCGTTCAGCACGTCCGCCGGGACGGCGAAGCCGGAGGCCGGATTGTTTCCCGTGTACTGGAAGGCGATCTCCACCACCGGGGTCTTGTGGTTGTGATACCACTCCTCCGCCGCGGTCAGCAGCCGGGCCAGGGCGCGGGCCATGTCCAGCATCTCCTGGTCGGTGAGTTCAATGGTCTTGTCCCCCAGCTCAGACGTGAACTCCTTTCGGGTGAACGTATCGCTGCTCAAGTCCACGGTGAAGTCGATGACGAAGCCGTTGACAGTTCCATCCTCAATGCGTTCATCTTCCACGCTCAGGCGCACGTGCAGGACGCTTTTGCCCGCGTCCTCCCAGAACGCCCCGCCCTCGGCCCTCTCATCCGCCAGCTTCGGGCAGAAGCAGGACAAGTCCCCGGCGAGATAGAGCGCGCCGCCGTCGGTGCCCCGGGACCACTCCACATAGGCGCCCAACCCTTCGATCAGGACGTTCCTGTCCCCGTTCATGGAAAAACGCGCCTCATCCCCCCGGCGGGAGAACCGCTCCCCGTCCTCCACGTCCAAGTACATAAACGCCGCAGACCCCTCCGCCCGGAAGATCAGATCGCCGTCCTCCAGCGTGAAATAGTGGCTCCGTATCCCTGCGCTGTCCTGCAGCACCTTGTCGGTCAGACAGATCACGCCGTCCTCCTGGGTCCAGGTCCCACTGCCGATATGGCTGCTCAGAAGGCCCTCGTAGTATTCGAAGCCGCCGTCCTGCCGCAGCGTGATGGTGAAGTCTCCGCCAAAGCCGCCCGCGTCCCGGACGAACACGATCTCACTCGCGCCATAGGGCCAGAGCAGCCCGTCCAGATCCCCCGCCTTCTCCGGCTCCGCCTGCCCGAAAGCGCACAGGCAGGCCAGCGCCGTAGCCAGCACCACGGCCACCGCCGCCCACAGCCAGCGTCTGGGGGCCTGGGCGATGCGGGCGATTCGCTCCTTGAGGCATTTCTTGTCCCCCGCCATGGTGGTGGCGCACCGGAACAGGTCGCCGGGGCCGGGCTTGGCGGTGACCAGGGCCAGCAGGGTATTGCCGTACCCCGCCCGCTCGCCGTCGCCCAGCCGCCTGAGCGCTCCCTCGTCGCAGGCCAGCTCGCCGTCCCTCCGGCTCAGCCCCGCCGCCAGCCACACCAGCGGGTTCCACCAGTGGACGGCCAGCGCTCCGCACCGCAGCAGGCTCCAAATGTGGTCGCCCTGGCGGAAATGGGTGTACTCGTGGGCCAGCACGTGGCGGAGCATGGCGGGGTCCGCCGCCGCCTCGGGGGTGACGTAGACGGCGGGCCGCACCAGCCCGAACAGGCACGGCGAGGGCAGGCCCACCGCCGCGTACACCCGCAGGGGGCAGTCCGTCCCCTCCATCGGGATGCGGCCCCGCCGCAGCCGCCCGTAAAAGCGCAGGTTGGACGCCAGCAGCACCAGCGCCGCCGCCGCGCCGCCTGCCAGCCACACCCAGCCCAGCCACGGGGCCAGCTTGGTCAGATCGGGGGCGGCGGGGGGCTCCGGCGCGGCGGGCATGGCGGGCGGGTCGGGAAAGGCGGGCACGGTCCCCGGCTCCGCCTCCGTCTCCGGCAGGCCGCTGAAGCCGCCCGCCGGAGCGCTGGGCGCGGCGGCCGCCGGAGGCAGGTCCGCCACAGTTCGCTCGGTGCGCGTTTCCGTCAGCACCCACCGCCCGGCGATGGGGGAGGCGAACAGCTGCACCGGCACCAGCAGCCGCAGCAGCACCACCGCCCACAGGGCGTAGCGCAGTCCGGCGCTGATGCGCTTCCCCAGCGCCGCCCGCAGCGCCAGCACCACCAGGATCAGAAAAATAGAAGTTGCGATCCACTCCAGCAGCATCATGGTCATGCTTTCCCGCCCCCTTCGATTTGGTCCAGAATCGCGCGCAGCTCGGCCACCTCTTCGCTGGACAGCTCCTGGCGCTGGGCCATGGCGCTCATCATCAGCCCCACGCTGCCCTGATACACCCGGTCCAGAAAGCTGTGAGTCTCGGCGGTGACCGCCTGCTCCCGCTCCACCGCCGGAGAATACAGCTTGCCCCGGGCGCCCTGCTCCGCCCGCACCAGGCCCTTCTCCTCCATCCGGCGCAGGGTGGTGATGGTGGTGCTCTTGGCCCAGCCAACCTGCGCTCCCAGCGCCGCCACCAGCTGCATCACCGTGCGGGGGCTGTCCTCCCACAGGCAGGTGAGCACGCTCCACTCGCTGGCGGTGAGTTTGACGCCGCCCGGCTCCTGTTTCATATCCACATCCGTTTCCTCCCGTCTGGTTTACTTTGTAGTCCTATCATAGCACGTCAGGTTTACACTGTCAACCTTTTGAGATTACAAAAAAGCCGAAAAAATCCCGCCCAGGCGGGCGGGATCTTTTGTCATAGACTGTCCCCTTGGCATCGCTCCAGCAGCCCTTGGCACCCGGCCAGCACATCCCGCCAGGTGGTCTCGAAATCGTTTGTATACCAAGGGTCGGCCACTTCGCCGGGGCGGTCGGAAAAATCCATCAGCAGGTGCAGCTTCCCGCCGGCGTCGCCGCCGCAGATGCGGCGCATATTGCGCAAATTGGCCCGGTCCATCCCGATCAGCAGGTCGTACCGGCCGTAATCGGTATTGGTGAGCTGCCGGGCCGTCTTGCCTGTGCAGTCGATGCCGTGCTCCGCCAGCTTGCGCCGCGCCGGGGGATACACCGGGTTGCCGATCTCCTCGGTGCTGGTGGCAGCGGACTCGATGTGGAATTGGCTCTCCAGCCCAGCTTTCTTTACCAAATCCTTCATCACGAACTCAGCCATGGGGCTGCGGCAGATATTGCCGTGGCAGACGAAAAGTATCCTTGTCATATTCTGAAACCTCTTGAATGAATTGATATTTCGGGCCTCGCGGGTGTTTTATTTTACCATAGTCCAGGCCCGGTTTCCATATTAATTTGAATCTCTTACCAGCTTTTTGACAAGTTACAGATGCCGCAGATTCACGCGGTATTCCCGCAAATCCGCTTCCTTTACAGTTCCAATGATCTTATCAAGCGCCGCAGCAAGGGCCCCTTTGTCCTCCGGCAGGGCTCCCTGGAACTGAAACGCATTTGACGCGCCTAACGCGGCAAATTGGGTGGGTATTTCCAAACTCTCCAGCAGCGTGCGGATTTCCTGGTATTTTTCAATCTCGCTTTCCTCTTTCCAGTTTCCCCGCTGAATTTCCCGAAAAAGCTCCGAGTCCGGGTAAATGGTCAGCATATTGACGCCAATGAGCTGCGGATGCAGCTGATTGCAGACATCGGCGGTGGCGTTCGCGCCAATCTCCCCCCGGCCTGCGCCGGAAATACCCACCAGGTAGAAGAAGCTGTAATGGATGCCGGCCCGGTCTAAACGCCAGCACTGTTCCACAATATCAGCGGCGGCATAGCCCTTATTCATAAATTCCAGGGCTTCATCGTCGCCGGTTTCAATCCCGATTGTCAGGCCGTCATATCCGGCCCCATGAAGGGCCGTCAGGTCCTCGTCCGACTTTCGCGTGACATCTGTAATCCGGGCAAAGCATCCAATGGTTTTTATCGAGGGAATATACTCCCGGATCAAGTCAGCCACCGCCATAAGCCGTTCAGCCTTCAATACAAAAGGATTGGCTCCGGTCAAAAAGGCCCGCTGAATGCGTTCCGGCCTGGGCGTTCCCTGCAAGCGGGCCGTCAGCATCGAAACAGGGTCGGTACTCCAAAGCTGAACCTCCTGCAAATCGCTCCTAATGTCCTCCAGCGGCGACATTCTGAATTGGAAGGGCAAATCATTGTAAAGCGTACAAAACTTGCATTTGTGGTGGGTGCATCCCGCCGTTACCTCAAGCAGCAGCGAGGACGCCTCATAAGGCGGCCTCCATATCGTTCCGGTGTAGTGCATTGCGTAACCCTCCTTGTTTTTGGGGCATTATATCATGCTGCGGCGAAAATAAAAGTACGGTACTTTTTTGCAGTACCTTGCTTTTTTCTTTGCGCGGGCGGTATAATGCCGTCAGGAGGTTGGGCGCTATGAGGAAAACAGAAGCAGCAATCCAACGCTGCAAAACGATGTCGGCACTTCAAAAAATCCTGGGCGGCAAGTGGAAGCTCGAAATTCTCTACTATATCGCCTTTTGTGGTATCCATAGATTTGGAGCACTGCGCCGCCAGCTGGGTGGAATCACGGAATCCTCCCTGACAAAGCAGCTCAGAGAATTAGAGGCCGACGGCTTCTTAATCCGGCACGATTTCAAGGAAATTCCGCCGCGGGTGGAGTATACCCTGTCCGATCTGGGCCAGAGCTTTATGGACGTAATCGCCTATATGAAGGCCTGGGGAGATCAGAATTTGCCGCAGGAAGCATTCATTTCCGACGGACGTTGAAACGAAAAAGGAAAGACACCCAAAGGGTGTCTTCCTTTTTGGTGCGGATGACGGGACTCGAACCCGTACGGCCGTGGGCCACTAGCACCTCAAGCTAGCCAGTCTACCAGTTCCAGCACATCCGCATATGGACGCCGGACGAACTTCCCCTCCGGCGAGAACAAGCAAATTATAATGCCGAAAAACTTTTTTGTCAAGAGAAAAAAAACTGTTGACAATTGGCACGTATCATGGTAGTATTTATTTCGCGCTGAACGTCAGTTGCAAGATGCGCGAGTGGTGGAATTGGTAGACTCGCTGGCTTCAGGTGCCAGTGCTCGCAAGGGCGTGCGGGTTCGACTCCCGCCTCGCGCACCAAAAAGAGAGACACGCTTACAGCGTGCCTCTCTTTTTTGATTTTATGGCGAGCCGCTCCGCCGGCCGCCTATTTCTTGAGATACAGAGGATAGCGCAATGGAGAAACAGACCATTACCATCGGCCTTCCCCGGGCCCTGCTGTACTACCGCTATTACGCGCTGTGGCGCACCTTCTTCCAGGAGCTGGGCATGGAGGTGGCCGTCAGCGGCCCCACCGACCGGGACATCCTGGAGCGGGGCACCGCCCTGGCCATCGACGAGGCGTGCCTGTCCCTGAAAATCTACCTGGGCCACGTGGCGGCTCTGGTGGGGCGGTGCGACTATATCCTGGTGCCCCGGGTGAGCAACTTCGGGCGGCACCGAAGCATGTGCACCCGCTTTGAGTCCACCCCCGACCTGGTGCGCAGCGTGTTCCGCAATTCGGGACAGGAATTTTTGTCCTATGAGGTGGACGAGGAGCAAAAGAAGGATGAGGCCGCCGCCTTTTTGGAGCTGGGCCGCGCCCTGGGGCGCTCCCCGAAGGACGTACGGCGGGCCTATAAGCTGGCCAAGAAGGCCCAGGCCGCCCACTACAAGGCCCGGGTGCAGAAGTATGAGCAGCAGTACCGGCGCAGCGGCCTCAAGGTGCTCATCGCCGCCCACAGCTATGTCATCGAGGACCCGTATATGGGCAGGCCGGTCACCGATTACCTCAAGCGGGTGGGGGTTATCCCCCTGCGGGCGGACATGGTGGACCGGGACGGGGCGCTCAAGCACAGCCGGGAGCTGTCCTCCACCTGCAAGTGGGAGATCAGCCGGGAGATTCTGGGCGGCATCGCCATGCACCGCGGCGACGTGGACGGCGTCATCCTGCTCAGCGCCTTCCCCTGCGGCCCCGACGCCATGGTCAACGAGCTCATCGCCCGCCGGGTCAAGGGCGTGCCCATGCTCAACCTGGTGCTGGACAGCCAGAGCGGCACCGCCGGGGTGGAGACCCGGCTGGAGAGCTTCATCGACATCATCCGCTTTCAGGAGGGCAAGCTGTAATGTCAGAGATTAAAACGAGAAACGTCTCCTTCCCCCGGTACGCGGAGTATAACTGCGCCTTTAAATACATCGTGGAGCAGGCCCTGGGCTGCAAGTATGTCATGCCTCCCGCCCTCACCAAGCACACCATGGAGCTGGGCACCAAATACAGCCCCGACTTCGTGTGCACGCCCTTCAAGACCATGCTGGGCAGCATGATCGAGGCGCTGGAGGCCGGGGCGGACACCCTGCTGATGACCCACGGCCTGTGCCGCCTGGGGTACTACGGGGAGCTGCTGGAGCAGATCCTGCGGGATCTGGGCTACCAGTTCGAGTTCATCAACCTGTCGGAATACGACATGTCCAAGAAAAAGGAGTATATCCGCATCGTGCGCCGCTTCAACCCCAGGGTGAATTACGCCCGCTTCCTGGTCCAGTTCATGGAGGGGCTGCGGATGACGGAGTACGTGGACGAGATCACCTGCGAATACTACAAAAACTGCGGCTTCGGCCCCTCCGACGGCCAGTACCGGCGGGCCTATCAGGACTTCCTCACCGCCATGTATACCGCCCAGGGCCGCGCCGACGTGGAGGCGGGCTACCGCGCCGCCAAGCGCGCGCTCCAATCCATCCCCCTCAGCAAGCCCCAGCGGCCCCTGCGGGTGGGCATCGTGGGGGAGTTCTACACCGCTATGGACGCCTTCTCCAACCTGGAGGTGGAGCAGAAGCTGGCGGACATGGGGGTGGAGGTCCACCGCTGGATGAACGTCACCAACCA
>ERZ779629.412-NODE-412-length-18079-cov-5.097037_pt1 | contig 18079 bp, 16 predicted proteins | sample MGYA00514192_ERZ779629 | MGnify/ENA primary metagenome ERZ779629 (study PRJEB29562, sample SAMEA4376709) | mouse gut metagenome | isolation source: Cecum | study: EMG produced TPA metagenomics assembly of the A DSS colitis mouse model was used to assess the... | reverse complement strand
TAAGCGTAAGACAAATTTGTTTCATAATGCTGATATACACCGCGGTGTCAAAATTCATTCTGTATCCTACGCAGTTAAGCGCCGAAAGCGGCAGGGATTTGCTGTTTTCCGCACTTATAAACTTCGCGATTCAAGGCGCTATCGTCTGGGCGGTAAGCTTTCTTTGCTCACGCACGGATAAAACCTTTTTTGCGCTTATCGAGGGCACTTTGGGCAATATCGTTGCAAGAATAGTTTACGGGCTTTTCGCACTGTTTTTTATAGTCTGCACAATAATACCCCTGTTCGAGCAAAAGTTGTACGTTCACGCGATTTTTTACGATACAATTCCTTCGCTTCTAATATTCTTGCCCATATTTTTCTTTACGGTTTACGCCGCGTCCAAGGGCTTTGAAAATATCGGCAGGTGTGCGGACATCTGTCTGCCGCTGTTTCTGCTGTCAATGCTTTTGATTTTGGTTATGTCCCTGCACGAGGTGCAGTGGGATAATTTTCTGCCCGTATTCAAGCAGCCCTCGAAGGTATTTCAAAGCTCGCTTGCAAGCGCGTACCGCTTCGCCGAGCCCGCATTTCTTCTGATGTTTATGGGTCACTTCAAATACAAAAAGGGCGATGCGGCGAAAATAACTCTCTCGTATATCGGCGGCGCGCTTTTCGTAATGCTGGTGCTTGCGGCGTTCTACGGAATTTACGGCGATTTGGCGCAGTCGCGTCAGTTTGCAATTTCGAAAATTTCCCTGTTCTTTCCCGCGATAGATATGCTTGGCAGAATAGACCTTCTCGCGCTGTACGTGCTTGAAATCGTCATGCTTTTCGCGTTAGTGCTGAACATTCAGCTTGCCGTGCACTGCATAGAGTGCTGCACGGGCTATAAAAACAGAGCGGTGCTGTCGGTCGCACTCAACGCGGCGTTCCTCGTTTTTATAATCGTTTTCGACAACAATTTTAACGCAATAAACACGATTTGGTCTAAATGGATGTGGATAGTTTTCCTTGTTTTTGCAAACGCCGTTCCGCTTTCGGGCTGGCTTATGAGGAGGAAAAATGATTAAAAGGTACACGCCCATACTCTATTGGGCAATCATAATCGCGCTGCTCGGTCTGTTTTTTACCAACGATTTCGGGCTTGTCGATATACACAAGACCTCGTTTATAGTCGCCGTCGCGGTCGACGCCGGGGAGGAAGAGGTTCAGGTCACTGCGCAGATAGCCGTGCCGCAGCCCTCGTCCAGCGGCGACGCAACAAAGTATATCGGCGTTCAGGGCAGCGGCTTCACCATTGCCGACGCGCTAAACGAAATAAACGCGAAGACGGGCACCTATCCCAAGCTGCTGTTTTGCAAGCTTATTTTAATCGGCGACAGCTGTAAGGATAAAGACCTTTTCCAACTGCTCGGCTGCTTTTACAGAAGAAATTATTCCGAGCTGACCGCACTCGTCGCAATGTGCGAGGGCAAGGCGCAGGATATGCTGTCTATTGAAGCCGCCGTCGAGCAGGAAAATTCCACGGCTATACAGAAGGTGCTTTCGGCCGAGCTTGAAAAGTCGGGAAACGTATCGAAGGCGGATTTGAAGTCGATAGCCGAATCCAACTATTCCGTAAGCAGGGCGTGCTATATGCCCTACGTTCAGGCTAACGTGCAGGGCACTTCTAAGCCGGGCGGCGAGGGCGACAACGCCGGCGGCGAAAAGCCTCAGGGCGGACAGGGAGGACAGAGCGGCGGACAGCAAAGCTTGGGACAAGGCGGTCAGTCCGGACAGAGCGGACAAAGCGGTCAGTCGGGACAAAGCGGTCAGTCGGGGCAGAGCGGACAAGGCGGCGGACAGGGAGGCGGTCAGCCTACCGAATTTACCGCCCGCCAAACGGCTATTTTCACGAACGGAAGGTTCGCGGGCATACTCAACGAGCGACAGGCTTTCGCACTGAACATGATTGAAAACGACATCAATATCGCGGTAATTCCCTGTGTCGTTGACGACATAAAATACACTATGGGCTTAAAGAGTGTTAAGGCTGGCGTAAACTTCGACGTTAAGGAAGGCGTGCCCTCGCTTACGGTCGACTTTAAAGCGACTGCTCAGGTTCAGGGCGCGAAAAAGATTATGGTGCCCGAGGACGTGCCAAACGACGACGTGGTGCTCCCCGAGGTAATAAAAGCTACCGAGCAGGCAATAGAGGAGCGGTTCAAAAATCTTCTGGAAATTTGCGCGCAGACCGACTGCGATATGCTCGGCATAAAAAATCAGCTGCATAAATATCATTACAAGTACTATGACGCGTTCAAGGATGACGTTCTCACCCGCATGAACGTGGAATATAAAATATCGGTAAAAAGCAGTAATTAAAGCGCGCCCCCGAAAGGGGCGCGCCCGCGGTTATCTGGTTGTAAGGTGCGCAAGCGTTTCGATTATCAGCTTGGATAAAAGCTGCAAATCGCGTTCGCTTATCTCGCCCGCGTATCCGGCAAGTATTTCCCTTGCACGGGCCGCGCCGCCGCCCGTCACGTCCCGCGCTATGGCGTCGGCAACCTCCTTTGCGGCGGCTTCGACACTGTCCGTTGGAACGTAACCCTCGATAAGCGCGGCGATAACCTTCTCGGTTTCGGAAAGCCCGCTCTTGACACGGATAAACTGCTCGTACAAAACGTAATAAAGCGTTGCAGCCGCGCCGACGGAAAAACCGTGCTCGATTACCGACACGTATTCGTCAATCAGAAAGCGCAAACTTAAATTGCATACTGCGGCATATACTGCATATAAGAGCGTGCCCAACATAAAGGGCAAAAATGTTACCAATTTTTTCTGCGCCCGCGCAAGCAGCGTTTTCTTTATAAGCTGCGTTACCAGCGCGGTTGCAAGCGCAAGCGCCGTTACGGCCGGACCGTAAAAGGTGAAGGTGTTGAAAATCTGAATCAAACTCAAAAAATTTCTCCCGCGTACCCGACCTACGCAAATTTCACCCGACCCTTATATATAACACAAAACGCGCCATTCAAACCAAAATAATTTGCCTTTTTCCGCGTAATGTGTTAGTTTAGTGAGGAGAGGTAATTTTATGAGAATGCACAGAAAACCGCATCTGGACGAACGGCTGTCCGCCTGCGGCAAAATTTTGACCGTCGCCGATTTGACCGATAAAAATATGCTTCGCGCAGCGGGCGAAAAGCAGTATCTCGACTGTATTAAAATATTCGGCAACGATAATCCCGTTCATCTCGAAATAGGCTGCGGTAAGGGCAAATTCGTAGCGGAAACCGCTAAGCTTAATCCCGATATAAATTTCGTCGCGTGCGAAAAAATTTCCAACGTCATCATAGACGCGTGCGAGAGAGTGATAGCCGAGGGTATTACAAACGTCTATTTTCTCAACTGCGCGGCGGAGGTGCTTGCAAAGTATTTCATACCACGCTCGGTGGAAAAAATATATCTCAATTTTTCCAACCCTCTGCCCAAAGAGGGATATAAAAAGCAGCGACTGACCCACCCGAGGTTTCTTGACATTTACAGGGAAATCCTTAAAGAGGGCGGGCTTATAGTACAGAAAACCGACGACGGCGATTTTTACCGTTTTTCGCTTGAAAGCTTTAAGGAGGCGGGCTATAAGGTAATCGAAACCTGCGAGGATTTGGCAAGCAATCCCGTTGCGGGCGACGTGGAAACCGAGCACGAGCGGCTGTTCAAGTCCCGCGGCAAGCCCATTTACAGAATAGTTGCGGAGGTTAAATGATTTATTTGTATATAACGGCGGGCGTCGCCGCGTTCATAGCGCTTTGCGCGCTGTTCGTATGGTTCAACAACAGCTGTTTGAAGGTTACGCGCGTAAAAAGGAAGATAGAGGGCGCGCCCAAGCTTAAAATAGTGCATTTGTCCGACCTGCACGGCAAGCGTTTCGGTCGCGGCAACGTAAGGCTGATAAGCAGGGTTCTGCGCGAGCGTCCCGACCTTATAGCCGTTACGGGCGATATAATTCACCTGTATACGCAGAAGAATATCTGCGTTGCGGCGGAGGCGGTCTCCGCGCTCAAAGAAATAGCGCCCGTGCTGTACGTTTCGGGCAACCACGAAATGCGCAACAAGGGCTACCGCGGTTTCAGAAAAATTTTAATCGAGGCGGGCGCAACCGTGCTTGACGACACCGTGACCGCGGCGTGCGGAATAACCGTGGCGGGGCTGAACGCCGCTTCGCTGAGAAACGACAAAATTCAAAAAATCACCCCTGACGTTTCTCCGAAAATACTGCTGGCTCACGAGCCGCAGTTTTTTGAAAAGTATGTAGGTGCAGGGTACGATTTGGTGCTTTGCGGGCACGCGCACGGCGGTCAGTGGCGCATACCGTTTACGGGTATAGGGCTATACGCGCCGGGACAGGGCAAGTTCCCTAAATACACGGCGGGCGTGCATATCAAGGACGGGCGCGCAATGGTAATCTCGCGCGGGCTGGGCAATTCGGAATTTCCGCTGCGCCTTTTCAACCGCCCCGAAATAGTGGTAATAGAAATAAATTAATAGTTGTTACTTGAAATTTAACTAATATTGTGCTATAATCCAAATAGATATTAATAATCATATTCTGTAATCAAATTAAAGGAGGGCATATTTGTGAAAAAACTGTTATCGCTTTTAATAGCCGGGTTTAATTTAATTTGCGCCGTGTCGGTGTTCGGCGGCTGTCAGAATGAAAATGAAGCGGCAAACGAAAATAATTTGACTGCTACTTTGCCCTCAGACGTTAATGAAATTGATACTCAACCCAAACCTCAGCCTCAGCCTGATTTAGACCCTGACCGCAATCCTTATCCCATACCGAGATATGAAGATTTTTGTGATTTTAATGAGTTCAGGCAATATTACGAAACGGAATTTTCTGTTTTAAATAGTGAAAAATTTTATTTGCTGCACCCCGAAATGGAAGCTGTAAACGCAAGCTATACATCTTATTTTGTTTTTCACGGTGAAGAATCCTGGTATGAAAACAGTCCGTTTATTAATCCTTATGCAACCGAAACTTTTTTTATTTATTGTAAAGAATTAGGCGGCATTGAAGCTGACGATATTTATACAGGCTTGCCTGAGTATACCTTAGAGATAGAGGTCAAGTTAAAGGCGTTGCCTGAAAATCACATAAAAAACCGTAATTTTATTTTTGAATTTTCCGATTATATCGGTCAGTTTAAATGGCGAAACACCGTAAAAATATATGAAGACGGAATTATTATAGCCGAATGTAATTTCAACACAAGCGTAGAAGTGCCAAACGATTGGATAGTGAATTATTTTTATAATAATTTAGCTTAAATTTATACACAATTTTGCATTAATTGTAAACGGGTTTTAATTGATAATTTGAAAAATTAAAATAATCCCCCGTCGCGTATATTTCGACGGGGGATTGCTTTATTTATTTTATAAGCAGGGCGAGCACCGCTTTAAGCAGGTGCAGCTTGTTTTCGCCCTGTTCGAGCACGGCGCTCAGCTTGCCGTCGATAACGTCTGCGGTTACCTCGACCCCGCGCGAGGCGGGCAGGGGGTGCATGAACATTGCGTTGGGTTTTGCAAGGCTTAAAAGCTCGGTGTTTATCTGATAGGGCAGTAAAATTTTTCTGTCCTTTTCCGACGGCGCGGTGTGGTAATTGTAGTTGTCGGTATATACGACGTCTGCATTTTTAACCGCATCGGCAGGGTTTTCGGTTATAAAAATTTTTCCGTACTGCTCCGCGCGGGTAAGGTGCTCGCGCTTGACTGCAAATTCGGCTGGAGTGGAAACTGCAACCTCCATACCGCACTTAATCGCGCCCATGATGAGCGACACCGCGTTGTTTTCGCCCTTGCCGACGTAAGCTATTTTCAGCCCTTCCAGCTTGCCCTTCTTTTCCCAGACGGTGTACAAATCGCAAAGGGTCTGCAAGGGGTTGTATTCCTCGTTTTCCGAGTTGATTATGGAAACGGGCGATACCGCGCAGAATTCCTCTAAATCGCTTTGGCTGATGTGTCTTGTCACAAGTGCGCCCACGCCGTAGCGCGAAACCACGTTTACTATATCCTTAATATTTTCGCCTGCCTGCATATCGTTGCTGCTGTACGGCAGGTTTACGCACACGCCGCCAAGCTGACGTACGCCTATTTCAAGCGCGGAGCGCGTCCTGAGCGACGTATCGCCGAAAAGCAGCGCAACGGTGGTACCCTGCAAAATGCAGGTGCTTTCATGCGCGGCGAATTTCGCCTTCATAGCCTTCGTTGCGTACAAAATTTCAAAAATTTCTTCCGTGGAATATTCGGCAAGCTTGGTTAAATGCTTGCGGTCTATTCCGTAGGAAGGGGAGTATCTGTTAATATCCATAAAATACCTCGTTTAATTTTAGTTGCCGCGTTTGCTGAATTCGCAGCCGCAATAGCTTTGGCGGTAAAGCCCGTATTGTTCCGAAAGCCGCAGGCTGCGCAGATAGCCGCCGCGCTTTTTAAAATCCGAATACAGCCAATGCACGGATTTGCCGACGGAAAGCTGTTCGCCTATGCGGTTGATAAGCGCGGCGTTTTTCAAAGGGCTTATAGTAAGCGTTGTTCCGAAGTAGTCGCAGCCCAGCTTTTCCGCGGCTTCGGCTGTCTTGGCAAGTCTTAGTGCAAAGCACGCTTCGCAGCGCTTTCCGCCTTCTTTTTCGCTTTCCAGTCCGCGCACCGCCGAATAGTATTCCGCGGGGTCGTGCCCGCAGTCGGCTGTTTTCGCCCAGCCCGTTTCGCTTATCAGCCGTAAAAGTTCCGCCTTGCGTTTTAAATATTCGCCGTCCCCGATATTCGGGTTATAGAAAAATACGGTAATATCGAAAAACTCTTTCAGTCTTTCAAGGCATGCCGACGAGCACGGCGCGCAGCAGCAGTGCAGCAGCAGCGAGGGCTTTTTGTCAAGCGCGCTTATCTGATTTTCCATCATCATGTTGTAATTATTTGCGTTCACGGATAAAGTTTAACACTTTTATAAAAAAAATACAATAATTTTTGCCGAATTTAGCCCCGTTAATGTTGGAAATAGTTTAAAAACGTGCTATAATAACCGTAATAAGGAGTTTATATGTCAAGTTTGAAGCTTAACGGTGTAAATAAAATATATCCGTCGGGAACGCTTGCGCTCTACGACGCAAACCTTGAAACGGCGGACAGAGAATTCGTCGTTATCGTGGGCGCGGAGGAAAGCGGCAAGTCTACTCTGCTCCGCGTTATAGCGGGCTTGGAGGACGTATCCGAGGGCGAAATTTTTATCGACGGCAAGGACGTGACCGAGGTCGAGCCCAAGGACAGGGATATTGCAATGGTGTTCAGAAACGACACGCTCTATCCCGCGCTCAACGTGTTCGACAATATGGCGTTCGGGCTTAAAATAAGGAAGGCGTCGCCGACACTTATCGAACAGCGCGTAAAGGCGGCGGCAAATATTTTGGGACTTACCGACATACTCTACCGCAAGCCGAAAACGCTTACTTCGGCTCAGCGCCAGCGCGTTGCGTTGGGCAGAGCGGTGGTGAGAGAACCAAAGCTTTACCTTCTGGACGAGCCTCTGGCGGGACTTGACGGCAACTTAAAGGCGGAGCTTTTAAACGTAATCGTCAACCTTCAGGCGAGAATGGAGGGCACCTTCGTTTACGCCACCAAAAATTTAAGCGAGGCGTTGACGATAGGTACGCGCATAATCGTTATGAAGCACGGCACTATTCAGCAGATAGACACGCCCGCCAACCTCTACGACTACCCCGCTAACGCGTACGTCGCTTTCTATATCGGCGCGCCGACGATAAACTTCGTAAATAACGCGCGTATAGTTAAAGAGGACGGGGGAGTATTCGTCTTAGACGGCGAGCTTAAAATAAAGCTTGCGGACAACATTTTATCCCGTTTCGAAAAGTTTCAAGAATATATTGATACCGACAAGCGCGTGATACTGGGCATCCGTCCCGAGGACGCTTCGGCGGTTGACGGAAGCGGCGCGAGAGTAACCAAGGTGGAACACGACGGAGCGGACTGCTACGCCGAATGTGAGTATTGCGGGCATACGCTTGTGGTAAAGACCGACGGCGGACGCACCGCCGGCGACTGCGCGGTGACCGTTGACGAAACACGCCTGTATATTTTCGACGCTCAGACGCGGCTTACGCTGCTCGCGCGCGACGGCGGCTATAAGGACACCGGCTTTGCGGACGCAAACGCCGTGCCGCTTACCTTTGCAGAAGAGGAAGAGCTGCTTAAAACCTTCAAGTCCAAAAAGGCAGAGAAAAAGAAAAAGTAACTTTTGACCCCCGCAAAGGGGGTCGTTTAAATAAACGGAATTTTGTAAATAATAAAGTATTATGTGGTCAATCGTATTAGACGCGTTTTTGGATACGCTCAGGGTTTTTCCGTTTCTGCTGGTCATATATATTCTCATAGAATTTTTAGAGCATCGGACTTCGTTTTCTCAAAAACCCAAAATTTTACAGGGCAACCTCGCGCCCCTTATCGGTTCGGCAACGGGGCTCATTCCGCAGTGCGGCTTTTCCGTTATGGCGGCGAAGCTGTACGACAGGGGGCTTATCCGCACGGGCACGCTGCTTGCCGTATTGCTTGCGACCAGCGACGAGGCGTTTATAATTCTTCTGTCTGACGGAACCAGGGCGCAGGCGATAATGCCGCTCGTTCTCGTCAAGCTGATAGTGGGCATAGGCGTAGGCTATCTCGTAAACTTTTTATACACCGCGGAAAAGCTAACGGGCGAGTGCGCCGAAGAGATACACGCTTATTCCTGCGGAAGAGAGCACGAGGGTAAAAGCGACGTAAGGGTTTACCTTGTAAATCCGCTTCTGCACTCGTTGCAGATAGGCTTCTATCTGTTGGTTGTCAACCTCGTTTTCGCGTTCGTAATCGACGCTGTGGGAGAGGATAAAATAGCCGAATCCATGATAGGCGGAACTTACTTCCAGCCCTTCATAACGGCGATTATAGGTCTTATACCCAACTGCGCGTCCAGCGCGGTTATCACAGCGACTTACATCAACGGCGGAATAACCTTCGGCAGCTGCGCCGCGGGACTTTGCGCCAACGCGGGGCTGGGACTTGTAATTCTTTTCAAAAACACCAAAAAAATAAAGCGAAATATTGTTTTCGCGCTGACGCTGTATTTAATATCGGTAGCGGTCGGAATAGTCGTTAACTGTATTTGGCTGCTGTTTTAAAAATTGCGTTTTTTCGGCGTTAAAAAAGTTGACTTAAATTTCCGCATTTGGTAGAATTAAGAAGCTTTATTATTAACTGCGTAGGCGAAGGAGGGTAGAGAGGTATGTCAACTATAAGAGTAGGCGATAACGAGTCGGTTGAAAGCGCACTGCGCCGTTTCAAGAGAAAATGCTCGCGCGACGGTATAATCGGCGATTTGCGTAAAAAAGAATTTTACGAATCTCCTTCCGTAAAAAGACGCAAAAAGACGGAAGCGGCAAGAAAAAGAAATAAAAACTGATTTAAAAGGGTCTGTTCGGCAAAACGCCGAACGGACCTTTTACGTTAAACAATATGTCGTATTATGTAATTAATTGTTGGAAGGTCGAATTATGGAAGATATAAAAAATCTGGCTCACGCCGCAAAACAAAGGCTTAAAAACAATTTCTGGGAAGACTGCAAAAGAAATTTCGACGCGGGCGCAGTTCAGGCAAAGGCGCTGGGGCTTAACGAGGTCAAGGTGAAGTCAACCCTCAAAACGCGCGTTAAAAGCGAAATAAAGGGCGAAAAGCAGGATGCGTTCTATCTCAGGGTCAAGGCGCTTCTGGACGCCGAGGGAGAGGTCTCGGACGCAATCGGCAGGCTCACCGACAGGGAATATTACGAAACCCTGTCGTACGAGGAAAAGCAGCGCTACACGCTTGCGCTTTCAACGAAGTATTTAAGGGCGCTTGAAAAGTACCGCAAGGAAAAAGAACTGGGAATTTAACGCTTGACTTATGCGAGAGCGTTATGCTATAATGTAAGCAGTCATCGGAGGGTGGATAACGCAAAAAGTTATTGAAGCCGGATAAGATGGCGGGTGGAATTCCCGTTTTCTTGTCCGGCTTTTTTTATAAGGCAAGCAATGAAAATTCAGTTAAGCGACCATTTTACTTACAAAAAATTATTGCGGTTCGTTATGTCGCCCGTGCTTATGATGGCGTTTTTGTCTATATACGGCGTAATAGACGGACTGTTCATTTCCAACTTCGTAGGCGAGGCGTCCTTTGCTGCGGTAAATCTGATTTACCCCGTTATTATGATTCTGGGCTCGGTCGGATTTATGCTCGGCACGGGCGGCACGGCGATAGTTTCCCGTCTGCTCGGCGAGGGCGACAGGGTGCGCGCCAACAAATATTTTTCGCTGTTTATATGCGCTACTGCGGTAAGCGGCGTAATTTTTGCCGTCGTGGGCGAAGCGCTTATGGCGTACATCCCGACGTGGCTCAAAGCCACCGAAGAGCTTTACGACGACTGTCGGTTATACGGCAGAATACTTCTTGCGGCTATGCCGTTCTTTATGCTGCAAAACGTCTTTCAGGCTTTCTTTACTACGGCTGAAAAGCCTATGCTCGGCTTTATCGTGACCGCCGCGGCGGGCTGCTCTAATATAGTTCTCGACGGAGTGCTGGTCGGCGCGTGCGGAACGGGCGTTGCGGGGGCGGCTATCGCAACGTGCGCAAGTCAGGTCGTCGGCGCGGTACTTCCGATTTTCTATTTCGCGTTCAAAAACAGCAGTCTTTTAAGGCTTGGCAGACCGCAGTTCAAATTCAAGGTTTTGCTCAACGCGTGCGCAAACGGCTCGTCCGAGTTCGTAAACAACGTATCCTCGTCGGTCGTCAGCATGGTTTTCAACTACCAGCTTTTAAAGCTTGTAGGCAAAAACGGCGTTGCCGCGTACGGCGTATTAATGTACGTTAACTTTATTTTTATAGCCGTGTTTATAGGCTACGCGATAGGCACCGCGCCCATAATCGGTTATAATCACGGCGCGGGTAACAAGGAAGAGCTGAAAAATATATTCAAAAAGAGTATGGTTATAATGAGCGTGCTGGGCGTAATTATGACCGCGCTTGCCTTAGGGCTTGCCCGACCGATAGCAATGCTATTCGTAAGGAACAATCCCGAGCTTCTGGAAATGACGGTAAACGCGTTCTATATCTGTTCGTTTTTGTTTATGTTTGCGGGCATATCTATATACAGCTCGTCAATGTTCACGGCGTTCGGCAACGGGTTTATATCCGCTATTATATCCTTTATGCGCACGATAGTTTATCAGATTTCAGCCGTGCTCGTGCTGCCGATTTTCTTAGGGCTTACGGGCGTGTGGCTGTCCACGATTATATCCGACGTTCTCGCAATGCTGACCGCGATAATCTTCATAATTCTAAAAAGAAAGAAATACGGCTACGCATAAAAAAACGCCCCCGCGGGGGCGTTTTTATTTGACCTTAATCATTTCGGAGTATGGCAATTCGTTATAACCGCATTTTTTATAAAGAGCGACGGCGGGCTCGTTTTCCTTTTCTACTTCGAGGCGGAAAACGCAGTCGGGATATTTTTCGTGCAAAAAGGCAAAAAAGTATTTGCCTATGCCGCGTCCGCGCGCGTCGGGCAGAATATACAAATCCTCTATCCATACGCAGTTTTTTCCGAACTCGGTCGAGTAGCTCTTTGCAAGCATAGCGTAGCCTAAATATTTTCCGCCGTCGGTAAAGACGTATCCCTCGGCGTATGGCGTGTCGCCGACGCAAGCCTCTATATCGTTTTCGAAAATCTCTTCCGAACCGTTCGTATGCACCGCGTCCGAAGAATAAAAGACGCGCATCATTTTCTTGACGGCTTCGCCGTCTTCTCGGGTCATTACCCTTATTTTACAGACCATGGCACGATTATAATTAATTTTTGCGATTTTGTCAAACCGTTTGTATTTCGGGCGCGGCTATGGTATAATTCAATATATGAATGCAATACTTGACAAACTTAACGAAGAACAGCTTAAACCCGTCACCGATACCGAGGGCGCGGTTTTAGTGCTTGCGGGCGCGGGCAGCGGCAAAACGCGCGTGTTAACCTCGCGCATAGCGTACATACTTTCGGAAAATAAGGCGGACCTTTCGGGCATACTCGCAATCACCTTTACCAACAAAGCCGCGGGCGAAATGAAGCAGCGGCTTTCGGATATGCTCGGCGGCGGCGACGGAAAATGGTTTTGCACAATACACTCTATGTGCGTTAAAATTCTCAGGGAATACGGCGGTAAAATCGGCGTAAAGCCCAACTTTTCCATTTACAGCGAGGTCGAGCGCGCCAACGTAATAAAGAAGGTTTATAAAGAGCTTGACTTCGACGACGAGCAGCTGTTAAAAAGCGCGAAGTATCATATCGGCAACGCCAAAATGCTCGGGCTCGACCCCGACCGCTACGGTGCGAAATACGCTTACGAGCGCGGCATCGACGACGTCGTGGTAATCTACGAAAAGTATTGCAAAAGGCTGAAAGAAAACAACGCGCTCGACTTTGACGACCTGCTTATCGAAACCCTGCGCCTTTTAAAAAACGACAGCGACACGCTCGACTATCTTTCGGACAAATTCCGCTATATCCACGTGGACGAGTTTCAGGACACCAACTCGGTGCAGTACAATATAATAAAGCTGCTTGCGGGCAAGCACGGCAATCTGTTTGCAGTCGGCGACGACGACCAGTCCATTTACGGCTGGCGCGGCGCGGAAATCGAGAACATACTGCGCTTCGATAAAGATTTTCCCAACGCCAAGGTTTACAAATTAGAGCGCAATTACCGCTCTACCAAAAGCATACTTGCGCTTGCCAACAGCATTATAAAAAACAATTCCCGCCGCCGCGGCAAAACTTTATGGACGGAGGCTGAAGAGGGGTTGAAGCCGCAGTACTATCAGGCAGAGGAGGAGGCGGGCGAAGCGCTTTTCGCCGCCCGCAAAATTTCCGAAGCCGTAGCCCGCGGCGCAAGGTATTCCGACTTTGCGGTGCTTATGCGTATAAACGCGCTCACCCGCTCGTACGAGCAGGAGTTTTCAAAATACAATATTCCCTTTAAGGTATTCGGCGGCTTCCGCTTCTACGAGCGTAAGGAAATAAAGGACGCGCTTGCTTATCTTCGCCTTATAGCAAACCCGTTCGACAGCGAGGCGGCTGAAAGGATAATCAACGTGCCCCGCCGCGGCATAGGCGGCAAGACCGTGCAGATTATGAACGAATACGCGCAGAGCACGGGGCTGTCGCTTTACGACGCCTGCGTCGACTGCGACCTGCTTGCCGTATCCAAGGGCGCGCGCGAAAAGCTCAAAGAGTTTTCGCAGCTTATAAAACAGTTTATAATTTCCTCTCAGACGGAGCCCGTCGCGCAAATCGTGCGCGACGTCATAAACGCGACCGACCTTCGCTCGGCTTACGACGACGGCACCGACGAGGGCGACGGCAAGCTTGCCAACCTCGACGAATTTATCGCCTCGGTCGACGATTTTTCGCGGCTCAATCCCACGGCAACGCTCGACGAGTTTTTAAATCAGGTAACGCTGTCGTCGGATACCGACGACATGGACGAAAGCGATTGCGTTACAATCGCAACAATTCACGCGGTAAAGGGACTTGAATTTCCCTGCGTGTTTATCTGCGGTCTCGAAGAGGGGATAATGCCCTCGTCGCGCTCGGAGGGCGACGGCAGGGACGCCGAGGAGGAGCGCAGACTGATGTACGTTGCAATCACCCGCGCGGAACGGGAGCTGTATCTCACCCGCTCGAAGTCGCGCTATCTGTACGGACGCAGAGATTTGACCGCGCCGTCCAAATTCATAAAGGAGCTTGCGGGCGAGCTTGGTATTCAGCTTTCGCACCACGTAGAAAAGCCCCGCCTTCAAAGCTACGACGACAGCGGCTATCAAAGCGATATTCCGCACGGCGTCGTCGCTTTCCGGCCGTCCACCTCGCAGTTTACGCAGCCGCGCCCGAGCGGCGACAAGTCCTACGCCGTCGGTCAGAGAGTAATGCACAAAAAATTCGGCGTGGGCATGATAATAGCAATAAAGAACGGCGGCACGGTTCTGAACGTCGCGTTCGACGGTCAGGGAATAAAGGAGCTGTCCGCGTCATTGGCGCCGCTTGAAATAATATAAAACGCAATAGTTAAAGGTAATATATGAGCAGATTGGACTATCTTATTGAAACGCTCAATAAATGGGCTTACGAATATTACGTTTTGGATAATCCCTCGGTTGAGGACAGGGAATACGACAGACTTTACGACGAGCTTAAAAAGCTCGAAGAGCAGACGGGCGAGGTGCGCTTCGACAGCCCCACGCGCAGGGTCGGCGGCGAGCCGCTTAAAGGCTTTACCCGACATAAGCATATTGGGCGGCTGTACAGCCTCGATAAATCGGTAAGCTTTGACGAGCTTGACGCATTTTTTGCGCGCGTCGGCAAGGCTACGGACGCGGACGAGTACACCGTAGAATACAAGTTCGACGGACTGACTATGTGCCTGACGTACGAGGACGGCGCGTTCGTGCGCGCCACTACCCGCGGCAACGGCGTCGAGGGAGAGGACGTTACGGCGCAGTGTCTGACTATAAGGTCGTTCCCCCTTCGCATAGATTACCGCGGTACGTTAGAGGTTCAGGGCGAGGCTGTAATGCGGTTAAGCGTGCTCGAAGAGTACAACAAAACGGCAAAGGAGCAGCTTAAAAACGCGCGTAACGCGGTTGCGGGCGCAATCCGCAATCTCGACCCTAAGGTCACTGCCGAGCGAAAGCCCGAAATTCTCTTTTACAACGTCAACTATATGAGCGAGGGCTCGCTTGAAACTCAGACCGCCCACTTTGAATTTTTGAAGAAAAACGGCTTCAAGGTGTTTCCCTTTTTAAGGGTATGTAAGGGCGCGGAGGCGGTCAGGGCGGCTATCGGGGAAATCGAGGTCGGGCGCAGAGAGCTCGACGTTCTGACAGACGGCGCCGTAATAAAGCTGAACGACTGCGCCGTGCGCGAGGGACTGGGCTATACCGATAAATTCCCGCGCTGGGCAATGGCTTACAAGTTCGAGGCGGAGGAACGCGAAACTACGGTAACGAACGTCGTATGGCAGGTGGGCAGAACGGGCAAGCTTACCCCGCTTGCGATAGTCGAGCCCGTCGAGCTTGCGGGCGCCACCGTAAAAAAGGCGACGCTCAACAACTTCGGCGACCTGACCAAAAAGGACGTAAAAATCGGCAGCAGGGTGCTGATTCGCCGCTCGAACGAGGTTATTCCCGAAATACTCGGCGCGATAGGACATACCGAAGTCAGCGAAGATATACCCAAGCCCGAGGCTTGCCCTTTTTGCGGCAGCGCGGTTGAGGAGGTCGGAGCAAATCTGTTCTGCCCCAACAAATACTGCCGTCCGAGAATTATCGGCAAAATAGAGCATTTTGCGCAAAAGGACGCAATGGATATAGAGGGGCTTTCGGAAATGACCGCAGGTCAGCTTCACGATACGCTGGGCTTAAAGCAATGTTCCGAGCTTTACTCTCTTACCGCAGAGGATTTGGCGCGGCTCGACGGTTTCAAGGATAAAAAAATAACCAATCTTTTAAACGCCCTGCAAAAGAGTAAGACGGTAAGCTTGGACAGATTTATTTTCGCGCTCGGAATAGACGGGGTCGGCAAGGTCGCCGCAAAGGATTTGGCTAAGGAATACGGCAGTATAACAGCGCTTTCGTCTGCGGACAAAGAGGGGCTTGTGTCGCTTGAAAACATAGGCGAAATCACCGCGGAAGCTATCTGCGGTTGGTTCGCGGATGCGGATAACGCCGAAGAGGTTAACCGTCTTTTAAGCGCGGGAATATCGCCTACGTTAGCGGCAAAAGCGCCTGCGGACGGTGTGTTTGCGGGGCAGTTCGTCGTGCTTACCGGCACGCTTGAAAACTACAAGCGCAGCGAAGCGGGCAAGCTGATTGAGGAGCGCGGCGGCGAATGTCAAAGCTCGGTAACGGCGAAGACAACGCTCGTAATCGCGGGCGAGGCTGCGGGCTCCAAGCTTGACAAGGCCAAAAAGCTCGGCATAAAAATAATCGACGAAGCAACTTTTACGGAAATGTTGTTTAATAAATAAATTGAGATATTGTCACGAATTTGATTTTTATATACACTATATATTAATAGAAGGAGGGGGCAAATGAAAAAATTTACATCATTTTTATTGGCGCTTGTTTCGATATTAGCGGTAGCGTTGGTTTTTGGCGGCTGCGGCGATAAGGACGAAGCAGAAATAATACGAGAATTAAAATTAAAGTATCTTCACGCGCATTTAATTACGGATTATCCCGACGCGACGGTTGACGACGTTACGATAGTGAAATATTACGGGCAATACGGTAATTCTTACGTTGCATTGATAAGCGACGGTTATCACGAATATAGGGGAGTAATATCGCAGGAAACTATTAAAGATTTAGTATTTACTTACACAAATACAAATTCGGTTAAAGTATTTGACGGAGTACGGTTTTATAATTTAAAGGAAGCTTATTTAACTTCGATTTTAACTATGGAAGATTTGCAGTTACTTCATAGACAGTTTCCTAAACCGACAGAAGAAGGTAACGAATTGCACGGCGAACCGATAAAGTAAAAATGTGTTCATTAATAAATAATCGGCGAAACAGATTTTTTGAATTTAATATTTTTACTTGTTAGTAAGCGCAACATAAGAAAATGCAATTACTGCCTTTTCTTAAGAATAAAATAATATAAAGGAGTTTCTATTTATGACTAAATTTTCAAGTAAAGCAAAAGCAATATTATTTGCCGTATTGTTAGCCGTTGTATCAGTTTTTTTATTTACTGGTTGCGGAGAAACGAGTGAAACCCCGCTCAACGAAGATGATTTGCAATCGTTACAGTATTATCGTAAAGCGACTATCGACGATGACTTCGAAGATAATTCCGTTTACGTTACATTAAAAGGCGCGTTCAAGGATTTAGAGGAAATCAGTTTTAAAGATATTAAAATAGTAGAAAAGGTCGTGCACATTTCCTATGTGGATTTATATGGCGGTAACCACGTTCCTTATAGTAAAAACGGAACAATACCTATAGGAAAGGCCAAATATCATCACATGTTTGATATTGTGTTTGAAGAGCATAGCAAAGAAAAAGTTTTAAAGGTAATTGATTTATTGCAGACGTTAGATATAGTTTTAGCGGCGCAGGCAAATTTTATAGACGAGATTGTTGATTTTGTTGAATTTTCATCTATTAACGATCCCGGTAAACATGAGCAATGGAACATAGTCGATTACGGATGTAATTTATTAAAAGCTTGGGATATTACTTTTGGCAGTACGGAAGTTAAAGTTGGGGTAATGGAAGCTAACATAGACATTAATCACGAAGATTTGAAAGGCAGAGTACATTACGGCAATTTTACGCCTTCTTCAAAGGCGGATAAAAAACACGGTACCATTGTGGCAGGAGTATTGGGTGCGGTGCAAAATAATGGGATTGGAATGACGGGCGTTTCAGAATGCTCTATGTATCTTTTGAATTCTGAAGATTTTGTCGGTTCTATTAATTACGCGCAAAAAAACAATATAAAAATTATTAATGTCAGCAATGGCAGAGAATATGATAAAAAACATTATGATGCCATTAAAGCCTATGACGGCTTGGTTATTGCCGCGGCGGGCAATAGTGGTTATAATAATGATTATGATCTTAATAAACGACAGACGATATTTTATCCTGCAAGTTATGATTTGCCTAACATTATTTCAGTAGGAGCAATAGATAGTAATGGGAATATAGCTGAAGTAACAAGCGGAGAAAAGTCTAATTACGGAAGAATAACAGTGGATCTTTTTGCTCCTGGAAAAAGTATTTATTCCACTTTGCCCGATAATAGTTATACCAGTATATTTAATCGTGCTAATGGAACGTCTGTTGCGGCTCCGCACGTGGCTGGGGTTGCGGCGCTGATATATTCAAAGTGTCCTGATATTACTGCAAGTGCAGTTAAATCTTTTATACTCAATAATGTAGATAAACTTGACTCTTTGCAAAACTATTGTG
>ERZ779629.411-NODE-411-length-18090-cov-25.345162_pt1 | contig 18090 bp, 17 predicted proteins | sample MGYA00514192_ERZ779629 | MGnify/ENA primary metagenome ERZ779629 (study PRJEB29562, sample SAMEA4376709) | mouse gut metagenome | isolation source: Cecum | study: EMG produced TPA metagenomics assembly of the A DSS colitis mouse model was used to assess the... | reverse complement strand
TTTCTGTATCATACCCTCTTTATAGCACCTTTTTATCTATTGGTACAGCTTCTAAGTTACTTGAATTTTCCCACCCGCACGAGCGGGCCATACCTCAGCCAAAAGCGAGGGGTAACAGTGCAAATTTAGGAGGATAAATGAAAAGCACTGTTTCCAATGTTGGACAAGGGGAATACCGCACGAAGGTCAGCGGTCCCTATTTCAAAATTGACCTTTACAACGATGCCGGGGACGTGGTATTATCTCAATGGCTGGAACAGCCGCTGCACCTTGACAACAGCACACAGGAATTGGATTGTATGCCATTTCAGCAGGGAGTTGAAGGAATGGCTACAAAAATCAACCGCACAATTATGATAGGCGGTGTAAAACGTTGGATTCATGCCAACACAGAACAAGAGTACGCCGACAAGCTGATGAAGCTACTGGACAGCAAGCCACCAGAGACAGGGAAGCACCCATTCAATGAATATGCTTGGAACTGGTTCGAGGTCTACTCAAAGCCGAACATTGAGACAGTAACCGCCACGACCTACAGGCGACAGTTGACCCGATACCTGTTGCCAGCTTTTGAGGGGATAGCGGTGGAGGACATAACCACCGATGAAGTGCAACGCCTGTTTAACAGCATGGACACGGCCAAAGCGACAAAGGAAAAGGTTAAAATCGTCCTTAACCAGATTCTTGAAGCGGCAAAGGATGATAACCTGATAGCTAATAATCCCTTGAAGTCAAAGCGGCTTAGGATTACAGGCTTAGCCAGCAAGGCCACACAGCCCTATAGCGTGGAACAGATGCGTTACCTTTGTCCAGCATATCCCCGATATTCAAAATCCCGTTGACCGTGCTTATATGGCGATACAGGCACTTCACCCGGCGTCTTGAAGAAGCCCTTGGCCTACAGTGGGCCGATATAAACGCAGAGAGCGGGGCTATACATATCCGTAGGGCAGTCACACACCCTACACGCAATCAGCCGGAGATTAAACGTCCAAAGACTGAAAGCAGTATTCGCACGATTGGACTTTCTCCGCTAGCAGTTCCATACTTGACCCGTGGCAGGGATAATGATTTCCGATTTGGCGGCAGTAGTCCATTGTCGTATACACAGGTTCGCCGTATGTGCGACCGTATCAAAATGGACACGAACTTTTCAGAAAACATTACCCCTATCCGGTTCCGCACTTATTAAGCTGACACAGGCGGCGGCTGGACACACAAGCGCAGACATGACGCTGAAATACTACGTCAAAGGCCGAGAGGATATTGCAAACGCAACCGCCGCAGTTGGTAGGGTATACACAGCTTGAATTTGCAAAAGGCTTTGCAAAATCCTAAAATTTCTGGTAGTGAGGTCATTTAGCTACGCAGGAAAACGGCCTAAAGGTTGTAAAGGCAAAACAAAAAGCACCCAAACCTTTGAGTTTGAGTGCCAAATCTTGGAGCTGCTGGGCGGATTTGAACTGCCAACCTCATCCTTACCAACTGATTGGAAACCCGGAAACTGCTGACATTCAGCAGTTTCCGGGCCTTTTTGTTCCGAGAAAATAAGGTTCTTCGTCCTATCCGCTCCACTGGTTCCGTCCGCTTTTTTCGCCGTGTGGGTCAGGTTGTGGGTCAAGCCAATTTCAAGAGGCAAAAGACGGACGAATATCTGACAGCGGGAATCCCAGGCGAAGCGCCCGCTCCTGTTTATAAGTGACTCTGGTAACATCTTCAATAAACTGCCTCTGGATCCTTCCGGCAGTACTACTAGGTATCAGAAGATATTTTTTCTACTCTGTTTTCCAGCAGTATACCACAAATTCAGCAAAATGATAAGCGCTAGTTTCGGCCATACACCTCCAAAAATTGATGCGCTGTAAACAAAGAGGAAGATTCTGATATTCAATTTGCCTGTCCCTTGGCAGTCTATATCGCTGTAATCGGTATACTGAATCTCAAATGCCGCTAAAACCACAAGCGGAACGCTGCATCTCCTATCGCAATCCGATCCCCGCTGCGCAATACTGCCGGTTGGGTAACTGCTGCGCCATTGAGAGATGTTCCCCCCTGAGAACCAAGGTCCTCCAGGCGCACTGCACCGCCAGAAAGAATCACCCTGGCATGGCGGGGAGACACGTTCTCTCCATGCAGCGGGATGTCGCAGTTCGAATCACCGCCGATGACCAACTCCCCCCGCAGTTCCAGGTCCGTGGACACCCCATTCAGCTCCCCATGCAGGACTTCCAGCCGCATATAGATCCCAGCGGGGACACTTTCCGCCTCCATGCGCGGCTCTGTTGGAGCAGGGACAGCCTTTTTCTTCTTTGTAAGAAGCACCGCAACAAGCGCTGCGGCAAGCACTACTACAGCCGCAATAACCGGAAGAACCAGCCAACCGCTGCCGGTCTCAGACGTATCCGCCTCCGGCAGAGCCGTCCCGCCGGAGGTGGAAGGCCGACTGTCCGGCAGGGGCAGAGCCTGCTCCGGAGGCGACGCTTCCACGCCCTCCTGCGCAGGCAGTTCCACCTCCGTCTCCGCCCGGCAGACCAGTTCCGCTCCGGCGGCAAAGGTAACGGTTACGCGCTCCATTCCGCCGGCGGACGCATAGCCAGCGAGGTCAAAACCGGTGACAAACCACCCGTTTCCGTTTTCCGCCAGAGCAGCGCCAACCTCTTCTGCCGTCAGAGGTCCGATGAGCTGATGCAGTCCGCCGGAGGCGTTTGCCAGGCGGCCCAGACTGTCCAGAGCCTCCTGGTCGTCCCCCAAACCGGTGGAATGGAGTATCACATCGGAATGACTGACCCGTTCCAGCAGCTCCTCATAGGGAATGCCGCCATCGGGATCATACTGCACCGCATCGGACAGGATCACCATACATCGCAGTTCGTTCCGCTCCCGGGGCAGTTTCTCAAAGTAGTCCAGCGCCTGCCCGATAGCCGTGTGAAGCCGGGTGACCTTCTCGTCAAAAGGAATCCCGCCGATCTGTTCCGACAGTTCCCCGGCAGGCACATCCTCGCCTGTCACGGAAAAAACGTCTCCAAATGTGGCCACAATAAACCGGGCGTTCTCCCCGGCGGACTGCGCCAGACTCCCGGCGAAGGCATCCACCTCCTGCCGGAAGGCGGGCATGGAGTTGGAGTTGTCCACAAGAATCAGCCAGGTTACCGGAGACCCGGCCTGCCGTACGGTTTCCAGCCGTCCGGCAGCGGAGAAGGTCTGCGTTCCGATTTTTGCTTCCGCTTTGGTAATAGGTTTTTCCGCGCCATCGACTGTCACATAGGTATACAACATCCCATCGCACACGAAAGCGCGAACGATTTCCGCGCTGACGGCCGCTCCAGCGGGAACGCTCAGCACTGCCGCCAGAATCAAAGCGGCCAGCATGGATAAAAGGCGTTTCATAGCTCCTCCTCCACAAAAACAGCGATGAGGGAGAAATTGTCGTTCCCAGCGGGGGCGCGGCGGATATGGCGCAGCAGCATCAGCTTCCCCCACTGCTCCGGCGTTTCCGCCTTCAGCAGGTCCGCCAGAACTTCCTCCCGATAGACGTACTCCCAGAAGCCGTCAGAGCACAGCAGAAAGGCGTCCCCGGCCCGCAGCGCGCAGCCGCCCGCCTCCGGCCTGCAGCTCTCCTTGCCCAGCACACGCAGGAGGCTGGAGCGGTCGTCGTCGTGGTAGATGTCCATGTAGGATATCTCACCGCCCAGGTACTTCATGTAGGTCACCGAGTGGTCCCGAGTGGTATGGACCAGCCCATCGCCGGAGAAATGGTACAGCCGGGAGTCCCCCACATGGGCCCACACCGCCTGATCCTCTGCAATGGAGAGGGCCACGGCGGTAGTTTTCATGTCCTCCTGGCCGGGATTCTCCTGCTGGCGCAGGATCCGGGCGTTAGCCTCCTGAAACAGATGGCACAAGCCGTCCGCGTCCGGAATTCCGGCGGCGCAGCCGTCAATGATGGCGTCAGCCGCCAGGGCGGAGGCCACCTCTCCGCAGTTGTGTCCCCCCAAGCCGTCGGCCAAAACAAAGCTCCCCCGGCCCTCCCCGGCGAAGCAGCGGACGCTGTCCTCGTTGTGTTCCCGTCCGCCCTGATTGGTATAGCAATATGCGGATAGCTTCATGGCTTACTCCAGATCCACATACACGGTGTTGTCCGTTTCTCCCAGGTAGAAGGAACTCCTGGGAGGCAGCTTCACCGGCGTGTTGGAGGCGATCCGCTGTCCGTTGGACAGGAACGTTCCGTAGGTAGAGTTCAAGTCGGTGACCACGAACACGCTCTCCCGCTGGTCGTAGTAGACCTGACAGTGCTTGTTGCTGACGCCCGGCGTGCCGTCCTGATACACCAGACGGCAGAGGTTGGCGTCCCGGCCCAGCTGCACCGGACTGCCGTGAAGCTGCACCACCATGCCGCCGTGCTGGGGCGCCATGGATCGGAGGATGGGAGACCCGGTCTGATTACGAGCCGCCTGAACTGCGGGAGCAGCCTGGGCGGGTTTCTTTTTTCTGTTCAGGAGAACCGCAACAACTATGACGATGAGAAGCAGCATGGCCTCGGCAGCAATACCGATATAGAGTACGGGAATCCCACCCCCGGCCTTCTCCTCCGCCACGGCATAGGGGATGCTGTTCTTCTGGAGCAGGGGCAGGACCTCGCTGACGCTGACGGCGTAAAAGAGGTTGGTGTCCAGCTTGGACCCGGCGGTATTGATGCCGATGACCGCGCCGGAGCCATCAAAGAGGGGCCCGCCGGAGTTGCCGCCCCCCAGGGATGCATCGGTCTGAATCAGCTTGCGGCCGGTGCCGCTCTCGGTGAGGAAGCGGCTGATGCTGCCGGTGGTGACGGTGGCATCCTTCTGGCTGAAGGAGTTCACCGCTGCGACGGTGAGGTCGGCGGCGGCGGGATAGCCCACGGCGTAGGCCTCGCTGCCCAGGCTGCTCTCCTGGGGGACCCGCATTTGCAGGGGGATGCGCTTGTCGGTGGCCTCCGCCAGACGGAGGATGGCCACATCCTTCTCCGCGTCGTAGTCCACCAGATAGGCCTCAGCCTCGTCGTCCTTGTCGAAGAGTACATGGAGTTCCCCGCCGCCCAGGGCCTTGCCCGCCAGAATAAACTCCTCTATCACGTGGCAGTTTGTGATGATGTACTGGGGATTTTCTCCCTCAGTCCCGATGAAAAAGCCAGTACCCCGCCAATAGCTCATTTTACCGTCAGCGTCCGGCGCGCCGGTGGTGATCATAATGATGCCGTCCAGGGCCGACTGGTCAAAGGCCGCCAGGGCCGGTACAGCGCTCAGGCACAAGATCGCTGTGGCCAGCAGCGCCGCCGCAAGATTTCTTATTTTCTTCATGTCCATTCTCCATTCTTTTTATTGACAGGCGATCAGAATACCGGTGTAATTGTCCTGTCCCGGTATGCCTTTCTCCAGTACCATGTGTTCCAGCAGCGCCGCGCTCTCCTCCGGCGGCAGGGACATAGCCTCCAGCAGTTCCGGCGGCGTGAGTACCCCGCTGATCCCATCAGAGCACAGCAGCAAGGCATCCCCACGCTTCAAGGTCAGGGGCCGCAGGTTCAGATCCACCTCCGCCAGCCGGTCGATGCCCACAAAGGAGGTCAGCCTCCGGGCGTCTTCGTCCTGTTCCGCCCGGGCTTTGTCAATGACCGGCTGCTCCAGCTCCTGAAGATACAGCTGGTTGAGGCAGGTGTGCTCCCGGTTGAGTTGGAACACGCCGCCATCCCGGGCCAGGTAGATGGCGCTGTCCCCCACGCTGAGCCAGTGGAGCCGGTCCTCCAGAAGGTGGACCGCCACAAGCGTGGTGCCGCTGCGTCCGCCGAACTGGCGGTACACGCTGTCGCTGACCACATGCACACTCTGATAAAACCACTCCGGAACGCTCCTCTTCGGGTCCCGCTCCCGGAAGCGTTGGATAAAGACATCCGCCGCCCATTCGCTGGCCTGCCTGCCGCCCTCCATACCCCCCATGCCGTCGGCCACCAGGGCAAAGAGCCCTTGGCTGGACAGCTCCGCCAGGGCGGTGGCGTTCAGCACAGCGAAGGAGTCCTCCTGTTCCTCCCGCTCCCCGATGCCCTGGAGGTTTGCCACCCGGATGGCCAGGGGGCCGGTTTCCTCCGGCGCATCCGGTTCTGCCGCTGGCTGTACGGGTATGCTTTCCACCGGCCTGGACCTGCGGAACAAGGCGTCAAACAGTCCCATCGCTCTCCTCCGCCTTCCAGGTGAACTTCTCCCCGCACAGGGGGATGAACAGAAGCTTCGTCTCGCCGAAGTCAATCACGTCGTAGGCGCGCAGGGGCATGGGGGTGAAGACCTCTTCGTCGTTGAGGTAGACGATGTTTCGTCCCTCGCCGGGCAGAAGGTTAAAGCGGTTGTTCTTCTCGCTGTAACTGATCTTGGCGTGGTTCTCGGCGGAGATTTTCAGATCTCCGGTGACCACGATATCCATCCGTTCGCTGCGCCCGATGGAATTGACGCCGCCCCGGACGGTGTAGCTCTTGCCCCTGCTAGGTCCGGCCACGCAGGCCAGCCAGCCCACCACAGGGTCGAAGCCCATCCGGGACTGCATCATGCCCACAGTCTTGTTGGCCGCCGTAACGCTGACGCCGGGGGACAGCGGCGCAGTCTGGACCGGCTCCGGCTGCGGCGCGCCATAGCCCCTGGGGGGCGCGGTCTTCTGGGGCGCGGTAACGGAGACGCCCGAGAGAGGGGCGGTCTTTTGGGGCGCGGTGACGGATATTCCGGAGAGGGGCGCGGTCTTGTTGGCCGCCGTCACCGGCGTACCGGACAAGGGCGCGGTGCGGTTGGGCGCGGTCACTGAACGGCCAATGGGGGCGGTGCGCCCCGCCGAGGCTACGGTGATCCGCTGGCCCCCGTTGCAGTAGGGGCAGGCGGGGTATTGATCGGGGTCGTAGAGGTGGCCCCGGCCGCATTCGATCTGGGACATGGCGTTTCCTCCTTTTTTCTCAGTCTGTCTCTTGGATATTCAGGTCCTTGACGTGGGCCACGGGGGACTGGTCGGCGCCCTTGCGGAGAGAATAGACATACAAACTGCTCAGCTTTTCCAGGCCGGACAAGGGCTCCAGACTCTCCACGGGATTCTGCCAGTCCGCGTTGATTTGCAGGGAACGGAGATCCGTCAGGCCGCGCAGGGGTTCCAGGGAGGCGACGCTGCTGTTGACGCTTAAGTCCTGCAGCTTGGTCAGGCCGCTGAGGCCGCTCAAATCCAGGGCGGGGGGCTCGTTGACGGAATAGTCCCTATAGGGCAGGCTGAGAGTGGTCAGCTTGGTAAGGTTGGCCAGAGGCTCCACGTCCGTCAGATTCCCTAGCCCGTTAACGTGCAGCTCCCGCAGCTCCGTCAGATTTTCCAGACCCTTAAGGCTGGTGAGAGGAGTTGCCCCTTCTCCATTATTGGGTCTGATTTGCAAGGTGCGCAGTTTAGTCAGTCCGGACAGAAATTGCAGGTCCGGGCAGTTGAAATTGCCGTAGAGATACAGCTGCGTCAGGTTGGCCAGACCTGAAATAGGAGACAAATCCTTCACATCGCCCAGTCCCATGGAGAGGCTTGCCAGCTTGGTCATTCCGGACAGCGCACTGATGTCGGTCAGGGGATAATAGCTGCCGTTCCTGTTTCTGGTCTGCAGATTCAGGCTCTGCAGCTCTGTCAGCCCCGCCAGGGGCGCAAGGCTCTTCACCTCTGCGGGGATACTTAGTATCTGCAGCCTGGTCAATCCCGCCAGAGGAGTCAAGTCGGTTACGAAGACGGTGTCCTGACGATAGTTGTAGATTTGCAGCTGGGTCAGCTCCGTCATATTGGCCGCAAAGGAGAGGTCCAGCTCCTTCAGGCTTGGACTCACATTCAAGTTGAGGCTCTGGAGACCTGTCATGCCCGACAGGAACGACAGGTCGGAGATGTTGCCGTTGATAAAGATACTCTTCACATTGGTCAGACCGGACAGGAAGCTCAGGTCCATATCCTCCTGAACGTTGTCGAGCTGCACATACTCCAGCTTGGTCATCCCCGCCATGAAGGAGTAATCCGTGACAAGGGAACTGTCGAAGTTGACATTCCGCAGCCCGGTCAGCCCCGCCAGGGGGCTGACCGGGCTGTCAAATCCGGGTTTTTATAGACGCTGAGCTGCTCCAGATCCGTCAAGCCCGACACCGGGGACAGGTCTGTCAGGTCATTGTTATCCAGATTCAGATATCTCAGGTTAATCATGTACTTGAGGTCCAGGATGTCCTCGTCGGTCAATCCCAGGCCCATCAGCTCCAGCTACATGAGGTCCGTGCTGTACTCCGTCCCCTGTATAGTGATGGAGGGCACTTCCGCTTTTTTCAGCTTGGGCTGATCCCCTCTCTGCACTTCTCCCGCCAGGCCGGATACGGGATCCACCCTGCCGCCGTCCCTGAGGCCGAAGAACGCGCCCAGTCCCACCGCCACGGCCAGCAGCGCCGCCACGGCGGCGATGACCGGGGTCCGGCTCTTTTTCGCCGCCTGCGAAGCCTGGACCGGAGCCGCCCCAGGCACCTCCACGGCGATCTGGTTCTCGATGGCGTCCAGAAACTCCGCCGCAGACTGGAACCGGTCCTCCGGCTGCACGGCCAGACCTTTCAGGATCGCCCGGTCCAGCCACTCCGGAATCTCGATCCCCGTCTGGGACACCGGCACCAGATCGTCCTGGTCCAGCCGCTCCAGACTCTCCGGCGGCAGTACGCCGGTCAGAGCCGCATACAGGCACGCGGCGCAGGAGTACACATCGGTGTACGGCCCCTGCCGCCCTCTCCGTATGTACTGCTCCTTGGGCGCGTAGCCCACCTTCAGGATCACGTCCAGGCTCTTGCTCTTGTCCCCGATGGAGTACCGGGCGGATCCGAAGTCCAGCAGCTTCACATTGCCGTCCTTTGATATGTAGATGTTGTCCGGCGTCACATCCCGGTGGATGAATCCCTCGGCGTGGACCGCCGTCAGCGCCCGCAGGACGGGGATCATGACGTTCAGCGTTTCATCCACGCTGACTTTGCCCCCGGCGTTGGCGATATACGACTTGAAACTGATGCCCTCGATGTAGTCCATGACGAAATACGAGGTGTCGTTGGCGTCAAAGTAGCTGGACACGCCCGCGATATTGGGATGCCCGATGAACTTCGCCAGCGTCCGGGCCTCCTCCTGGAACCGCTCCGCGCCGTAGGTAAAGTCGTCCGCCCTGGTCTCCATGGCCACGGACACGGTGGTTCCCTCAACGCGGGTGGCGATGTCGTTGGGCATGTACTCCTTCACGGCTACCTTGGTCTGGAGCTGGGTGTCGAAGGCCAGGTAGGTGATACCAAATCCGCCCTGACCCAGGACGCGGCCCACGATGTAGCGGTCATTGAGCAGCGTCCCGGCACGGAGGGCTACCGGGAATTTTTTCGCGTTTTCCTCCAGGTCGAAGCCGCAATACGGGCAGGGCCCTTCCGGGTTCTCCCGCTGGGAGAAGCAGTTGTAGCAAAGGTGTTGGGTCGTAGTTGGCATGGTGTATGCTCACTCCTTCTTTAATCGCAATCTTCTTTAATCAGGCCGGGGACGTGCTCCACCGGGGACCAGTCGGCGGTGATATGATGGAACTCCGCTTTTTTTATTTTTTCCAGCTCCGCCAGAGGGGAGAGGTCCAGAGAATATCTGGTGTCACTGCTTGCGGCATAGCCATAAACCCGCAGCTCCCGCAGATTGGTCATATTTCTGAGAGGTTCCAATACCCCCTGATCAGGAGGCGTCGTCCCATCGGTACCGATTATAATCGACAAATCTTCCAACTCCGTCAACGTCTCCAACGGGGAAAAGTCGTCAAAGCCAGAAACATTTATCCACAGTTTTTTCAAGCCGGTCAGGCTGCCGAGAGGCTCCAGAGACTGGACATACGCTGGTTCCCACTTGTAGCCGCCGTCGCTGATCGCCAGGGAATTCAGATCGGTCAGGTTGGACAAAGGCGAAAGATCATAGTAAGCCCCTCCTTCTGCTCCTTTCAGATAAAAAGACAGGTCGGTCAAATCGGTTTTTTCCCCCAATTTATTGATGTCCTCCTGGGTCTGGGGAACGGTCAAGTGCAGAGGTCTCTCGTACTGGGTATTAACCGGAGCAGACGGCTGCGGTGCAGGCGTTTGCTCCACCGGCGGCGGCTCCTCAGGCCGCTGCACCTCCGCCTGCGGCTCCGGCGGCACATAGGCAGTACTCCGGCCTCTTCCTCCCAGGAAGGCCCCGATCCCCACGCACACCGCCAGCACCGCCACGGCGGCGGCAATAAAGAAGATGCGGCCGCCCTTTTTCTCCGGGGCCTGCGCCGCTGGAGCGGCGCCCGGCGCCTCTACCACGATCTGATTCTCTACAGCGTCCAAAAACTCGGCCGCAGATTGGAACCGGTTCTCCGGCTGGACAGCAAGCCCCTTCAAAATGGCCCTGTCCAGCCACTCCGGGATATCCGACAGCACCTGGGACACCGGGACCAGCTCGTCCGCCTCCAGCCGGTCCAGGCTCTCCGGCGGCAATACCCCCGTCAGCGCCCCGTAAAGGCAGGCCGCGCAGGAATATACATCCGTGTACGGTCCCTGCCGCCCCCTGCGGATGTACTGCTCCTTCGGCGCGTAGCCCACCTTCAGGATCACGTCCAGACTTTTGCTCTTGTCCCCGATTGAGTATCGGGCGGAACCGAAGTCCAGCAGCTTCACATTGCCATCCCTTGAGATGTAGATGTTGTCCGGAGTCACATCCCGGTGGATAAACCCCTCGGCGTGGACCGCCGTCAGCGCCCGCAGGACGGGGATCATGACGTTCAGCGCCTCATCTGTGGAGACCCTGCCTCCCGCGTTGGCGATGTAGCTTTTGAAGCTGATCCCTTCGATATAGTCCATAACGAAATAGGACGTACCGTTTTCGTCAAAGTAACTGCTGACGCCCGCGACATTGGGATGGCCGATGAACTTCGCCAGTGTCCTGGCCTCCTCCCGGAAGCGCTCCGCGCCGTAGGCGAAGTCCTCCGACCTGGTGTCCGCCATGACAGAGACCGCAGCGCCTTCCACACGGGCGGCGATTTCACCGGGCATATATTCCTTAATGGCCACCTTGGCCTGGAGCTGGGTGTCGAAGGCCAGATAGGTGATGCCGAAACCGCCCTGGCCCAGGACGCGGCCCACAATGTAGCGGTCATTCAGGACCATCCCGGCCTGGAGGGCCATGGGGAATTTTTCCCGGTTGTCCGCCAGATCGAATCCGCATTGGGGGCAGGGGCCGAAAGGATCCTCCAGCGCTTGAAAACAGTTGTAGCAGGTGTGGTCTGTCCGGGTCCTTGATGACATATGTTTCTTCCTCCCATGACCGGTCAATCTCGAATATCACGTTTCTCCACATTGGGAATGTGCTCCACCGGGGCCCAGCTGGCAGCTCTGATGGTAGAAAAGCTGGCATTCCGGATGCTGTCCATTCCCGCCAGGGGCGAGAGATCCAGTCCCTCATCCGGCACAAAACCCACAATTGACAGGCTCTCCAGTTTGCTCAGTCCGGACAGCGGTGCAAGGCTGGGGTTGGCCCCAGAGCCAACGCCGTCCAGGGTCAGCGTCCGCAGCTCCGTCAGACTGGACAGAAAGGACAGCTCGCCGGAAATGAAGGAGACGGACAGGTCATGCAGCTGAGTGAGACCGGACAGCGGTCCCATATCGAGAAAGGCCAGGCTCTCATCGTCCCAGTGGTTCCACGCCAGATTCAGTGTTTGCAGTCTGGACAGGTGCGCCAGTGGAGTCAGATCCGCGCCCCGGGCTACACAGACATACAGATCTTCCAGTCCGGCCAGCGTCTCCAATCCGGTCAGGTCCGTTAGGTTGATGCCCTGCAAATGCATGGTCTTCAGCTTCGTCAGCCCCGCCAGATCAGAGGCAGACACTTTCCATCCAGCATCCCTTCCGTTGTTCCATCCCGTCCCATCGTAAATGTACAGTTCCTCCAATCCCGTCATGCCGGAAAAAGATGGAACAGAGACATTCCCGATCTCACCCTCCAGGTGCAGACTGTGCAGATTGGTCAGGCCGGACAGAGCCCCCATGCCATCCGGGAAATACAGATCCCTGATGGCCAGTTCCTCCAGGCCGGTCAGACCGGTCAGAAAGGACAGGTCAACGTCCCCGTATTGAGATTCGTGCCGCAGTGTCAGGGAACGAAGTTCAGACAGATCCGCCAGCGGGGAAAGGTCGGTGATTTCGTCATTCAACGTAAGCTCCAGTTCTGTAGCAGCCGTCAGCTGCCCCAGCTTGTCAATATCCGCCTGTGTCCACCTGCCCTCCGCGTTGATCTTCTTTGTGTCAATGGGAACGGACCTTCCCCCCAGGGTGACTGTGGGTACAGGCTCCTGTACGGACTGGTCCCGCACTGCGGGTATCTGCTGGCCCTGCGGCACCGACGCTTCATTCTGCGGCTGCCCGCCGGTCCCACCGCCCAGGAACACGCCTGCCCCTACCGCCGCAGCCACGGCCAACGCTGCCGCAGCCAGCAAAATGGGATTCCGTTTCTTTTTGGGCGCGGCGGCAGGCTCTGCCGCCGGAGCAGCTCCAGGTACATCCACTGCAATCTGGTTCTCAACAGCATCCAAAAACTCCGCCGCAGACTGGAACCGGTCCTCCGGCTGGACGGCAAGCCCTTTCAGAATCGCCCGGTCCAGCCAGTCCGGGATATCGATCCCCGCCAGGGACACCGGCACCAGCTCATCCTGGTCCAGCCGCTCCAGAGATTCCGGCGGCAGGAAGCCGGTGAGCGCAGCATAGAAGCAGGCCGCGCAGGAGTATACGTCTGTGTAGGGCCCCTGCCGCCCCCGGCGGCTGCACTGCTCCTTTGGCGCATACCCCACCTTCAGGATCACGTCCAGACTTTTGCTCTTGTCCCCGATTGAGTACCGGGCGGAACCGAAGTCCAGCAGCTTCACGTTACCGTCCTTGGATATGTAGATGTTGTCCGGGGTGACGTCACGGTGGATGAATCCCCCGGCGTGGACGGCCGTCAGCGCCCGCAGGACGGGAATCATCACGTTCAGCGCCTCGTCCACCGAAACCTTTCCGCCGTTGTTGGCGATATAGCTCTTGAAGCTGACGCCCTCGATGTAGTCCATGACGAAATAGGAGGTATTGTTTTCGTCAAAACAGCTGGACACACCGGCAATATTGGGATGGCCGATGAATTTCGCCAGGGTCCGGGCCTCCTCCCGGAACCGCTCCGCGCCGTAGGCGAAATCGTCCGCCCGAGTGCCCGCCATAACGGAGACCGTGCGTCCCTCCACCCGGGCCGCCATCTCGCCGGGCATGTATTCCTTAATGGCCATCTTGGCCTGGAGCTGGGTGTCGAAGGCCAGATAGGTGATGCCGAAGCCGCCTTGCCCCAGGACCCGGCCCACAATGTAGCGGTCGTTCAGCACCGTCCCGCCACGGAGAGCTACCGGGAATTTCTTTGCGTTTTCTTCCAGGTCGAACCCGCAGTACGGACAGGGCCCCTCCGGACTCTCCAGCTGGGAGAAGCAGTTGTAGCAGAGGTTTTGTGTAGTGGTTGGCATGACGGTCCCTCTCTTTTCAAAACAGCGTCTTTTCGTCCTCGGTGAACAGCTTGTCGTTAATCTCCGCCAGCGCCGTGCCGTGGATGATCCCGTGGGCAATGATGGCCTCCCGCTTGTTTTTGGGGTAGAGCTGGGCATACCCCGCCTGTTTGAGCAGCTCCTGAGCTTCATCCAGGGTGGCTTTCAGGCCGATGCAGATACACACCAGCCGGTCACGGGAGGGCCTGCGCCGCCCGGAGAATACCTGGTGGATATAGACCTCGCTGATGCCCGCACACCGGGCCAGCTCAGCCTTGGAGATATCTTTCCTGCCGTACATCTGCGCCAGCAGCTCCGTCACGTTTTTTTCCGAAAAATATTCCTGATTCTCGTGGATATAGGCGTCCAGATTGGGCTGAGCCATCAACTCCTGACGCAGATCTCCGGTGGATTTTTTCTTCATATTTCTTGCCCCTTTACTTTTTATAAAGAGTCATGTATACTAAGTGTACAAAATTTTGCAGCCGGAAACAATATGCTGGCTGCATAGTGTTTGAACTTTTGTGGAGGGGCAATGTACGGCTGGCTGCTGAACAGTATTGATCAGGAATACGCGGTGATCCGCGTGCTGAAAGAAAGTCCCCGGGGCAGCGTGCGCCTTATCCGGCACAAGGCCCTGGGAAAGCGCCTTATCCTGCGCCGGTTTCAGGGCAGCGGAGAGGTCTACCGCCAGCTGATGGGCTATGTCTGCGGCAACCTGCCCCAGATCTATGAAACGGCGGAACAGGACGGCGAAGTCCTGGTCCTGGAGGAATTCATTGAGGGCGACACTCTGGGGTTCCTGCTGGAGGAGGCGCTATTTTCCCCCAGGGAGACCCGGGAGATCGTCCTTCAGCTATGCCGGGCGCTGTGGGTGCTCCACTCCATGGCCGCCGTCCATCGGGACATCAAACCGGAAAATGCCATCCTGCGGGGGCGCGGCGCGGTCCTCATCGACTTCGACGCCGCCCGGCTCCACAAGCCGGAGCACGAGGCCGACACCCAAATCCTGGGCACCACCGGCTTTGCCGCTCCGGAGCAGTACGGCCTGAGCCAGTCCGACGTGCGCACGGACATCTATGCCCTGGGGGTGCTCATGAACGTGATGCTCACCGGGGAGCACCCATCCAAGAGGCTGGCTGAGGGCCGCATGGGCCGGGTCATCGAGCGCTGCACCCGGGTGAACCCGGAGAAGCGGTACAAGGATGTGGCCCATCTCATGAGCGCGCTTTGACATAGGAGGGAATGATCTTGGCAAAAAACTGCCCGCACTGCGGCGCTTCTTTACATGAGGAAGCGTCTTTTTGCCCATATTGCGCCAAAAGCGTCAACCAGCGGAAACAGCCCCATCCCCCCAGATATATATCTGGGGGGGCGCTCCGGAGCGCCGGGGTCCTGCTGGCGGTGCTGGTTCTGGTTTTGCTGGCGGTATTCTGGCATCGCCTGCGCCCCAGGGTCTATGACAACGACAGCACCGAGGTGATCTACCGCGACCAGGGGGTGGACTACCAGCTGTGCATCGCCTGGGCGAACGCTCCCTTCACCCCCGCAGACCGGGTGCGGTATGGCGGCAGCGCCCCGCTGGACGAAATCTACCGCTATCCCGTCCTGCTTTACATCAATCTGGCGGACGCGGAGACTTTTGCCGCCGATACGTTTTTGGAGCGGGTGGAGAGCATCACAGGCGAACTTTCCGAGGTGGACCAGGACTTCCAGATCACCTGCTCCGCGGCGGTCCGCGACACGGACTATGTCCCCAACAGTGCCGCCATCCTCTATATGACTCCCATGGTCACCAGCTCGGGCCCCCATTCGGCGGAGCTGACCATCTCTATCCGGATGAAGAATGGCGACGTCATCCGGCTCCACCAGACGCAGACCATGGAGGGCGTCATGACCCATCATTTTACCTCCGACGACGCTCCTCTGGACACGGTCGAGGACCTGGAAGCCTTTCTGGCGCGGCTCGGAGGGATGGTTGGACCGGAGGACGAGGTATATATCTATCTCCCGCCGGTGACCTACACAGAGGAACTGTCTGTGACCGGACGGGCGATCCATTTTACAGGCAGCACAGACGAAGCGGGGAACCGTACCACTTTTACCGCTCCCATCCGTGTAGAGTCGGAGCGCGGCTGGGTCTTTTTTTGGGAGGGATTCGACCTCATCGGTCCCGGCGAGGGCACAGGTCTCTCCGCCTCCGCTCGGGTCCACCTGACGGACTGCCGGATCGCCGGGTGGGAGACCGGCGTGCTGGCCCACACCAACGCCTGGGTCAATACCGACGAGTGCATCTTTGAGGACAATGTGGTGGGGTTCTGCTTCGACGCCGAAGGCGGCAGCCCCTCCGACAGCAGGTATATGAATGATCTCTTCCGGAACAACGGCACCGCCGTCCTGCTGGAGCGGGTCCCCAACGATATATCCCTGAAATTTCCCGGCACCCGGTTCCAGAACAACGGCACGGATATTGACAACCGCTGCGGCCATGCCCTGGAGTTGGATGAGGCGGTATTTGAATAGTCGCCGCCGAATCTTCTCCCAGCTTTTGAAATGGTCAGTTTGACTGATATGCGGCTCTCAAAATTTGCTCCACAGGAAGCAAAAGGGCAGGGATTGGCTTGCAATAAGTGAACCAATCCCTGCTTTCTTATAACCGATTCAGTTCCTCCCGCAGCTTCTCGATACGCCGCGCTTTTTCTTCATCTGTCTTTATAACCTTCAACAACTCAACTGTAAAATCCCTCCGTGCGGCAGCGTGTTCCACCCAAGTGTTGAAATCCTCCCGGCTCAAATTTCCCTTCATCACCCGCGCATAGTACTTCTTGTATGCCCGCTTGTAGAGCTTCCAGGTTTCTTCGCTCTGGATCTTATTTTCAAACACTGCTCTGGCTCCCGCCTCCCGGCAGGTTTTATCTGTTTCGCCAGGAGCGATCCGGTCACAGTACACAGTCTTCTCGCCTTGGACATGCAGAAACCACCGGCCACATAGCCGGCATTGACGTGGTGCATTACCCTTGGCAATCGCCTTTCCTAACTCCACATACAAAAAATCGCGCAGGCATGAAAAGATATACCGCTCCACCATGGTCATTGTGTCGTCCACGACAGAGTGAAAAGCAAAACACATAGAACAATCCGTCAGACTCTTTTCCAGATGAAGGACTGTTTCTGCAGGTACTGGCTGCTCTACCACATATGGCTGCAGGTGTCTGCCAAATGTCTGAAGAATATCTTCCAATCGCCGCATCAGCAGCAATCCGTCACCGACATTGTCTGTTAGATCGTCTCCGCAGAAAAACGCTGTCACCGCAGCACCATAGTGAAACGGGCCTACATCGCCGATCCAATACCCACTGCTTCCAAAGTCTACAGTCAGCGGAAAAGTCAGTCGCGGGAAACGCATCAGCTTAATCTCCTTTGTGATAGATTATTTTTATTAAATTCTATATTGACAACCTCCGAATCGCATGTTATCATACGACCATTTTACAAAGACTATACATCAAGAAAGAAAAATAGTCAACTAATGAATGTCAATTATTTGATTAGGAGCCTTCAACACGAAAGAGTCTATCCACAAAACCTATGATGACCTGCCGCTGTTTCTCAATGCAGCTATGGTCGCTCAAGTGTCAGGCATTTCCACCGCCAGCAGCTACGAACTGATGCATGAAAAAGACTTTCCAGTGTTGAAGATTGGCAATCGCATGGTCGTGCCGAAGGAAAAGTTTATTGCTTGGGTTGAACAAAATACCACAGGAGGCGGCGCATGAGTAAAGCATATAAAAACTATTTCCCGCTGCCGAATGCGATCTTCTCTCTCAACTTGTCTCCCGGAGAAATCGCCGTCTACTCCTACTTGCTCTACTGCGAAGACCGCAAAACTTATCAGTGCTATCCTAGCTATAAAACCATTGGCCGCGCAGAGGATATGAAAGCCTACCTGGACGCCGCCAACGCCAGAGGACTCCTACCGATGTTCTATCTGGCGCTGGTCAGCGGCCTCCGAAAGGGTGAACTGGTAGCCCTCCTCTGGTCTGACCTGGACATCGAGAAGAAAACCATCTTCGTCAATAAGCAGTACGTCCGCAATCCCAGCGGAGAGCGGACCCTCTCCCGCCACTGGAGAGATGTATCATCCCGACTCCGTAGCCAAGCTCCACAAAAAGATCCTCAATGATGCCAACCTCGAGCACATCCCACTGCATTCCCTCAGACACACCTTCGCCACGGTCGCTCTTCAGAATGGGATCGACGTCAAAACCGTCAGCAGTATGCTGGGCCACTACGACGCAGGCTTCACTCTCCGCACCTACACTCACGCCACCCGTCAGGTCCAGAATCAAGCCGCAGAAACCATGGGAAATTTCATGGCCCAGGTCATGTAACCCAAAATAGACTCCAGAGCACCTGCCAAAAGAGGGAAGAGGTTCCTATCCAGACCTCTCCCCTCCGTCGTGTTTTTCCTATTGTGGGTCACGGTGTGGGTCAGCAAAAACCCGCAAAAA
>ERZ779629.410-NODE-410-length-18127-cov-11.066014_pt1 | contig 18127 bp, 19 predicted proteins | sample MGYA00514192_ERZ779629 | MGnify/ENA primary metagenome ERZ779629 (study PRJEB29562, sample SAMEA4376709) | mouse gut metagenome | isolation source: Cecum | study: EMG produced TPA metagenomics assembly of the A DSS colitis mouse model was used to assess the... | reverse complement strand
GGCGACATGATCTGGGTCAAGGTCACCGACATCGACGAGAAGGGCCGGGTCAACCTGTCCTACAAGGACGCCCTCAAGGAGATCGAGGCCAAGAAGGCCGCGGGCGAGCAGGTCAAGTAAAAAGCGTTTCACGTGAAACCAAACCAGGCGCCGGACGGACCCGGCGCCTGGTTTTTTCTGTTTTTGTCTTGACATTGAGCGGTTATTATAGTAATATATTTTTGTAATACTATTGTGATCATTGCCCTGCATCCGGCCACACTAAAAACGGACCTTACCACCTAGGTAGAAAATAGGATTTTCTGCCGCACATTCGGCCGAAACCGGCCGAGAAAGGAGCATTGAGCTATGAAGAAATCAGCCCTGTTATGTCTGGTTCTAGCCCTCCTGCTGGCGTGTTCTGTCACCGCAGCATTTGCCGCCGGCCCAAAGGAGGCCGCCGCCGAATCCCCGGAAAATGCTGAGCCCACCTTGGCTGAGGTGGAAACTTTACACGCCGCATCGGAACAGATGACGGCGGACCTTAAAGCGTATGAAGCTTTGCGCGCTGAATTGGAACAGATGATGGCAGACCTTGAACAAGAACTTGGCTACACACCGGTAAGCTTGACGGCGCAGTCCAGTTGTACTCACCCCAACTTGATGTCAGGCAAGGCTACGTCGGGCACTATTTCCCAGGAACATTCTGAGTCTGAACACTTGACACTTACCAGAATTCATAGAACATGCCCTGACTGTAATCTCAATATTATCATTTCAGAGGATTGGTCGCTCCAACCACATAATTTTGGCGCAGATCGGTTTATCAGCTCCAACCATCTTTCTCCCGATCCCAGCAACCACACGTTTACCTATTCGCACACGTGCTTGGGTTGCAACAAAATCGCCCAGTATACTGTTCCCTCCGGTTGCCGGAAGGGCAATTGCATTGATCCCTACTCCCTGACGCCGGAGCCCTAAATTACCCCTGCTTCCCCCTGACCCCGCCCGACACAATTCCATCTCAGGCCCTCCGGCTGCCGCCGGGGGGCCTTTGCGTTCCCCTGAAAGCGCCCCTCAGATTTTTTGCCCCGGCGGGCCTTGATTTTTTCCTAGTATCTGGACATCGATTTTTCAGCATGTTATAATAGTACGCCACCGTATTCGGCGCGCATACAGGGAAGTCATTCGGCAGACAAAGCGACTCATCCTCAAAACCTTTTTCTGCGGAGGAATGTTTATGAAATTCCTGGTAAACAAGAAGCTCGCCACCCGTATCGGCGCAATTACGTCGGCCATCACCCTGCTGGGCATGGTGCTGCTGTGGGTCGTTGTCTCCACAAACACCGCCGCCATGGTCGAAAGCGACATCACCAACCAGATGACGGACGCCGTGGAGTCCAGGGCCTCCATCATTGACGAATACGTCTCCTCGGCGGAGGAATATGTGTCCGCCTTCGCCCTGAGCGGCGAGGTGCGCCAGCTCCTGCTGGACCCCGAGAACCCTCAGCTGCTGGCCCGCGCCCAGCAGTACACCCAGGATTTCGCCAACCTCAAGGGCATTTTCGAGGGGCTGTATATCGCCACCCCGGAGACCTACGTGCTCACCCACACCTCTCAGGGGGCCATCGGCATCACCACCCGGTCGGGCGATTCCCTGAAATCCTTCCAGGACACCATTCTGGCCACCCGGGAGCTGACCAACTCCGGGATCATGAAGTCCCCCGGCACCGGCAGCATGATTATCTCCATGTATAGCCCCATCTTTGAGGACCAGCGGTGCATCGGCTACGTGGGGGCGGGCGTCTACGCCAGCCGCCTGATGGACGCCCTGCTCAACCTGGACATCAAGGGCCTGCCCAACAGCGAATATGTATTTTTGAATGTGGACACCGGCGTGTACCTCTACCACGAGGACGAGGCGCTGCTCAACACCGAAACCACCGACGCCGGATACCAGGAGATCCTCCAGCGCATCCGGGCGGACGGCAGCACCCAGGCCAGCACCCACTCCTATCGGGATGAGGGCGGCGTGAATCAGCTGGTGGTCTATAAATACCTGCGGGACCGGGGCTGGGTGTTTATGGTCCGCAACAACGCCGCCCAGGTCTACGCCTCCGTGACCACGGTGCGGGTGCTGGTGGGCGCGCTGTGCGCCGCCATGGCCGCCGCCGTCATCCTCGTCACCCTGCTGATCCTGCGCCGGGAGGGCCGGGAGCTCATGGCGGTGGAGCGGGCCATCGGCCGCCTGGGCGATCTGAACCTGTCCGCCGACGAGGAGCTGGCCGTTTTCTACGGCCGCTCGGATGAGATCGGCATGATCGCCCAGACCACCCACCGGGTGTGCGCCGCCCTGCGGGAGACCATCGACGACGTGAGCCGCATCCTGGGCCAGATGGCGGGGGGCGACTTCACCGTGGACGTGGAGAAAAACCAGGCGCTTTACATTGGCGACTTCCAGACCCTGTCGGAGAGCCTGAAGTCCATCCGCGCCAACCTGACCAGCGTCATCCGGGACATCTCCCTGGTGGCGGGCCAGGTGGACGCCAGCGCGGACCGGGTGTCCTCCGGCGCCCAGGCCCTGTCCCAGGGCACGGTGGAGCAGGCCGCCTCCATCACCGGCCTGGTGTCCAACGTCACCGAAATCACCTCCCAGCTCCAGACCAGCACCGTGCGCTGCGGCAGCGCCAGCGACCTGGTGGCCAAGGCCACCGGCTACGCCGACGAGGCGGACACCAAGATGGCGCAGCTGCTCACCGCCACCCACAACATCGACCAGTCCTCCGCCCAGATCGGCACCATCATCAAAACCATTGAGGACATCGCCTTCCAGACCAATATTCTGGCGCTGAACGCCGCGGTGGAGGCCGCTCGGGCGGGCACCGCCGGCAAGGGCTTCGCCGTGGTGGCCGACGAGGTGCGCAATCTGGCCGCCAAGTCCGCCCAGGCCGCCCAGAACACCAACACCCTCATCAACCGCTCCATCCAGGACGTTAAAACCGGCACGGAGTCCACCGATCTGGCCGTGTCCGCGATGCAGGTCATCGGGGACTGCATTTCCTCCATCAAGGCCCTGATGGACGAGATCGCCGCCGCCAGCGTCCAGCAGTCCGAGATGATCGTGCTGGTGGAAAACGGCATCAAGGAGATCTCCGCCGTGGTCCAGGCCAACTCCTCCGCCGCGGAGAAGAGCGCCGCGGTGTCCAAGGAGCTGTCCGGCCAGGCCCGGACGCTCAACGGCCTCATCGGCCGCTTCCGCGTGGAATAAGCGAACCTCAAAAAGCCGGGAGCCTGCGCTCCCGGCTTTTTCTTGCGCCCGCTCCCGGCGTTACGGCAGGTCCAGCTCCTGGATCACCCCCCGCAGCTGCCCCGCAGAGGCGTGGAGCGCCTCCCGCTCCTCCTGGGCCAGGGGGATCTCCAAAATCTGCTCCACCCCGCGCCGCCCCACGATGGACGGGATGGACAGCGCCAGATCCCGCAGGCCGTACTGTCCCCCCAGCACCACCGACACGGGCAGGATGGCCCGCTCATCCTTCATGATACACTCCGCGATGCGGGCCACCGCCATGGCGATGCCGTAATAGGTGGCCCCCTTGCGGCGGATGATCTCGTAGGCGCTGTCCCGCACGTCCTCATAGATGCGCTGCTCCGCCTCCCGGTGGCCGGTGTGCCCCCGCATGGTGCAGAAGTCGTCCAGCGGCACCCCGGACACGTTGGCCCCGCTCCACACCGCCAGCTCGCTGTCCCCGTGCTCGCCCACGATGACCGCGTGGATGGACCGGCTGTCCACGTCCAGGTGCTCCCCCAGCAGGTAGCGCAGCCGGGCCGAGTCCAGCACCGTCCCCGACCCCATCACCCGATGGGCGGGGTAGCCGGATATGCGAAAGGCGGCGTAGGTGAGCACGTCCACCGGGTTGGACACGATGAGCAGAATGCCCTCAAAGGGCCGGGCGGTGATCTGAGGGATGATGGAGTTGAGGATGGCCACGTTCTGGCCGATGAGCTCCAGCCGGGTCTGGCCCGGCTTCTGGTTTGCCCCGGCGGTGATGACCACCAGGGCGCAGTCGCTCAGATCGTCGTAGGTCCCGGCGTATACGTCCATGGCGGCGATATAGGGCAGGCCGTGGCTTAAATCCATGGCCTCGCCCTCAGCCTTGTCCCGGTTGGCGTCGATGAGCACCAGCTGGGAGAACAGTCCCCGCTGGATCAGGCTGAAGGCGATGGACGCGCCCACAAAGCCGCAGCCGATGACGGCCGCCTTGCGGTGGTTGAGCATAGGAAAAACCCCTTCCGTTTTTGGGTAGTGTACCCAAAACGTCAGGGGTTATGCCTCTTGATCCAGCCGCTCATGGCAGAAGGGGCACAGCTGGATGCCCTTTCCCACCCAGCCCAGGTACTCCCCGCAGTGGGGGCAGCGCCACTGGGAAAAGCTGTAGCTGATGAGGACCAGCAGCAAAATCACCGCCGCCGCCGCAAAAACCGGGTTGGCCCACACCGCTCCCAGCACCACCGCCGCCGCCATGGCCGCCAGCAGCCCGGCAATCACCTTTTTGGCCCGTTTGAGCTTCACGCTCCGCCGCCTCCTTTGGCTACTGCCCGCCGTCCAGCCGCCGGCCGCACTTGGGGCAGGTCTCTTCCGCGCCCATCCCCAGGTGCTCCCCGCAGTGGGGGCAGCGCCACAGCGCCCGGTTGGCGGCGATGGCCGCCGCCACAAAGGCCAGCGAGATCCAGAACGTCACCCAGGACCACCGCATCAGCTGCCAGATCATCAGCCCCACGGCGATGACATTCAGCGCGTTCATCAGCAGCTTTCTCTTTTTAAACTCCATGCCGTTCTCCTCTCCGCCGCCCCTCTACCGCAGCCCGTACCGCTTCAAAACCGCCTGGAACCACTCCGGCAGGGGGGCCTCCGCCTCGATCCGCTCCCCGGTGGAAGGGTGGGTGAAGGTGAGCCGCGCCGCGTGGAGGCACTGCCCCGCCAGCCCCGGCACGGGCTTTTTCGCCCCGTACACCGTGTCCCCCAGCAGGGGGTGGCCGATGTAAGCCATGTGCACCCGGATCTGATGGGTGCGCCCGGTCTCCAGCCGGCAGGTGAGGTGGGTGCAGCCGTTCTGTGCGCCGATCACCTGATAGTGGGTCACCGCCTCCCGGCCGCCGGGGGTGACGGCCATGCGCTTGCGGTCCGCCCGGTGGCGGCCGATGGGGGCGTCCACCGTGCCCGACTCCTCCCGGAAGCTCCCCACCGCCACCGCGTGGTACAGCCGGAACAGGGAGTGGTCCTGGAGCTGCGCGGCCAGAGCCAGATGGGCCCGGTCGTTTTTGGCGGCGATGACCAGGCCCGAGGTGTCCCGGTCGATGCGGTGGACGATGCCGGGGCGCAGCTCCCCATTGATGCCGGACAGGCTATTTTTGCAGTGATATAACAGCGCGTTGACCAACGTGCCGTCGGGGTGGCCGGGCGCGGGGTGGACCACCATCCCCACCGGCTTGTTCACCACGATCACGTCGCTGTCCTCATAGGCCACGTCCAGCGGGATGTCCTGGGCGGTCAGCTCCACCGCCTGGGGCTGGGGGGGCGTGATGAGCACCCGGTCCCCGGGCTGGAGCTTTGCGTTTTTCTTCAGGGGCCTGCCGTCCAGGGTGATCCGCCCCTCCTCCAGCCAGCGCACTGCCGCCGAGCGGGTGAGTCCGTCCAGCGCCGCGGCCAGCACCGCGTCCGCCCGCCCCGGCTCAGCGACCGTCAGGGGGAAGCTGGGCAGCGTCATCGTCCCCGCCCTCCTTTTTCTCCTCCCCGCCCACGTACAGTAGCACGTACAAAAACAGCAGGGGCACCCCCACCGTGATGCAGCAGTCGGCCACGTTGAACACGGCGAAGTCCATAAAGGTGGTCTTGAACATATCGGTGACAAAGCCGAACACCGCCCGGTCGAAGAGATTCCCCACCCCGCCCGCCAGCACCAGGGCGGCGGACCACAGCCCCAGCCGGTTTTTGAAGAAGCCCTTCAAAATCAGGCCGCACATCGCCAGCACCACCACCGTGGAGGTGAGGGTGAGCAGCCACGTGTGCTGGCGCAGCAGGGAGAAGGCCGCGCCGGTGTTCTGCACATAGGTGAGCTCCAGCACATGGGGAATCAAGGGCGCGGACCCGCCCAGGGGGATGTGGGCGCGCACCAGATATTTCACAAGTTGGTCAACGGCCACCAGCGCGGCGGCCAGGATGGCGTAAAGCATGGGATCAGCCTTTCTGTTTGGAAAATCAACCGGAATCCCCGGCCCCTTCGGGCGCGAACGCGGCGGCCGGAGGCATCGCTCCGGCTGTCATTGTATCACACTTCTCCCGTCCCGGCAAGGGCCGGCTCACCGCCCGGCCTCCCCCTCCAGCCAGGGGATCACCTGGTCCAGCGACGGGCACACCGCCGCCGTCAGCTTCAAAAACCGCTCCTCCGGCGTTTTCAGGTCGGGCACGCAGATCACCGGAACCCCGGCGGCGTGGGTGGCCTGTATGCCCGCCTCGCTGTCCTCCAGCACCAGGCAGTCCCCCGGCGCCTGCCCCAGCTTTTCGCACGCCTTGAGGAACACGTCCGGCGCGGGCTTGCCCCGCTCCACCTCTCCGGCGAACACGAACTGCTGGAAATATTCCGCCACACCGTGCTGGTTCAGCAGGTTCAGCGCCCGCTCCCGGGTGCTGGACGAGGCAATGGCCACCCCCCGCCCCGTCTCCCGCAGGTGGTCCAGCAGCTCCTTCGCCCCCGGCTTCAGCGCCACCCCCTGGGCGTGGAGCTCCTCCTCCAGGGTAAAAATGCGCGCCAGCCCCTCCTCCACCGTCCAGGGCAAGCGGTAGCTCTCGATGAGGCGGGCCACGTTGGCCCGCTCGGGCTTGCCGCTGTACCCCCGGACGTACTCCTCCAGGGTGATCGTCCGCCCGAATTCCGCCAGGATGTCCTGCAAAATCCGGCAGCAGATGGGCTCGGTGTCCACCAGCAGGCCGTCCAGATCAAAAATCACCGCTTTGACCATGTCATTGTCTCCTCCCTTTCAGCGAATGTGCCCGAGCTGTGTGACCAGCCGGTCCAGCCTCCGGCGCACGGGCCCCCGCCCGTCCCGCGCCAGCGTCAGGCCGCACAGCGCCCCGATTTTCTCCGCAACCTGGCCGATGTCCAGCCCCTCCGTGTCCACCCGCTCCCGGGTGATTTGGGTCTCGAAGGCGTCCAGGCACCGGCCGATCTGCCGGTGTGCCCAGGAGCCGGGCCGTTCCAGCCGGGAGGCCAGCCGCTTTTCCAGCGTCTCCCGCCCCGCCCAGAGGATGAAGTGGCGTACCTCGTGCCGCTCCGCCAGCGCGCCCATCAACTCGTCGTAGTACGCCCGCTTTGTCACCGTCATGGGCACGATGATATGGCCCTCATACCGGGCGGCGGCGTAGTCCAGCATGTCCGCGTTAAACGCCCGCCACATGGGGAAGTCCTGGAAGTCATCCAGCTCCAGGCCGGGAGGCAGATTGTCCCGGATGAAAAACCCGGCGTTTTCCGGGTCGTAGACATAGGAGCCGGGCAGGCGTCGGCGGAGCTCATAAGCGGTCTGGGTTTTGCCCGCGCCGAAGGCGCCGTTCAGCCAGATCACCATGAAACCGGCCCCTCCCTCAAAGTTTTTTGCAGAACATCAGCTCGTACCTCTCGCCGGGAGGCAGAAAGCCGCCCACGGCCTCATAGCCCAGCTTCGCGTAGATTTGTATGTTCTCCATCCGGCACAAAGCCTGCTTTTCTACAGCCATCGGATAAACGCCGTCTTGTCGGCGCAGTTATATCCGGCGCGGGTGTAGAAATCCAGCGTCTTTTGCTCTTTTGAGCCGGTCAGCAGCATTATTTTGTAGCAATCCCGGCTCTCCGCCACGGCCTTCGCGTAATCCAGACACTGAGTGGCATAACCCTTTCCCCTGACATCGGAGCGGGTGACCACGTTTTCCACAAAAGCGTATGGCCGCACGCCGCGGGTCAGGTTGGGGATGACGACGCAGACGCAGGAGGAGACGATCTTCCCGTTCACCTCGTTGACAATCAGGTGGTGATTTTCGTCGGACAGGATCTGGTCCCACACCGCCGCCAAATGCGCCGAATGTTCCGGCACCGACGTCTCATGAAGGAATAGGTATAGTTCCAGCAGTTCCTGTAAATCTTCGCGTTTCGCCTCTCGGACCATGGCTATCCCCCCTCGCTTTAAAAAAGAATAACTGCCAGGGCCGAAGCCCTGGCAGTTATGATAGCACACCTTTTATTTCTTGGCAAGGGTCTCGTCAATGGCCTTGGCGGCGGTCTTGCCCGCACCCATGGCCAAAATCACCGTGGCCGCCCCCGTCACCGCGTCGCCCCCGGCGTACACGTTCTCCCGGCTGGTGAGGCCGTTCTCATCCGCGATGATGCCGCCCCACTTCTCGGTGTCAAGCCCCTGGGTGGTGGCCTTAATCAGCGGGTTGGGGCTGGTGCCCAGGGCCATGATGACGCAGTCCAGCTCGATGTCGAACTGGCTGCCCTCCTTGACGATGGGGCGGCGGCGGCCCGACGCGTCCGGCTCGCCCAGCTCCATCTCCACGCAGCGGATGCCGGACACGGAGCCGTTCCGGGGGTCCCGGGGATCGTCCGGGTTGTGGTAGCCCAGGATCTCGGTGGGGTTGGTGAGGGTCTTGAAGATGATGCCCTCCTCCTTGGCGTGCTCCACCTCCTCGGCGCGGGCGGGGAGCTCGGCCTCGGACCGGCGGTAGACGATGTATACCTCGGCCCCCAGCCGCTTGGCGCAGCGGGCCGCGTCCATGGCCACGTTGCCGCCGCCCACCACCGCCACCTTTGCGCTGTGCTGGATGGGGGTGTCGGAGCCCTCCTGATACGCCTTCATCAGGTTGATGCGGGTGAGGAACTCGTTGGCGGAGTACACGCCCTTCAGGTTCTCCCCAGGTATGTTCATAAACTTGGGCAGGCCCGCGCCGGAGCCGATGAACACCGCCTCGAAGCCGAACTCCTCCTTCAGCTCGTCGATGGTGATGGAGCGGCCGATGACCATGTTGGTCTCCACCTTTACCCCCAGCTCCTTGAGGGTGTCCACTTCCTTCTGCACGATGGACTTGGGCAGGCGGAACTCGGGGATGCCGTACACCAGCACGCCTCCCGCCAGATGCAGGGCCTCGAATACCGTGACCTCATAGCCCTTCTTGGCCAGGTCGCCGGCGCAGGTCAGCCCCGCGGGGCCGGAGCCGATGACGGCGACCTTATGGCCGTTGGGGGCGGGGCGCACCGGCTTTTCGGTGGCGTTGGCGTTGTGCCAGTCGGCCACGAAGCGCTCCAGCCGGCCGATGCCCACCGGCTCGTTTTTGATGCCGCGGATGCACTTGGCCTCGCACTGGCTCTCCTGGGGGCACACCCGGCCGCACACGGCGGGCAGGGCGGAGTCCTTGGCGATGATCTGGTACGCCCCCTCGAAGTCGCCCTCGGCCACCTTGGCGATGAACTCCGGGATATGGATTTTCACCGGGCACCCGGCCACGCAGGGCATATTCTTGCAGTTGAGGCACCGCTGGGCCTCGTCGATGGCCTGCTCCCGGGTGTAGCCCAGGGCCACCTCGCTGAAATTACACGCCCGGACCTGGGGGTCCTGGTGGGGCATGGGGTTCTTGTCTGGTCTCATGTTGGGCATCTTACTTTACCTCCTGCTTGAACAGGTTACACGCCTCTTCATAGGCGTGGCGCTCGAAGTCCTGGTACATGGCGCCCCGGGCCATGGCCTCGTCGAAGTCCACCTTGTGGCCGTCGAACTCCGGGCCGTCCACGCAGGCGAACTTGGTCTCGCCGCCCACGCTCAGGCGGCAGCCGCCGCACATGCCGGTGCCGTCGATCATGATGGGGTTCATGGACACCACGGTGGGGATGTCATACTCCTTGGTGAGCTGGCACACAAACTTCATCATCATCACCGGGCCGATGGTGATGACCCGGTCGTATTTGGCGCCCGCCTCGATCTGTTTCCGGAGCAGCTCGGTGACCAGCGCCTTTTTGCCGTAGGACCCGTCGTCGGTGCCGATGATGAGGTTGGTGGAGGCGGCCTTGAACTCGTCCTCCAAAATCACCAGGTCCTTGTTCCGGAAGCCCACGATGAGGTCCACGTGGCACCCCACGTCATGGAGCTTCTTGGCCACGGGGTAGGCGATGGCGGTGCCCACGCCGCCGCCCACAACGGCGACCCGCTTCAGGCCCTCGGTCTCGGTGGCCCGGCCCAGGGGGCCCACGAAGTCCTGGAGGAACTCGCCCTCCTGCTTGTGGTTGAGCTTCTCGGTGGTGGCGCCCACCACCTGATAGATGATGGTGACGGTGCCCGCCTGCCGGTCAAAGTCCGCGATGGTCAGGGGGATGCGCTCCCCCTCCCCGTCCACCCGGAGGATGATGAACTGGCCGGGCTCGGCCTTGCGGGCCACGGCGGGGGCCTCAATCTCCATGAGGGACACGGTGGGGTTGAGCACCCGTTTTTTCACGATCCGATACATAGCTTCTCCTCTTTCCTATGGATATACCAAGCATCAGCGCCCCCGCCCTGGGGCGGTACGCCATGGGCTGATTGTGAATATTGTAACATAACCTCTCCTGCCCGTCAATTTCAATCCGCTGGAAATTGTCCTGCACACCGGCCATTTCAGGAAAAAAAGAGGACCGGCCCGCGCCAGTCCTCTCCCTTTCAAAACACCACCACCCGCAGGATGATGGCCAACGCCGCCGCCACCACTCCGGCGGTGGAGGCCAGCTCGGCCAAAACGGCCGCCCTGCGGCTCTTTCTGCACCGGGGCGCGGGCACGCTCAGACCCAGCTCCTCCGGCCCGCTCCAGCCCGCCTCCTGCTCTCCGGCGGCCTCCGGCTCCAGGTCCTGGTTCGCCGCCCGCCAGGCGTTCAGGTCGATCACGTTGTCCCCGCCCCGGGGGCGGGCCCCCTGCCCCGACTGCCGCACCGCCGCAGCCTGACGGGTCCCATCCGCGGTGCCGAAGCCGGCGGCCATCGCTCCGTCGTTCCAGGTGGTGAAGGTATAGTAAGCAGTATTCATGGCCAAAGCCTCCTTATTTGGTATGGCCCCAGCATAGCGCAGGTTGGGTCCCATAAATCGGACTATTTTTGTTCTTGGAACGACCGTTTCTTCATTCGTTTGTTCCAGTGATTATTATATTAATATGTTCGTTCTAGCTTGTCAAGTCTTTTTCACTAATTTGTTCGTGTTTTCTCAAAAAATTTCGCCCCCGGCCGATACCGGGGGCGAAATCCCATTCTTGATTATCTGAGATAGTTGCGGGGATTGACGCTGGTGCCGTTGATGCGCACCTCGAAGTGGCAGTGGGGGCCGCTGACGTTGCCGGTGGCGCCGGAACGGGCGATGATCTGTCCCTGATACACCTTCTGCCCCACGCTCACCAGCAGCTCGGAGTTGTGGGCGTAGTAGGTGACATAGCCGTTGTCGTGGCGGATGGCCACCAGCTTGCCGTAGCTGCCGCTCCAGCCGGACTTGATGACGGTGCCGCCGTCAGCCGCCTTGATGGCGGTGCCGCTGCGGCAGGCGATGTCCAGGCCCAGATGGAAGTCGTAGCTGCCCCACAGGTTGCGCCCGCCGAAGTTGGAAGTGATGGCTCCCCGCACCGGCCAGATGAAGTAGCCGTTGGAGGCGGTGACGGGCCGGGGGGTGGTTCCCGTGTAGGTGTAGGTGGTGGTGGCCTCCTTGATGGTCTGGGATGAGAGGACCTCCCGGTCCAGCTCCACGTTGTTCACGTAGGTGACCTGGGCGTTGATCAGGGCCATGCCGTCCTCGCCCTGCTCCTTCACCTTGGTGTCGCCCACGTACAGCTCGGCGGTCTCGATATACTCCACCGGGCTGGGGATCTCCTGCTCATAGGTCTCGTCGGTGGTGTTCTCCACAGACAGGAAGGGCACCGGCTGCTGGATGACCAGCTCCTGGTCCACCCACAGCTTATCCACGATGACGTCCGGGTTGAGGACGGACAGCTCGTTGGGCCACATGTCCAGGGAGTAGGCGATGGCGTTGAAGGTGTCCCCCTTCTTCACCACGTAGGTGGACTGCTCCACCCGCAGCTCGTGGAGGGTGGTCCGGATGGACTCCACATCGTACTGGGTGTTCGCGGGCAGCTCAATGGGGTAGACCTCCACGTCCTCTACGAACTCATAGCGGATGGTGTCCGCGGTGAGGTAGGGCTGGGCCACCTCGTCCAGCAGCTGGTACAAATCGTCCTTTGTGGGGGCGTAGCCCAGCTCCTGGCCGTCCACCCGGATGCCGTAGGCGGTGACCAGAGCGCCCACGTCCTCAAACAGGGCCTCCTCGATCTGGGCGGCGTCGCTGAGCTCGTCGGGGACCACATAGACCGGGGTGATGGAGATGTCGGCGTCGTAGTCGAACTTCTCCCCCAGGATATCGGAGGCCCGGGACTCAATGTTGCTGACAATGGCCTCCTTCTCGTCGGGGCTGGACAGCACGCCCACCTCCTGGCCGTTCACGTTCATGGCGTAGGCCCGGGTGTAGGTAGACCTGAAGCCCCAGGCGCACAGCACCAGCGCCAGCAGCGTGGCGTACAGCAGCGGAGAAATGGGGTGCCGTTGGATCACACCGCGGACACTGCTGGCCGCCTGCCCCATCCAGCCCAGCCGCTGGGGCTTGGCGCGCCTGGCCGAGGTCCGCTCCCTGGCGGGCTTGGCCGCAGCTTTCTCCTTGACGGGTTCTTCCTTGGCCCGCTTAGCGGCCTTCTCCTTGACAGGCTCCGTCTTGACCCGCTTAGCGGCCTTCTCCTTGACGGGTTCCGTCTTGGTCCGCTTGGCAGCCTTCTCCTTGGCGGGTTCCGTCTTGGTCCGCTTAGCGGCATTCTCCTTGACGGGTTCCGTCTTGGCCCGCTTGGCGGCCTTCTCCTTGACGGGCTCCGTCTTGGTCTGCTCGGCGGCTTTCTCCTTGGCGGGTTCTTCCTTGACCCGCTCGGCGGCTTTCACCTGAGTGGCCTCTTCCTTGGTCCGCTTGGCGCTCAGCGCGGCCTTGGCCCCGTCCAGCGCATCCTTTGCGCCGTCCAGCGCTTCCTTCGCGCTGTTCAGAGCGCCCTTGGCCTTTTCCTGCAAGGCGGCGGCGCCGTGCTTTTTCCGCCTGGTCCGGGCGGCGCGGGCGCGGGCGGCTTCCTGCTCGGCCCGCTTCTCGGCTGCCTCGGTCTCTTCAATATATTGCCGCCAGGACTGGGGCTTTGCCCCGCCCTCTTTTCCTTTGTCCGGACCGGCCGCGCCGGCCTGCTTCACAATCTTCTCGACACTCTCATGCTCTCTCTCGGTCTGCTTCACGGATGTCCCTCCTGTTGGCTCTGGTTTCCGGCAAGTTACAAAAAATCCGAAAAGAGTTACAAAATGGTTACAGGCACATCCTACACCATTTTGTCCCTCCCGTCAAGCCCCGAATTTGCGCCGGCAGGCGGAGGGCTTCTTTTCCCCTGGCATATCTTGTTGTTTTTCCGGGATATTTTTGGGACCGCGGCACATTTTGTTGGGGCACCGGCGAAAGCGCCAAAATTTACCCGCTTTTTTCGTCCTTTTGCCCATTCCCCTTGACAGCGCCGCCCCGGCAGTTTACAATGGTGGCACCGCAAAGTGAATGGAATATCACAGGGGCGCTGGGAGTCATTCTCGGCTGAGATGTGGAACAAATTGCAGTTCCCGGTCCCTCAGGGGAACTCTGATGAAGCCGGTTTTATCGGAGTTTCCCGATACCTGATCCGGGTAATGCCGGCGTAGGAAGTGAATTCGACGATTGGGGCCGTTGTCGTTTCTCTCGCTTACCGCATTGCACCGTTTGCATTGCGGTATACTTATTTTAGGAGGAAACGACAATGTCAAACAGCAAATCCCACACCACCGTGCGCTGGCTGGTGGAGAGCGCCATCATGATCGCCATAGGCACCGTGCTCAGCGAAATTCCCAAGATCGACTTCCCTTTGGGCGGCGGCCTCACCATCTGCTCCATGCTGCCCTTGGTGCTCATCTCCTGGCGGTACGGCGTGGGCCGGGGGCTTATCGCCGCCGCGGCCTATAGCCTGCTCCAGCTGGTGCTCGGCCTGAACAACGTGCAGTACGCCACTTCCGCCTTCATGGCGGCGGGCATTGTCCTGCTGGACTATGTCGTACCCTATACTCTCATTGGTCTGGCCGGAGTGCTCAAGGGCAAAGCGAAGGACCCCCGCCTGGGCCTGTGCCTGGGCATCGTGGTCACTTTTCTGCTGCGGCTGGCCTGTCATTTCTTCACCGGCTGGTGGATCTGGGACGCCCTGTGGCCCAATGAATACGGCTGGACCGGCCCTGTGTACTCCATCCTCTACAACGGCAGCTATATGGCAGCGGAGATCGTGCTTACCAGCGTGGTAGCTTGGATTTTGTACTCCACACCTCTCAAACGGTATTTTGATGGGGAAGATTTGAAATAAGGACTGATTCTTGTGGGCAAATTCGACGGCGTGCTCTTCTTCACCGACTACGACGACACCTTATATAACACCGCCCATACCGTCTCCCCCGAGAACCACGCCGCCATCCGCTACTTTCAGGCCAACGGCGGGCGCTTTTCCGTCGCCACCGGCCGGGCCCACCGCACGTTCACCCCCCAGATCGAGCAGGAGGGGCTGGTCCTCAACGCCCCCGTGGTGCTGGGCAACGGCGCGGCCATCTACGACTACGCCGCCTGCCGCTACGTGGTGGAGACCTTTCTCCCCAGCGGCGCCCCGGCCTGGCTGGCCCAGCTGTGCGGGGAGTTCCCCGAGCTGGGGTTTGAGGCGTACCACGGCGAGGACATTTACGTCCACAACCCCAACGTGGTCACCCAGCAGCACCTGTCCCGGGTGGGCGGCTCCCAGATTCTCAGCCCCATTGAGGACATGCCCACCCCCTGGACCAAGGTGATCCTCCAGCAGGACGAGCCCTGCCTGCGCCGGGTGCAGGCCCGGCTGCTCTCCCTCTGGGGGGCGCAGTGCGAGGCCATCTTCTCCAACCCCTACCTGCTGGAGGTGACCGGCAAGGGCTGCAATAAGGGGGCCATGGTTGACCGGGTGGCCCGGCTGCTGGGCGTTTCCCGGGAAAACCTCTACTGCATCGGGGACAATCAGAACGACATCCCCATGCTGGCCCTGAGCGCCATCCCCTTCGCCCCGGCCAACTGCGCCCAGGAGGTAAAGGACTGGGGTGCGCGCGTGCTGGCCCACTGCGACGGCCACGCCGTGGCCCAGGCCATCGAGATTCTGGACTCCATCTACTAAGAAGAGCCCCCTCCCCGCTTGGCGGAGAGGGGGCCTGTCTTACTTCCCCTCCAGGAAATAGGACGCCTCCATATCGGCGGTGGCCAGGGCGAAGGCCAGGGGGTACTGCATCAGCGCCTGCCCAACCATTCTGGTGTCCTCGGTGCCGGAAAAGCCCATGTGCCAGCGGATGGCCATGGCCTCCTCCCGGGTGAGGCGCATGAAGCCCGAGATGATGTAAACGCTCTTTTCCCCGTGGCCATAGGGCAGCTTATCCTCGTAGTAGAAGGTGGGCACCTTCTCCCACTTGCCGGTGGCGTCGTCCTTCACGTTGCGGGTGCCCGCCTTATAGCACCCGATCTTGCAGAGGTCGTGGAGCAGCGCGGCGATGGCCGCCGACTCCATGGGGTAGTCCAGCCCATAGACCTCCTTCACCCGCGGGCGCTCCAGATAGGCCTCCAGGCAGCGGAACACGTTGACGCTGTGGTCGCACAGCCCCCCGGCGTAGGCCCCGTGGAAGCGGGAGGAGGCGGGGGCGGTGAAAAAGTCGCTCTTGTTCTCCAGGTAGTCCAGCAGCTCGGCGCTGCCCTCCCGGCGGATGTGCTGGGTGTAGATTTCGATGAATTCCTCTTTCCCTGGCATGGTCAGATCCTCCTACAATGGGATTCCCCCATTATAGCAGAAAACCGCCGCTTTGCAAAGGATGCAGAGCGGCGGTTTTTTGAAATTTTACGCCCCGGGCCCCGTCCTATCCTGGCCTTCGGTCCCGGCGGTATAGGGGGCGGTATCGCTCTCCCCGGAGGCCGAACCGGCCCCCTCCTGTTCCAGCTCCGCCAGCACCGCCAGCGTGCTGGACGCGGTGTCCTGCACCCGTATGTCGATTTGGAAGCCCCGATCCTCTTCGTCCCTGAACTGGAACATCAGATTACGCGCTCCATTCTTCCTCTCGGCCCAGTCCTCCACCCGGCGCACGCCGATGCGTCCGGCCTGGAAGTCCTCCTTCACCGCCTCGTACAGCGCCTGGGCGTCCCGTCCGCCGTAGTAGGCGTTGTCCTCATCGTCCATCCGGCAGGCGGCCTCGCGCAGGCGGTAGTCCTCCCGGGCCAGCCGCCGCTCGGCCTCCTCAAAGCCGTAGCCCTTCCAGTACAGCTCCCGGTCGCCGTACATCTGCTGGAACACCCAGGCCGCGCTCCCCTCCTGGTCCGCCTCCTCGGGGTCCGCATACACATAGTAGCGCCGGGACAGGATGGAGCCGTTTTTCAGCTGGTAGAACAGCGTGAAGTTAACCCCCACGGTGGTCCTGGGCGAGATGTCGTAGCCGTCCCGCTGCTCCACCGCCGCCTGGTGGAGCAGGATAAACCGCTGAAGGGCCTCGGGGTTCTCCCCGTCCACGCTCACGGCCAGATAGTCCCCGCCGTCCGCCAGATTGGTCGTGCCGCCCCCGTGGTAGGCGACGTACTCCACCTGATCCGGGCGGGGCACCCGGGTCTCGAACCCGGTGAGGTCGAAGCCCACCGCGCAGAACAGCAGCGCGAACACCCCAGCCATGACCGCCGCGCCCTTCCACTTTTTGAACACCCGGAAGGATTTGTCCAGCAGCATCTGGGCGGCGAAGTACCCGATCACCGCCCACACCAGGACGGACACAATCAGCGTGATCTCCTCGCTCCCCAGCACGGAGGCGGTGACCATGCCCAGCGTCAGCCCCGCGCAGAAGGACACGCCGTACTTGAACACCGGGCGCATACACTTCACCGACACCACGTCCCCCGCGCTCTCCAGCCGCCGGGCGCGGTAGAGGAAGAAGGACCCCGCCGCCATGGCTATGGCCACCGCGGCGTATACCGCCACGATGTCCAGGCCGTGGATTGTCCAGCCGCTTTCCATATCCACGAACCGCACGCTCCAGGAATCTTCCAGCTTGGCCACCGGGGTGAGCCACCGCATCGCCTCCTCCACCCAGCCCTCAAAGCCCGCGAAGCCGTAGAGGAACTGGCCGCACAGCAGTCCGGCCAGGGAGATCAGCACGGTCGCCAGCGCGTTAAAAATGACGTAAAAGGCGGGCAGGGCCAGGATGTGCCCGGTGAACATGCCGCAGAACACCGCCATGGAGTAGAAGAGCAGGCACTCCCCGCAGGTGACCGCCAGCCAGAACCCCAGCCCCGGCAGGAACACCGCCCCGCCGGCGGCCTCCACCAGCAGGGTGAGCAGGAACACCGCCCCGGTGGGCACGAGGAGGAACGCCAGCCCCGCCAGATAGTGGGTGGCAAACAGCGCCTCCCGCCGCACGGGCAGGGAGCCGAAGAAATTGGCCGAGCGGGCGTTGTAGAGGTGGCTGCACACCGCCATGGCGGCCAGCACACCGAACACCACCGCCAGCGGCAGGGACATGCCCACGGCGTCCGCCGTGTCGTGGGCAAAGCCCTCGATATAGCTGCTGTAATAGGTGGTCCCCCGGTTCTGGGCGTCCAGCTGGAGCATCATCAGCCCCTGGATGGGCAGGGCCACCAGCCAGATGACGGAGTACGCCGCCCACACAGGCCAGTAGCGCAGAACCGTTTTCTTGAAAACCGCGCCGTTAAAGAACGATGTCCCGGACCGCATAGTCCTCACCTCCCATTTCATAGATAAAGATTTCCTCCAGCGACAGGGGCAGCGCCTCCATAAACAGCGGAGCCAGCGGCTTGAACCGGGCCTGGGTCTCCTCCGCCGTCCCCCGGACGATGTAGGTCCACACCCGGCCCACGTGCTCGGCGTGGATCACCTCCACCCCCTGGGGCAGCTCCGGCGGCGTCTCGGTCTCAAAGGCGGTCTGGAGCTTCACCGTGCCCCCCTGGAGGTCGGACAGGGACCGCTCCAGGGCCACCT
>ERZ779629.407-NODE-407-length-18177-cov-26.177243_pt1 | contig 18177 bp, 13 predicted proteins | sample MGYA00514192_ERZ779629 | MGnify/ENA primary metagenome ERZ779629 (study PRJEB29562, sample SAMEA4376709) | mouse gut metagenome | isolation source: Cecum | study: EMG produced TPA metagenomics assembly of the A DSS colitis mouse model was used to assess the... | reverse complement strand
GTATCAAGGCACTTACCTGAGAAGGAGGAGGGCGGGAGACGGTTGGGACGCAGAGGGTTGGCGGATTTGGTAACAGGGCGTTGGTAGCAGATTTGGGGGAGGTGGTAGCAGAAGGGTGGATTTATGTAAAACAAATTGGTTATGGGAGTAGAGATTGCAGGTGGTAGCAGGAAATGGGTCGTGGTAGCGGGGTGGTAGCAGAGTAAGGAGAAAAACTTTATTGGGGAATCAAACAAACAAAAAATCCCGGAACTGCTGAAAATTCGGCAGTTCCGGGAGCAGTCAAACTATTTTCAAATAGATCGATTTACATAATACTGTTTACATGAAAAATGTGCATTTTTGATTTTCGTCCAGCCCCGCTCCCCTACTTCCACTCCCGGGGACTCCTTCCGTAGGTGCTCCGGAAGGCGCGGAGAAATACGGAGTAGTCGCCGAACCCCGCCTCCTCGGCGGCCTTGAGGATTGGAACGCCCCGGCGGATCTGCTCGGCGGCCTGCTGGAGGCGCTTTTGGCGGATGTATTGGTGGAGGGTGCAGCCGTAAACCGCCTTGAACCGGTGCATCAGGTAGTAGCGGCTGAGAAAAAATACGCCCGCTAGGCGGTCCACGCTCAGCTCCTCCGTCAGGTGCTCCCGAATGTAGTGGGTGACCTCCTCCATCTTGGGGTCAAAGCGGTAGGAGACGCCGCCGGGCTGGGCGGGGGCCTTCAGCAGATCCCGGTTGAGGGCCACCATCAGCTGCAGCACGCAGGTGTCCGCCAGCAGCCGGGCGGCAAACTGCCCGTCCGACGCGTCCCGGATCCGCTCGAACAGGCCCCGGTACCGCTCCCGCTCCTCCCCGCGGGGGCGGTAGAGGTGGAACTCCCGACTCTCCGCCAGGGTGAAGCAGTCCGCCAGCTCCGCCTCCGGCGCGCTGAAGCGGGACAGGAACGCCCGGTCAATCCACAGCACCATCCGCTCGTAGACCTGGCCCGGCTCCGTCACCGGCAGATGGATCATGCCCCGGCCCACCAGCAGCACGTCCATAGGCTGCAGGGGGTAGCTCTTGCCCTCGATGTTGTAGGTCACCCGTCCCCCCAGCTGGAGCACCAGCTTGTCAAATTCGTGGTAGTGGTAGCCCGGCGCAAGGGCCTGGCTGTCCCGCAGATGGAACAAGCGGTAATCCTCGTTCAGGTACCCCCGGCGGCCCACTTCGCTCCTGTCCAGCATGATGCATCCCCTCCCGCGCAAAAAATAAGAGCCTGTTTCCTATCTCGGCGCGCGCTGCTTGGCGAGGGATTTTTTGTCCAAGGAGGTCAAAAGCCACGGCAGTCCTGGCGGATTGCAGGGGTTTTTAACGAAGCTTGGGCGGAAAATCACCCGTCAGGACGGGCGCGGAGAAATAGGAAACAGGCTCGCAGGAGCCGGCTGCGGCTCCCTGCTCCGGCTTATTCGCCCATGGGCGCGCCGCAGTGGGGGCAGAACTTGCTGTCGCTGATCTTGCCGCATACGGGGCAGACCTTGCCCTCGGTCTGGGCGGCGGCCTCCTCGCTCTCGGCGGCCTCACGGCGGGTCTGGAGCTCGGCGATCTTCTCCTGAGAGGCGCGCACGGCGGCGATCACGTCAGCGATGGCCTCGGGGACCTCTCCGGTGTTCTCGCAGGCGTACCACTGGCCGATGGCACGGTAGTTCTTGTCCAGCTCCCGTTTCTCGGAGATAATGGCGGCGGAGATCTTGGCGGAGTCGGCGGCCTCGCGGGCCTTCTCGGCGGCGGTGGCGGCAAGCTCCCTGGCCTTCTGGGTGACTTCCTCAAAATAGCTCATGGCGTGCTCCTTTCAAGCGGTCCTGAATTTGCCGGCGCGGCGGTGTATGTATGATGGCTCTTATTATAGCCTGTTTCCCTCCGTCCTGCAAGCAGTTTTTTGCCGGATGGGACAGCTTCCGGAATCTGTGAGCCAATTCCCCGGCCCGCGCCGCGCGGGAGGCGCGAAAACTTCGCCGCTTTCGCGAAAACAAGTTGAAGCCGCCGCCGGTTTGTGGTACAGTTAAAGCCGTCAATGAACGGTGGGGACAGGCATGCCGCCCCCCTATTTTCAGGAGGAACCAGAGCGTGAAGCAAAAGGTATACGAATTTACCGCCGTCATCGAGCCCGTGCCGGACAGGCACGGGGCTTTTGTCCGCTTTCCCTGGGACATCCGCCGGGAGTTCGGGAGAGGGCGGATCAGAGTCCGGGCCACCTTCGACGGGACGCCCTACGAGGGCAGCCTGGTGAACATGGGTGTGAAGAACACCGACGGCTCCGTCTGCTATATCATCGGCGTCCGCAAGGACATCCAGGCACAGCTGGGGAAGAGCCCCGGCGACGCCGTGCACGTGACCATTCAGGAGCTGGGGCGGGAGGATGCGCCATGAAAAAGCTGTGGACCGCCCTGGACCGTGAGCTGGCCGCCGGCCGGCCCGCCGTCCTCTGCTCCATCGTGGCCAGCCGCGGCTCCACCCCCCGGGGGGCGGGGGCCAGGATGCTGGTGTGCGCCGGCGGCGAAACCACCGGCACCATCGGCGGCGGCGCGGTGGAGCACCGGGCCGCCCTGACGGCGGCGGAGCTGTTGGAGAAGGGGGCCTCCCGGTTCGCCCAGTACCGCCTGACCCCCAGCGACACGGCGGATATAGGCATGATCTGCGGCGGGGATGTGCGGGTGTATTTCCAGTATATCGATCCGGCGGACCGGCGGGCGGGGGAGACGCTGGACCGGGTCCTGGCCCTGCTGGACAGCCCCGGCGCCGCCTGGCTGGTCACCGAGATGGACGGGTCCGGCTGGCGCATGGGGACCTTTGACCGGGCCGGCGGTCTGCGGGGCCTGGACGTGCCCATGGAACGGCTGGAGCCCCTTCTGGGCAGCCGGGGGATGCTGGAGGAGGGGGAGACGGTCCTCTACGCGGAGCCCCTGACCCGAGCCGGGACGGTGTACCTCTTCGGCGGCGGCCACGTGGCCCGGGAGCTGGCCCACATCCTGGCCATGACGGACTTCCGGGTGGCCGTCTGCGACCAGCGGAAGCAGGCCGTCTCCCGGACGTATTTCCCGGAGGCCGCTTCCCTGCTCTGCTGCCCCTTTGAGGAGGCGCTGGAGCGGACGGGCCCCGTGACGGCGGAGGACTATGTGGTCATTATGACCCCCGGCCACCAGGGGGACTATGAGGTGCTGCGCCAGGCCCTCCGCACCCCGGCGCGCTACATCGGCTGCATCGGCAGCCGCAAAAAGGTCGCTGTCACCAGGGAGCGCCTGCTGGCGGAGGGTTTTACCGGGGAGGACATTGGCCGGGTCCACGCCCCCATCGGCCTGCCCATCGGGGGGGAGACCCCGGCGGAGGTGGCGGTGAGCGTGGCCGCCCAGCTGATCGCCTGCCGCTCCGGCAGGCTGGAGGAGGCGCGGCATGCTGCAGATTGAGGGAATTAAATTGGCGCTCGACCAGGACGAGGGCCTTTTGCGCCGCAAGGCGGCGGCGGAATTGGGGGTGCCGGAAGCGGCGCTCCGGGATTTCCGGATTTTCCGCCGGGCGGTGGACGCACGGGAGGGAGTGCGCTTTGTCTACACCCTGCGGGTGTCCGTGCAGGACGAGGGGCGGGTTTTGCGGCGCTGCAAAAGCCGGGGGGTGTCCCCGGTGGAGGAGACCCCCTACCGCCTGCCGGGGCCGGTTTCCGCGCCGGTACCTGCGCCGGTGGTGGTGGGAGCGGGGCCGGGGGGACTGTTCTGCGCCCTGGCCCTGGCCCGGTGCGGCGCGCGGCCCATCCTCCTGGAGCGGGGCTGGAACGTGGAGCGCCGGCGGCGGGACGTGGAGCGCTTCTGGGACGCCGGCGCACTGGACCCCGCCTCCAACGTCCAGTTCGGGGAGGGCGGGGCCGGGGCCTTCTCTGACGGCAAACTGAACACCGGCACCAGGGACATGCGCCACCGCTTCATCCTGGAGACCCTGGTGCGCCACGGCGCGCCGGAGAGCATCCTCCGGGAGGCCAAGCCCCATGTGGGCACCGACTACCTCCAGTCCCTGCTGGTCAGCCTGCGCCGGGAGCTGGAGGCGCTGGGCTGCGACATCCGCTTCGGCCACCGGCTGGCGGGGCTGGAACTGCGGGAGGGCCGCGTGGCCGCCCTGGATGTGGAGGGGCCGGAGGGCATGTTCCGCCTGCCGGCGGAGCACGCGGTCCTGGCTCTGGGCAACAGCGCCAGGGACACCTTTCAGATGCTCCACGCCGCCGGCGTGCCCCTGGAGCCGAAGCCCCTGGCAGTGGGGGTGCGCATCGAGCACCGGCAGGCAGACATCGACCTGGCCCAGTACAAGCGCTGGGCGGGGCACCCCCGGCTCCCGGCGGCCAGCTACAAGCTCAGCTGCCATCTGGAGAGCGGCCGGGGGGTGTTCAGCTTCTGCGTCTGCCCCGGCGGCCAGGTGGTGGCTGCCGCCAGCGAGGCGGACCGGGTTGTCACCAACGGCATGAGCCTCTATGCGCGGGACGGGGTCAACTGCAACGGCGGCCTCCTGGTGGGCGTTACCCCGGCGGACTTTCCGGGGGAGGGCCCCCTGGCGGGGGTGGCCTTCCAGCGGGCGCTGGAGGAGCGGGCCTGGTCCGCGGGAGGCGGCGGCTTCCGCGCCCCCGCCCAGCGGGTGGAGGACTTTCTGCTCCGCCGGCCCTCCACCGGTCCCGGTGGGGTGCTGCCCACCTACCGCCCCGGCGTCAAGTGGTGCAGCCTGTGGGAAGTCCTGCCGGACTTCCTTTGCCGGTCCCTGGCGGAGGCCCTGCCGGTATTGGACCGGAAGGTCCGGGGCTACGCCCACCCGGACGCGGTGCTGACGGCGGTGGAAACCCGCTCCTCCTGCCCTCTGCGCATCCCGCGGGACGCGGGGGGGCAGTCGGCGGTCCGGGGCCTCTGGCCCTGCGGCGAGGGGGCGGGTTACGCCGGCGGCATCCTGTCCGCCGCCGCCGACGGCCTGCGGACCGCCGAGGGCGTACTGGCCGCGCTGGAACAGAAAGGAGAGACACCATGAAAAATATCGCTGTATGCGCCAGCTTTATCACCGGCGCCCACCTCCGCCAAATCCGCGAGGCGGCGGAGCGGGCGGGCTTCACTGTTTCCTTCTTTGAGACACAGGCCGCCCTGGGGGAGGCCATCGCGGATTTTGAGGTCGTCTTCGGCTACATCCCCCCGGAGCTGCTTCCGGGGGCCAGGGAGCTGCGCTGGCTGTGCGCCGCCTCCGCCGGGGTGGACCAGTACCTGGACGACGCCCTCTGGCCCCGGCCGGACTGCCTGCTGACCAACTCCTCCGGGGCCTACGGCCCCGCCATCTCGGAGCATATTATCATGGTGCTGCTGATGCTCCTGCGGCGGATGCCGGCGTATCAGGCGGCCCTCTCCCGGCGGGAGTGGCCCAGCTTCACCCCCATCCGCTCCATCGCCGGCAGCCGGGTGGTCATACTGGGGACCGGGGACATCGGCTCCCACACCGCCCGGCGGCTGAAGGCCCTGGGGGCCCAGGTCACCGGCGTGTGCCGCAGCGGGAGGGCCGGGGAGCCCGCCTTCGAGCGGGTGCTGCCCGCCGCCGCGCTGGACGGCGTTCTGCCGGAGGCGGACGCCCTGGTGATGGCCCTGCCCGCTACGGCGGAGACGGCGGGGCTTCTCTCCCGCGAGCGTATCGCTCTGCTGCCGCCCCAGGCCTATGTGGTCAACGTGGGCCGGGGCTCCGCCGTCGACCAGGAGGCCCTGGTGGCGGCCCTGGAGGCCGGCCGGCTGGCAGGGGCGGCCCTGGACGTGATGACACCGGAGCCCCTGCCGGCGGATCACCCCCTGTGGACCTGCCCCAACACCATCATCACCCCCCACGTGTCCGGCAACATGGCCCTGGGGCTGACCTGCGATCTTGATGTGGAGATGTTCTGCCAGGACCTCAGCCGCTACGCCGCCGGCGCGCCCCTGGTGCGGCTGGTGGACCGGAAGCGGGGGTACTGAGCCGTGGAGCGGCTGCGGGAGAGGGACCTGTACGGCCCGGTGCGGGACTACCTGGAGGGCCTGGGCTACGAGGTCAAGGGCGAGGTGAAGGACTGCGACGTCACCGCCCTGCGGGACGGGGAGCTGCTCGTGGTGGAGCTGAAGACGGGCTTCACCCTGGAGCTCATCTACCAGGCGGTGGACCGCCAGCGGGTGGCCGACGGGGTCTACGTGGCGGTGCCCCTGCCCAGGCGGGGGTATATGGCCCCCCGCATCCGGGACATGCAGTCCCTGTGCCGCCGGCTGGAACTGGGGCTCATCTTTGTGGGCTTCACCAGTGGGGGCGTTCCCCAGGTGGACGTGGCGGTGCACCCCAAAGAGGCCTCGGCCCCCCGGCGGGATAAGAAGCGCCGCCTGGCGGTGATCCGGGAGCACGCCGGACGCACCGGCAGCGCCAACGCCGGCGGCGTCAGCCGGCAGAAGATCCTCACCCTCTATAAGGAGCAGTCCCTGCAGGCGGCGCGGCTCCTGCGGGAGCATGGGCCCCTGCGGGCGGAGGAGGTCAGGCGGCTGGGCGGTCCGGAGAACAGCGCCGGCATCCTCAGCCGCAACGTGATGGGCTGGTTTGAGCGGTCGCCGGCCCCGGAGGGGCGCAGGTACCTCTACGCCGTCAGCGGGAAGGGGCTGGAGGCGCTGGAGGAGTACGGACATCTGCTGCTGTAAAAAGGGGGCCGCATCATCAAAAGAGAAGGGCAGGGCAGCCTGTCGCGGGCTGCCCTGCCCTTCTCCTTTTGATGGCGCGATTGCGTCAACTATGTTCTGTTCGGTCTCCTCTTAATCCTCAGCAGCCTCATAAAATCATCAAACAGAGACGTATCCGTTGGTGTAAACATGATCCATTTTCCATCGTGATACGTTTGCGCTTCATCATACATCCTCTGCACGCCCTGTGCGTAATGTTCCCTGTCCTCTTCAAATTTTGAGCGCTCCGCTTTTCCTAGGATCACCATGAATCCGACGCAGTTTTCCCTTGCGTACAGCGCGCACAGCGTTTTACCTCCCCGGCGGTATTTATATTCATAGGTCCAGGCCTTGCCGCCTTTATCCCACAGGCAGTCCATATCGTAGTTTTTGTCAATCAACGCGCATAATTGGGTCCATATCTCATACAGAGATTCCCCCACTAAAGCGGCCATTTGTTCTGCGTCAGGAATTTTGTCAAGCATGGCAGTTTCCTCATAGAATTGCGGGCCAGCCGTCAGACTTCGCCGAAGAACTTGTCGTGGACCGCCCGGACGGCGGCGGCGGCATCGTTCTCGTCGATGAGTACGGAGACACGGATCTCGCTGGTGTTGATCATCTGGATGTTGATGTTGGCGTCGTAGAGGGCCTCGAACATCTTGGCGGCCACGCCGGGGGTGGTCATCATGCCGGCTCCCACGATGGAGACCTTGGCAATCTTATCCTCCACGGTCACGTGGTCGAAGCGCAGGGCCTCCTTCTGCTCCTCCAGCACCCGCAGGGCGTCCTCCACGTCGGCCCGGGGCAGGGTGAAGCTGATGTCCTTGCTCTCATCCCGGCCGATGGACTGGATGATGGCGTCCACGTTGATGTTGGCCTTGCCCAGCAGGGAGAAAATGCGGAAAGCCACGCCGGGGCTGTGCTCCAGGCCCACCACCGCGATCCGCGCGATGCTTACATCCTTCGCCACGCCGGCGATGTTGGTCTTTTCCATTTTGACAACCTCCTTGACTTTCGTGCCAGGCTTGCGCTCCAGGCTGGACACGACTTCCATATTCACGTGATATTTTTTGGCCAGCTCCACGCTGCGGTTGTGGAGCACCTGGGCCCCCTGGCTGGCCAGCTCCAGCATTTCATCATAGGTGATCTCCTCCAGCTTCACCGCGCCGGGGGCCACCCGAGGGTCCGTGGTATACACGCCGTCCACGTCGGTGTAGATCTGGCACAGGTCCGCGCCGAAGGCGGCGGCCAGGGCCACGGCGCTGGTGTCGGACCCGCCCCGGCCCAGGGTGGTCACGTCTCCCACCCGGTTGATCCCCTGGAAGCCCGCCACCAGGACGATCTTGTTCTTATCCAGCTCCCGCTGGACCCGCTCGGAGTCGATGGTCTTGATCCGGGCGTCGGAGTAGGTGCTGGAGGTGTGGATGCCCACCTGCCAGGCGGTGAGGCTCACCACCGGGAGGCCCATACCCTCCAGGGCCATGGCGCACAGGGCGATGGAGATCTGCTCGCCGGTGCTCAGGAGCATATCCATCTCCCGCTTGGAGGCCCGGGGGTTGATCTCTCTGGCCTTCTCGATCAGGTCGTCGGTGGTGTCACCCTGGGCGGACAGGACCACCAGCACCTGATTTCCGGCTCTATAGGCGTCGGCGATGATATGGGCTACGTTCCGGATGCGCTGGGCGTCCCGGACGGAGCTGCCGCCGAATTTCTGTACGATCAAACTCATAAGGATACTTCCTCTCTATGGAAAATTGGGTGACACTCCATTATAGTGCCGCAGGGACGAAAGGGTTATTCCAGAACGGGCAGCAGCGCCTTGGCGCCCAGCCTCCCGGCCAGCGCCCGGGCCTCCCGGCCGGTCATGGCCGGGGTGATGACCGCGCCGCCGGAGAGCGCCCGGCAGTCCGCTGGGGCCTCGAAGCCGCCCCGCAGGTACCAGGGCATGGACACCTCCGTCTCCAGGTCCGCCAGGTCGGCGCTCTCGCTCCAGCCCAGGTCGCGGCGCTGGGCGCGGTGCTGGAGGGCGTCCAGTACGTCGCCCACGACAGCGGAGGCGGTGGGCAGATCCCCGGCCCCGCGGCCGTAGAACATCACGTCGCCCACGGCGTTGCCGCGGACCATGATGGCGTTGAACACGTCGTCCACCGGGGCTACCGGGCAGTCCGCCGGCACCAGATGGGGGGACACATAGGCCGCCTGCCGCCCGCCGGGCAGCCGCAGGGCCCGGCCCAGCAGCTTCACCCGGTACCCCGCCCGGTCAGCCACGGCCACGTCCTCCAGATCCAGATCGCTGATGCCCCGGATGGAGATGGCCTCGGGCCGCACCTCCTTCCCCCAGGCCAGATCGGAGAGGATGCAGATCTTCCGTCCCGCGTCCAGGCCCTCCACGTCGGCGGCGGGGTTCTGCTCGGCGTAGCCCTTGGCCTGGGCCTCCTGCAGGGCCTCTCCAAAGGGGACGCCCCCCTTGACCATGCGGGTGAGAATGTAGTTGGTGGTGCCGTTGAGGATGCCCACCACCTCCTCGATCTGGTTGCCCGCCAGGCACTGGAACAGGGGCCGCAGCACGGGGATGCCCCCGCCCACGCTGGCCTCGAAGAGGTAGTTGACGTTCTTCTCCCGGGCGATGGCCAGCAGCTCCTTCCCGTGGGCGGCCACCAGCTCCTTGTTGGAGGTGACCACGTGCTTGCCCGCCATCAGGGCCCGGTGAGTGAAGTCCAGGGCCACCTTGGCCCCGCCGATGGACTCCACCACCACGTCCAGGTTGGGATCGCTCTCCAGCACAGAGAAGTCTTTTACCGCCACACCGGCGTACTCCGTGGCGGATAAGTCCCGCACATCCAGAATATATTGAAGCCGGAGGGGCTCTCCCAGCTTCCGGGCAATGGATTCCCCGTTCATGCGCAGCACCTCCGCCACGCCGCTGCCCACGGTGCCGAACCCCATAATCGCAACATTCGCCATTGTTCTCTCTCCTTCTCTGTATGTACCTGTCCTGGAGGGCTCAGCCCGCCAGAATCTCAAACTTCACCACGCCCTCCGCCGAGGACACCTGGGCCATCAGCTCCTCCAGGCTCAGCTCCATCTCGCTGGTCTCCGCCGAGACGGTCACCGCCGCGCAGCCGTTGGTGGGGATGGACTGGTTGATGGTCAGTATATTCGCGCCGCTCCCGGCAAAGATAGACAGGACGTTATTGAGTACGCCGGGGTTGTCCTTGAGCATGGCGTAAAAGGTGATGATGTGACCCGCCTTCATGTCGTTGAAGGGCTGGACCGCATCCTTATACTTGTAAAAGGCGCTGCGGCTGATCCCCGCCAGCCGGACCGCCTCCCCCGCGGTGGAGGCCTCGCCGGTCTGCATCATCCGCTTGGCCTCGGCTACCTTGATGAAAATTTCCGGCAGCGCTTCGGCGGCCACAATGTAGTATTTTGTCTTTGCACTCATGTTGTTTTCCTCCTACGGCCATATGTCCTTAATTGGCGTTATTGTATCACATTTGGCGGCGGGATACAACCCGCAAAGTCTTGCAATTTTCCACAAACTTTCCGCCGGTATGCGGGGAAAAGAGGTGCAGTTTGTCTATATGTCGCAGCTAAGTGTCTTTTTACAGAGGACAATCACCGCCTTGCTCTGGCTGGGGGGCGCAGTGGTGTTTTTCAAGTGTCTGCTCTCGCCCCTGCTCCCCTTCCTGCTGGCCCTGGCGCTGAGCGCCATGGTGGAGCCCACGGTGCAGAAGCTGCGGCGGGGAATGGGGGTGCGGCGCTCCTTCGCCGCCGCTCTGGTGACCACGGCGCTGCTGCTGGTGGCGGGGGGCGGAGTGGCGCTGGTGCTGGTGCGTCTGGGGATGGAGCTGCGGGCCTGGTCCGCCCGGCTGCCGGAGGTGGTGGATCGGTTCCCGGCCCTGTGGAACGGGCTGCTGGACCGGGTGGGGGCCTGGTACGCGGCCAGCCCGGCCTTTCTGCGCTCGGCCCTGGACACGGCGGCGGCCCAGCTGATGGAGGAGGGGCCCGGTCTGGCGGGAACGGTGGGGACCTGGCTGATGGGGGCGGCGTCCTCCCTGCTGGCAGCGCTGCCGGATGCGGGGCTGTTTCTGGTGACCACGGTGCTGGCGGTGTATTTCACCAGCCTGAGCTATCCGGGCATCCTGGCCTTTCTCAAGCGGCAGCTGCCGGCGGCGTGGCAGTCCAGGTGCCGGGACGCCGCCCGCTGCTTCCGCTCCACCATCCTCAAGTGGCTGCGGGCGGAGCTGCTGCTGATTCTGTCCACCTTCGTCGTCCTGCTGGGGGGCTTCCTGTGGATGGGCCTGGACTACGCCCTGCTGGCGGCGGTTTTCACCGCCCTGGTGGACGCCCTGCCGGTGCTGGGCACGGGGACGGTTTTGGTGCCCTGGGCCCTGGGGTGCCTGCTCATGGGAGACACCGGGCGGGGGGTGGCCCTGCTGGCGCTGTACGCGGTGGGACTCATCGTTCACACCCTGCTGGAGCCCCGGCTGCTGGCGGGGCAGGTGGACCTGCCGCCCATTACCGCCCTGCTGGCCATGTACCTGGGTTTCCACTTTTTAGGCGTGGGCGGGATGATCCTGCTGCCGGTGTGCCTGCTGCTGCTCAAGCAGTTCCAGGACGCGGGGGTAATCCGGCTGTGGCGCTGACCCGGTTGTATGGTTCTCACCCATGTGGAAATCGTGTGAGAGGCAGCTCCCCCCTCCGAGCGGAGGGGGGAGCTGCTTTTTGTGCAATCCGCCGTTGTCCGGTTCCGTGCAACTTTTTGCCGTTACACACTCTATGTGTAACGGTTTTCCGGGACACATCAAATACAAAAAGGAGTATGCAGAATGGATTATACGCAGAATTATCATCTGCCCCAGTGGGAGAAGGCGGACCGGATTATGATGGACGACTTCAACGCCGCCATGGCCGGCATCGAAACCGGTCTCAGCGAGAACCGGGAGTCCGCCCGGCTGGAGAGCGTCAGGCTGGACGCCAAGGACGCCGCGCTGGGCGAGCGGATCGAGGCGGCGCGCCAGGAGGCCGCCGGCCTGTCCGGCAGAAACCTGGCCAAGGCCCAGGAGGACCTCCAGCGGGGCCTGTTCCGGCTGGCCTACAACCAGTGCGCCCACCTGCTGGAGAAGGAGGCGCCCCCGGCGGTGGACGGTCTCTTCCTCCAGAAGCTGGACAAAAAGGAGATTCCCTCCAACAGCGCGGGGATCGAAATCCACCAGGACGGCGCGTGGTGCGCCTCCAGCGGACCGGGGGGCACCGTCGAGGCTGTGCAGGACAGTCTGGAGTTTCTCTCCAATCTGGTGATGGTGAAGGGAAATCTGTCCGCCTGCGAAAAGGCGGTTCTTACCTTCGCCCCCACGGGGGCGGTCTGCATCCGGCAGCTCTCCCTCTCCGGCGCCTTCGACAGCGGCGACAAGGAGGAGAGCCGGTACCGGGTCACGCTTGACAACCTGACCAGGGGCGTCCGGGAGATGGACCGGGAGATCGGCTACGAGCAGGGCAGCCGGGGCGGCAGCATCAAGATCCCCGCCTACGCCTATATGCACGGCGGGGACAAGTACCGGCTGGAGATCATCCCCCTGAACGCCCTTTTCTCCGGCACCTTCTATTACCGCAAGGGTCTGCCGATGACGCTGGAGTACTTCGACCTGAGCACAGACAGCTTCACCGGTACCCTCTTCCACAAATTTGACGCCGGAGAGAGCGGCCACGGCGGGTTGGTTCTGGCGCGGTACGATCCCTACGACAAGGGCGGCGTACTGACCGCCAGCTGGGGCGGCCGGGAGCAGCAGCCCCTGCGGGTCCGAAGATTCACCGACGGCAGAGGCCGGGAGGTGCGGGAGGCGGAGTTTCGCTTCACCCAGCCCATCCCCGGCGGCAGCACCATCACGCTGAAGGCTGCCGTTCCCTCCGGAGGAGATGTGATTCTTTACAATTGGTGCGCGGCGCTGCTGTGAGGCAGACATACTTTTTCTTGCGTGCGGCGGCCGCGCAGCGGGCGCTGCTGCCGAAGGGAAGAAATAGTATCAAAAAGAACTTGAATGGGGGTAATTGACAGAATGTGGCGAATCCTGTAGAATAAAAAGGTCCCCGGACATCCGGGGACAGGGGCGCTGTTTTGTGAAAAGGCGGTTCGGCTCACTCCTTGAAGAAAGGAGTGATGTTGTATGGACAAAAGACGTATCATACAGATTGGCATCCATGTGATAACGTGGATTGCAGCGATCATTTGCATACTTATTTTTGCTCCAACAGCGTGTTGACCGCCCGGCCATCACCCGAGCGGTCAACATGATTCGTTTTTGACCTCCAGGAGCTGAACTGCCTAGCAAAACAGCGCCCCGAATCTATCTCCAGTATACCCGCCCGGACTTGGTTTGTCAAGTCCGGGTTTTGGTTTTTGCGGCGCTTCTTTGCCGCATTTTATTGACAAAATGTGGCAAGTCCTGTAGAATAAAAAAAGTCCCCGGACATCCGGGGACAGGGGCGCTGTTTTGTGAAAAGGCGGTTCGGCTCACTCCTTGAAGAAAGGAGTGATGTTGTATGGACAAAAGACGTATCATACAGATTGGCATCCATGTGATAACGTGGATTGCAGCGATCATTTGCATACTTATTTTTGCTCCAACAGCGTGTTGACCGCCCGGCCATCACCCGAGCGGTCAACATGATTCGTTTTTGACCTCCAGGAGCTGAACTGCCTAGCAAAACAGCGCCCCGAATCTATCTTCAGTATACCCGCCCGGACTTGGTTTGTCAAGTCCGGGTTTCCGGTTCGGAAGACGCGGATTGCGGGGAATCCCCCCAAGGGCCAGAGGCCCTTGGGGGGATTTTTGCGTTCGTTTTATGGAACACTAGGGGATTGCTTACTCAAGCGGGAGTGACCTTGACGCAGGCGTAGAGCCCACGGATCGCGGCGGCCAGGTAGTGGGTAGCACGGTTCTCGTCGGTAACATTCTCGGTGGGCAGAGTGTCGAGCTTCGCAGCGCTGAAGTCAGTATTCGGATTCTTCTCCAGAATCGCTGCCTCAACCAGCATCAGCTGAACCTGCTGATCAATGTAGGCCTTCAGAGAGCCAGTGTAGCCGAACTTCTTGCAGAAGTCGCTCTCCACATCGGTGCTGTCCCAACTCAGGTCATCGAAACCACCGATAGGATTGCCAGCCTCGTCCTGCCTGTTGGCCCAGATGATCTTCTTCACATCGTCCACGGTCTCAGCAGCGTCGATCATTTTCTCGATCTCCGCAATACCGGCCTCAAGGTTCAGCTCGCAGATCAGAGCGGGATTGCTCAGCTCATCACACCAAGTGGTATTCTCCTTCGCCGCATAGTTGGCGTTTTCCCACCCCTCGGTGTTGCTGTTGTCCTTGAGCTCGCCCTCGTTGTTGAACCACTCGTCCACCAGGTCGACATTCTTCTTGGCCCACTCAACATAGGCATCCAGAGAGGCCTTGGCGAACGCCTTCGCCTCGGCGAGCTCTTTATCCTCCGCAGGCACAGCCTGGGTGACGGCGAAGACAGTCAGGTGGTTGACCGTAAAGGTGACGGTGCCGTTCTTGACGGTGACACCCGTTGCAACCTCCTCAAGAGTGTTCTCGGCATTCACGAAGTAAACGTCAACCTTCTCTTCCGCGCCGGTGTAGGGCAGGGTGATCGTGATCTCGTCCGTGAGCTCAGAGAGCTCGGCGTCAGTGCCGTTGACCTTGACGGTCACGTCCACGACCACAGCATCTTCGGAGACCTCGGCAGTAGTGGTAGCTTCCGCAACGACGACCTCGACGCTCTCAACTTTCTTCCCGTCAACGGCAGCGTTGATGGCGCTGGCGGGCAGGGTCACGGTGCCCTGGGGAGCCTGAACGGTGAGGGGAAGCTCAGCGTCGACCACAGCTTTCACGATCTCGGCGTTCAGCTCGACGGTGGTGGACTTGATCTCAGCCTTATCCTCGGGCTGCTCAACGGTGATGACCACGCTGGTATCAGCGCCGGTAATGGCATCCTTGATCGAATCAACCGTGGGCCTAGCGGTGGCGGCGCCATCACTGCCGACGGTGACGTCGGGAGCAACGGGCTTATCTTCCTTCTTGGAGCCAGCGCCAAAGACGATCTCAACAGCCTTCTCGTCATCCGTGGGCATGGTGAAGTCAATCTTGAACTTCTCGTAGGTCGCCTTCTCGGCGCCATGCTCACCGGTAACCAGGGTAATCTCATCGGCAGGAACAGCCTTGCCGTTGATGGTGATGGTGCCCATGGTGCGGCTCTTCAGCTTGTTGAAGTACAGGGAAGCCTCCTCGCCGGCCTCCAGCTTGCCGTCATTATTGTTGACAGCCTTCAGAGCGGGATTCTTATCCTTCTCGCGGAGCTCGAAGTTGGTGTAGACGGGATCATCGCTTTCATTGCCGCCGTTGTTGGTCAGCACGATGGGGCCGTTGTCGCCATCCACCAGCTTGCCAGCATCCTTGGTGTACTCAATGGTGATTTTATCGCCGCCCTTCAGGCCGGTGACGCGCAGGGTATTGTTGTTGACGATCTCCTTGACACAGTCGGCGGGGCAGTTCACATCGTTCACGTTGCCGCTCCAGTTGTAGCCAAGCAGATCGAACTCAGTACTGCTAGCCGTGAAATTGAACTTGGCAACGCCCTTGTCCAGACCAACCTGGAAGCTGCCGATCTCCGCACCGGCAAACATCTGCTTGACGGTGACAGACTGGTAGTCGCTGTAGTCCAAAACGATGTCTCTCCACAGCTTGCTCAGCTCGGCGGCGATGGCATCGCTACCGCTCTCGCTCACGTTGATGACCAGCTCGACGTTGTCTTTGTCATCGACGAAGTAGATGACCTTCTCGCCAAGCTTCAGGTCGGCCGTATCGGTGGTGTAGCCGCCCAGGCTGCCGGTCTTCTTGTCGATCACACGGTAGGCCTTGTCGAGATCGCCAGAGGTGTAATCGGCAGCGGGAGACTCATCGGCAAAGAAACCACGAGGCTCAACGATGGTATTGGAACGGCTGAACTGATAGTAGTCGGGGTTGGTATCGCGGCTGGTCACAACATAACCGGCCCAGATGCCGTACTTGCCGAAGTTCTCGGTGACCTGCTTGCCGGTGTCGTAATCAAACACGCTGTTGAGCAGGTTGCCGGCGTTGGCGCTGCTGTTCTGGACCTTGGACTCGTCGGAGTAGCCCTCGCCGTCCCAGCCCAGGCCCTGGTAGCGCTTGTTGGCGGCGTAGGCGTAGGGGATCATGGCCCTGTACTCGTCCTCGCTGGTCGCGCCCTCGAAGACGACGACCTGGGCGATCTCATAGTTCGCAGCCTGCTCGTCGACGCTGGTCACGGTGGAGGTGACGGCATAGCCGCGCTCGGCGCTGAAGCCCTCGGGGGCGTTGTTGTAGCCAACCCAGGTCTTAACGCCGCCGTCCTTGCCGAAGGTGACCCAGTAGTAGCGGGTGGTGCTGGTGGTGTTGATGCGGATGGTCTCGCCACTATCGCCACTCACATTGGGATTTGCCCAATCCACAACACCGTACAGATTCCGGGCTGCGGCCTTGGAGACATCGGTCAGCTCGTAGCTGTTGTACACGGTGTTGCGGCTGTTGTTGCTCTTGATGTCGCTCAGAGTGTACTCGCCGTTGTCCTCAGTAGCCATGGCCACGTTGGTCTGGAAGGGATCGTTGGCGGCGCTGTACCGGTTGCCATAGTAGTAGTCAGTGGTGTTCTTGATCCAGAGCTTATTGTCCTTATCCCACTCGTAGCCCTGGCCGTAGCGGTACATACCGAAGGTGCTCAGACGCTGCCAGGTGCCGCGATTGCCATTGTGGTCGTCCTCCCAGGTATCGATGTAGCCGAACTGACCCTTATCATCGAGTTTGTACGTACCCTTATCCTGGAAGCAGTAGACAGACTTACCGCCGTCACCGGCAACCGTCACGTCCTCCAGCTTCTCAGAGGCGAGGTTGTACACGGTGGCCTTCATGGTCTCATCGCGGCGGTCGGTCTCATAGTAACCGTCAGTCAGCAGGACGAAGCCCTTGCTGGTGTCGGTGACCAGACGGACGTAGCCGAAATGATCCAGATACATGGTGTAGGCGCGGCCCGTCTCCATCTCCGTGTCGGTGATCTCCTCGAAGAAGGCGGCGGCCTCACGGTTGATGCCAGACCAGACGCGGTCCTGATCATCAGCGCAGGTGATGGTGTCGTTCTTGTAGATGAACTTCTTGATGGAGGTGTCGACGGTCTGGGGCGCGCTGACATAGTACTTGCCGTCGATCTTGGCGTACAGGATTACGTCGTCGATGGACAGCTCGCCGTCAGAGACGATGTCGTCCTTGTGGATGTCCAGGAACTTGGTGTTCCGGTCGGAAGCATCCTCGTCGGCCTCGGAAGTCCACTCAGTGGTGTAGTAGCCAGTGCGGGAGTTGTAGTCGGTGATGGTGGTCATCACGAAGCGGGTCAGCAGGACGTAGTCCGCCTTGCCGTCGCCGTTGTTGTCGATGACCTTGAACCACTCGCCGTTGTCGCTGCCGTCGATGTTGTAAGCGGCGGTGTTGATGTAGTCATTGTAGAACGTGCGCCAGGACAGGTCCTCGGACAGGTCCTTGTTGCGCTCAACAGCGTTGGTGCTGTTGGTGCCGGCGAAGACGTAGCCGGTGATGCCCAGGCTGGCGCCGCTCTCGTCGTCGGCGACGGAGAAGATGCCGCGCATGACAGCCAAATCATTCTCGGTGATGTTCTTCTCGGCGGGAATCACGCGGGTGTAGGTGACCTTAGCGCTGTTGGTCTTGTCGACCTCGTCCAGAGTGTTCTCATCATCCAGAATCTTGTCCAGATCAACGCCGTACTCGGCCTCGAACCACTGCTGGGCGTTCAGGCTGGTACCCTTCAGCACCTTGGTGTTGTCGAAGGTGACGTTGTACTCCAGGCGGCGCTCACAGGTGTACTGCTCGCTGTCACCGAAGTTGATGTAGTACTCGGTCTCGTCGGTCAGGCGGACGCCCATGTCCTTGATGACCTTGGAGAGGGTGGTACCCTGGCCGGGGTTGTCGTTGATCTTGTTGGTGCCGGTGTCGGCCAGAGTGGTCAGGACCTCGGTGCCGTCCTTGACATAGGCGTGACGGGTCTCGCCGATGTCGGTGGCGGTGGAAGCGACATTCAGGGTGTAGATCTTGCCGTTGTCAGCCTCCAGACGGGTCTTGCCGGCGTCCAGGGGGGTGGTGTCGTCCAGGTCGGCAATCTCATTGGCGGTCACGACGCCGGTGATCTCCTCCAGACCCAGGTTGGCAGCCAGGTTGGTGCCGGTACCCTCATACATATAGAGGGAGTTGTACTTCTGGGTCTCGGTGAAGATGGCGCGGAACAGGAGCTCGGCGACCATCTGACGGGTAGCGGGGGAACCCAGAGGCTCGCGGACATTCTTAGTGATGCCAAGAGTCTCAGCCAGGGAGCCCACGGTGATGGCCCAGTTGGAGCCGGAGAACTCACCGTTGCGGC
>ERZ779629.402-NODE-402-length-18214-cov-7.695853_pt1 | contig 18214 bp, 13 predicted proteins | sample MGYA00514192_ERZ779629 | MGnify/ENA primary metagenome ERZ779629 (study PRJEB29562, sample SAMEA4376709) | mouse gut metagenome | isolation source: Cecum | study: EMG produced TPA metagenomics assembly of the A DSS colitis mouse model was used to assess the... | reverse complement strand
CATGGAATGCCATATTCCATGTACCTTTTTTTGTGTTAAAAAATACGCGAAAACGGTACGAAAAAGCAACCGTTTGCGCGCGCATTTTTATCTTTGCGCGACGAAGATCAAAGCTCCTTCCGATCGGCGAGCGCGCGCGAAAGCGTGACTTCGTCGGCGTATTCGATATCGCTGCCCATCGAAATGCCGCTGGCAAGCCGCGTGACCTTGATCCCCATCGGCTTGATCAAACGCGCGAGATAGACGGCGGTCGCTTCGCCTTCGACATCGGGATTGGTCGCCATGATGACTTCTTTGACGTCGGCGAGCCGCGCCAAAAGCGGCTTGATCGCAATGTCGTCCGCGCCGATCCCCGCCAAGGGATTGAGCGTCCCGTGCAAGACGTGATAGACGCCGCGATAATCCTTGATCTTCTCGAACGCGACGACGTCCTTAGGTTCCTTGACGACGCAGATCACGCTGTGATCGCGCGTACGGCAGATATCGCACACGTCCGTATCGGTATAATTGCCGCATACGTTGCAATAACGGATCTTGTCCTTGGTCTCGATCAACGCCTGCGCGAATTCTTCGACCTCGGACTGCGACATGTGCACGACCTTATACGCATAGCGTTGCGCGGTCTTGGCGCCGACTCCGGGAAGTTTGGTAAACTGCGCGATCAAACGCGCGAGCGGACTGAGCGTTTGCATTACAGTCCCAGCGCCGAAAATGCCGCCATCTTCTCTTGCTTAAACGCATCCGCCTGCGCAAACGCGTCTCCGAGCGCCGCCAGTACGAGATCTTCGAGCATCTCGACGTCGTCGGGATCTACCGCTTCGGGTTTGATCTTCAAAGAAAGCACTTCCGATTTGTCCGCGCGCACGGTCACTTGAACCATACCGCCGCCGCTGGTGCCGGTGACTTCGGTCTGCGCGACTTCTTCCTGCGCGGCAAGCATATCCTGCTGCATTTTCTGTGCCTGTTTGAGCAGTTGCTGCATATTGCCGCCACCGCCGAATCCTCCGAATTTTGCCATATGAATCAGTCTCCTTGTTTGGTTTCTTTTATCTGTACGACGCCGTCGCCGAACATCTGATTAAGCGCTTCCACGCCTTGTTTGAGCGCGATATCGGGTTGTTGGATGCGGATTTCGAGTTTGGTCACGTCGAAATAGCGCTCCATAATGATCTTTTCGTACTCTTTGAGATAATACTGCAACGCGGACGCGTCGCCTTCTTTGTAGACGGTGATCGCGAGCGTCGAGCCTTCCAGCGCCAATTGCTCGGGCATCACGCCCGCCGCATACGTATACGCCGCGCGCATGGACGGATTCCATTGCAATTGGTTGAGCAAATGTCCCCATGCCGCCTGTATGTCGAATCCCGACGGCGCCCCCGCGCTCGACGCGCCCTGCCGCACGCGGCTTTCGATCTCTTTGAGCCGCTGCAAAATGCCGTTGGTATCCAGACTGACGGTAACGTCGCTCGCCTTGACGACTGCCGCTTCGAGCACGACGCTCGGAGACGTCGCATAGCGCATATCCGATTCCGCCGCCACGAAAATCTCGATCGCGCGCAACAGACGATCGTTGGTCGTCTCATGCGACAACGCGACGACGCGATCCGTAAGCTCCTTGGGAATGCCGAGATTGGGACGGTTGCAGTTGCGGGCAAACAGAATGTTGCGCATCATGCGCGCCAAATCGCGCGTCAGCAATTCCACGCTCTTGCCCATCGCCAAAATCGCGTCCGTTTCGACCAACGCCGCGGAGATGTCTCCGCGCACGATTGCCGACGCCAAATCCACGATCTTGTCGGGCGAACTCGCGCCGAGCACGTCCAGCACGTCCGCATATCGGATCTCGTCTGTGCAATACGACATGCACATGTCGCAGATCGACAGCGTATCGCGTACGCTGCCTTCCCCCGCCTGCGCAATCGCCTGCAACGCTTCGGGCTGATAGGGCTTGCGCTCCGCATCCAAAATGCGGACAAGCAATTGTACGAGCTCTTCGCTCGAAAGCAGACGAAAATCAAACCGCATGCAACGCGACAAAATCGTCTGCGGAATCTTGTGCACTTCGGTCGTCGCAAGGATCAACACCGCGTGCGCGGGCGGTTCCTCCAACGTTTTGAGCAACGCGTTGAACGCGCTCTGCGTCAACATATGCACTTCGTCGATGATGTAGACCTTGTATCTGCCCACCGTCGGCGGGTACTTGATCTTCTCGCGCAGATCGCGGATCTCGTCCACGCCGTTGTTGGACGCGGCGTCGATCTCCAAGATGTCCATGTTGGAGACGTCTCCCAGCGCCAAACACGTCGGACACTGTCCGCACGGCGATCCGTCCGCAAGCGGATGCTCGCAGTTGATCGCGCGCGCAAAAATTTTGGCGGACGACGTCTTGCCCGTGCCGCGCGTGCCCGTAAACAAATACGCGTGCGAAACGGTGTGGTTGCGCACGGCATTGCTGAGCGTGCGCACGATGTGCCGCTGCCCGATCATCGCGTCGAACGTCGCCGGTCTGTATTTGCGATAAAGTGAAACGTATCCCATAGTAATCCGTATAAGGGGGCATCGCTGCCCCCTAGTGTGTCAAATCCCGACTATGCGCATCAATCGCGTTCGTCCGTCTGTACGTCAACCGCTTCGTCCGGCTGCTCCGCAGACACTTCGACAACGTCTTGCGCCGCCGCATCCGCCGTCGCGCCGTCTACCGCCAGATCCGCGACGTCTTCGCTCTCGACGACGATCGAATCATCCGATGCAATGTCGTCCGAAGCTTGTTGGTGCGCTTCGGCTTTGCGCGCCGCGATGCGCGCGACCGCCTCGGCTTGTTTCTTCTCCGTAAACGTGTAGAAGAACAACGGAATGCAACACGCCAGCGTCGAAAGTCCCGACAACAGCGTCGTCATCATCCAGATGCCGTCCTTGTTGACGTCCGCGCCGGTGAGCTTATCCGCATCGGCGTAACCGTGGATACCGAGCACCAGCAGAACGACGAATGCCGTCAACGCCATACCGATCTTGGAAATAAACGTCTGCATGCTGAAACAGATGCCTTCCGCGCGCTCGCCGGTCTTGTCTTCCAGATAGTCGATCGAGTCGGCGATCATCGAATATTGCAGGATGTTGGAATAACCGGACGGCAGTCCCAACAAGATCAATACGATATAGAACAAGACTTTGGACGCGACGCTCGTACCCGCAGAACCGAGTCCGACGAAATACAGCAACGTCATCGCCACGCCGCCGACCAAGTGCGAGAACAGGAACAGATTGCGCTTGCCGATCTTCTTGGACAGATACGGCGTCGTCGCGGTCGCGATCAAACCGCCCGGCACGACCAACAACGTCAGCGTCGAGAAGATCGCTTCGTTGCCGAGATTGTACTTGGCGTAGTACAGACCGGACGTCATGTACACCAGACGCAGCGCGCCCAAGACGCCGACTGCGATCAGGAGCAGAATGGGCTTGTTCTTAAACAACAATTTGACGTTGTGAATCAAGCTGGCTTTCTGCGAATCGTTTTCGTAAAAACGCTCTTTGGTATTCTTGAATCCGATGAAGAACGTCGGCAACGCCAACACGGCGACGACGATCGCAACGATCAAAAATACGAGTTTGTAGTTGCTGACCAACTGCGCACGCGCGCTTTCCAGCACATCGGCGCCGACATCGCCGACGATCTTACCCGTTTCGTCCAGCTCGATGCCGAATTTTGTATATGCGCTGTCGCGCGCAACGTTTTGGAAAATCGGAATCAATACGGTCACGACGCCCGCGCCGATCGTACAGAACAGACGCGCGATCGTCAGCATCGTATTGCGTTTGTCGGTGTCGGACGTCATCGACGACGCAAGTCCCCAGTACGGTACGTCCACCGTCGTATAACATACGCCCCATACGATATAAATAACCGTCGCGTACGTCATGTTGGCAACCGCGCCCGCGTTGATCGACGTAAACAACAGTACCGTCAATACGCAAATCGCCGCCGGCATGTACAGCAGGTACGGACGCATCTTGCCGTATTTGCTGCGCGTGCGGTCCACGATCGAACCCATGATCGGATCGTTGAACGCGTCGAACAAACGCGCGCACAGGAACATGATCGCAAGCCAGACCGGATTGAGTCCGACCGCGTCCGTCAAGTAGAACAAGAAGAACGACGTTACCAGCTGGCAAATCAAGTTCTGTCCGAAACCGGCAATCGAGTACGACAGGACTTCTTTGGGTTGCATTTCTTCGGGACGATCGGGACTGGTGCCGAGCATCTTATGAAGAAACTTGATCTCATTGAGCTTTTTCATCACAATTTTCCATCCTTTTTCAATAAGGGTAAAAGTTACCCAAATCATAGTACCATATTCGGCGCGCGCAGGTCAAGACGATCGGCGCAAAATTATGTAATTTTAAGAAATTTTTATGCACGATTTCAGGAATATTCCGCGCGCAACGCGCATATACGCCGCAAACGCAAAACCAACCGGAAAACCCGCGCGCAAAAACGGGCGATCGCCCCGTCGCGCGTCGCCCGTCCCGAAAAATATGCTCCTCATACAATCGAAAAACGCAAGTCCGAAACGGGCTTGCGTCGCGTCAGTCGTAAAATCCCAGACTCACCAACAGCGCTTGATTGATGCGCGTCATGACGTCCAAAGGGACTTCGCCGATTTTTTCTTTGAGCCGCCGCTTGTCGATCGTCCGGATCTGTTCGAGCAGGACGACGGAATTTTTCGTCAATCCGTAATCGGGCGCGCTCAGCTCGATGTGCGTGGGCAATTTGGCTTTGTCGATGCGGCTGGTGATCGCCGCGGCTATTACGGTGGGGCTGTACTTGTTGCCCACGTCGTTCTGTACAACCAACACCGGTCTCACGCCGCCCTGTTCGCTCCCCACTACGGGGCTGAGGTCGGCGTAATACAAATCTCCTCGTTTGATCATGCAAGGGTCTCCGATAACATATTGCCCCACCACAAGATATGCCGTCGGCGGAACATCCGTTATTGTTGCCCGTGCAAAAAAGTTTATTCGTCCCGATCGCAATTATCGCGCCGCGTCCAAAGCGCGATTCGACGCGCGACGTCGCTCGCCAAAACGCCGTACTCTCCGTACTCTTCCGCGCACGCCCGCGCCGCATGCGCGCACACATACGCCGCCGCGCCCGCTGCGCGAAACCAATCCGACTCCCGCGCCGCGATGCCTAAGCATACGCCGCACAGCGTATCCCCGCTGCCGCCCTTGGCAAGCGCGGGCGTGCCGTCCGTCATCAAAGCCGTGCGCGCGCCGTCCGAGATCACGCTCGAAGCGCCTTTGAGCAACACCGTGCAACCGTATCTGCGCGCAAAATCGCGAGCAACGCCGATCGGATCGTCCAAGATGCTCGACACGTCCGTGCCGCACAACCGCGCCATCTCCGCCGGATGCGGCGTCAACAGCACGTTGGAACGCGCGCCTTCCAGCAACACGAGATTGCGCGCCAACACGTTGAGCGCGTCGGCGTCCAGCAAGACGTTGCCGTCGTACTCGTGCAACAGATGTCGCAACCATTGCGCGTGCTCGTCTCGATCGCCCAGTCCCATACCGATCGCAACCGCGCGGACGCCGCGCAGCGCCTGCGTCGCCGCGCCGCGATCGTAACGAATCGCGCCGTCCGACTCGGCAAGACCGATCAGCGTGTTTTCCAGCGCGTACGTCTGCATCGCCGCCAACAACGAACTCGGTACCGCAACCGCGCTAAGACCGCATCCCGCGCGCAACGCTGCGCGCGCGGCGGTCGCCAGCTTGACGGCGCCGACATATTCCCGACTGCCGCCGACGATCAGCGTCTTGCCGTAATCGCCCTTGTGCGAAGCCGCGCGACGCGGCGCGAACAACGCCGTTACGTCGTCGCGTCCGACGATGCCGATCCGCTCGCCGACGATCTCGATCCCGATCGGCGCGACAACCGATTCGCCGACGCAATCTTTGCCCTCGCCCAACAGCAACCCGCTCTTGATCGCCTCGATCGCAACCGTTCGATGCGCGCGCACCGCGCACGGAGCGCGCCCGCTGTCGCCGTTCAGTCCGCTCGGAATATCGACCGAAACGACATACGCGCCGCTCGCGTTGACCGTCTCGATCGCCGCGCGCAAATCGCCGCGCACTTCGCCGCGGAATCCCGTGCCGAGCAGACAGTCCACGACGATATCCGCCTTGCCGTCCCACTGTTGCAAATCATACACGTCCGCATAGCGGATACGCGCCAATTTCTCTCGATAATACGCCGCGTCCGCAGACAGCGAACACGCCGCGTACAGATATACCTGCGGACGAAAACCGCGCTCGATCAAAATGCCCGCAAGCGCCAAACCGTCTCCGCCGTTGTTGCCCTTGCCGCACAAAATCGCGATCCTGCCGCGCCACTCGACCCGATCGAACACGCCCTGCGCCGCGCGGCGCATCAATTCCGTCGACGCAACGCCGGCTGCGATCGTCGCGGCGTCGCTGTCGCGCATCGTCGCGGTACTAACGCAATACGTCATCTTTCGCCTCCCGTTCCAATACGCGGATACAATCCCCGATCTCGTCCCAACCGAATCCGCGATACGCGAGATAGCGGGACAACTTGGCGCGGTACTTGGGATCTTGCAAATCCTGCCCGCGCGCATGCTTGCGCGCCAGTTCGAGCGCGCCCTCGGCAAACGTCATACCCTCCAACGCCTGATCGGCGTCCGCCGCGCGAATGCCCTTTGCCGCCATGTCCGCGCGCAAACGCCGTTCGCCCTTGACGCCCGCCGACAGCGCGACGTAACTGCGCGCCCATTCGGCGTCGTTGAGATATCCGTACGACTGCGCCTTGTCGATCACGTACGAGACGACTTGCGCGCCGTAGCCTTTGGCATACAGTTTATCCCGCATCTGCCGCACGGTCGGCGCGTACTGCGCGATGTATTGGAGCGCATAGCCGAACGCGCCCTCCTTATCGCTCTCGAATACGATCTCGCGCAACCTGCCTTCTTCGATCTCCATGCCGACGCGCAGACGATTTTGCACCGCCGTGATCTTGGAAATCGCACAGAAAAATTCGCCGTCCAAATACAGATTGGCACGATCGGGATGCTTGCCCTGCGCGACGAGTTTGGTAATGATCGGCATACGGCTCCTTATCCGCGTTTGCGCGGCGGCGCGACGCGGGATTTGTCCGCGCGTTTGTCCGTCCGCCGTCCGCGCGCGCCGTCCGAGGCGCGGGAATCGCTCCGACGCTCGCTCGCTTGCGCCGACGAGCGGCTTGTGCGATCGCGTTTGGCGGCGATCGCTTCTTCCTTGGTCGGTTTGATCAGACATTCGGGTCCGAAGCCGATCAGATCTTCCCGCCCTGCCGTCTGCAACGCTTCGCGGACGAGATCGTAATTGGACTTCTTGCGATACTGCATCAACGCGCGTTGCAACCGCTTCTCGTGCGGCGTACGCGCGACGTACACGGGCTGCATCGTGTCCGGATGTATGCCAGTATAGTACATGCAAGTGGACTTGGTGGACGGCGTCGGATAAAAATCCTGCACCTGCTCGGGCATGTATCCGATCGATTTGAGATAACACGCGAGCGCTATCGCATCGTCGAGCGTGCATCCCGGATGCGACGAAATCAGGTAAGGAACGAGATACTGTTTGCGCCCCAATTGAAGGTTGATCTCGTCGAATTTGGTTTTGAAATCCAAATACATCCGAAACGGCGGTTTGTTCATCGCGCGCAAGACGCGGTCGGACACGTGTTCGGGCGCGACTTTGAGCTGTCCGCTGACGTGATGTTCGATCAACTCGCGCAAAAACGTGCGATTGCGATCGTACAAAACATAGTCGTAGCGAATGCCCGAACGCACGAAGACTTTCTTGACGCGCGGCAATTTGCGCAAGCGCCGCAACAATCCCAGATATTCGTCGTGCGAGACACGCAACGCCGGACACTTCTCCCACCCGATGCAACTGCGCTCTTTGCACGCGCCTTGCGCGGTCTGCTTGGCGCAGGCGGGATCGCGGAAATTGGCGGTCGGTCCGCCCACGTCGTGAATGTATCCCTTGAACTGCGGATCGCGGGTCAACGCCTCGCCTTCCTTGACGATGTTGTCCGCGGAACGCTTCTGGACGATCCTGCCCTGATGGTACGTGATCGCGCAGTAATTACACGATCCGTAACACCCGCGCACGGACGTCAGCGAAAAGCGGACTTCTTCAATCGCGGGCACGCCGCGCGTATAGCTCGGATGGTACGTCCGCTCGTACGGCAGATCGTAGACTTCGTCCAACTCCTGCGGCGACATCGGCAGTTGCATCCGATTCTGCACCAAATAGCGATCGCCGTGCTTTTGCAACAGGATGCGCGACGCAAACGGATCGTTTTCGGCGCTCTGCATCTTAAAAGCCTTGGCATAGGCGGGCTTGTCCGCGCAGACCTGCTCGTACGTCGGACAAAAGCCGACTTCGCCGCGGTCGATCTGCGCGCGCAACTTGGCGGACAGTGCATCGTATGCGCTCAGATAACACGTGCCGCGCACGTCGCGAATCTTGTCGAGCGGAATGCCTTTGCGCACCGATTCGGCGATCTGTCGAATCGGCTTTTCGCCCATGCCGTAAATCAGCAGATCCGCGCCGCTCGAAACCAAAATGCTCGGCAACACCCGATCCGCCCAATAGTCGTAATGCGCAAACCGTCTCAACGACGCTTCGATCCCGCCGATGACGACGGGCGCGTCGGGATACAGACGTTTGAGTGCGCGGCAATAGACGTCCACGCATCGGTCGGGGCGTTTGCCCGTGTCGCCGCCTTCGCTGTACACGTCGCGCGTGCGCGGAAGTTTGGCAACCGTATAGTTGTTGACCATGCTGTCCACGACGCCGCCCGATACGAAAAATCCGATCCGCGGTCGCCCGAACCTGCAATAGTCTTCGTCGCAAGCGGGCTGCGGAATCAGCGCGACGGTAAAGCCCAAGTGCTCCAACCACCGCGATACGATCGCGTGTCCGAACGACGGATGATCGACGTACGCTTCGCCGATCACATAGACGATATCCACGGGTCCGTCCGTCTCGGACGCAAAAATAGGTAAAAACATATCTTTATTATATACGAGCCGCGCCGCGTTGGCAAGGGCGACGCGCCAATCCGAGCGGATTTGACAAAACAAAAGCCCCGCTGCAATCGTCGGAAAGCAACGGGACTTGAAAACCTACGCGGCAACGCCGCGATTGGGCAAATTAACGGAAGTACTCCACGCCGCTGCGGAACAGCTGCATATCGTACGATCCGGGTACGTTGCGGTACAGACCGTCGTCGATGCGCTCGGCATGTCCCATCTTACCCAGCACGCGGCCGTCCGGCGAAATGATGCCTTCGATCGCGTACATGCTGCCGTTGGGGTTGAACGGCGCCTGCATCGTCGCGTTGCCGAACGGATCGACATACTGCGTCGCCACCTGTCCCGCGCGGATCAGACGATCCAACTCGTCCGCGGACGATACAAAACGTCCTTCGCCGTGGCTGACCGGCACGCTGTATACTTCGCCCACGCGGCAAGCGTTGAGCCAAGGCGACTTGTTGGTCGCGACGCGCACCTGCACGATCGTGGAAACGTGGCGGTTGATGTTGTTGAACGTCAGCGTCGGCGCGTCGGACAACTGCTCGCGCACGTCGCCGTACGGAACGAGTCCGAGTTTGATCAACGCTTGGAAACCGTTGCAAATTCCGAGCGCGAGACCGTCGCGACCGTACAGCAATTCCATGACCTGTTCGGCAACCGCGGGATTGCGGAACGTCGTCGCGATGAATTTGCCGCTGCCGTCCGGCTCGTCGCCGCCCGAGAACCCGCCCGGGAATGCAAGAATCTGCGACTGTTTGAGCGCCTTGACCAACGCTTGCACGGACGATTCGATATCGGACGCGCAGCGGTTGCGGATCAAGAAGATCTCCGCTTTCGCGCCCGCCCGCTCGAATGCGCGCGCCGTATCGTATTCGCAGTTGGTGCCCGGGAATACCGGAATCAACACGCGCGGTTGCGCCAACTTGCGCGCCGTCGGTTGCGGACGAATGCCGCAACAATTCAGATTGCCGACTTCGCCCTGCGCAGGCGCTACGGTCGGGAAAACGTCTTCCAACGTCCGACAGAACGCTTGCGCCGCCTGCTCCATTTTGAGCGACGCGCCGCACAGGTCGCACGTATACGTGCCGTTGAGCGAAGCTACCTTGCGCGGCGAGAACGCCTGCAAGTCGGACACGTCGTCCGCCAGCACGACGAAATCGCCGAACGTCGGCGCAAACATCGCCGCATCCAATTCGTCCCAATCGGTGCCCGCCTTTTCGCCCATACAGGATTTGAGCACCGCCGCGACGACGCCGCCTTCTTCGACGACGTTGCACGCTTTGACGCCGCCGCCCGCGATCGCCTTGTGCATCGCTTCGTACAGTTGCAAAACGCGCGCGAAATCGGGCATGCCGTATTCGTCGCGATCGATCGCGATATGATAAACGTCCTTAGCGCCCATGCGTTCGCCGAACACGTTGGACACGATGCCGCTCGCCTTGCAAACGCCCATCGCAAACGAGATCAAGGTCGGAGGCACGTCGATCTGCTCGAAACTGCCCGACATGCTGTCCTTGCCGCCGATCGCGCCCGCCTGCAATCCCAGCTGTGCGGTCAATGCGCCCAGCAACGCCGACAGCGGCTGTCCCCAGCGCACCGGATCGTCGCCCAAACGACAGAAAAATTCCTGTAACGAAAGCCGTACCGTCTCGTGCGGCACGCCGCAGGCGACCAGCTTGGACATGCTCGTCAAGATCGAATACACCGCCCCGACGAACGGCGATCCGCTCATCAGCCAGGGTGAACAACCGTACGCCGACACCGTCGCCGTATCCGTGTGTCCCTGCACGGGCGGCTTGGCAGCCATCGCGACGGCGGGCGTGAGCTGGTACTTGCCGCCGAACGGCATCAACACGCTCGCCGCGCCGATCGTACCGTCGAACATCTCGCCCAATCCCTTGGTCGAACAGACGTTGAGTCTGCCCAATTCGTGCAAGACCGCTTGCGCGATTTCGCCTTGCTCGAACAAACGCGCCGTCTCCGCGTCGGGCTTGGTCATATAATCGCTGACCGGCTCGACGATTTTTGCCTTGCGGCTCTGCTTGACGCCGTTGGTATCCAAAAACGCGCGTTGGAGATCGACGATGCAGCGATCCGCGTAGAACATCCGCATTCTGCCGTTGTCCGTCACCTGCGCGACAGCGGTCGCATTGAGATTCTCCTGCGCCGCCAGTTCGATAAACGCATCCACGTCGCCCTTGTCCAGCACGACCGCCATACGTTCCTGCGATTCGGAAATCGCCAACTCCGTACCGCTCAATCCATCGTACTTTTTGGGCACGCGATCCAGATAAATGTCCAAGCTGTCCGCCAACTCGCCGATCGCGACCGACACGCCGCCCGCGCCGAAGTCGTTGCACTTGACGATCATCTTGCTTGCCTGCGGATTGCGGAACAAACGCTGAATCTTGCGTTCGGTCGGCGGATTGCCCTTCTGCACTTCCGCGCCGCAGACTTCGACCGATTTTTCGGTATGCGCCTTGGACGATCCCGTCGCGCCGCCGCATCCGTCTCTGCCGGTGTCTCCGCCGAGCAGAACGATCACGTCACCTTCGACCGGCTTGCGCCGCACGACGTTTTCTTTGGGAGCGCCCGCGATGACGTATCCCGTCTCCAACCGCTTGGCGACATAGTCGGGATGATACATCTCCGCGACCAATCCCGTCGACAATCCGATCTGATTGCCGTACGAACTGTATCCCGCCGCCGCGGTCTTCGTGATCACGCGCTGCGGCAATTTGCCTTTGAGCGTCTGCGAAACGGGCGTACGCGGATCGGCGCAACCGGTCACGCGCATCGCCTGATAGACGTACGTTCTGCCCGACAGCGGATCGCGGATCGCGCCGCCCAAACAAGTCGCCGCGCCGCCGAACGGTTCGATCTCCGTGGGGTGGTTGTGCGTCTCGTTCTTAAACATGATCAGCCACTTCTGCGGCTTGCCGTCTACGTCCACGTCCACTTCGACGGAACAGGCGTTGATCTCGTCGCTGACGTCGAGATTGTCGAGTTTGCCGAGCTGTTTGAGCTTCTTGACGCCGATCGTCGCGATGTCCATCAGACACGGATATTTGTCGTCGCGGTTCGCGTACAACGTATCGAACAACGACCGATACGTCTGCAACGCCCGCCCGACGTGCGGATTGTCCGACTCGATCTCGATGTCGGTCAACTCGGTCGCAAACGTCGTATGCCGGCAATGATCCGACCAATACGTGTCGATGACTTTGAGTTCCGTCTCGCTCGGATCGCGCCGTTGCGAACGGAAATAGTCGCGCACGAACAACAAGTCCTGCACGCTCATCGCAAAGCCTTTCGCCGCGTGATACGCGCCGATCTTCGCATCGTCCATATCGATGAATCCGTCGATCGTCGGCACCGTCAAATTGAGTTCCGACTCGCGCGCAAGCGTCGCAGGCAACTGCACGCTGCCTTCGCGGCTCTCGACGGGGTTGATCAAATAACGCTTGATCGCGTTCAACTGCGCATCGTCCACGCCCGCAACCGCATATACGGTCGCGCAACGGATCTCCGGACGCCGTCCCATCGACAGCAGTTGCACGCACTGCATCGCGCTGTCCGCGCGCTGGTCGTACTGTCCGGGCAGATACTCGACGACAAACGCGCGGTATCCGTCCGCCTGCGGCATCGCGTCGTAGACTTCGTCCACGGGCGACTCCGAAAAGATCGTCGTGCGCGCTTGGCGCATCGTCTCCGCATCCAGATCTTCGACGTCGTAACGAATAAAGACGCGCACGTCCCGCGCCGCGATTCCGAGCACGCCGCGCACGTCGGCAAGCACCTTCTTGGCGGCGACGTCATACCCCGGCTTTTTCTCGACAAAGATTCTTTCTACCATGACAAACTCCTTAGCGTTTGATGCCGATGTCGGAACGGTAGAACATACCGTCGAACCGGACGTTTTGCACATTGCGGTACGCTTTGTCGCGCGCCGCGTCGATGTCTTTTCCGCGCGCGGTCACGCCGATCACGCGGCCGCCGGACGTTACCAGCTTGCCGTCTTGCATCGCCGTCCCCGCATGGAACAACATAATATCCGCATCCGTCTGCCCGATCTCGATCGGCACGCCCTTGCGGTAACTCTGCGGATATCCGCCGCTGGCAAGGATCACGCATACGCATGCGTCGTCGCTCCAACGGATCGGACAACGATCCAGCGTCCCGTCGATCACGGCTTGGAAAATATCGTACAGATCGCTCTCCAACAGCGGCAATACGACCTGCGTCTCCGGATCGCCGAACCGCGCGTTGTATTCCAACACGCGCACGCCCTTGTCCGTCAACATCAAGCCGAAGTACAGCACGCCGCGGAATTCGCGTCCTTCGCTGCGCATCGCTTCGACGGTCGGCACGATGATCGTGTCGTAGACCTGCGCCGCCAACTGCGGCGTATAGATCTTGGACGGCGCAAACGTGCCCATGCCGCCCGTATTGAGTCCTTGATCGTTGTCGAACGCGCGTTTGTGATCTTGCGACGCTACCATCGGCACGACGGTTTTGCCGTCCGTAAAACACAGGACGGACACTTCGGGACCGACCATAAATTCTTCGACGATGACCTTATTGCCCGCGGACGCGAACTTTTTGTCCACCATCATATCGCGCGCCGCCTGCAAGCCTTCTTCGCGCGTTTGGCAGATCACGACGCCTTTGCCCAGCGCCAAACCGTCCGCCTTGACGACGAGCGGATACTCCGCCGTCTCCAAATACGCGCACAACGACGCATAGTCGCCGAACTCGCGATAATCCGCGGTCGGGATCCCGTACTTGCGCATCAGCGCTTTGCTGAACGCCTTGGACGCTTCGATGATCGCCGCCGCCGCGCGCGGTCCGAACGCGCGGTAACCGCGCTCCTGCAACAGATCGACCAACCCCGCCGCAAGCGGATCGTCGGGCGCGACGACGGTCAGATCGATGTCCGGATGATCCGCAACGAACGCCAGAATGCGATCGAAGTCCATTGCGCCGATCGGATGACATTCCGCGATCTGCGCGATGCCGGCATTGCCGGGCAGACAATATATTTTATCTACTTTGGGGCTTTTGGCAAGCGTATGACAAATCGCATGTTCTCTGCCGCCGCCGCCGATGACGAGTACGCTCATGATAGCCTCCGATCAGTGCTTGAAATGTCTGTCGCCGGTAAAGACCATCGCGATGCCGTTGCGGTTGCACGCGTCGATGCTGAGTTGATCGTTGCGGCTGCCGCCCGGTTGCATAATCGCCGCGATCTTCGCCTTGGCGGCTTCGTCCACGCAGTCGTCGAACGGGAAAAACGCGTCGCTCGCCAACACCGCGCCCGCGGTATCGCTCAACGCGTGTTCGATCGCCTGCTTGGTCGCCCAGATGCGGTTGACCTGTCCGCAACCGATGCCGAGAATCGCCTTGTTTTTGGCGACGACGATTGCGTTGGATTTGGTATGCTTGACGACTTTCATCGCAAAGAGCATGTCTTCGATCTGCTCGGACGTCGGCGCCTTGTCGGTGACAACCTGCATGCTGCCTTGCTCGACAACCATCGTGTCGTACTGTTGCACGAGCATGCCGCCCAGCACCTTCTTCATATCGTAGCAACCGGGCGCAATCGCGCTTTGGATCGTCGGCAGTTTGAGCAGACGAATATTCTGCTTCATCGTCAGCACTTCGAGCGCGTCCGGCGTAAAGTCGGGCGCAACGACGATCTCGATAAAGATCTTGGCGATCTGTTCCGCCGTCGCGCGGTCGATCGGACGGTTGGCGGCGATGATGCCGCCGAAGATCGACGTCGGATCCGCCGCATATGCCTTGGCAAACGCGTCGGAGATGTTGTCCGCGGTCGCGACGCCGCACGGATTGGCGTGCTTGACGGCGACGACGGTCGGCTCGTCGAACTCGCGCAACAAATCGAGCGCGCCGTTCGTATCGTTGATGTTATTGTAAGACAATTCCTTGCCGTGCAACTGTTGCGCCGCCGCAAGCGATCCGTCCACGGCGAACGGCTCGCGATAGAAGACTGCTTTTTGACGCGGGTTTTCGCCGTAACGCATATCCTGCGCCTTATCGAACGCCATCGTAAACTGATCCGGGAATTCGATGCCCAACTGCGCGCGCAGATAGTTGGCGATCAGCGTATCGTAGTACGACGTATGCTGATACACCTTGTACATCAGATAGAATTTGGTCTGCTTGGTGATTTCGCCCGCTTTGAGCTCGCTCAGCACGCGCGCATAGTCGACGGGATCGACGATGACGGCGACGTCCTGATAGTTCTTCGCCGCAGAACGCAACATCGTCGGACCGCCGATGTCGATGTTTTCGATCGCGGTCTGCAAGTCGACTCCCGGCTTGGAAATCGTCTGCTTGAACGGATAGAGATTGACGACGACGATATCGATCGGCACGATCTGCATCGTCTCCAAAAAGCGCATGTGCTCGGGATTGGAGCGCATCGCCAACAGTCCCGCGTGCACGTTGGGGTGCAACGTCTTGACCCGACCGTCCAGACATTCCGGAAATCCGGTAACGTCCGTGATATCCATCGCCTGCACGCCTTGCTCGCGCAAAACTTTGAGCGTGCCGCCGGTCGAAATGATTTCGTATCCGAAATCGGTCAGTTGTTGTGCCAAATCCACGATACCGGTCTTGTCCGATACGCTGATCAATGCTCTCTTTTTCATACAGTCTCCTTCGTGTTTGTCTCTAAAATCATAAGTCGGATACGCTTGCGCATCCGAAAAATCAAAGTCGGTTTTCGCACAGACGCGCGACGACGCGCGGCAACAGTTTGTGCTCCTGCTCCAATACGCGCTCCTGCAACGATTGGGGCGTATCTCCCGCCAAGACCGGCACGCGCACCTGTTCGATGATCGCGCCCGTATCCGCGCCTTCGTCTACATAATGCACGGTCGCGCCCGATTCGGCGTCGCCCGACGCGATCACGCTTTCGTGCACGCGCATTCCGTACATGCCCTTGCCGCAGTGTCTGGGAATGAGCGACGGATGAATGTTGATCATCCTGCCGCGATAGCGCGCGACCAGATCGGGCGTCAAAATGCTCAAATATCCCGCCAAAACGACCAGCTCCGCGCCGCACCGTTCCAAATACGCGGCGATCGCGCGATCGCGCTGCTCCGCGTCCGCATAGTCGGACAGAGCAAACACCGCGCTGTCGATGCCGTGTTTTTGCGCGCGCTCCAACGCGTAGATGTCGGGCTTGTTGGCTACGACGCAGACGACGCGTCCGTCGATCTGCCCGCGCTCGCACGCGTCGATCACCGATTGCATGTCCGTGCCGCCGCCCGATGCGAAGATCGCGATCCGCTTCACAGTTGCACGCCCTCGCGATCGATCACGCAACCGATCTCGTACGCCTGTTCGCCCATTGCGTTGAGCGCGGCGACGACGTCCGCCGCAATCGACGGATCGACGGCGAGCACCATGCCGATGCCCATATTGAACGTATTGTACATCTTCTCGTCTTCGATGCCGGCGATTTCCTGCAACGCGCGGAACAGATCGGGCAGCGGATAGCTGTCGCGATCGATGCGGATGCCCATGCCCTTGGGAATGATGCGCGGAATGTTTTCGATAAAGCCGCCGCCCGTAATATGCGCGATGCCTTTGATCGGAAAACGTTCGATCAGATCGAGGATCGTCTTGACGTAAATCTTAGTCGGCGTCAGCACGACTTCCGCCGGCGTGCAGCCGAGCGTCGGATTGTAGCGATTGAGACTTTCCTTGTCTTCGCCGAACAGCTTGCGCACCAGCGAATATCCGTTGGAATGCACGCCGCTCGACGCGATGCCGATCAACTTGTCGCCGACGCAAATCGTCTTGCCGTTGATGATCTTATTCTTTTTGACGATGCCGACCGCAAACCCCGCGATGTCGTATTCGTCGTTCGCATAGAAGCCCGGCATCTCCGCCGTCTCTCCTCCGATCAGCGCGCAACCCGCCTGACAGCAACCTTCCGCAACGCCCTTGACGATCTGCGCGACGCGCTCCGGTTCCAATTTGCCCTGCGCGATGTAGTCCAAAAACAGCAACGGCTTCGCCCCTTGACATACGATGTCGTTGACGCACATCGCGACCGCGTCGATACCGATCGTATCGTGCTTGTCCAGCACGAACGCGTATTTGAGCTTGGTGCCCACGCCGTCCGTACCTGCGACCAGACAATCCCCGTCCACTCTGTCGTCAAGCGCGTAAAAGCCGCCGAAACTGCCCAAATCACCCAACACGTTTTTGTCGTACGTGCGTTGGACGTACTCTTTCATCAATTTGACTGCACGGTAACCGGCTTCGACGTCCACGCCTGCCGACTTGTAATCCATCGCCATAAGTTCTCCTGATTCGTTTGTCTTGTTCGTTGCGATAACAAAATGGGCTTGTTAAGCCAAACCCATTCTCTTTTTCAATTCGCGGTAGCCTTTGTCCACGTCGTCCATGTCGCGGCGGAATCTGTCTTTGTCCAGTTTTTCGCCCGTCTTGGTGTCCCAGAAACGGCACGTATCCGGCGAGATCTCGTCCGCGAGAATGATGCCGTCTTTGTAACGGCCGAATTCGAGTTTGAAATCGATCAGCTCGATCCCGATCTCCTTAAAGTACTCGGTCAAAATATCGTTGACTTTGAGCGCCATCGCCTTGATCGTCTCGACTTCCTGCGGCGTCGCGAGCTCCATCGCGTACACGTGGTAGTCGTTGATCATCGGATCGCCCAGATCGTCGTTCTTATAGCTGAATTCCAGCACGGTTTTCGCCAGTTTTTTGCCTTCGGGAATGCCCAAGCGCTTGGACAGCGAGCCGGCGGCGATATTGCGCACAATGACTTCCAACGGTACGATCTGCACCTTTTTGACAAACGTCTCTCGCTCGTTGATCTGCTCGACATAGTGGGTCGGAATGCCCTTGGTCTCCAACATGCGGAACAGGAAGTTGCTGCATACGTTGTTGACGACGCCTTTGCCGGTAATCGTGCCTTTTTTGATGCCGTTGAACGCCGTCGCGTCGTCCTTATAGGAAACCATAACGACGTCGGGATCGGTCGTCAGATACCCTATCTTTGCTTTGCCATCGTACAGTTGGGTAGATCGGAAGAGCGTCCTGTAGGGAAAGCG
>ERZ779629.397-NODE-397-length-18276-cov-4.818341_pt1 | contig 18276 bp, 13 predicted proteins | sample MGYA00514192_ERZ779629 | MGnify/ENA primary metagenome ERZ779629 (study PRJEB29562, sample SAMEA4376709) | mouse gut metagenome | isolation source: Cecum | study: EMG produced TPA metagenomics assembly of the A DSS colitis mouse model was used to assess the... | reverse complement strand
CATTGCCGCAGTATCAAAACGTCGGGCGATGGCCTGAAGGTTTTTATCCCCTTCTTGCACCGTATACGTTTGATTTTGCCCAACCAGTCGACTGCCGGTTGGTGGTAGCGGATAATCAACCGCCCAGGCAGCCTGGATGGCGCTAAAAGCGCCGATAAGCGTGAGTGTAAGCAAAGACGCGCGTTTCATTGTAAACCTCCTGTATTTGCCGGAGACTCACGCTGAAACGTCGGATGGCGCTTATGTTCACCTGAAACCAAAACACTCCTGTGCAGGCCAGTGTAAACATTGACCACCCGGCAATGTGAGCCAACCGGATGAAAGCTGTCCCTTTAGTTTAGCTAAGTGCAGCGGCTTTGGCGCGAATTGCGCGAATCATCGCTTCCAGACCTTGTGAGCGTGATGGGGTGAGATGTTGGGTGAGCGCCATTTTTTCAAACCACGGGCGCACATCGAAATTGACAATATCCTGCGGCGTCATTTGATCGTAAAGAATAAAGACGACCGCAATAAGCCCTTTTACAATGGCCGCATCGCTGTCGCCCTGCAATTCAATAATTCCCTGCGCATTCTGGCGCATTACAATCCACACCTGACTCTGGCAGCCCTGGATGCTATTTTGCGGGCTTTTGTCTTCGTCACGTAATTCTGGCAGACGCTGACCCAACTCAATAATGTAGAGATATTTCTCTTCCCAGTTGGCGCAGCGTAAAAAATTACGCAGCAATTTTTCTTTATCCGGCAATAAAGCCATAGTGCCTCCCTGTTATCCCAGCAGACGGTGAATACGTTGCAGGCCGGTCACGAGACGATCCACTTCTTCATGGGTGTTATACATGGCCAGCGACGCCCGACACATCGCAGGGACGTTGTAATAGGCCATTAATGGCATTGCGCAGTGATGTCCGGTACGCACAGCAATGCCGTAATTATCGAGAAAACTGCCAACATCATAGGCGTGGTGTTTACCGAGATTAAAAGCAATAACGCCAAGTCTGTCCGGCGGACCATAGAGCGTAAGATCCGGCACCGCTGCCAACTGCGACAATGCGTAATGCATCAGATTTTGTTCATACTCGGCAATGTTGTTAAGCCCCAGCGCCGAAACATACTCCAGCGCCGCGCCAAGGCCAATAATACCTCCGGTATTGGGCGTACCGGCTTCAAACCGCCACGGCGCTTTGGTCCAGGTAGTGCCTTCACTCAGGCTAACGGTGGCAATCATAGAACCGCCCCCTTCCCACGGCGGCATCTCCTGCAACAAGGCTTCTTTGACATAAAGAATGCCAATTCCGGTAGGGCCATACAGTTTATGCCCGGAGAACACGTAAAAATCGCAATCCAGCGCCTGAACATCCACCGGATGATGCATCACCGCCTGAGCGCCATCCACCAGCACTTTTGCGCCATGTTGATGCGCAAGTGTGATCATCTCCGCCAGCGGATTTTCTGTCCCAAGCACGTTGGAGACATGAGTAATTGCCAGCAGGCGAGTTTTCTCATCAAACAGCGTAGGCAGCGTCTCCAGTTGCAGAGTACCGTCGGGGTTGAGCGGGATCACACGCAGCTCTGCGCCAACGCGTGCACAAAGCATCTGCCAGGGGACAATGTTAGCGTGGTGCTCCATCTGACTGATGATGATGTTATCGCCCGCCCGCACATTGCTGTTGCCCCAGCTATTGGCGACCAGATTGATCCCTTCCGTCGTACCGCGGACGAACACCAGCTCTTCCGCCGAACGGGCATTAATAAACAGCGATGCCCGCTTGCGCACGTTCTCCATTTTCTCGGTCGCCTGGGCGCTTAAGGTATGAATACCGCGATGCACCGCCGCGTAGCCATGACGATAAAACTCAGCCTCGGCATCAATCACCTGGCTCGGTTTCTGCACACTGGCGGCGCTGTCGAGATAAGCCAGCGGCAAACCGTTCACCTCACGCGAAAGCACCGGGAAATCGGCCCGCACCTTATCAACGGAAAAAGTCATCTTGCACCTCCTGGCAGCCGTTGACCGATTCGGGCCAGCACCTGCTGTTTAAGCCCTTCATCACGCAGTGCTTCCGTCAGTTCGGCAGCAAAGGCGTAAATGATCATCTGCTGGGCATCCTGCTGATTGATCCCGCGCGAGCGCAGATAGAACATCTGTTCATCATCAATACGCCCCACCGTCGCGCCGTGGCTGCATTTCACATCATCTGCATAGATTTCCAGCTGCGGTTTCGTATCCACTTCCGCCAGTTTGCCCATCAGCAGATTATTGTTGGTCATCTGACCATCCGTTTTGATGGCGTGCTGCGCGACGTTGATCAAACCGTTAAATACCGCGCGGCCTTTGTCGCTGACGATAGTTTTGTGCAACTGTCGGCTGTTACAAAAACCTTTATTGTGTTCCAGCCAGGTACGAGTATCACACACCTCGTTTTTCACCGGCATCGCCAGGCTATTGATCCGCACCGTGCTGTTTTCGCCATTGAGTTGCGTACTGGTGTTGTGTCGTAACACTGCGCCACCCAGCAGGAAACTGTGGCTAAATGCGGTGGCATCATCAGCCAGCAACAAATCGTTATGAGCAAAGTGGTGACTGAGCGGGTTTTCAAACGCCAGCTTGATATGCTGCAAATGGGCGTTCGCTGCGACGTTGATAGTGAACCGTGCGCCGGTGAAGTGACGAGCATCATTAAGGCTGACAAAATGTTCGATCACCGTTGCTTCGGCACCTTCCGCCAGATCCAGATGATGCCGGTAATGGGCAGTATTCACCTCTTCACCTGCCACGCCCTGGGTGATATGCATTAACAGCAATGGCTTTGCCGGCCGTTGACCGCGCTTCACGGCGATATGCGTCACGCTTTGTGCCAGGCTTTCCGTCAAATGCAGAAACACTTCCGCCTGAATAGCGTCGGGTAACCCCTGACGGTCGTCGTTAATGCTCACTTCATATCCGCTGCCTTCAGTTGCATCGCTCAGTGCGGGCACGTAACGTCCATCGACAAACACCAGCCGCACGGCGTCTAACGTTAACGCTAAGGCATCACGCTGCTGTGGGGCTATCTCCCCCGCAATGCTGACAAACTGGCTATTGGTCAGCCCGTCCAGCGGCGTATATTTCCAGTTTTCATGTTTACGTGTCGGCAGTCCGGTACGCAGCAATTGTTGTAAATGCTGCTGTGCTTGCGGGGAGCGTTTCGCCCCTTCAGCTTCAAACAAATGATTCCACTGTTGCAGTGCGTTACTGCTGTTCGGTAAGCCAGCCATAACCCTGCTCCTCCAGTTGTTTGACCAACGTGAAATCGCCGGATTTCACAATTCGTCCCTGATACAGCACATGGACGTAATCAGGCTTGATGTAGTCGAGAATGCGTTGGTAGTGCGTAACAATGATGAATGAACGCTTGCCGTCACGCAGCGAGTTCACGCCATCGGCAACCACTTTTAATGCGTCAATATCCAGCCCGGAGTCTGACTCATCAAGAATGCATAACTCCGGTTCCAGCACCGCCATTTGCAAAATATCGTTGCGCTTTTTCTCGCCGCCGGAAAAACCAACGTTTACCGAACGGGTTAATAAATCTTCCGGCATCTTCAGGAGAGCGATTTTCTCTTCCATCAAATCCTGAAAATCAAAGCGGTCGAGCGTTTCCTGGCCGCGATAGCTGCGCACCGCATTAAGTGCCGTTTGCAGGAAAAACTGGTTACTGACGCCGGGAATTTCCACCGGATACTGGAAGGCCATAAAGATGCCTTCACCTGCACGATCTTCCGGCGACAGCGCAAGCAAATCTTTGCCTTTAAACTCAACCGTGCCGCTCGTCACTTCATAATCTTCTCGCCCGGCAAGCGTTGCCGATAAGGTACTTTTGCCCGAACCATTGGGCCCCATAATGGCGTGAACTTCGCCGGGACGAACGTCGAGGCTTAATCCACGCAGGATAGCTTTATCTTCCACGCTGACGTGTAAATCTTTAATACTTAACATGTTTATTCCTTATCCGACGCTGTGTTCAAGACTGATGGCGAGGAGTTTTTGTGCTTCAACGGCAAATTCCAGCGGCAGTTCCGAGAACACGTCTTTGCAAAAACCGTTAACAATCATCGAGATGGCATCTTCTTCGCTGATCCCGCGTTGCAGGCAGTAAAACAGTTGATCTTCACCAATACGTGATGTCGTTGCCTCGTGCTCCAGCTGAGCGCTGTTATTGCGACATTCGACATACGGGAAGGTATGCGCCCCACAATTAGCGCCAATCAGCATTGAATCGCACTGAGTGAAATTGCGCGCATTGGTTGCCGTCGGCATGATTTTCACTAAGCCGCGATAACTGTTCTGACTATGTCCGGCAGAGATCCCTTTCGATATAATGGTCGATTTGGTGTTTTTACCGATGTGGATCATCTTGGTGCCGGTATCCGCTTGCTGATGACCGCTGGTCAGCGCCACTGAGTAAAACTCACCAATGGAGTTATCGCCGCGCAAAATGCAGCTGGGATATTTCCACGTAATCGCTGAGCCGGTTTCTGATTGCGTCCATGACATTTTGCTGTTTTCGCCTTCGCACAAAGCACGCTTGGTGACGAAGTTGAGAATACCGCCGGTGTTGTTATCGCCAGGGAACCAATTTTGTACCGTGGAATATTTCACCTCGGCGTTTTTATGGATGATGACTTCCACCACCGCCGCGTGTAACTGATAGCTGTCACGCACCGGAGCGGAACAGCCTTCAATGTAGCTAACGTAGCTGTCTTCGTCGGCCACCAGAATGGTGCGCTCAAACTGCCCGGTTTTTTCCGCGTTAATGCGAAAATAGGTGGAAAGTTCCATCGGGCAACGCACGCCTTTAGGCACATAAATAAACGTACCGTCAGAGGCTACCGCCGCATTAAGTGCGGCAAAGAAGTTGTCATTCCCCGGCACCACGGTGCCGAGATATTTACGCACCAGTTCCGGGTGATCGTGGATCGCCTCGCCAAAGGAACAAAAAATAATTCCCTGCTCCGCCAGTTTTTCGCGATAAGTAGTGGCAACCGAAACAGAGTCGAAAATGGCATCCACTGCCACCTCTTTGCCTTCCCGCACGGGAACGCCCAACTGCTCAAACGCCGCCTCCACCTCTTTACTTAAAAAGGCGTTCGCGCCAGTTTGCTGCACCGCGCCGGGTTCAGACGCGCAGTTGTCGTCACAATTACCGCACGATGGTGCCGAGTAGTAGCTGTAATCCTGATAATTCAGCTTGTCGTAGTGCGCTTTCAACCAGTGCGGTTCTTCCATCTCCAGCCATGCGTGATAGGCGTTGAGACGAAACTCCAGCATCCACTCCGGCTCATTACGCTTCGCCGAAATTGCGCGCACCACCTCTTCGTTTATCCCCTTTGCCAGCTCATCGGTGGCTAACTGGGTGAAGAATCCTTCTTTATAATTCAGCGGGCCGCCGGTCCAGGTTTTGACATCGTCAGTTGCTTCAGTATTACGAGACATAGTACCGCCTATACCCCAAAGCTTTCGCCACAGCCACATTCATTCTGGGCTTTAGGGTTGTGAAATTTGAATATCTGATTAAGTCCTTCGCGAACGAAATCGACTTCCGTGCCATCAATAAAAGGCATCGCTTGCAGCGGGACAAACAGCTTCGCGCCGTCGTGTTCAAACAGCAGATCGTCTTTGTCCGGCTCGCTAACACTGTCGAGCACATAGCCAAAGCCCGCGCAGCCTGTTTGCTTAACGCCTAAGCGCACGCCGATCATACCAGGCTGCTTTGCCACCAGTTCGCGGATGTGTATCGCCGCTGCGGGTGTCAGCGTTAAGCCTTGCCAGGCGAAATCCTGTGGATTAAAGGTTCCTGAATGCATGTCCATCGATTTACCTCACTTCATCGCTTTCAGCGTATAACAGCATGTTAGTGATAATGATTATCAGTTCAACCCAGCAAACGCAGGGGCTTTAGCGTAAAACATGCTTTTTACCTGCTTTTAATAAGCATAGACCCTGATTTGTGGGTTAACAGGCACGCTAAGAATTAGGTATCTCATTGTTAGATAATGATTATTATCTAAGGAGCATTAAGGCTGTGATGAAAAAGAAAAAGTTGCATTGAAAATGACTATTTAAGAGATAGGTAAAAAAGTGCAGCGTTCAGAAATAAGAAAACCCTTAAGTCTGTGCGACACAGGCTTAAGGGTTTCTACCCCATCCGGCGCTTATCTCCGGCACTCACAGTGGCTTAGCTCTTGAAGGGGCGATAAGGATAATCTCATAAAGCTAACCCACTGTTTTAACACAAACTGCGATTTGTATTATTTTTGAACGTTATCAGGCGGGTAGATAGGCTGTATTAAAAAGGCCCTCGAACCTGGACGAAGATTAATCCAGGCCGATTTGGCGAACTCGCGACATTAAATCAGGATCAATGCACGCCCAGACGCCAGGCGAAGTAGATTTCTTCTTTTAATTCAGCAGAAGAGAGAGTAAGCAGGTCAGCAAATTCAAGTTCTAATTGTTTCAGACGCTTGAGATATTGGGCAGGTGAAAGATTGCTTTGGTCACGGCGTAAAAATTCAATGGCCAGTTGGGTGGGATCAAGTTGAGTAGACATAGCATCCTCGCTTTTAGACAAGACCTGCACAGTATACCACCGTTTACTGTGCAGATAATAACCAAAAGCAATATGCGTCACACTTTTCTGGTGACAACGTCACAAAATAGCGGTCGTCAATCGTGACGAACAGCACAAACGCCCTTTCTCATCGAAGATTTCAATCTGCCAGACCTGGTGACGCGAACCGAGATGCAACGGTTTGCATACGCCGCGCACCCGCCCTTCTCGTGCCGAGCGGACGTGGTTAGCATTGATTTCCAGACCAACCACTTTTTGCTCACCTTCGGTACATAAATAACCGGCAACGGAACCGATACTTTCGGCCAGTACCACGGATGCACCTCCATGCAGCAACCCGAAAGGCTGCTTTGTCCGTGAGTCTACTGGCATTGTCGCTTCAAGGGTGTCATCACCAATATGTTCAAAGCGAATATCCAGCAATCCCACAATGTTTCCTTCCCCCATAGCATTCAGTGCTTCCAGGGTGATTTTTCGTTTCCATATCATTTAATAATCTCCAGTAAAGCCTGCACAGGATGGCGTACCCCTGTGCCTTCAACCCGTTTTACCTGACTACGGCAGGAATATCCGGTCGCCAGACAGCGGTTACGCGGCAGTCGCTGCATAGCCTGATGCCAGGATAATTCATAGATCCCGAGCGAATTTTTATGGTTTTTCGCTTCATGTCCGTAAGTCCCTGCCATGCCGCAGCACCCCACGCTGACATTTTCCAGTTTCGCGCCAAAACGGGCAAATATTGCCGCCCATTGTGCTGGCGCGCCTGGCAAGGCGGTAACTTCGGTACAGTGACCAAAGAAATACCATGATTCACCGCTGACTGTAGCCACTGGCTGTGAGTCAAGTGCGCTTGCCAGCCATTCATTTGCCAGTAAGACGTTAAACTCGCCACGCTCCTCGCCCAGAGCCAGTTTATATTCATCGCGATAACAAAGTACCAGCGCCGGGTCGACGTCTACCATTGGCATACCCAGCTTCGCCATACGGTTGAGGAAATCCGCCGTCTTTTTCGCCGTCTTCGCAAAACGATTAAGAAAACCTTTGATATGCTGGGCTTTTCCATTTGGCGAAAATGGCAGTAACACGGGCTGGAAACCTAATTTTTCGACCAGACGGACAAAATCCGCCACCACTTGAGCATCGTAATAGCTGGTAAAGGGGTCCTGCACCACCAGCACCGTGCGCGCTTTCTGCTCTGCATTGAGAGCTTCAAGCTGTTCCAGCGTCATGTTTGCCGAGCGATGCCCCACCATTTGTTGTTGTAGCGAGGGGACCGACAGCAGCGGCAAATCAACCATGCCGATATGTTTTTCCGAGAGTTTGCGCACCAGCGGCTGGTTAATGAAGAAGTTAAAGGTTTTCGGCGCGCGTGCCATCAGCGGTGCGTAACTCTCAACCGTAGCGACGAGGTGGTCGCGCAGCGGGCGTAAATAACGGGTGTGATAGAGTTGCAGGAAACGAGAGCGAAACTCCGGCACATCAATTTTGATGGGGCACTGAGTCGAACAAGCTTTACAGGCCAGACAGCCCGACATCGCCTCTTTGACTTCGTGTGAGAAGTCATATTCGCCTTTATTCGCATGCCAACTATTGCGCGTGCGGGCAATTAACGTCCGCAAACTGACGCCGGATTCAGGCAGTTCTTGTTCCAGTTTGAGTGGGTCAACGCCGCGATCCGCCAACAAACGCAGCCATTCACGTACCAGCGTTGCGCGCCCTTTCGGTGAATGAATCCGGTTCTGGGTGATCTTCATCGACGGGCACATCGGACTACGAGCATCAAAGTTGAAGCATAAACCGTTGCCGTTACACTCCATTGCACCACGCCACTGCTGGCGTACCGCAATGGGGATCTGTCGATCGAATGTACCGCGCTTCACCGCGTCCACTTTCATCATCGGCGCATCGAGACCTTCTGGCGGGCAAATCTTCCCGGGGTTGAGTCGGTTATGCGGATCAAACGCCGCTTTCACTTTACGCAGTTCTGCAAAAAGTTCCTCACCAAAAAACGCCGGGCTGTATTCGGCGCGAAAACCTTTGCCGTGTTCGCCCCACAACAAACCACCGTATTTCGCGGTAAGCGCCACTACATCATCAGAGATTTGCTTCATCAAAATCTCCTGTTGCGGATCGCACATATCCAGTGCTGGACGGACGTGCAAGACACCTGCGTCGACGTGACCGAACATACCGTAGCTTAAGCCGTGGCTGTCGAGCAGCGCGCGAAATTCAGCAATATAATCCGCCAGGTGTTCCGGCGGTACGCAGGTATCCTCAGCAAACGGAATTGGCTTAGCAGCACCTTTGGCATTGCCAAGCAGACCAACGGCTTTTTTGCGCATCGCATAGATACGTTCAACACCCGCCAGCTCGCGGCACACCTGCCAGCCGATCACTCCTGCCTGTTGGCTGGCAATCAGCTCATCAAGCCGCACACAGAGTGCATTAACTCGCTCGTCAATCAGTGCCTCATCATCACCGGCAAATTCCACAATGTTCAGCCCGAGCATCTCTTTATCAGGCACATCGGTAATCAACTCGCTGACGGAATGCCAGACAATATCTTCCCGCGCCAGATTCAGCACTTTTGAGTCCACCGTCTCTACCGAAAGCGCCCGCGCCTCAACCATAAACGGCGCGTTACGCAGCGCGGAGTCAAAAGAGTCATATTTGACGTTCACCAGACGGCGTACTTTAGGCAAGCGCGTAATATCCAGTCGCGCTTCGGTAATAAAGGCCAGCGTCCCTTCTGAACCCGTCAGAATGCGCGTCAGGTCGAACTCGGTCATCTCATCGTTAAAGACATGACGCAGATCGTAACCGGTAAGAAAGCGGTTAAGCTTGGGGAAGTTGTCGATGATTAACTGGCGTTGCTGACGGCAACGTTGATAAACCGTGTTATAAATTCGCCCGATTGTGGTATTGGATTTACCCAGCGTTTCCGCCAGTTCGACGGGTAAAGGTTGCGTATCGAGAATATCGCCCCCCAACAACACCGCGCGTACGCCAAGTACGTGATCTGACGTTTTGCCATAGACCAGCGATCCCTGACCGGATGCATCGGTATTGATCATCCCGCCGAGCGTTGCCCGGTTGCTGGTCGAAAGTTCTGGCGCAAAAAAGTAGCCAAAGGGTTTCAGGTACTGATTGAGTTGGTCTTTAATCACCCCGGCCTCAACGCGCACCCAGCCCTCTTCAGGGTTAATTTCGATGATGCGGTTCATATGGCGGGACATATCAACAATAATCCCCTGGTTGAGCGCCTGACCGTTAGTGCCGGTGCCGCCGCCGCGAGGGGTAAAGATCAACGATGAATAGCGTTCCTGCGCGGCAAGACGGGCAATTAACGCCACATCTGCGGTTGAACGCGGAAATACCACCGCATCGGGGAGAAGTTGGTAAATACTGTTGTCGGTCGACATTGTCAGACGATCGGCATAGCTTGTTGCCGTATCGCCGGTAAAACCCTGTTGCTCCAGCTCTTGCAAAAAATTAAGCACCAGTTGAACGACGCCGGGTGCCTGGGAAATCTGTGGAATCATTATATTGACCCTTTCCTGGGGTCTGTGATGAGAGATTAATCGTTTGCGTGTTGCCTGAGTTGTTGTACCACATTTTTTTCTTACACGCCCATCAGAATTAAGGGCAGAATCGACCTGTTAAAAACCGCTGAAATTGCTCATCATTATGCAGGTGAGTTTCGCGTGTTCACGTCGCGTCGACGATTTGACGCACAAAAAAGGTGAAAAGTAGTTATGGTAAATGTTCGTCAGCCCAGGGATGTCGCACAAATTCTGCTTTCGGTGCTGTTTTTAGCCATCATGATTGTGGCATGTCTGTGGATTGTACAACCCTTTATTCTCGGCTTTGCATGGGCCGGTACAGTGGTTATCGCCACCTGGCCGGTATTGTTACGTTTGCAAAAGATCATGTTTGGTCGCCGCTCTCTCGCCGTTCTGGTGATGACGCTGTTATTAGTGATGGTGTTTATCATCCCTATTGCTTTGCTGGTTAACAGTATCGTCGACGGCAGCGGCCCGCTAATTAAAGCCATTTCCAGTGGTGACATGACGTTACCCGATCTGGCGTGGCTTAATACCATTCCGGTGATTGGCGCGAAGCTATATGCAGGCTGGCACAATTTGCTGGATATGGGGGGGACGGCGATCATGGCGAAAGTCCGTCCTTATATTGGCACCACCACCACCTGGTTCGTTGGGCAGGCGGCGCATATCGGGCGCTTTATGGTGCATTGTGCGCTGATGCTTCTCTTCAGCGCCCTGCTGTACTGGCGCGGTGAACAGGTGGCACAAGGCATTCGCCATTTTGCAACCCGTCTGGCAGGCGTTCGCGGAGATGCCGCCGTGCTGCTGGCGGCACAGGCTATCCGCGCGGTGGCGCTGGGTGTGGTGGTGACGGCGTTAGTACAGGCAGTGCTTGGCGGTATCGGCCTCGCCGTATCCGGCGTACCTTATGCAACTTTGCTAACGGTGTTAATGATCCTCTCCTGCCTTGTCCAGCTTGGACCGTTGCCGGTACTGATTCCGGCGATTATCTGGCTCTACTGGACTGGCGATACCACCTGGGGAACGGTACTGTTAGTTTGGAGCGGTGTGGTTGGCACGCTCGATAACGTCATCCGCCCAATGTTAATTCGCATGGGTGCCGATTTACCGCTGATCCTGATTCTCTCTGGCGTTATTGGTGGTTTGATTGCTTTCGGGATGATCGGCCTGTTTATTGGTCCGGTTCTGTTAGCCGTTTCCTGGCGTCTTTTTGCCGCGTGGGTGGAAGAAGTCCCACCGCCGACGGACCAACCGGAAGAAATTCTCGAAGAACTTGGCGAAATCGAGAAATCGAATAAGTAATTTCTCATCAGGCGGCTCTGCCGCCTGATTGTTAACCCCTGCTAATTGATATTTGCTTGCTCTTCCCCATATTTTCCTGCTTACCGCCATTCAGCTGGTAGTACCTGTCGCAAATTCTTTACAGTTTTTAAACTAATGAGACGAATCTGATCGACGCAAAAAGTCCGTATGCCTACTATTAGCTCACGGTTATAAATCAACATATTGATTTATAAGCATGGAAATCCCCTGAGTGAAACAACGAATTGCTGTGTGTAGTCTTTGCCCATCTCCCACGATGGGCTTTTTTTTAACATTTTTCCGCTTCGCTACCTCGCCCCTCACTCTTTCCAATAATGTTGCACAAGATACTGTGACTCTCTTCAAGCCGTCAGCAGGCTGATAATGTTATTTATATTTTATTGTTTATTTCATGCAGCCATTACACGATGAACGCTTATGAACTCCAGGCACTTCGCCATATTTTTGCCATGACTATTGATGAATGCGCGACCTGGATTGCCCAGACCGGTAACAGTGAAAGCTGGCGTCAGTGGGAAAATGGCAAATGCGCCATTCCTGATTGTGTAGTCGAGCAACTGTTGGCTATGCGTCAGCAACGAAAAAAACATCTTCATGCCATCATAGAGAAAATAAATAACCGCATCGGCAACAACACCATGCGTTTTTTCCCCGACTTAACCGCGTTTCAACAAGTCTACCCTGATGGCAATTTTATTGACTGGAAGATCTATCAATCGGTAGCCGCTGAATTATATGCACACGATCTGGAGCGGCTTTGTTAATTTCTCCACAGAAAGGAATTGTCGTTGTTACAACAATAATGAACGGATACTGACACAACATCGCTACACTTTTTAAAGCACCTTTGCTAAGTAGAACCTATGAAAAATCCCTATTACCCTACCGCACTTGGGTTGTATTTTAATTACCTGGTGCATGGTATGGGCGTCATTTTGATGAGCCTGAATATGGCCTCGCTGGAGACGCTTTGGCAGACTAATGCCGCGGGCGTCTCGATAGTTATCTCATCACTGGGCATTGGTCGATTAAGTGTCTTGCTTTTTGCAGGATTATTATCCGATCGCTTTGGTCGCCGCCCTTTTATCATGCTCGGGATGTGCTGCTATATGGCCTTCTTTTTTGGCATCCTGCACACCAATAACATCATTATCGCTTATGTTTTTGGCTTTCTGGCGGGAATGGCAAACAGTTTTCTCGATGCAGGCACCTATCCCAGTTTGATGGAAGCTTTTCCACGCTCACCGGGTACAGCCAATATTTTAATTACAGCATTGGGTTCCCGCGGACAGTTTTTATTACCGCTAATAATCAGCCTGTTTGTGGGGGCTGAACTGTGGTTCGGTTGGTCCTTTATGATTGCCGCAGGCATTATGTTTATTAACGCTCTGTTTTTATACCGTTGTACGTTCCCACCCCATCCGGGTCGTCACTTACCTGTCATAAAGAAAACCACCAGCTCTACGGAACATCGCTGTTCAATTATCGATTTAGCCAGTTATTCCCTATATGGCTATATCTCAATGGCAACGTTTTATCTGGTTAGCCAGTGGCTGGCACAATACGGACAATTTGTCGCTGGCATGTCATACACCATGTCGATCAAATTACTCAGTATCTACACCGTGGGTTCGCTGCTGTGTGTATTTATTACTGCTCCACTTATTCGTAATACCGTTCGCCCAACAACATTACTGATGCTGTACACCTTTATCTCATTTATCGCCCTGCTCACCGTCTGCCTGCATCCCACATTTTATGTGGTGATAATATTTGCTTTCGTCATCGGTTTTACCTCCGCAGGCGGTGTTGTACAAATTGGCCTGACGTTAATGGCGGAACGTTTTCCCTACGCTAAAGGAAAAGCAACGGGGATCTATTACAGTGCTGGCAGCATTGCAACATTTACCATTCCGTTGATTACGGCTCATCTTTCGCAAAGAAGTATTGCCGATATTATGTGGTTCGATACCGCCATCGCTGCTATCGGCTTTATACTGGCACTGTTTATTGGCTTACGCAGTCGCAAAGAAACGCGGCATCACACGCTAAAGGAAAATATCGCTCCGGGTGGGTAATGCAATATTCTTTTCAGGTTATGCAAGATCTTACGGATAAATAACTCTTTCTGCGCTAACTAAGGAAAATCGCGATCAAAAACAAACTATGACATGCAATATTCCTGGAAACATAAACTTTATGCCATGTACCCAGGGAAAATCATCTTCAGTATAGTAATTATGTAAACCGTCGGAGAACAATACGTACGGTAACGAAATTATCTTTCAGCAAGGAGCTGTGAAAATGTCTCAAAATAAGGCTTTCAGCACGCCATTTATCCTGGCTGTTCTTTGTATTTACTTCAGCTATTTCCTGCACGGCATTAGTGTTATTACGCTTGCCCAAAACATGACATCTTTGGCAGAAAAGTTTTCCACTGACAACGCGGGCATTGCCTATTTAATTTCCGGTATCGGATTGGGGCGATTGATCAGTATTTTATTCTTCGGAGTGATCTCCGATAAGTTTGGTCGTCGGGCGGTGATATTAATGGCAGTAATAATGTATCTGCTATTCTTCTTTGGTATTCCTGCTTGCCCGAATTTAACTCTCGCCTACTGTCTGGCAGTGTGCGTAGGTATCGCTAACTCAGCGCTGGATACGGGTGGCTACCCCGCGCTCATGGAATGCTTTCCGAAAGCCTCTGGTTCGGCGGTCATACTGGTTAAAGCGATGGTGTCATTCGGGCAAATGTTCTACCCAATGCTGGTGAGCTATATGTTGCTCAATAACATCTGGTACGGCTATGGGCTGATTATTCCGGGTATTCTGTTTGTACTGATCACGCTGATGCTGTTGAAAAGCAAATTCCCCAGCCAGTTGGTGGACGCGAGCGTAGCTAATGAATTACCGCAAATGAACTGCAAACCGTTAGTCTGGCTGGAAGGTGTTTCATCAGTACTGTTCGGTGTAGCCGCATTCTCGACCTTTTATGTGATTGTGGTGTGGATGCCCAAATATGCGATGGCTTTTGCTGGTATGTCAGAAGCTGAGGCATTAAAAACCATCTCTTATTACAGTATGGGTTCGCTGGTCTGTGTCTTTATTTTTGCCGCACTACTGAAAAAAATGGTCCGTCCCATCTGGGCTAATGTATTTAACTCTGCACTGGCAACAATAACAGCTGCCATTATCTACCTGTACCCTTCTCCATTGGTGTGTAATGCCGGAGCCTTTGTTATCGGTTTCTCAGCAGCTGGCGGCATTTTACAGCTCGGCGTTTCGGTCATGTCAGAGTTTTTCCCCAAAAGCAAAGCCAAAGTCACCAGTATATATATGATGATGGGTGGACTGGCTAACTTTGTTATTCCGCTGATTACCGGTTATCTGTCGAACATCGGCCTGCAATATATCATTGTTCTCGATTTTACTTTCGCGCTGCTGGCCCTGATTACCGCAATTATTGTTTTTATCCGCTATTACCGCGTTTTCATTATTCCTGAAAATGATGTGCGGTTTGGCGAGCATAAATTTAGCACCCGGTTAAACACGATTAAGCATAGAGGTTAAAGGAGTTAATTATGGATGTTACCGCAAAATACGAATTGATTGGGTTGATGGCCTATCCCATCCGCCACAGTTTATCGCCCGAAATGCAGAATAAAGCCTTAGAAAAAGCGGGATTGCCATTTACCTATATGGCCTTTGAAGTGGATAACGATAGTTTTCCCGGAGCAATTGAAGGATTAAAAGCCCTCAAAATGCGCGGAACTGGTGTATCAATGCCGAACAAACAACTGGCGTGTGAATATGTTGATGAATTAACGCCAGCAGCCAAACTGGTGGGTGCCATCAACACCATCGTAAATGATGATGGCTATCTGCGTGGCTATAACACCGACGGCACGGGCCATATTCGCGCCATTAAAGAGAGCGGTTTTGATATCAAAGGCAAAACGATGGTGCTGTTAGGGGCCGGAGGTGCCTCAACGGCAATTGGCGCGCAGGGGGCAATTGAAGGTTTAAAAGAAATTAAACTCTTTAACCGTCGGGATGAGTTCTTCGATAAAGCCCTCGCCTTCGCGCAGCGGGTTAACGAAAACACCGATTGCGTCGTGACAGTCACCGATCTCGCCGATCAGCAAGCCTTTGCTGAAGCCCTAGCTTCCGCCGACATTTTAACCAATGGCACCAAAGTGGGTATGAAACCCCTTGAGAATGAATCATTGGTTAATGATATCAGTCTGTTACATCCGGGACTTCTGGTCACTGAATGCGTGTATAACCCGCATATGACGAAGTTATTGCAGCAGGCGCAACAAGCGGGTTGCAAAACGATTGATGGATACGGCATGTTGTTGTGGCAAGGGGCTGAACAGTTCACGTTATGGACTGGCAAAGATTTCCCTCTGGAATATGTTAAACAGGTCATGGGGTTCGGTGCCTGACAGGCTGACCGCGTGCAGAAAGGGTAAAAAATGAAAACCGTAACTGTAAAAGATCTCGTCATTGGTACGGGCGCACCTAAAATCATCGTCTCGCTGATGGCGAAAGATATCGCCAGCGTGAAATCCGAAGCTCTCGCCTATCGTGAAGCGGACTTTGATATTCTGGAATGGCGTGTGGACCACTATGCCGATCTCTCCAATGTGGAGTCTGTCATAGCGGCAGCAAAAATTCTCCGTGAAACCATGCCAGAAAAACCGCTGCTGTTTACCTTCCGCAGTGCCAAAGAAGGCGGCGAGCAGGCGATTTCCACCGAGGCTTATATTGCACTCAATCGTGCAGCCATCGACAGTGGCCTGGTTGATATGATCGATCTGGAGTTATTTACCGGCGATGATCAGGTTAAAGAAACCGTCGCCTACGCCCACGCGCATGATGTGAAAGTTGTCATGTCCAACCATGACTTCCATAAAACGCCGGAAGCCGAAGAAATCATTGCCCGTCTGCGCAAAATGCAGTCCTTCGACGCCGATATTCCTAAGATTGCGCTGATGCCGCAAAGTACCAGCGATGTGCTGACGTTGCTTGCCGCGACCCTGGAGATGCAGGAACAGTATGCCGATCGTCCAATCATCACGATGTCGATGGCAAAAACTGGCGTAATTTCTCGTCTGGCTGGTGAAGTATTTGGGTCGGCGGCAACTTTTGGTGCGGTAAAAAAAGCCTCTGCGCCAGGGCAAATCTCGGTAAATGATTTGCGTACGGTATTAACTATTTTACATCAGGCATAAGCAATAATATTTCGGCGGGAATACCCTCTCCCGCCGAACTAAAAAGAGTATTTTTAACCGTATTTAATAAAAATATTTCGTGAGTCTCTGTGCGCTAATTCTCCATCTGGCGTAGGGAAAATCACACCTGAATCAGGAATTAACAATGAAACCTGTAAAACCACCTCGTATTAATGGACGAGTGCCGGTCCTGTCGGCACAGGAAGCGGTGAATTATATTCCCGACGAAGCAACACTTTGTGTGTTAGGCGCTGGCGGCGGTATTCTGGAAGCCACCACGTTAATTACTGCTCTTGCTGATAAATATAAACAGACTCAAACACCACGTAATTTATCGATTATTAGTCCAACAGGGCTTGGCGATCGCGCCGACCGTGGTATTAGTCCGCTGGCGCAAGAAGGTCTGGTGAAATGGGCATTATGCGGTCACTGGGGACAATCGCCGCGTATTTCTGAACTCGCAGAACAAAATAAAATTATTGCTTATAACTATCCACAAGGTGTACTTACACAAACCTTACGCGCCGCCGCAGCCCACCAGCCTGGTATTATTAGTGATATTGGCATCGGAACATTTGTCGATCCACGCCAGCAAGGCGGCAAACTGAATGAAGTCACTAAAGAAGAACTGATTAAACTGGTCGAGTTTGATAACAAAGAATATCTCTATTACAAAGCGATAGCGCCAGATATCGCCTTCATTCGCGCTACCACCTGCGACAGCGAAGGCTACGCCACTTTTGAAGATGAGGTGATGTATCTCGACGCATTGGTTATTGCTCAGGCGGTGCACAATAACGGCGGTATTGTGATGATGCAGGTGCAGAAAATGGTTAAGAAAGCCACGCTGCATCCTAAATCTGTCCGTATTCCGGGTTATCTGGTGGATATTGTGGTGGTCGATCCGGCTCAAACCCAACTGTATGGCGGTGCACCGGTTAACCGCTTTATTTCTGGTGACTTCACCCTTGATGACAGTACCAAACTTAGCCTGCCCCTAAACCAACGTAAATTAGTTGCACGGCGTGCATTATTCGAAATGCGCAAAGGCGCAGTGGGGAATGTCGGCGTCGGTATTGCTGACGGCATTGGCCTGGTCGCCCGGGAAGAAGGTTGTGCTGATGACTTTATTCTGACGGTAGAAACAGGTCCGATTGGCGGTATTACTTCACAGGGGATCGCCTTTGGCGCGAACGTGAATACCCGCGCCATTCTGGATATGACGTCCCAGTTTGATTTTTATCACGGTGGTGGTCTGGATGTTTGTTATTTGAGTTTTGCTGAAGTCGACCAGCACGGTAACGTCGGCGTGCATAAATTCAATGGTAAAATCATGGGCACCGGTGGATTTATTGATATCAGTGCCACTTCGAAGAAAATCGTGTTCTGCGGCACATTAACTGCGGGCAGTTTAAAAACAGAAATTACCGACGGCAAATTAAATATCGTCCAGGAAGGACGGGTGAAGAAATTTATTCGGGAACTACCGGAAAACTGAAAAAGGTGGAAAATTTAGAAATGTCCACTGTAGGACGTGGAATA
>ERZ779629.394-NODE-394-length-18311-cov-9.560911_pt1 | contig 18311 bp, 10 predicted proteins | sample MGYA00514192_ERZ779629 | MGnify/ENA primary metagenome ERZ779629 (study PRJEB29562, sample SAMEA4376709) | mouse gut metagenome | isolation source: Cecum | study: EMG produced TPA metagenomics assembly of the A DSS colitis mouse model was used to assess the... | reverse complement strand
GTGCGGCAACGAGGACCAGGACAAGATGAACTTGGCGCGCCGTACCTGCGGCTACATCGGCACCCAGTTCTGGAATCAGGGCCGCACCCAGGAGATCAAGGACAGAGTCCTCCACCTGTAAGCGCGAGAGAATATGTAGGGGCGGGTTCTAAACCCGCCCCTATTTTACCGCAGGGCGCGGCTTCCCCGATGCGCCGCCGTAAGGCCCGCTGCCCTCATCGGGCCGCCCATCCTGTCCATAAGGAGAGATATCCATGTACTACGGCAACATTAAAAACTGCGACATTGCCGACGGCGAGGGGGTGCGGGTCACCCTCTTTGTCTCCGGCTGTACCAACCGCTGCCCCGGCTGCTTCCAGCCCCAGACCTGGGACTTCTGCTACGGCCAGCCCTTTACCGGGGAGACGGAGGACTATATTTTGGGCCTGTTGGCCCCCGACTATATCAACGGCCTTACCCTTCTGGGCGGCGAGCCCTTTGAGCCGGACAACCAGCGCGCCCTGCTTCCCTTTGTGAAGCGGGTGCGGGAGCGCTATCCCCACAAGACCGTCTGGGCCTTCTCCGGCTTCACGCTGGACAAGCTGTTGGAAGAGGGGGCGCATCCCCACTGCGAGGTCACAAAGGAGCTTTTGTCCCTCATCGACGTGCTGGTGGACGGTCCCTTTGTCCAGGAGAAGAAGAATCTGGCCCTACGCTTCCGGGGCAGCGAGAACCAGCGGCTCATTGACCTGAACGCCACCCGGGCGGCGGGAAAGCTGGTGTTTTTGCCCGACCGGGCGCGCTGAGAGTAGGGAAGGAAATATGATACGGCGCGGCAGGGACTGCGCCACGCAAAAGGGCCTCGGCAATTGCCGAGGCCCTTCCTTTTTGGTGATCACTTCGGTCTATCGGTCGCTATGCGTCTATGTTCACGCTTGGATCAGAGCAATGAACCGGTCGAGCATGACGGCGACCTCGGCGCGGGTGACTTCCGCCGTCGGGTCGAGGGTATCGTTGCCCTTGCCTTTGAGGATGCCGTTTGCCACGCACCAGGCCACACCGTCCACGGCCCAGGTCCCGGTCTCGTCACCGTCGGCAAACTTGTCAAGAGTCTCGGCATCAGCGGTGGTGTCCATGCCGATGAGCTTGGCGTAGCGGCACAGCATAACGGCCAGTTGCTCGCGGGTGATGACCTGGTCGGGGGCAAAGATGTCCTCGCTGATGCCCTTGACCACGTTGGCCTTGGCCGCCCAGGCCACGCCCTCAGCGTAATACTGGGTAGCGGCCACATCCTTAAAGACCTGCTGATAGTCGGTCTTGCCGTTGGACAGGCGGTGCAGGACGGTAGCCAGCGCGCCGCGGGTCATGGGAGCGACGGGGCTGTACTTGTTGCCGCCGGTGCCCTCCACCAGCTTGAGCCCGGCCACCTTGTGGATGGCTTCCTCCGCCCAGGGGGCTTGGTCGATATCCTCGAACTTGGCCTCGGGCTCAGTAATCTCTGCCGGAAGATCCACCTTAGCCAGCTGCTCGCCGTCGGCGTCGGTGGCGGTGATGGTCACGGCGCCGTCCTTGGTGGTGACCTTCTCGGTCTTGGCGCCCTCGGCGTCGGTCTTGGTCTCGGTGACGGTGCCGTCCTTCTTGGTCTCCACGACCTCCTTGGAGCCGTCGGGCTTCTCGGTGGTCACGGTCTTGGTGCCGTCGGGCTGGGTGACGGTGGTCACCTTGGTGCCGTCAGGCTTGGTGACGGTGCCGGTGGAGGAGGGACGGCCGGAGCTACCGGAGGAAGTGCTCTTGGTGCCGGTCTGAATGGCGTTATTGAAGGTCTCCACAGCAGCGTTCAGAGCGTCCACGGCGTTAGCCACACTGCCGTCTGTCTTGTTTTCGTTGTCCTTGGCCGCCTGGGCGGTGGCAATGGCTTCGGTCAAAGCGGTCTTCTGAGCGGTGGTGACGAACTTGGTGCCACTGGTCACGTCCTTGGGGTCCTTTTCCTCGGCGTAGTCCGTCACGCTCTTCATGGCGTCCTGGGCGGCCTTAATGGCGGCATCCAAAGCGTCGGTGTTCACCACAGGAGCCTCAGCAGTTTCGCTCTCTCCGGTCTTGATCGCGGCATCAAAGGTGCTCTTGGCGGTATTCAGTGCGGTCACAGCCGCGTTCAGCGTGGTCTGGTCCTTGTCTTCCGCATTTAGCGCGGCTTCGGCGGCCTTGATGGCTTCGTTGAACGCAGACATTTCGCCGGTGGTGACAAACTTGAGGTCCTTCTTCACGTTGGCCGCTTCGTCATCGATCACAAACAGGGGCTCCTTGGCCGCCTTGGCGTCGGCAATGGCGGTCTTCAGAGCGCTGTCGTCCATGGTGCCGGTTTTGATAGCGGCCCGGAAGGTAGTTACGGCGCCGTTCAGGGCGGTCACGGCCGTGTCCACGGCGTCCTGATCGTCCGGCTTCAGCGCAGGCTCAGCGGTGGCGATGGCGTCGGGCAGTGCGTTCATCTCGGCGGCGGTGACGAACTGAACGTCCTTCTCCACAGCGTTGGCGGCCTTGTCGGAGGTGGTAATACCTTCCTTGGCGGCCTCGGCAGCTTCGATGGCGGCCTCCAGCGCAGTGGTGTCCACCTCGCCGGGCTCCGGCGGAATGACAGGGGCGGCGGTGATGGTGACAGTGGCGCTGCCGGTGGCAGACGTCAGGCCCTCAGCCTCCACCTTGAAATAAATCGTGTACTCACCAATTTCCTTGTACTTTGGCTGGGTGGAGGTATACTCGCCGTCTTCTGTCTCGCTGTAGAGAATGGTGTAGCCCTCGGTAGGCTGGCTGACGACCACGGTGATGCTGTGATACTCGCCGTCATAGACAACGTTCACAGGAGCGGCAGTAGCGGCAACCTTGTCAGAGGGCGCACGGTCTACGCTCAGGGTGCAGTTGGCAGTCAGACCATTGACTGTGCGGGCATTGATACGCACCGTTCCAGCGCCGATGAGATTTACGGTAGCAGTGCTGCTATTGTTGGCGGTGACGGTCGCAATACCCTCGACGGGGGTATCTGCGCCTTCCTCAAAAACGCTCCAGGTGATGGTTTTATCGGTGGCGTTATTGGGCGCGATGGTGGCGGTCAGGGTAAAGGTCTCGCCCACCACGCCGGTGTGGGAGGGCTTATCGAGGCTGATTCCGGTGGGGAGAACCACCTTGGCGATCACAGGGCCGACAGCGGCAGATTCCGCAGTGCCGTCATAGTCATGTTCATTGTCGCCGGTCACTTTGACCTTGATCCATTTGCCAATGTCGTTGGCCGTCAAGGTGTAGGTTGCTGCAGTGGCATTTGTGATATTTTCATACGTGCCGTTCTGGGTGGCGCAGCTCATCCACTGGTAGCTGACCACGGCGTTAGCAGGGGCGGTGGTGGCGCTCAGGATGGTGTCCACCTGAAGATTGGCGGGCGTATCAATGGAAACGCCTGTCACCTGGTGGTATTGCCTCACGCCGTTGGCGGTGATGGTCACGTTGCCCGTCACGTTGGTGATGGAAATACCGCCGCTCCGATTATCGTAGGTATAAGTCGGGTTGTCGTTGCCCACCATGGTAACAGTAATGGTCTCGGGCAGGGCATAGCCGGTGTCGGTGGTCAACGTGCGGGTATAGGTGCCGCCGTGGTAGACCTTCTCTGTATCGGTAGGCCGGTTCAGGCCGGTCATGCCGGTATAGCTCACCGTATAGCTATTCAAAGTAGCGGCGGCAGTGATGCTGATGCTGGCGCGCAGGCCGTTGGTGCCAAAGCCCAGCACACCATTGCTGTAGGTCAGTGTGCCGGTATAATTTTCACCCTCTGTACCATTGTCATTGAGGACTTTCACAGTGATACCGGCTGTGCTGGTGGGTAGGGTATAGCCCTCGTCGGCAGTAAGGGAAATCGAGGTGACCTCGCCCCAATTGACTGTATGAACATGATCCTGGTCCGCGCTGGGTAGATTGCAACTCATGTTTGTCAGGTTGTGCTTGATCTTTACCTGGATCTTGCTGACCTCGGCAGTGACGGTCACATTGCTCTCAGGCATCGTAAACGTCCATGTGTTGCCGGTATCGGCCTTTGTGACCTGAACAGCGCCGTCATTGACCTTCACGGCGTCCACCTGCCAGCCCTCGGTGACGGTCAGGGCAATGGTCACAACCGTGTTCTTGGTTGCCTTGTCAGGGACAGTGATGGTTGCACCCTCGGTGGGATTAGTGGCCCCAATGGTGTATTCTACGGCATCGGCGTCTGCAATGGTGACCTCTGCCTCGGCGCTTTCCTTGTGCGTGTCAGATTCCTTGACCTTCACAAAGTATTTCCCCGGTGCTTTGCCTTCAATCTTACCTTCGGAAGTGACGGTAGCGTCTGCCCATTCGCCACCATCAACCTTGATTTGATAGGTGGCGCTGGAAGCGTAATTGGTGATGGTAATGGAGCCATCGTTGCCGTTCGGAGTGGAGGGCTTGGTGGGGGACAGGGTGGGCGCGGCAGGTCCATCTGCCTTGGCTACGACCGCGTCGGTCTTGGTGGATACGGTGCCCTCGTAGAAAAAGTCCTCGGCAGGCTCGGCCTTGACCTCGACAAAGATATATTTGCCGATGTCCGCAGCTACAGGTGTGTAAGTTTTGCCTGCAGTTCCCGTGCCGGTGTGAACCTGGGTTTTGCTGCTGCCGTCGGTGTTGCTATCGGTATACCAGGTGTAGACCAGCTTGCTCTTGGCGCTATTGCTCAACTCTTGCGAAGTTCCGACCACCAGTTGGGAAACGTCTGCCTCCATGTTCTGACCAAAGGTGGGTGCGTCCTTGCCACCCAGACCGATGGAGATGGGATTTGCCAAGTGGCGGAGCACGGTGGTGGTGAAGGTGAGTTCCTTGTTCAGATTCGTGCCTGCGTCGTTGCTTACCACCAACTTAAGTTCCTTCGTACCCACGTTCACAGCCTCGGTGCTGGCCGCCGTAATGGTGCGGGAGCCGTCTGCGGCATCGCCGGTGATGGTGATGAGGCCGGTATCATCGGGATTTACCCGGCTCCAGTTAAAAGCGGGAGTGCTGGCATCTGCGGGCAGGACCTCTACAGTAAGGGTGGCGCTGCTGGGGTAGGAATCAAGGCTGCGGTTGGCATAGATGGTCAGACCCTCGCCAGTCTTGGTGCTGTCGGTGCTGGCGACGATCTTGGCGCCATTCTTAATGGTGACGTTCTCCACCTTGGTTACTACAGTGATGGTCACGGTGTCGCGCTGCGTGCTGCCGTCGGCGGAGGTCGCCGTGGCGGTAACAGTGGCGGTGCCGTTTTTCACGGCGGTAATGGGCATGGAGAACGCGTTGTTTGTGCGGGTCCCGGTACCCAGCGTCACCGCATCGCCCGTCACCGTCCATGCCACTGTTTCATCGGCCAGTCCGGTGGCGTTGGCGGGCGCGACAGTGGCTGTCAGAGTAGTGCTATTGCCGCTTACCACAGTGTTGGTGGGGGAGGTGTTGTCGTTGTGAGTGCCGTCGCCGTTCTTGATCATCTTGATGGTCTCTCGGGCAATGGTCACCCCGGTGACTTCCACATCCGGTGCAGTCACCGTGCTGGTGGTCAGAGTTTTGATGCCTGCATAATCCTCGGTGCCTGTGACGACGACCTTCAGGGTTTTTCCCTGGTCTGCATCAACAGGCGTGTAGGTGGCGGAATTTTCGCCTACGGCTACCTCGCTGTTTGCGGCGGTCACCCGGTACCACTGGTAGGAAACGGTGGCTTCGATAGGATCAAGAGTCACAGTGTATGCTTTGCCTTGCTGGGGCGCGGCGCTAGGCAGTGTGGCAGTAAAGGAGTTCTTCAACTCGCCCGTGACAGTGACGGCATACTCCGGCATCGTGAACTGCCAAACGCCGTCATCTACCTGTGTGGCAGTCACGGTGGTGCCGGTCTCGTCTGTTTTGACCACAGTGAGCCCACCCAGGGCCTTGCCCGCGTCCAGACCGGTGCAGGTGACGCGGATCACGTCGCCTGCGTACGCCTGGCCGTTGATCAGGTCTTTGCCGTCGGGGTTGGAGCTGTCGACGATCTTGGCGGTAAGAGTCTTTTCGTTCAGCGGGTTTAGGGTCACGCTCTGGGCCTGATCCTCTCGGAAGATGTATAGGTTGTCAATGGTGATGGTACAAGGTACGCCAGTACCGTTATTGCCGCAGATAAAGCCTACATCCTGCGCATCCATGGGAAGTTTTGTTGCATCGGATTGATTGCCGATCTGCTGCTTGTCCGTATCAAAGATAGAAATACCGTCAATTTCCATCTCAACGGTACCTTCATTAATCGTTACTTTGAAGTGACGTGTCTCTCCGTGGCCGAAAGACACCGAAACAGGCATGCTTGAAAGATACCCACTGCTACTGGGATTATCGTTCCAGTATTCGTGGAACCATCTACCTGATTGCTGTTCAGAACCAACATAAATCCATTGGGCAGAGTCTCTAAGTCTCAGAGCCAGGCCAAACCGGCCTTGGGTATCGGCGCCTGTCCGGGTAGCGTCAAACTCAATGGTGCCGTTTTTTACACCAGTACCAGTGAGCTTGACAATGTTATCCATGCGGTTGATATTCTTAAAATTCAGCACCAACTTGTCATCTACATAGTCCGCTGTGGGATGGTTGTTGGCCTCGGAAATGCCCAACGTAGGACGACTATTTTCTGTCATGTCATAGGCAAATTTGGCGTTGCCAACGTCGATAGCGGGAAGGGTCACATTGGCGGTATGGCTCTGCTCCGCGTCTGCGTTGATAGTCACCGCATCGCTCAGCTTCGCGCCGTGACCGTCCTTGCTCACCCGGATACAGTAGCTGCCCTCTGCCACATAGTTGACGGAGAGAGAATAGCGACCGCTATCATCGGTTGTGCCCGCCGTAACACCGGAAACAAAGCTTTTGGCGGCGTTGTTCTGTACCAGCTCCACCTTCGCGCCTGCCAGAGGGGCGGAGCCGTCGGTGGTCACTGTGCCGCTGATGGTGCGGTTAGGAACAGGCAAGGTAAAATCCACTGTCGTGGAGGAATCGCTGATAGTAACCTCTTTCGTGTCGGCGACAAACTCACTGTCCGCGGGCGGTTGTGCGGTGGCTGTGATTGTTCCCTTGGGGACATACTCAAAGGAGTATTGACCGTTAGTATCGGTGGTTGTCGTCATGCCGCCGATGATAACAGTCGCATTGGCAACGCCGCTGCTATCAGCCGTGACTGTGCCGCTGACGGTCTGTCCCTCCGGCTCACCACTATAGCGGACATTGGAAATTGTTGCACTGGTTCCATTCCCTACACGGAACGCAAAATTCTGCGTAGTCTTATCAAGACCGGCAGCTTTCGTGGAGTCGATGGGGACAGTATAGTCGGTGTTGTCAATAGTAAGAGTGACCGTAGGGGTGCCACCGTCTGGGTCGGTCCAAGAAACCTTGACATGATGTGTATCCGTGCCAAAGCCACCGGTGGGATTCCCGGAAGCCCAGTCAGGCCAACCGGTTTGCTGACCAAAGTATTCGGTAAACCAAGAATTATCACTTTTGATAGCGCACTGGAACGCATGGGAGGTGTCCTTGGCCCACAGGCCGAAAGACCAGAAGGCAGAGTTGGTGCTCAACTTCATGTCAAAGGCCACCCAGCGGGTATCTCCGGTGTAACTTTGTAAGGCGGCATTAATAGTGGAGTTTGTCCACACACTGTTATTGCCACCACTGGCATTAAAGTTGTTGCCGTTGTAGTCGGCAGCCTGAAATTCCACAGAATTTTTCGTCTGAGAGACGGTTTTTGTTCTGGAACCAACAGAACCGGTAAGCTGCTCCCAACTCTCATAGCGTGTGTCCGGAGAGATAGTCTCTCCCTCCGCCAGCTGTGCAGGGGCGTTTTCGGCTCCGATCGGCAGCTCGGCGGTGTCCGCTGGGGTGACGGCGTCGGGAGCCTCGATGGCAATCTCCGAGTTGTCGATGCGCGCCGCCAGCGCGGTCACGGGCACCAAAGAGAGCACCATGACTAGCGCCAGAAGCAGCGCGCCAAGACGTCTTCCTCTTCTCTTCATAGTTTTTTCCACCCTTTCCTGAAAATTCGCCCCCCCTTCCGGGGAGGCGGCCTGTTTGTGTTCCGGGAGAAGACCGGAACACAAGGGGGCATTGCCCCTATGCTGGCGTATATTTTACTCCTTTCGCCGTCAAAATGCAATACTTTCACGAAAATTTCTCAAAAAATTTCGTCGTTGTTAACATAATGCACAAAAAGAAAAGACCGGAGCGTTCGCTCCGGTCTTTGGCCTGCATTGTCTTAAATAATGTCAATTCCTTGGAGTGCACGGTCATACAAAAACTGCATCAGCTCTTCCGCTGCCCCGGTATTGTAGAAATTCACAAGCAGCCGGTTAAATTCCTCCATGTTCTTCTCTGTGATGGTGAGCATACCTGCCCCGGCCTCAAGCAGGATCTTGTTGGCCAGGATCAGGCTGGTGCGTTTGTTGCCGTCCCAGAAGAATTGGCCCCGTGTGCCCCAGCAGAACAGCGTGATCGCTTTTTCAGCAGCAGAAACGGGCTGCTGCAGGAAAGAGTCTAATTGCTGTTCCACAGTTCGTTGGGTCGGAACGGGCGGCTCATAGTCCGTGCCGGAGATCGCTACCCGGCCTGTCCGCAGTTCGCCCCAGGTGAGGGCCTCATTCCGGGCGATAAGGCCATTGAGCTTGCAGAGGTATTTCAATGTCACCGGGGCGTCAAGCGTGTCAAGAAGAAAACGCCAAGCGTCCCGCATATTGAGAATGGCTTGGATATCGTCAAGCCGCACATTAGGGACGTTGACCCCCTCCAGGATCGTTTTGGTCTGGGGGAAGGTCACGGCCCGGTTTTCCATCTTCATGCCACAGTAAACGTTTTCATCCCACTTCTTCTTGGCCAGGAAGCGGCTCTGCTCTGGGGTAAGATGGTACTTGTCGTGATACATAGCGCTGTCGCCTCTTTTCATAAAGCGTAAATGAAGAAAAAACCTCAAAGAGATTCCCTCTTTGAGGTTTTTCCTGGCAGCGGGAGAAGGATTCGAACCCTCACAAACAGAGTCAGAGTCTGTCGTGCTACCCTTACACAATCCCGCTAAAGGCAGAGGCTATTATACCAACCTCCCGCCGCATTGTCAACCCCTTGGGGCAAAATTTCTCTCTGCCGGAATCTTTGTGAAAACACTTGCAATTTTACCCAAAACATAGTATACTCCGATTAGAATGCGGGAGGATGGGGTGCCGCCAAACCCGCGTTAGGTAAACCTCACAAATTTGGCGACATTTTCACCGTTTTTGGGGACAATATCCCTAAATATGTCTAATTGGAAAGAGGAGGCAACTTGATCGTGAAACAGGTTCAAATCACAGAGACTGTCCTGCGCGACGCCCAGCAGTCCCTCATCGCCACCCGGATGCCCTTCGCGGATTTCGAGGACATTCTGCCCGTGATGGACAAGGCGGGGTATTACTCGGTGGAGTGCTGGGGCGGCGCCACCTTCGATTCCTGCCTGCGCTATCTGGGCGAAGACCCGTGGGAGCGGCTGCGCAAGATCCGCGCGGCCATGCCCAACACCCGGCTTCAGATGCTGCTGCGGGGCCAGAACCTCCTGGGCTATAAGCACTACCACGACGACGTGGTGGAGAAGTTCGTGGAGCTCTCTATTAAGAATGGTATTGACATCATCCGCATCTTCGACGCCCTCAACGATTTCCGCAACATCAAGACCGCTCTGGAGGCCACCAAGAAGTATGCCACGCCCAAGACCATTGCCTCGGGCTGCATCTCCTACACCCAGAGCCCCGTCCACACGGTAGAGAAGTATGTGGAGATGTGCAAGGAGCTCAAGACCATGGGCTTTGACACCATCTGCCTGAAGGACATGGCGGGCACCATGAGCCCCAACGAGGCCGAGGGCCTCATCAAGGGCATCAAGGACGCCATCGGCGACATGCCCATCATCCTGCACACCCACTGCACCACCGGCATGGCCTACATGACCATCACCAAGGCCATCGAGAGCGGCGTGGACGTGATCGACTGCGCTTCCTCCGCCATGTCCAACGGCACCAGCCAGCCCGCCACCGAGACTCTGTTCTACGCGCTCCAGCAGTACGGCATCCCCTGCGGGCTGGACGAGAAGGTTATCAACCAGGTCAACGACCACTTCAAGCCCATGAAGCAGAAGTACATTGACTCCGGCCTTCTCAACCCCAAGAGCATGGGCACGGATTCTCAGGCGCTGGTCTACAAGGTCCCCGGCGGTATGCTCTCCAACATGATCGCCAACCTCAAGGACATGAACGCCATGGATAAGTTTGACGAGGCCCTGGCGGAGATCCCCTCCGTCCGCGCCGATTTGGGTTATCCTCCCCTGGTCACCCCCCTCTCTCAGATGGTGGGCAACCAGGCGGTGATCAATGTCCTCATGGGCGAGCGCTACAAGCAGATCTCCACCGAGATCAAGAACTACTTCAAGGGCGACTATGGCGTGGCCCCCGGCCCCGTGAGTAAGGAGCTGGAGGAAAAGATCCTGGGCGCGGGCGGCAAGCCCACCGACTGCCGCGTGGAGGACTCCAAGCGCACCGGCGAGGAGTTCAAGGCCGCCAAAGAGGCCCTGGGCGATCTGGCCCAGTCCGAGGAGGACGTGATGAGCTACATCTGCTTCCCTGATCAGGCCAAGAAGTTCCTGGAGGACCGCAAGGCCAAGGAAGAGAACGTCTGCACCTATACCATCACTGAGGCGTAAGGGGGAGACAAGCATGGATAAAATGCCGATTTTCCCTGACGCGCTGGTCAACGCCGTGATGGGTTACGGCGTGGTGTTCGTGGGCCTGATCCTGCTGATGGCTGTGGTGGTCATCATGGGCAAGGCCATGACGGCCAAGAAGGCGGCTCCCCAGGCTGCCGCCACGGGCAGCGCCCCTGCTCCCGCCGCCGCGCCTGCCAAGGACGGCCCCGTCGCCCCCGGCGTTGCCGGTCAGATCGCGCTCCACGACGTCGGCGACAAGGACGCGGCCATGATCATGGCCATTGTGGCCGACAAGCTGGGCAAGCCCCTGAACGAGCTGCGCTTTAAGTCCATCAAGGAGGTCAAGTGAGATGAAATATAAGGTTACTTTGAACGGCAAGACCTACGAGGTCGAGGTGGAGCAGGGCAAGGCCATGCTCCTGGACGAGTACGAGGCTGTGGCTCCCGCTGCTCCCGCCCCCGCTGCGGCTTCTGTTGCCGCCGCCCCTGCGGCTGCGCCCGCTCCTGCCACCGCGCCTGCGCCCGCCGCGGCTACCGCTGCCGGCGAGCCTGTGCCCGCCCCCATGCCCGGTACCGTTCTGCGGGTGGAGGTCAACCAGGGTCAGGCCGTGAAGGCCGGGGACCTGCTGGTGGTGCTGGAGGCCATGAAGATGGAGAACGAGATCTTCGCCCCCAAGGACGGCACTGTGGCTCAGATCGTCGCCCCCAAGGGCAGCACCGTGGAGACCGGCTCCCCCCTGATCGTGTTGGCATAAGGAGGGACTTCCATGGATATTTTAGGTACCCTGTCCGGCCTGGTACAGGAGTCCGGCTTCGCCGGGTTCCTGGCTGCGGGCGGCTGGAAGAACCTCATTATGATCGCCGTGGCCTGCGTGCTGCTGTACCTGGGCATCGGCAAGAAGTTTGAGCCGCTGCTGATGGTGGGCATCGCCTTCGGCGTGCTCCTCACCAACATTCCCGGCGGCGGGCTCTACCACATGGGTATGTGGGACTCCTACGTCTACGAGGCCCCCTACGACGTGATGTACGACTACGCCCTCTACAATAAGGCGGAGACCCGGGCCTACACCCAGGAGGAGTTCACTTACTATGTCTACGCCCGGGCCTGTGGTCACTCCGAGGCCGAGATCGAGGCGTATTTTGAGGACCACAAGGCCTCCGGCAGCGACATCTACACCGATGTCATGAACCTCATGGCCTCCCCCGACTTTGACCAGAGCCTGGTGGAGCGGTTACAGGCGGACGAGAAGGGTGAGACGGAGTGGGAGGTCAAGAACGAACTCTCCTTCACCGACATCATCCACCTGGGCGGTCTGCTGGATATCCTCTACATCGGCGTCAAGGCCGGTATCTACCCCTGCCTGATCTTCATCGGCATCGGCGCCATGACCGACTTTGGTCCGCTCATCTCCCGGCCGTCCTCCCTGATTTTGGGCGCGGCGGCCCAGCTGGGCGTGTTCCTGGCCTTCTTTGGGGCGGTGGCTATGGGCTTTACCGGCCCGGAGGCAGGCTCCATAGGCATCATAGGCGGCGCGGACGGGCCGACAGCTATTTTGACCACGTCAAAGCTGGCGCCCCATCTCCTTGGCCCCATCGCCATCGCCGCCTATTCCTACATGGCCCTCATCCCGCTGATCCAGCCCCCCATCATGCGGGCGCTGACCACCAAGAAGGAGCGGGAGGTCAAGATGGAGCAGACCCGGCCCGTGTCCAAGGTGGAGAAGATCGTCTTCCCCATCTTGGTGGCTACCTTCATCATTCTGCTTATCCCCTCCACCGCGCCCCTCATCGGCTGCCTGATGTTCGGCAACCTGCTCCGTGAGACGGGCTGCACAGACCGCCTCTCCGACACCGCCCAGAACGCTCTCATGAACATCGTCACCCTGTTCCTGGGCATTTCCGTGGGCGCGACTACCGTGGCCTCCCGGTTCCTGAACCTCCAGACCCTCATGATCATCGCCCTGGGCCTCATTGCCTTCTCTCTGAGTACCGTGGGCGGCCTGTTGGTGGGCAAGCTCATGTATGTGGTCACCGGCGGCAAGGTCAACCCCCTCATCGGCTCCGCCGGCGTGTCCGCGGTGCCCATGGCCGCCCGGGTGGCCCAGGTGGAGGGCCAGAAGGCCAACCCCAGCAACTTCCTGCTGATGCACGCCATGGGTCCCAACGTGGCCGGCGTGATCGGTTCCGCCATCGCCGCGGGCTTCCTTTTGAAGATTTTCGGCGCGTAAATCACCCAACCCTGTTATCTATTTAAGAAAGGTAGGATATCATTATGGCTAACATCGACCTTACCAAGTACGGCATCACCGGCACCACCGAGATCGTCTACAACCCCTCCTATGAGGAGCTCTTCAAGGCGGAGACCGATCCCTCCCTCACCGGCTACGACAAGGGCCAGGTCAGCGAGCTGGGCGCGGTCAACGTCATGACCGGCATCTACACCGGCCGCTCCCCCAAGGATAAGTTCATCGTCATGGACGAGAACTCCAAGAACACCGTCTGGTGGACCTCTGACGAGTTCAAGAACGACAACAAGCCCGCCTCCCAGGAGGCGTGGGACGCCTGCAAGGCCCTGGCCGTCAAGGAGCTGTCCAACAAGAAGCTGTACGTGATGGACGTGTTCTGCGGCACCAACGAGGACACCCGCATGGCCATCCGCTTCATCATGGAGGTGGCCTGGCAGGCCCACTTCGTTAAGAACATGTTCATCGCCCCCACCGAGGAGGAGCTGAAGAACTTCAAGCCCGATTTCATCTCCTACAACGCCTCCAAGGCCAAGGTGGAGAACTTCAAGGAGCTGGGCCTCAACTCCGAGACCGCCGCCATCTTCAACATCACCTCCCGTGAGCAGGTCATCCTCAACACCTGGTACGGCGGCGAGATGAAGAAGGGCATGTTCTCCATGATGAACTACTACCTGCCCCTGAAGGGCATCGCCTCCATGCACTGCTCCGCCAACACCGACATGAACGGCGAGAACACCGCCCTGTTCTTCGGCCTGTCCGGCACCGGCAAGACCACCCTGTCCACCGATCCCAAGCGTCTGCTCATCGGCGACGACGAGCACGGCTGGGACGACAACGGCGTGTTCAACTTCGAGGGCGGCTGCTACGCCAAGGTCATCGACCTGGACAAGGAGTCTGAGCCCGACATCTACAACGCCATCCGCCGCGATGCCCTGCTGGAGAACGTCACCGTGGACGAGAGCGGCAAGATCGACTTCCACGACAAGTCCGTCACCGAGAACACCCGCGTCTCCTATCCCATCAACCACATCGAGAAGATCGTTCGCCCCGTGTCCGCCGGTCCCGATGCCAAGAACGTGATCTTCCTGTCCGCCGATGCCTTCGGCGTGCTGCCTCCCGTGTCCATCCTGACCCCGGAGCAGACCCAGTACTACTTCCTGTCCGGCTTCACCTCCAAGCTGGCCGGCACCGAGCGGGGCATCACCGAGCCCACCCCCACCTTCTCCGCCTGCTTCGGCCAGGCCTTCCTGGAGCTGCACCCCACCAAGTACGCCGAGGAGCTGGTCAAGCGCATGGAGGCCTCCGGCGCGAAGGCTTACCTGGTGAACACCGGCTGGAACGGCACTGGTAAGCGTATCTCCATCAAGGATACCCGCGGCATCATCGACGCTATCCTGGACGGCTCCATCCTCAAGGCGGAGACCAAGACCATCCCCCACTTCAACTTTGCCGTGCCCACCGCCCTCCCCGGCGTGGATCCCGCCATCCTGGATCCCCGCGACACCTACGCCGACAAGGCCGAGTGGGAGAAGAAGGCCCAGGACCTGGCCTCCCGCTTCGTGAAGAACTTCGCCAAGTACACCACCAACGACGCGGGCAAGGCCCTGGTCGCCGCCGGTCCCGAGGCGTAAAAGCGAAGTGTGAGCGTGTCCAACGCGAACATGACAAGAAGCAAAAAGACCGCCGGGTGTTTCCCGGCGGTCTTTTTGCGTCCTGCCCTTGCGCCTTTTGGGGAAAAAGAGTACAATGGAACCACACGAAAAAAGAAACGTCTTAAGAGAGGACGTTACACTTGCAAAGGGGAACTGATATGAAAAAGATCATTGCCTTTACGCTGGCCGTGTGTATGGCGGCCACCTCCGCCCTGGCCCTTACGCCCGTCCAGCTGGACGGCATCCTGGCCGAACGGTATCCGGCCTCCGTCCCCCAGGCGGTGACCCAGGCCGCCACCGTGGAGGACAAGCTGGCCGCCCTGGGCGACCCCTACGCGCGTTATATGACCGCAGAGGAATACGCCGACTTTCAGGCGTCGATGAGCGAGGGTGAGCAGGCGGTGGGCGCTACCGTTACCGCCGCTCTGGAGGACGGCCATGTGGGTCGGATCGTCATCTCCGTTTTTGGCCCGGGCACCTATGAGGGGCTGAAGACCGCTGTCAACACTCACGACGCCGCCGCGGACCGCTGGATCGTGGATCTGCGTGGCAACACCGGCGGGGACCTGCGGGGCGCGGTGGACGCCATGTCGGTGTTCATGGGCAAGGGCGATCTGGTGTATCTGCGTGAGAAGGGGGACAAGCTGTACTGCGCCGCCAGCGACACCGCCAAGGAGAGCATGGACCCGGTGATCGCCCTGGTGGACAGCCGCACCGCCTCCGCCGCCGAGCTGTTTGCCGCCAACGTCCGGGACCGCCAGCGGGGCATCATCATCGGCAGCCGTACCTATGGCAAGGGTGTAGCCCAGAGCCTCTTTACCGCCAAGGAATATCCCCAGGCATTTGCCGACGGGTCCGCCCTGCTGCTGACCACCGGCTATGCCTTTTCCGACAGCCTGACCACCGCCAACGTCATGGGGGTGATCCCCACCCTCCTGGTGGACGACGCCATGACCGAGCCTGTGGCCAAGCTGCTGTGCGCCAAAGCCCCCGCCGGAGACAACAGCGGGACTCTTCGGGTCCACCTGGGCCGCTGGAGGTGGTATGTAGACCTGGCCGCCGCCCAGGCGCGGCCGGAGGTCTTTGCCGCTCTGCTGGAGGCCCTGCCGCCCCAGACCGACCTCTATCTGGGCAGTGGGAGCGGCTGGGAAAAGCAGTCGGTGGCGGCGGTCGCCGCGCGCTACGGGAAGGGCGTTTCCTCCCGGAGTTTTTCCGATGTGGGAGCCAGTGAATACGCCGACGCCATCAACACCCTGAAGACCTACGGTATTTTGAAGGGCAACGCCGCAGGAGATTTTATGCCCAAAGCCACGCTGGACCGGGCTTCCCTCTGCGCTCTGCTGGCCCAGGCGATGGACTATCCCAAATCCAACGATGCGCCTGCCTTCCCGGATACCCCAGCCGACGCCTGGTACACCCCCTATGTCACCACCCTCAGTCAAATGGGGGTCGTCAACGGCTATGACGACGGTCTGTTCCATCCCAATGACCCCATTCCCCACCAGCAGTTCATGGTCATTCTGGCCCGGATCATTGCCAACACCAACCACACCTGTCACGCCGCGCTGGCGGCGGGGATTCCGGATGAGGACGCCGCCTCCGGGGCCTATGACGCTTACGACCCTTGGGCGCGCACCGGGGTCTGGGTCTTGGATGGCTGGTGGCACGCTCCTGCCAAGGCCATCGCACCTAAGGCGCCCACCACCCGAGAGGAAGCGGCCTATGATCTCTACTCTGCCCTCAACGGCTTGGGTTTGATCCCCTGAACGATATAAAGAGAAAGACGCTTGGCGAAAGCCAAGCGTCTTTCTCTTACTTACCCCAATAGAACATCCAGAGGCACCCGCGAGAGCGGGGACGCGCCAGTAGGCGCGCAAATTTCGCGCGCAGCGCGGAATTTGCGGAGGGCGAGCTTTGCCCGCCCGAGCATTTTAAAGGATAATACAAATGAGGCCGCCGGAGCCCTCGTTGATGATGCGCTGAAGAGTCTCCTGAAGCTTGAAGCGGGCGTCGTCGGGCATCCGCTTCAGCTTGGCCTGCAGGTCCTCACTGACCAGCTCCTGGAAGGACTTACCAAAGATGTTGGACTGCCAGATCTTCCCCGAATCTCCCTGGAACTCCTGGAGCAGATACTCCGCCATTTCCTCCGACTGCTTTTCGTTGCCCACGATGGGGGAGACCTCGGTCTGAATGTCCGCCCGGATCATGTGGATGGAGGGAGCGGAGGCCCGCATCCGTACGCCGTAACGCCCGCCCTGCTTGACGATCTCCGGCTCCTCCAGGGTCAGCTCCTCCAGGGCGGGGACAACGATGCCGTAGCCGGTGGCCTTGACCTGCTCCAGCGCCCCCGCCACCTTGTCATATTCGCACTTGACCCGGCTCAGCTGGGTGAGCAGGCTCAAGAGGTCGCCATCATCCCGGATGGGGAAGCCGGAGCGCTCGGCCAGGGTCTCATAGAACAGACTGCGGGGCAGCTCCAGCCGGGCCGCCGCCTGACCGCTGCCCAGGGCGATGGAGGACAGGGTGCTGGCGCTGACCCACTGGCACTCGCCCATGGCAGCCAGGGCCCCGTCCACGTCCCGCACTTTGCGCAGGCTGGCCGCGCTCTGGCGGATGGATTGGAAGAGCCCCGCCTTAATGGGATGTTCAAAGGGCAGGGCGTCCACCCAGGGGGGCAGGAACAGGTCCAGCTCCCGCAGGGGAAATTCCCGCAGGACCGAGCCGATGATGTCCCGGACGGCGTCTTCTCCCAGCTCCAGGCAGTTGGCCGCGATGCAGGACACGCCATAACGCTGGCTCAGATCTTCGCGCAGGGCCTGGGCCTCGGGAGAGTGGGGATAGGCGGAGTTGAGCAGAAGGACAAAGGGCTTGCCCAGTTCCTTCAGCTCGCCTACTACCCGTTCCTCTGCCTCAATGTAATCCGCACGGGGAATGTCGGTGATGGTGCCGTCGGTGGTGACCACCACACCGATGGTGGAGTGGTCCGCGATGACCTTGCGGGTGCCGATCTCGGCGGCGTCGGTCATGGGAATGGCCTGGGGAAACCAAGGGGGCATGACCATTCGGGGCGCCCCCTCCTCGTCGGCGCCAATGGCGCCGGGGACCAGATATCCCACGCAGTCGATGAGCCGTACCGAGCAGGCGGCCTCGCCCCCCAGGTCGATGGTCACCGCCTCCTCGGGGACGAACTTTGGCTCGGCGGTCATTACCGTCCGGCCCGAGCCGGACTGAGGCAACTCGTCCCGGGCCCGGTCCCGGCGGTAGGCGTTGTCGATGCCGGGGAGCACCATGGTCTCCATAAAGCGTTTGATAAAGGTGGATTTTCCGGTCCGTACCGGGCCCACCACACCAATGTAGACGTCCCCTTGGGTGCGCTGGGCGATGTCCTCATAGATCAATTCGTTCACTTGCGATTCCTCCTCACGGCTCTGGCCTTGTCTCTACACTGTATGGCCAGGCCCGTGGGATTATTCCTGCCATTGGAGGAAGGAGGCCTGAAAGAAGAGCTGGAAAAATCCATCGAAAGGAGTCAGCGAGAAAAAAATAAAGCCCCGCCCGGGCCGGTATGAAACCCTACGCCGCGGAGATACTGGAAGGGTCAACAAACGCTGCGGGAGGCGGGTCCATGCAGGGCACGGTCGAGCTGAGCGGAGTGAATACCTCCAAGCTGAAGGTGCTGAAAAACGAAGA
>ERZ779629.392-NODE-392-length-18334-cov-5.530773_pt1 | contig 18334 bp, 16 predicted proteins | sample MGYA00514192_ERZ779629 | MGnify/ENA primary metagenome ERZ779629 (study PRJEB29562, sample SAMEA4376709) | mouse gut metagenome | isolation source: Cecum | study: EMG produced TPA metagenomics assembly of the A DSS colitis mouse model was used to assess the... | reverse complement strand
CCCGGCCCTTGCACAGGGCCACAATTTTTTCCATGGTCTTTTCGCTGTTTTTCATGATCGATACTCCTTCTGACATGTTTGGTTGGATGGTATACGGGGGACCGCCGTTGTGCCGCACAGGTCCCAATGGCCGGTCCCAGCGGAGCCGCCTCGCGGCCCGCCCTGGCTCAAAACGAAAAACGCCCCGAGCCATTTTGGCTCAGGGCGAACAAATACTGTCCGTGGTTCCACCTGAATTCGGGATTGTTCCCGCACTCTTCGTCCATAACGGGGACTTCCGGCGGGGCATTGCCTCCCCGCGGCTTAGAGACGCCTTCCCGGCCCGCTTCACGGGAACTTTCACCAGCCGTCCCCTCTCTCAGCATCCGCGGGGCAGTACTACTTCTCATCACTGCCTTTGCTGAAAACTCTAGCACGTTTTCACGTGGCTGTCAAGGGGGGAAATTTCTGGCGGGCAAATAAAAAAGCGCCTGCCGGACAGGGTTTGGGTGGAGTGTGCGCCTGGAGACCGGGTGCGGCCAGGGAATCGAAGCGGCGCTGGGGGAGTTAATCAGAGGATTTGCTCCAGTCCCAGCTTCTGCACCTGGAGCCCCATTTTTTTGTAGAAGAGACGGGCGCCCTCGTTGCGAGCCCATACGTTCAAAGTCACGCTGTAGCATCCCGCGCCTTTGGCCAGCTCCAGCACCGCCTGATACAGTGCCTTCCCCGCGCCGCAGCCCCGGCAATCTGCGTCCACGCACAGGTCATCCAGGTACAGCGTGGTCATGTCGTTGAAGGACCCCTCTCCCTGGTGGCGCTGATAGGCGCAGAAGGCGTAGCCCAGCACCCGGCCCGCCTCCTCCGCCACGAAAATGGGGCTCTCGCCATCTTGCAAGAGCTGGCGCAGCTCCTCATCGCTGTACTTCCGGCCGCCCTCCCGGAAAAGATCCGGCCGCCCCTCCCGATGAACCCGGCATACCTGCTCCAGCAGTTCTCCCAGCCGGGGAATGTCTGACTCTCTGGCAGATCGAATGTCCATCCTGATATCTCCTTCTTCACAGAGCCCGCAGAGCAGGCCAGCTGATGGAAAACGGCCCCGGATTTTTCCGGGGCCGTTTATGCTTATCCAATCACGGTCTTCATGCCGCCCTTGTCCACCTCGGCGGTTACGCTCTCGCGCAGATTGTTCTCCCACTCAGTCTGAGCCTCGCCGCGCAGCATGTTGTCGCAGGCATAGTGCCAGTACTCTGTGTCGCCGTAGCCAACAAAGTACATGATGTGGGCGCCGGTGGAGGCGCTGTAGACGATACCCGTGTCTCCGCTCTTGCGGCCGTCCTCATAGCACCAGTTCTGGAAGGCGGCGATCATCTGCCCCTTGGGCACATCCTCGTACAGGCCGCCGTTGGTGTTGCTGCCGCCGTCCTTGGAATTCTCGTTGGCCAGCTTGGCAAAACCCTCCTCGGTGCCGTCCCAGCTGTCCAGAATCTCTTGGGCCTTGGCCCGCAGCAGCTCCTCGGTGGCCTCCTCGCCTTCGCCCAGCTCCAGGCTGTCCTTGGTCACCAGGATGTGGCGCACATTGTAGTCCAGGGTCTCATCCCGCTCCCGGCTGTTAAACACGGCCACGGCATAGCTGCTGGTATCCTCCACCACCTCGGCGTCTCCGGCCTTGCGTCCGGCGTCGAAGAGCCAGGTGAGGGCCGCGCTGGAGCCGGTGGTCAGCTGCTCGCCGGCTGTGAAGGAGGCGCCGTGCTCCTCCGCCAGCTTCTCCAGATCCCCGCCGTCCTCATAGGCCGCGAGAATCGCCTCCGCAGTCTCCTTGGCCTCCGCCATGGCGGCGGTCTTCTCCTCCTCGGTGGCCTCGACGGCATTGCCGTCCTCATCGGTCTTGGCCTCCGGGGTGCCGGAGATGGTCACATAGGCGCCGTCCACCAGATCGTAGGTGTTCTTATTCTCCTCGTAGTAGGCCTGGATTTCATCATCGGTGTAGCTGAGACTGTCGAAGTGGGCGTTGGCGTACTTGCTGGCCAACAGCTGGTCCTTCAGGCAGGACTCATAGATGGAGGGGGTCATTACGGAGCCGAACATGGCCGTCAAATAGCCCTTGTAAGTGTAGCCGTAAGAGGCGGCCTCGCTCTTGCGGGCAGCCACAGTAGCATCAAAGCTCTCCAGGTCCTCGCTCTCCAGGGCCATCCCCTCGTCCTTGGCCGCCTGATTGGCCGCCTGAACGAAGCGCATACTCCGCACCGCCTGGTCCTGGAAGTAATCGGCCCAGGTCTGCTCCTCGGTATAGGACTGGTCCTTCAGGGGCTTGCTGGTATCCAGCATGCCCAGGGCGGTGGCCAGATAGCCGTTCTGGCTGTTGATAAAGCTCTGGTACGCGCTCTGGTAGTAGAAGGCGGTCTCCGCCGTATTGTGCTTCACTCCGCCAATGGTGACGGCGGTCTGGTTGCGCTGGATGATGCCGGAGTTGTAGACCACCAGGGCCACGGCCACCACCACAAAGACAACGGCAATCGTACCATACAGAAGGTTGGACTTTCTCTCAGCGGCTCTCTGCTCCGCCTGCCGGGCGGTCTTGGGATCTACAGGGCCGCCTTCCTGACGCTTTTTCTTTTCTCTGGATGCGCTCATGTGTGTGTTTCATTCCTTCCAACAAATTTCTGCCGTCCCGCCAGGACGGCGACAGCTTTCGCGTTTTCCGGACGCCGGAACAACAGGGGTCAACGAATAGCAGTATACTCGATTGCGGCCCATTTCGCAAGCATAAGTTGCGCCGGGACTGTAAATAATTTTTGAATCAGCCTGTCGTTTAAAAGCTTTTCTGCTTTCCCGCCTTCTTACTCCGCCAAAATCTGCCGGAGGGGGCGGTGGGAAAGGGGCATGTACGCCGGCCTTACCCCTCGTACAGCTTGCTCACCCGCCCCAGCCAGTCGGTAATGGACAGATGCTGGGGGCAGGCGTTTTCGCACTGCCGGCAGGCTATGCAGGCGGAGGCCTTCCCGCCCGCGGCAGCGGCCGCCTGATAGCCCGCCCGGTTTACCGGCAGGCCCTGGCGGAGAGCCGCCTGATCGGCGTTATACAATGAGAAATATTCCGGAATAGGAATACTCTGCGGACATCCGTCCACACAGTAGCGGCAGGTTGTGCAGGCCACGGCGGGGATGGCGCTGACGCGCTCCGCCGCCTGGGCTAGGGCCTGCTTCTCCCCTTCCGTCAAGGGGGTAGGCTGCTGCATAAAGGAGGTGTTTTCATCCAGCTGAGCCTGATTGCTCATGCCGCTGAGAACCACCATAACCCCCTCCAGGCTGGCAGCGAAGCGAATGGCCCAGCTGGCGGGGGACCAGTCCGGGTGGAGCTGGCGCAGCGGGGCGGCGGCCTCCTCCGGAAGCTCCGCCAGCTTGCCGCCCTTCACCGGCTCCATGATAACCACCTGCTTGCCGTGGCGGCGGGCGGTCTCGTAGCACTTGCGGGACTGTACCCGCTCATCCTCCCAGTCCAGGTAGTTGATCTGGAGCTGGACAAACTCGGTCTCCGGGTGCTCGGTGAGGACACGGTCCAGAAGCTCCGCCTTGTCATGAAAGGAGAAGCCCAGGTGGCGGATCTTCCCCTCCGCCTTCATCCGGCTGAGGAAGCCGAAGGTATCCAGGCGGCGGGCGGTCTCGTAGCTCTCCGTAGTAATGCAGTGGAGGAGATAGTAGTCAAAATACTCCACGCCGCACTTTTGCAGCTGCTCTTCAAAGACTGCCGTCTGCCGCTCCGGGCCGTCCTCCGCCTTGAAGTGGAAGAGGGGCATTTTGTCGGCCAGAGTGAAGCTGTCCCGGCTGTGGCGCTTCACCAGGGTCTCCCGGACGGCGCACTCGCTCTGGCCGTCGTGGTACATATAGGCGGTGTCAAAGTAGGTGTAGCCCCGGTCCAGGAAGGCGTCCACCATGGCGCAGACCTGATCCAGGTCGATTTTCCCCTGGGTCTTGGGGTCCGGCAGGGGCAGGCGCATCATACCAAAGCCCAGTTTTTTCATTATTCGTTCCTCCTTGATGGATTATTTTATAATCGTTGAGACGGGCAGCGCGGGACATTGTCTAGGGCAGTTCCGGTTCTGCGGGCAGGTCGGGCTCGTCCGGCTCATCCGGTTCGCCGCCCGGTTCCTCCGGCGGCGCAGGGTCTTCGCCGCCAGACGGGTCGTCTGTTGGGCCGGGGTTGGAGGGCTCGTTGGGCCCGGTACCCGGCGTGGAGCCGCCGTTGGGGTCGAAGGGCTCGGAGGGCCAGTTGGGGTCTCCGGGCTGGATTGGATTGTTGGGATCCCCGGGCTCCCCCTCCTCTCCCGGAGGCAGCTGGGCCTCTGGGTCGAAGTTCTCGTCGTGGAAGGTACAGCTCCCCTGGGTTTTCAGCCAGGTCAGATGTGCCTCCATGTCATCGGCGGCAACGGGATTGCTGGTGGACTCGGTGCCGTCCTCCAGGGTAATCTCATATCCGGGCAGACCCAGCAGCTCCCGGCCCGCCAGCATGATTCGGGTCTGGCAGGTCTCCTCCGGGCAGTACTCCCCAGCCAGGCGCACCTCTCCGGTCTCCGGGTTGGTACACACCCTCACCTCCACATGGCAGGTGCAGTCCTCGGCGGGGGCGGCGCTGGACTGAATCTCCACACTGACCACCCGGCTGCCCCGGTAGTCGGCCGCACAGAGGGCCACCGGCTTTTTGCCGCAGTCGGCACAGACCTGGATGGTGGTGATGCCCTCGGGCCGGTCAAAGAAGCTTTTGTCCTCCAAGCCCTCGTGGATGCGCTCCATAACCATCTTCCAGGCGGCGGCGGCGGGGTTCACCTTGCCGGAGTCAATGCGCTCCGCCTTGTCCCGGTACCCTACCCACACGGCGGCGGAGTAGTAGGGGGTGTAGCCGCAGAAATAGCGGTCATATTTATTGTTGGTGGTGCCGGTCTTTCCCGCCATGGTCATGCCGTCAAAACGGTATCTGGCGCCGGTGCCGGGACTGACCATCACGTTGCTCAGCATCCGGTTCATGAGATAGGCGGTGGTTTTCTTCATGGCGGTCTGAGAGCGGGTGGCGTTGTCCACCACCAGCGTCACATTGTCATTGGCGCGGATCTCGGTGACCATGCGGGGGTAGGTGTAGCGGCCCTCGTTGAGGAAGGCGCCGTAGGCAGCGGCCATCTCCACAGTGGTCACCCCGTAGGTCAGGCCGCCCATTCCCAGCGGGCTGATGCCCAGGTCCTGCACCTCCAGAGTGGTGAAGCCCAGGTGCTGCTCCATGAACTCAAAGGAGCGGCTGTAGCCCAGGGCCTCCAGGGTGCGGCTGGCAATGGTGTTGACGGAGCGCTGGAGGCCGGAGGATACGGTGGTGTACCCCCGATAGCCGCTGGGGTCGTTCCGGGGGAAGCCGCCGGTCTGGGCGTCGTTGAGCCGCAGGGGGTAGTCATCCCACACGGTGCCGGGGCTGACCACATCATACTCCAGGGCCGGGGCGTACACGCTCACCGGCTTGATGGCGCTGCCGGGCGTGCGGGGGGTTGTGGCCAGGTTGAGGCCCCGCCGCCCCGTCTTGACGCCTACGCCGCCGGCCATGGCCACCACGTCCCCGGTGTAGGGGTCCAGGACGGTGATGGCGGAGTTCAGGGGCGCACCCTTGGGGGAGGGATAGTCGAAGTTGGACTGGTCCTCATACACCTCGTCCACAATGGCCTGGATGTCCGGGTCCAGGGTGGTGTAAATGTGGTAGCCCGCGTTGTAGAGCAGCTGGGAGGCGGTCTCCCGGCTGACGCCCCGGGCCTCCTGGAGGAGGGAGATGGCCTCCTCGATGGAGGCGTCTTGAAACCAGGTATAGGATTCGCCGGAGGCGGCGCTCTCATCGCCCTCCTCTGAGCCCTCCTCCGAGCTTGTGAGCAGGCCGTGGGCGGCCTTGTATTCATCGGTGTCGGTGAAAAGGAGCTGTTCCGCCTTGTCGGCGTCCCGGGTGGCCTCATCGAGGAGGCCCTGCTTGCACATCTCGTCCAGGATCAGCTCCTGCCGGCTTTTGTTGAACTCCCGGCAGGTCTTATAGGAGCCGTCATCCTGCTTGAACCTGGCGTCCCGGAAGGGGTCGTAGAGGGAGGGGTTGTTGGTGATGCCGACAATGGCGGCGCTCTCCGCCAGGGTCAGTTCGGACACATCCTTGCCGAAGTAGCCCTTGGCGGCGGTCTGGATGCCGTAGTAGCTCTGGCCGAAGAAGACCCGGTTGAGGTACTCGGTGATGATATACTCTTTGGTTACGTTGGGGTCCTTCTCGAACTCCAGGGCTCGGAAAATCTCCCGCAGCTTGCGCTGGACGGTGACCTCCCGGTCGTCGTAGATATTGCGCAGCACCTGCTGGGTGAGGGTGGAGCCGCCCCGGGTGGCCCCGCCGGTGACGGTGGACTTAATGGCCCCCAGGGTGCCGTACCAGTCCACGCCGTGGTGGTCCCAGAAGCGCTTATCCTCAATGGCCACCAGGGCCTGTACAAGGTGCTGGGGCAGATCCTCGTACTCAATAAGCTCCCGGTTGCCGCCGTTCTTGTCGCTGTTGTCATAGAGGGTGAGGATGATATTGCCGTGCCTGTCGTAGATGGTGGATGCCAGAGACAGGGTCAGCTCCTGGGCGTTCATCTGCTGGCCCAGGGAGGGAATCAGGGTGGTGTCCACGTAGGTCATAAAAATTTTGAAGAAAATTCCGCAGGTCAATACGCCGATGACACACAGGGTGAACAAGGTCAGAAGGACCCCTCCGATCACCCGGGCGATGGTGACATATACGGGCGTACCCTGCCGGCTCTTGCGGGCCGCGCTGTCCGCAGGGCCGCCGCTGTTGGCTTGCGCCATATGGATGTACCTCCTTTGCCAGGCTGATAATGACATATTTGTGATATGCCAATTTATAGTATACCACAGCTTGTCAACCCCGCAAGGGGAAAAAGGAGAAATTGGACAAGTTTTACTTGATAATAAAACAGCCGGACCAACTGTCCGGCTGTTTTATCGTGTGAGGGCGGGCGGCTATCAGCTCTTGGCTCCGGCCAGATCCTGGCAGTCCAGAAACCGGCGCATCGGCTGGATCTGGTAAAATATTGCAAATACTACCGCCGTCACCAGAATGCTGGGGACGATGTAGCTGGCGTTATAGAGGAAGGAGTAGAACCAGGGGGTGGTCATGGTCATTCCCAGGAATTCTTCCGGCATATATTTCCCCCAGACGAACACGCCGACCAGATAGCTGGCCAGGAACCGCAGCACGCCGCCCGCCAGGGCGCCGGTGTAGGCGCTCCACCTGCGGCCCTTAAACACTCCCGCGCCCAGCCCCAGCAGGCCATAGGCCAGGAAGTAGTCGCAGATAATCGTAGTCCAGTCGATAGCGCTGCTCAGCCCGATCATATAGTCTAGGCCGCCGTAGACGAAGCCCGCCAGAAATCCCCAGCCCGCGCCGTGGCGGATGGCGAAAAAGACCAGGGGCAGCATGGCCAGGGTAACAGACCCGCCATTGGGGTACCGGTAGAGCCGGAGGTTCCCCAGCACCAGGGCCAGGGCTACCAGAACCGCCGCTTCGCAGATGGTTTTGATTTGGGTGGATTGTTTGGACATTACGGTTTCCTCCTTAGTCGTGGCGGGAAACACCTGCGCGGGAGACGGGGCATCCGCCCGGCCTCGGGGACAAAAAGCCGCATGTCCCCAAGGCGCGGACATGCGGCAAAATCCCTATGAAATCGCATTCCTACGCCGGCATTACCCGGATCAGGTTCGAGGGACCGGACGGCAATGCGTCTCATCTCAGCCGGCGTGCGCCAGCGCCCCTTGGATTGTGGGATCAGTATAGCAGATCAGAGAACTCCTGTCAATAGGGGCCGAAGAACACGCACTTGGGCGGGCGGCCCGCCTTTGTACTGGTCCGCCCGTTACTTCGCGTCCCCGCCGGAGACCGCCAGAGATTCCACCAGCAGGGGCGGCGCACACACGCAGCCGTTGGCGGCCCGCATCCACCGGGCATCGTTTCCAATGCCCCGCACCTGGCGCAGCATTTCGAAGAAATCCCCGGCGATGGTGATCTTGCTCACCGCCCGGCCCTGCTGGCCGCCCTGGACTCGAAAGCCCTGGGCAATCAGGGAGAACTCGCCGGTGGTGGGCCGGGCCCCGGCAAATACGCCGCTGACGCCGGTAATGAGCAGGCCCTCTCCCAGCTCCTCCAGCAGCTCCTCCAGGGACTTCTCCCCGGCGGAGAGCACCAGGTTGGTGTAGCCTGTGGACACCTCTGCGGAAAAACTGGGCCGGAAGCCGTTGCCGCCGGAGGCTGTGCCGGCCCGGCCGGCGGTGGCGGCGTTATGGAGGTATGTTTGCAGCACGCCCCGGTCCAGCACCGCTTTGGCGGCGGTGAGGGTGCCCTCATCGTCAAAGCGGCGGCAGCGCAGCCCGCCGGAGAGCTGCGGCTCCTCCCGCAGCGTAATGTTCTCCCCCGCCACCGGCTGGCCCAGCCGGCCCTCCAGCACGCTCATGTGGCGCTCCACACTGCGGGCAAAAAAGGCGGGCGCAAAGGCGTCCAGCAGCTCACAGACCACCTTGCCAGTGAGAACCACGCCGCTGTGGCCGGTGGGGTAGGAGGCGGCATCCAGCCGGGACACGGCCTCCGCCGCCGCCTCCCGGGCCAGCGCCTCCAGCTCCGGCAGCGGCCCCCAGGGCAGGTGCAGGCCCCGCCCCCCCTGCTGGGCGGTCTCTCCCTGGCGAGCGGTCAGGCCAATATAGAGATGGCCGCCGCCCTGCCAGTCGGTTGCGGCATTCCCTTGGCTGTCGGCCAGGGTGACGGTGCCGCGGCGCTCATGGAAGGAGCAGCTCTGCACGCTCACCCGGCTGTCCACGGCCTGCGCGGCCTCCCCGGCGGCAACCAGGCGTTCCACCACCTCCTCCAGGGGGGCGAAGTCTGCCGGCAACCCCTCCGGGGCCGGCAGGGCCGGCAGGGGCAGCTCCAGGAAGGGCCGCTTTGCCTCCAGGGCGCACTCCCGCAGCGTCTGGACGTGCTCCTCTATGTGCTCCGGCCGGAGGTCCTCCACGAACACGCTTCCAGCGAAGCCCTCCACAGCCCCCTCGGCGAAGATCTGGCAGCTCTCGGAGAGGTCCAGATGCTCCATCTGGCCGCCGCAGACCGTCACGGACCGTCCGGCGGACTCCTCCACATAGAACCGGAGGTGCTCCACGCCCTGGGCCTTGGCGGCCCGGACGAACTCTTCCATGTATTCCTTCCGCATCATTCCAACCCCCCTACCAGAATATTTTTCACACGGACGGTAGGCTGTCCAGCGCAGATGAACAGCGCTCCGCTGTTGTTGTAGCAATAGCCCTGACCCAGGGACAGGTTGTCCCCCACCATATCCACCTGCCGGAGAACCTCGCCGCCGGTGCCGATGAGGGTGGCCCCGTAGACGTGGTCCGTAAGCCGTCCGTTTTCAATGAGCCGGCACTGGGCGGCGCTGAAATTGAATTCCCCGTTTACCGGGTTCACGCTGCCGCCGTTGATGCTGCCCACATAAAGGCCCCGCTCCGTGGCGGCGATAATGTCCTCCCGGCGGCTCTGGCCGGGGGCGATGTAGGTATTGGTCATCCGGGCCTCCGGCGGGTAGCGGTAGTTCTGGCGGCGGCCCGAGCCGGTAGCGGGCATCCCCATCCGGCGGCTCTCCAGGCGGTCAATCAGGTAGCCCTTGAGGATGCCGTTTTCAATGAGCACGTTGCGCTGGGTGGGGTTCCCCTCGTCGTCGATGGCCAGGGACCCCCACTGGCCTGCCAGGGACCCGTCGTCCACCAGGGTCACCAGGGGGGAGGCCACCTGCTGTCCCAGCCGGCCGGAGAACTCACTATTCCCCTTGGAGACAGAGCTGGCCTCCAGGCTGTGGCCGCAGGCCTCGTGGAACATCAGCCCTCCGAAGCCGCTGTCCACCACCACAGTCATCATTCCGCTGGGGCATTTGCGCCCGTGGGCGGCGTCCCGGGCCGACTGGGCCGCCCGGCGGGCGGACTCCTCAATATCCCGGCTCTCATAAAACTCCGGACCGGCCATAGCGCCGGGCGCCTCAAAGCCGCTCTGGATATTGCCGCCGCAGCGGGCGTAGGCAGAAATCTGCATCCGGGTCTTCCGCCGCCGGTCACTGGAGAGCAGGCCCTCGCTGTTGGCAATGAGCACCTGCTGGTCCATATCCAGATAGCGCACCGTCATCTGGGTGATTTCATCGCTGAAGTCCATACCCGCCGCAGACACCCGGCGGATCAGCTCCAGCTTGTCCTTCAGCGGCGCGCCCTGGAGTGCCGGAGCCCCGCAGTCGTGGGCGGAGAGGACCCCCAGGGGAACCGCAGAGCCCGCCTCCCCCCGAAGCGGGGCGGTCAAAGCCCGGGTCAGGCGCAGCAGGGTCTCCTCCCGGCAGTCATTGCTGTGGGCGTAAAAGCAGCGCAGTCCGGAAAATACCCGGATGCCTACACCGCTCTCCAGCCCGACAGAGCTGCTGTCCACTCCGCCAGGACCGCCCTGAACAATGCTGTGGCGGGCCTCCTCGCAGAACACCTCGGCGAAGTCCGCCCCACCCTCCAGAGCCGCGTTCAGAATCCGCTCCAGCATCGTGTTGGATAGTATCATAGTATCTCGCCTCCATCTACTTGGCAATTCGTATGGACTATATGGTCCACTTCCAAAAGGATCACCCCAACCGGCGTTTGCCGCCTGCTGCAATCGTCTCTATTGCGCTGCGCCGTCCGCCGGAGGCAGCGTGATCCCTACAGTAAAAATATAGCATACACTCCATTGGTCTGTCAACTAGACAGCAAAATTGTCCCACTAGCGAGGGGCATTGTTGCGGCATCTCTTTGGCAGTTTTTACAAAACCAGATGGATGCGGTCATTTCTGTGCGCTATAATTCATTCAGCAAATGGAAATGTAGGCGCGACAAAATGAATAGACCTGACAGAACTGACAGTCAAACTACAAAAGCAGGCGTCAAATCGTATAAAACAGACAAGTCCTCTTTTCAGGCGGAATTTCCGGGCCTATAATGGTGAACCAGCAAAGGGGCGGCGCTCCGTCCCGGGAAAAGGAGGAGGAGCCAATATGGGCAGACCCGAAATCATCAAGCTGTGCGACTTCAGGGAGGTCCCCATCCCGGACAAGCTCCTGGAGGTAAAACTGTCCGGAAGCGATTTTGATCTGGCGCTGGGACGGGCCGCCAAGCGATATCTGGATATCTCACAAACGGACGGGCCGGTCCAAAAGGGCGACATCGTCATCGCCGATCTGCAAAGCGGGGATTCCGCATGGCAGCGGGAGGGCGAGCACGTCAACGTGGGGCTGGGGTTTGCCGAGCCGGCCCTGGAGGAGGCCCTGCGGGGAATGCGGGCCGGGGAGGAGAAGGCGGTCGAGATCGGGGGGACCCGGGTGGCCCTCCGCGTGCGTTCCATCCGCCGCCGCACCGTTCCGGCGTTGACGGACGAACACGTAAAGGCGCTGGGCATCCAGGGCATGGAGACGGTGGAGGCCTACCGGTCCTACACCCGAGAACAGGTCTTGAAACGGCCCAAGCAGGAAAAGCTCAGCGCCCTGACCTCCTACGTCGCCCGGCAGATGGCCGCCCGGTCGGAGTTCTCCATTCCGGACGAGGCCGTGGAGGAGCGGTTTAGGCAGTTTCGGGGCGAGGCCCGCCTCTTTGCGCGGGCGGCGGAGGACACCCCGGAGGAGGAATTCCTGCCCGCCTACTGCGCCCAGCGCCTGCACAAGAAAGCGGAAACTGTGGAGGAAGCCCTGGCCGTCCTGTGGGAGGCAGCCCTGGAGAATACCCAAATATGTACGCTGGCCCTGTACTACGCCAGGGAGGCCGGCCGGGAGGTGGGCCCTCAGGCGTACCAGGACTATTTGGAGGAGCAGGTCCGGGAGTACGGCGGGTCCCTGGAGGATCTGAAAAGGCGGGTCCCCTATGAGCGCTTCCGAATCGGCTTTTTACCGCTTTTTCTCCAGCAGATGCTGGCGGACTACTACCAGGACCGGCTGACGATCCTGGAGGACTGACCGAAGGAGAAGGGAGAGATACTTATGAACAAGACCGGGAAGAAAGAACCCGTCTGGGGGCCGTTCCTCCACCTGCTGCGGGTGACGAAGCTGCCCTACGTGTGGATCCTCGTCTACACCCTGTTCGGCCTGTTCCAGTCTCAGTTGAACCTAATGTTCCCTGACTACTCCCAAAAGATCACCGCCGGGGACGTGAGCACCCCCACCCTCGCCGTCATGTTTGCCGTGGTTATCGGCAGCTCCCTGCTGGAGGGCGCCATCAACGCCGTCTCCGGCGTGACCATTGCGAAGATCTCCCTGCGGTTCCGGGAATCCGTGTGGGGCCGCGTCCTGCGCCTGCCGGTATCCTACTACGACTCCCACATGCCCCGGGAGCTCATCAACCGGGTCACCGAGGACACTACCCTGCTCAGCGACAACCTGGCCAGGATCCCCAACAGCATCGTCTCCTGCGTCTATTCCCTGGCGGGCACGTTCTTTATGCTTTTCAGCTACCACAAGACGCTGGTGGTGGCGGAGCTGGTCATCATCCCCCTGCTGGTGGGCTGCACGGTTCTCAGCGGCCGCCTGCAATTTTTGCGCAGCGACAAAATCCAGGCCCGCGCCGCCCAGCTCACCGGCTTTATCGCGGAGGTCCTGCTCCACATCCCCTGGTGAAGTCCTTCGTCCGGGAGGACTACGAGGACAAGCGGGGCAGCGGCTGGATCGAGGAGCTGTTCAAGACCCGGTTCAAGTGGACCATGTTCGGCTCTCTCGGCGTCACGCTCTCCAACTCCCTCTCCCTGGTCAACACCCTGCTGTGCGTGGCGGCGGGCGCCTACCTCACCGCCCGGGGAGAGATCACCCTGGATATCTGGCTGGCCTTCTACCTCTACTCCCAGGGGCTCATGCGCACGCTGGGGCGTCTGGGAGGCGTCTGGAGCAGCCTCAAGGGCATCCAGGGCGCGGCCCGGCGCATCGCCGAGATCGCCGGCGAACCCTTTGAGAAGTACGAGGGCAGCGCCGGCGTGCCCCAAAGCGGCCTCCAGGTCAAGGACGTGACCTTCCGCTACCAGGACCGGGACGTACTCGACCACATCTCTATGGACATCCCCCGGGGGAAAATCACCGCTCTGGTTGGCCCCAGCGGCTCCGGCAAGAGCACCCTCCTGCGGCTGCTGGAGCGGTTCTACCAGCCCACCGGCGGAGAGATCGCCGCCGCCGGGGAGGACATCGGCCGCTTCGATCTCACCGCCTGGCGGAAATCCATCGGCTACGTGGCTCAGGACACGCTGCTCTTCTCCGGCACCATCCGGGAGAACATTCTCTATGGCCAGGGCCGGGAGGTCTCCGAAGCGGAGTTGCAGGCCGCGGCGGACGCCGCCTGCGTCACCGAGTTCGTCCAGAATCTGGAGCACGGCTATGACACCCAGGTGGGCGAGGGGGGCGGCAAGCTCTCCGGCGGCCAGCGCCAGCGCCTGGGCATCGCCCGGGCCATCCTGCGAAACCCCAGCTTGCTGCTTCTGGACGAGGTCACCGCCAACCTGGACGCCCAGGCCGAGGACCAGGTCAACCGGGCTATCCAGAACATCTCCAAGGGCCGCACTGTGGTCTCCGTGGCCCACCGGCTGGACAACATCCGCAGCGCGGACCAGATTGTGGTCCTGGAGGACGGCCAGGTGCGAGGCGCGGGCGTACATGAGGACCTGATGGAGAACTGCCCGCTGTACCGCCGGATGGTGGAGGCCCAGCGGCAGGACCGTTTTGAGAAAGCGGAGGTGTAAGTGATGAAAAGAAAGAAGCAGGACATGGGCTCCTTTCTCCGCCTGCTGAAGCGGGCAAAGATCCCCTGGCAGTGGTACATCCTGTACCTGATCCTATCCCTGGCGCTGAGCAACCTGAGCGTGAAAATGATGGCCTTCACCGGCCAGATCATGAGCGGAGACTTCACACCTGAGACTGTGGCCGGGTACTCCGCCCTCCAGCTCCTCAATCTGGCCGCCGGCATGGCCTTGGGCATCTTCCTGGTGTGGATCAACTACCGGCTGATCCGGGTGCTCCAGCACAGCATCTGGAAGAAGTTCATCCGCCTGCCCATGACGGTCCTGGACAGCCTCAACCCATCCTCCCTCCCCAGCCGCATCACCAGCGATGTCTCCAGCCTCGGCGACAACATCGCCTACGCCATCCAGGTCATTACCAGCACCTACCAGCTGGTCCTGATTCTGCAAATGGTCTGGAGCATGAACCATCAGCTGACCCTGATCCTGCTGGCCACCATCCCCTATACCCTGCTGGCGGCCATCGTTGTCGGACGCCTGCAATACAAGATCACGAACCGCCAGCAGACTGCCTACTCCCGGCTGATGAACTATGTCACCGAGGGTCTGAACAACCTGCGGCTCATCAAGGCCTCCGCCTCCGAAGGGCTGGAGACGGCCCGGGGCAGCGCCGCCGCCCGGGAGAAATACCAGGCGGACCTCTACGGCGCCAAGATGAACCTGGTGATCGATCCGCTGACCAACTCCGTGGGCGCTGTGGCCAAAGCGGCAGTCCTGGCCTACGGCGGAATCCTGGTCAGCCGGGGCGAGCTGGAGATCGGCGTACTGGTTACCCTCTTCCTCTACCTGGACAGCATCAATCTGATGATCTCCATGTTCCTCTTCAGCTGGTCCTACATCAAGCAGTCCCAGGGCGCTGCTGCCAAGGTCAGCGAGCTGACCGACATCCCCAGCGAGGAGCTCAAGCGGGAGGCCAGCTTCAACGTCCCCGACGAGGACATCCGCTTCCAGAACGTCAGCTTCTCCTACGGCGGCCGGGACGTGCTCCACGGCGTGTCCTTTACCATCCCCAGGGGGAAGACCACGGCCCTAGTGGGCCCCAGCGGCTCCGGCAAGACCACCATCCTCAGCCTGCTGGAGCGGTTCTACCAGCCCGGCAGCGGGGAAATCCGCTTCGGTCAGGCCCCGGCGGAGCGCTACCACCTGGACGACTGGCGCAAAGCCTTCGGCTACGTGCCCCAGTCCAGCCCACTCCTCTCCGGCACCATCCGGGAGAACCTGTGTTACGGCCTGGACCGCGCCCCTGGCGAGGCGGACCTGGTCCGCGCCGCCAAGCTTGCCAACATCTACGACTTCATCCAGTCCCTGCCTGAGGGCTTCGACACCCCGGTGGGCCAGATCGGCGGGCGGCTCTCCGGCGGCGAGCGCCAGCGCCTGGCCATCGCCCGCACGGCCATCATGAACCCGGACTACCTGCTGCTGGACGAGGCCACCAGCTCTCTGGACCCCCGGAACGCCGCCGAGGTCCAGGCAGCGCTCAATAACCTCATGGAGGGCCGTACCTGCGTCGTCGTGGCCCACAGTATGCGCACGGCCTCCGCCGCGGACCACATCATCGTGGTCAACCAGGGCCGGGTGGAGGCGGAGGGTACCCACGAGGCGCTCTACCGGTCCAACAAGCTCTACCACTGCTGCTGCGACCTGCAAATGTGCGAATAATTCATAAAGGGGATTAGAAAATGGACAAGCATTTTACCTACAAGACCTCCGGCGTGTGCGCCAGCGAGATCAACTTTGACGTCATCGACGGCGTTCTCCACAACATCGACATTGTGGGCGGCTGCGCGGGCAACTCCGCCGGCGTGGAGCGCCTCAGCGAGGGGATGCCCATCCGGGAGGTCTACAAGCGCTGCAAGGGCATTCCCTGCCATGGGGAGCATTCCTGCCCGGACGAGCTGGCCCACGCCATCGAGCTGTGCCTGGCGGAGATGGGCGAGGCGCTGTAAGCCGCCCCACGATCAAATAAAAGAGGCCGCTTTGCGAAAATCAAAGCTAACCAGTTGGAAAACGAGAAAAAGAGGGTGAGCGGGGCTTTTAGCCGGCTTACCCTCTTTTTTCTTCTGTTTGGTACGCGATGGGGAATTGGGCAATGAAGCTGACGGCGCCGTCCAGGAACTCTGGGTAGACCACCCCGCCGTGCCTTGTCAGGATGCGCTGCACCGTGGTCAGTCCGATGCCCTCGTGGGCCTTCTTGGTGGAGAATCCCGGCTCCAGGACGCGGCTGAGCAGGTCCGGGTCTCCCCCGAAGGGGTTTGTCACCCGAACCACGTTGTTTCCGCCCCGCTTCATCAACAGCACCCGGACCCACAGCGCATCTAGGTGGTGCTGCTCCACCTCGTCCAGAGCGTTCTGGATCAGGTTGCCCACGATGGTGTTGAGCTCGTAGACTGTGCAGGGGACGTGCTCCATTTCGTTCTGGATGGAGAGACTCAGGTCGATGCCCTTCTGCTGGGCGATCTCCAGGAACGTGCCCAGCATGGCTCCCAGTGCGGGGGAGCGGATGAGCAGAACGTCGTTGATCTTCCCCGCGTTTCTGACCATGGTGTCAATGTACGCCTGGCATTCTCCATAGGCCCCTCTGCCGATGAGGCCGGAGAGGGTTTGCAGATGGAAGTTGAAATCGTGGCGCTGGGAGCGGATGACCTGCATGAAGCTCATCAGCTCCGCCTGGTATTGCCGGTCGATGAGGCCCTCTACCTGGTCCACAAAGTGGAGGGCGCAGCCCCGGATCAGCGGCAGCAGCACCATCAGGATACAGGCCGAGAACGCCCACAGCGCGGCCAATTGCGGAAAGGTGAATCCATTCCGTTGAAACAGCAGGTATACTATCCAGCCTGACAGTACGTACAGCGCTACCGCCGTGGACCACAGGTATCCTGTGAGCTTGGAGGGTCCGCGCTCATTGCGGAGAAATTGTCCGCAGTGATCCGGAACAAGGGCATACCGCCGGAAATAGAGCAGCACAGCAGCTGCCAGCCAGTACCATTTTTCCGCCATACGCTTCCCCGCAGAAGCCCCTGCCAGCTCTGCTCCCAGCGCCAGTGCGGCAAGGGAGGAACCGAGCCACACAAAAGTCAGGATTCCATTGTCGAGGAAAAAATTCGTAGACACGCACCCCGTTTCTGACTCAGGTGGTTTAATAGATCGGAATACCCCGTTGGATCAGGATGGATTCCAGCGCATCAAAGCGCTCCCGGCTCATGGGCAGGGGCTTGTCGCCGCCCTCCAGCTGAACGGTAAAGGTGCGGCGGTTGTATTCGTCCGATTGGATCTGCCGGATCCGCCATAACGGGACCAACACTGATTGGTGACAGCGGATGAAGTCATATGAAGCGAAAATCGTCTGGAGCTCCTGCAAAGAGTAACTGGTTAGGAGCCGCTGCCCGTTTTCGCATATAATATACGCCTTTCTCGCTATTTTTCAATATAAATAATGCTTCCTACTTGCAGAAGCGCAAGTCCCGCCTCGGTCCGGATACCAATCCGCGTGTCGGTGCGGCACGCCCTGCCGCCGATACGTTCCCGGACATGAAACAATGCGCGTTCTACTTTAATTGGATCTACCGGTTTGACCAGGAAGTCCGCTGGCTGGTATTCGTACCCGTCCACAGCATAGCACGCATGGCCGGTCTGGAAGATGACCTGTACCTCCGGGTAACGTCTGCGGAGATGCTCCGCCAAGGAAAAACCGCTGACGGAGTCCATTTCAATATCTAAAAAGACAATATCAACGCTGGTGTTGTGCAAAACGCGGTGGCCTGCGTCCCGTCCACCAGTGTTCCGACGATCTCTACCTCATCAAATGGCTCCAGCGCGCGGCGCAGCGCCTCCAAGCAGTTGGAGTCATCATCAATCAGCAGCGCTCTCAGCCTTTTTCTCATTTGCAAGTCTCCCTTTCAGCAATACAAACCGCTGAATACAGTATACCGCTTTTCCGGCAGGTTTTCAATCCGTTCTGTAAACTTATTTGCTGAAAAATAATGAGAAACGCTTTCCGCAACCTCTTTCGTTGCCCAGAGGTTGGAAAATGATGGGCCTTTCTTCTCTGCTCCAAAATCTTAATATATTCCGCTCTGGGTGTCCCACTGCGGTTTGTGCTCTAAGGTAGAAACGGCGATACAAAAAACCGCCAGTCCCCATGCCGATGAGGAACCGGGCCGCTGCAAGGGGCACTCCACGTGACGCGGGGTGCCCCTTTTGGCCTATTCCTGATATTCTCCTCAATGCCCGGGCGGTCGTTGATTTGTGGCAGATATTGCAACGATCCCGTAGGCTAGCACCTGATCCTCCATGTAGAACATGGACGAGCCGCAGAGGATCAGCGTCAGTTTGCGCTATTTAGTAGACGAAATTTATAAAAAACACTTCAAAATTAGAAATAGCATGGTGCAAATACAGCTCTGCAATTTTATGAAAAATTGCTTGCCAATAGCCCGGAAAAAAGGCAGTTTTTCATTGTGGTCCGCCTCTGTTTCTGCTATAA
>ERZ779629.391-NODE-391-length-18367-cov-6.949050_pt1 | contig 18367 bp, 13 predicted proteins | sample MGYA00514192_ERZ779629 | MGnify/ENA primary metagenome ERZ779629 (study PRJEB29562, sample SAMEA4376709) | mouse gut metagenome | isolation source: Cecum | study: EMG produced TPA metagenomics assembly of the A DSS colitis mouse model was used to assess the... | reverse complement strand
TCCTGGTAGGGCTCCCGCTGCTCGAGGGACGCTGCCATGGACATCTTATCCGCCTTCTGAAGAATGTCATAGGGCAGCCAGGCGCGCATATCCACATACTGCATCCGGGTCACCTCATCCTCCCCGGCGGCGGCGTCGAAGTAGGGCTTGGTCAAGGTGTAGGGCGGGATCTTTTCATACCCCTTATGGAGATACTTGGGAAGTTCAGAATACTGGAAGTTATAATTGTTGCGGATATACCGTTTTTCCAAAGGAAGCCGTCCCCGGGTGAGGAAGCGCTGACCATGGAATTTAGGCAGTTTGGCGGCAACGCTCCCCGCCAGGCTCCTCAGGGGCTGGGGCACCTTCATATACTTCTCAAAATCCAGACATTCGATGTAGTAATTATAGCCGCCGAACAGCTCGTCGGCCCCCTCTCCGGACAGCACCACCGTCACATATTGGCTGGCCATCTGGGTGAGGTAGTAGAGGGGCACGGCGGAGGGATTGGGCAGAGGCTCATCCATGTGGTACTGTACCTTTGGCACCGCATCAAAAAAGTCCTGGGCGGTGATGGTACGGGTGATGCACTCCACCCCGATCTTCTCTGCCAGCTCGGTGGCGTGGGACAGCTCGCTGTATTTTTCCTCGGCATAGCCGATGGAAAAAGCGCGCACGGGCATATCGTCCCGCAGGAGGCGGGTCACGTAGGAAGAGTCCACCCCCGAGCTGAGGAAACACCCCACCTCCACGTCGGCGATACGGTGGGCCCGGCATGAGCCGCGGAAAGTCTCTTCAATCAGGTTCTCCCATTCCTCCATGCTCTTGCCGTCGTCGATGTGGTACTTGATCTCAAAATAGGGTCTTGTCATCAAGCCATTGCCGTCCAGGGTAAACATATGCCCCGCCGGGAGCTTCTTGACCCCCTCAAACAAGGTCTCCTCGTTGGGAATGTACTCAAAGCACAGATAGGTGGGCAGCCACTTCTCCGCGAACACGGGTTTAAACTTCGGATGGGGATAGAAGGACTTGATCTCGCTACCGTAGAGGAAGGCCCCGTCCTTCTCATAATAATAGAAGGGCTTAATGCCGAAAATGTCACGGGCGCCAAACATCCGCTTTTGATTGCGGTCATAGATCACAAAGGCGAACATCCCCCGGAGCCTGCGAGGCAGTTCCTCTCCCCATTCCTCATAGCCGTGGAGGACCACCTCCGTGTCCGTCTTGGTGGAGAACACATGGCCCTTGGCCTCCAGCTCAGCGCGCAGCTCCCGGAAGTTGTAGATCTCCCCGTTGAAGGTGATGACCACGCTCTTGTCCTCGTTGAAGATGGGCTGAGTGCCGCCCTCCAGGTCGATGATGGACAGCCGCCGGAAGCCTAGAGCCGCGGGGCCCTCCACAAAGTACCCCTCCGAGTCGGGGCCGCGGTGGACGATCTTGTCCGCCATGGCCTTCACCGTGGCGGCAGCGTCATATGTCACATGTTTATCCCAAAATCCCACAATGCCGCACATAGCCCGGCCTCCTTGTGTGTTATGCCTTGAATTTCTTGCGCTGCTTGACCATAAACCAGGCCGGATAGAGCCGACGCAGGAGGTTTTTCTCCCCCCAGTAGGCCAAGGGGTCATGGACACAGCTCTTTTTCTGGATGGACGGGCAAAGCGCCCCCGCCAGACCGGAGGGATCGCCCCCCTTGGCATACAGCTCCTTCACCCGCTCGCGCAGGTGGTCGTCCTTGATGTAGGTGGTCAAAACGTCCTTGGGGACCACGGTGTAGAGGCTGTCCACATTGTCGGCCACCACCTCGCCCTCAAAGTCCTTTTCATAGATGAGGTCGTCCACCACCCACTTCACCGCGTTGAAGCCCGAGCCGGTGATGTAGAAGTTGCTCCTGCCCAGGCGGGTGTTGATCTCAAAGAAGCGGAAGGAGCCGTCCCGGCTGTCGTACTTAATGTCAAAGTTGGCGAAGCCCCGGTAGCCCACATGCTCCAGCAGGCGCTTGGCGTGGTCCATCAGTTCCCGGTTCACCTCGTTCAAAATGGCCACCGGGTTGCCCACCCCCATGGCGGCGTTGTCCTCCAAGAGGCAGTGGCCCCCGGCGAAGAAGCGGCACTTGCCGTGGCGGTCGCAGTACACCGTGAGGATGTGCATATTGTAGTCCAAGCCCGGGATGGTGTCCTGAATGAGGAATTTATAATTGTAGCCGCTTTTGCCCAATTTGTCCAGCATGGCGGACAGCTCTTCCTCGTCCTTCATGCGAAAGACCTTTTTCTTGCCCTCGAACCTGGCGTAGTGGTACGCCGCCGAGGACGCGGGCTTGGCGATGACGGGATAGGGAAAGTCAAATTCCAGGGGCCGGGGGTCGGCACAGTCGTAGACAAAGGTCTTGGGATAGGGCACGCCCACCTCGTCGCAGATAGCGTAAAAGCTGTCCTTGAGCACCAGCCGATCCAGCAGCTCCAGGTCGATATAAGGGATGATATAGTCCTTCTCCAGCTCCGCCTTGTGCTCCACGATGAGGCGCACGTACCAGTCCCCACAGGCCAGCAGCAGCTTCTTCTTCGCCGGGTAACGCCCGGCGACGTCGTGGAGCCGCTCCACGAAGCGGTCCTTGTTGTCCATATCGGGCACGACGATGTTTTCAATGATGCTGGAACGGGAGATCATGGCGCTTTTGAGCATGCTCACCGCCACAGACTTGATCCCGTATGCCTCGTGAAAGCTTCGGGCCAGGGAGTAGGTGGTGATGTCGCCCCCCAGGATCACCGGCACAAATTCCGTCTCTTTCATCGTCCTCAGCTCCTCATATCCAAACGTACCCAGTATACTATTGGTACATTGTACCTCATTCCGCCGCCGTTGTCCAGAATTTTCACTCCACCAGACCCTCCACATCCTCTAAGGTCAGACCTCTCTGCACCGCCAGATCGATGGCGTAGCCGATGAGCTTGGCGCACTCCGCCACCCGCTGGTCAATATCCCGGGGGGTCACAAAGGCCCCGCCGGGCTCCAGCGCCTCCGGCTCCAGATCTCCCCGGCCCGCTTCCTCCAGCACATCCCGGGTCAGGGTGTTTACATCCACCACCGTAGGCACCCCCACCGCGATCACCGGCACCCCCAGGCTCTCCTTGTCCAGCGCGGCGCGGCAGTTGCCCACCCCCGAGCCGGGGGCAATGCCCGCGTCGCTGAGCTGGACGGCAGTGCACAGCCGCTTCATGCTCCGGGCCGCCAGGGCGTCCACCGCGATGACGCAGTCGGGGCAAACCCGCTCCACCACCCCCCGCACCAGCTCCGCGCTCTCCACTCCTGTGGTCCCCAGCACCCCTGCCGCCACCGCCGCCATGGGGCGGAAGCTCCCAAACACCTCGGGCAGCTGCTCCACCAGGTGGCGGGTCACCAGCAACCACTCGTGGGTCAGGGGCCCGACGGCGTCCGGCGTGATGGCCCGGTTGCCCAGCCCCACCACCAGCACCGTGCCCTCCCCCTGGGGGATGAGCTTGGCCAGCTCCCCCGCCAGCACATGGCAGGCACGCTGAAACCCCTCCGCCTCCCGCCGCTGCACTGGGCCCAGCTCTAGAGTCACGTACCGTCCCAGGGGCTTGCCCACCTTCTCCGCCGCCTCCGGGGTGCGCAGCTCCACCACTGTCACCGTCACCCCGTCCTCTGTCCGTTCGGTCTGCTCCACCCCCGCTAACCCGGCGGCGGCGGTCACCGCCTGGGCCGCCTCCAAAGCCAAGTCTGTCCTTCTCTCCGGCATGAGAAACCCTCCTTTTTTACGTCCTATCCCCCATAGCATACCCCATTGCAGAAAATTTTTCCCAAAAGGGGGTTGCAATCCGGGCGGGAAGATGCTAAAATACATGTCTGTATGATGCAAACAAGATTTTCCGCCTGATATATTTATTTGGCGAAGCAAGGAGGTGTTTGGTTTGCCGAATATCAAATCCGCCAAGAAGCGCGTGCTGGTCAACAAGACCAAGGCCGAGCAGAACAAGGCCGCCAAGTCCGCGCTCAAGACCGACCTGAAGCGGTTCCAGACCGCCGTTGCCGACGGCGACAAGGCCGCTGCCACCAGCGCGTACGCCGTGGCCGTCAAGGCCGTGGACAAGGCCGCCGCCCATGGCCTGATCCACCGCAACAACGCCGCGCGCAAGAAGAGCGGCCTCACCCTGCGGCTCAACAAGCTGGAGGGCTGATCCTACCGTAAAAAGGCCGTCTGCATTTGGCAGACGGTTTTTTTCGTTCGGGGGACTTCGCCCGTCCCCCCAAGGAGGTTTGCGTCCCCTATGGAAAATATCACCCTTATTGGAATGCCCGGTTCGGGGAAAAGTACTGTCGGCGTGGTGCTAGCCAAGACCCTGGGCTATTCCTTTCTGGACGTGGACCTGGTGATCCAGGAGCGGCAAGGCAAGCTTCTTCAGGAGCTTTTAAACACCCTCGGAAGCGAGTCCTTTCTCGACCTGGAGGGGGCGACCATCCGCTCCCTGTGCCCCAGCCGGACCGTTCTGGCTCCCGGCGGCAGCTGCGTTCTGCGCGCCGGCGCCATGGAGCACCTGCGTTCCCTGAGCACGGTGGTCTATCTCCATCTGAGCTATGACGCTTTAGAGGGGCGCATCCACAACCTGGCCACCCGCGGCATTGCCTTTGCCCCCGGCCAGACCCTTCGGGATGTGTACGACCAGCGCGCCCCTCTTTACGCCCGCTACGCCGACCTCACCGTGGAGGTGGACGGCCAGACCCTGGACCAGACCTTGGCCGCTGTCCGAGCTGTTCTCCCTCCCGCGAAAATCCATCCATAAGGAAAGGTATTTATGACGTTCAACGAACTTGGCCTCTGCACAGCCATTCTCAAGGCCCTGGACACCCAGGGCTATGTGCAGCCTACCCCCATTCAGCAAGGCGCCATCCCCCCCGCGCTGGCGGGCCGGGACGTGCTGGGCATCGCCCAGACAGGCACAGGCAAGACCTGCGCCTTCGCCGCCCCCATCCTCCAGCGGCTGGCCGCCCGGCCCGTCCAGGGCAAGCGGCCCATCCGCTCCCTCATTTTGACTCCCACCCGTGAGCTGGCTCTTCAGATCCAGGAGAGTTTTTTGGCCTACGGGAAAAATCTGCCCCTCCGTAGCGCCGTGATCTTCGGCGGTGTGGGCCAGCAGCCCCAGGTGGACCAACTCCGCCGGGGACTTGATGTGCTGGTGGCTACCCCGGGACGGCTCCTGGACCTTCAGGGCCAGGGCTTTATCGACCTCTCCCAAGTGGAGATCTTTGTTTTGGACGAGGCCGACCGGATGCTGGACATGGGCTTCATCCACGACGTGCGCAAGGTGCTCAAGCTCCTGCCCGAGAAAAAGCAGACCCTCTTCTTCTCCGCCACCATGCCCCCCGAAGTGCAGTCCCTGGTGAACGCCCTGCTCCACGACCCCGCCAAGGTGACCGTCACCCCGGTGTCCTCCCCGGTGGAGGTCATCGACCAGTCCCTTTATTTTGTGGACAAACCCAACAAATCCAAGCTCCTGGCCCATCTGGTCAGTCAGCCGGGAGTGAAAAACGCCCTGGTCTTCTCCCGCACCAAGCACGGGGCCAACAAGATTGCCGGCGAGCTTTCCAAGGCGGGCATTTCCGCCGCCGCCATCCACGGCAACAAGTCCCAGACCGCCCGTCAGCAAGCCCTCAGCGACTTCAAGGCCGGGCGGGTGAAGGTACTGGTCGCCACCGACATCGCCGCCCGAGGCATCGACATTGAGGAGCTTTCCCACGTGTTCAACTACAACCTCCCAGACGTTCCCGAGACCTATGTTCACCGCATCGGGCGCACCGGACGGGCCGGTCACGGCGGAGCGGCCATTTCCTTTTGCGACATCAGCGAAAGGGACGATCTGAAGGACATTGAAAAGCTCCTGGGCCGCAAGATCCCCGTGGTGGAGGGTCACCCCTGGCCCATGGAGAACTTCACGCCCCCCCAGCGGGATAAACACGGCAAGCTGGTCAACCCCGAGGACGCGGAGGCCCGCCAGGCTGCCCGGGAGCGCAAGCAGCAGCGCAAACAGGCCAAGCCTACCGAAACGGCCCCTGTAGGGGCGGGTTCCAAACCCGCCCGCGCAGGGCGCGACGACTCGGCGCGCCAAACGCCCACCCCCGTGCTGCGGGACCGCACCCCCGGCCAGAAGCGCCAGGCGGCGGGCTACAAGCCCAGCAAGACCCTGGATGAGGCTCTTACCGCCATGTCTCCTAAAAGAGAACAAAAGAGGCCCGCCGGGAGGCGGGACGGTACGAAAGCGCCGCGAATCCCGGCGCAGCCGAGTTTCCGCAGGGAGGCTTTGCCGACCGAGGACACAAGATCCGAACGGGACCTTGCGTTCGAGCGTTGGATGGCGGAGGAACGCGCCATTCAAGCCAAACAGGGCTATACCGACGCCCTCTCCAGCGACACGGTGATGGACGCCACCGCGAGATTACTCGCCCCCCGCAAGAGCGCGCAAAAAACCGCGGCCCAGCCTCAGCAGCCCAAGCAGCAACGGCCCAAGGCCCATCCCAACCCCATCCAACGCCCCTCCCAAAGGGCCGCCGCCCCCGCCAAGCCCGTCCAGAAGGCGGCCCCCGCGCCCCAGAAGCCCTCAAAACCCCAGAAGCTCCAAAAGCCCTCCCCCTCCCTGGAGGACCGCAAGGCCCAGATCCGGGCCGCCACTAAGGCCCGCCGCCGGGGAGGCCCGGAGGCGCCCAAGACCGCCCACCAGAAGGACTCCACCGAGCAGCCCAGCCTGATGAAGCCCTATTATCTCAGCGACGATTAAGAAGCAAGCGGCCCGGCAAATCATGCCGAGGCCGCTTGCTTTGCCTATCCCCGCACCAGATTGCGGCGGTATTCCGCGTTGATCTCCGCGATCTCCTTCTCCCCTTCGATATAGGGCCGGTAGAGCTCATCCACGCTTCCGCCGCCCAGGTTGTCGCAGCCGTTGCACGTGCCGCACCCGCCGCCGCAGGCGTTCAGCGACTGAGCCACAATGCGCTCCCGTTCCTCCCGGGTGGTATCTTTGATCAAAATCGACTTCATATTTTCTCTCCTTTCAGGCCAATTGCCCAACACTAGGTTGGGCGGCGGCAAAAATCTTATGCGGCCCTTGCATTTCCAGGGAGTTTTTTATATAATAGACCACAGCGTTGATCGACTTGTCATATAGGAGGCGTCACCATGACCAACCAAGAAAAAACCATGGAAAAGATCGTAGCCCTGTGCAAGGGCCGGGGCTTTATCTTCGCCGGGTCCGAGATCTACGGCGGCCTGGCCAACACCTGGGACTACGGCCCCCTGGGCGCGGAGCTGAAGAACAACATCAAGCGGGCTTGGTGGAAGAAATTCGTTCAGGAAAACCCCTATAACGTGGGTCTGGACGCCGCCATCCTTATGAACCCCCAGACCTGGGTGGCCTCCGGCCATCTGGCGGGCTTTTCCGATCCCCTGATGGACTGCCGGGAGTGCCACGAGCGCTTTCGCGCCGACCAGGTCATTGAGAACTGGTGCGGCGAGAGCGGCTTTACCCTGGAAAAGCCCATCGACGCCTTTACCCAGCAGGAGATGAAGGAATTTATCGAACACCACGCCATCCCCTGCCCCACCTGCGGCAAGCACAACTGGACGGACATCCGCCAGTTCAACCTGATGTTCAAGACCTTCCAGGGGGTCACCGAGGACGCCAAGAACACCGTGTACCTCCGTCCCGAGACCGCCCAGGGCATCTTCACCAACTTCGTCAACGTCCAGCGCACCACCCGCAAGAAGCTTCCCTTCGGCATCGCCCAGATCGGCAAGTCCTTCCGCAACGAGATCACCCCGGGCAACTTCATTTTCCGGGTGCGGGAGTTTGAGCAGATGGAGCTGGAGTTCTTCTGCGAGCCGGACACCGACCTGGAGTGGTTTGCCTACTGGAGGGAGTTCTGCCACCAGTGGCTGCTGTCCATCGGCCTGAAGGAGGAGAACCTGCGCCTCCGGGACCACGACCCGGAGGAGCTGTCCTTCTATTCCAAGGCCACCACCGACTTCGAGTTCCTCTTCCCCTTCGGTTGGGGCGAGCTGTGGGGCGTGGCCGACCGCACCAACTACGACCTCACCCGCCATCAGGAGACCTCGGGCAAGGATCTGACCTACTTCGACCAGGAGAAGAACGAGCATTACCTCCCCTACGTCATCGAGCCGTCCCTGGGCGTGGAGCGCACGGTGCTCTCCGTCCTCTGCGACGCCTACGACGAGGAGGTGGTAGACGCCGAGAAGAACGACGTGCGTACCGTTCTTCGCCTCCACCCTGCCCTGGCTCCCTTCAAGTGCGCCGTGCTCCCCCTTTCCAAGAAGCTGTCCGACCCCGCCCGCAAGCTCTGCGAGGAGCTGACGAAGGACTTCATGGTGGACTTTGACGATGCCGGCTCCATCGGCAAACGTTACCGCCGCCAGGACGAGATCGGCACCCCCTTCTGTGTCACCGTAGACTTCCAGACCGTGGGCAGCGACACCGAGCCCGCCGACGGCTGTGTCACCATCCGGGAGCGGGATTCCATGGACCAGGTGCGCATCCCCATGTCCGATGTGAAAGATTATATCTCTCAGAGGATCGCGTTTTAATGAAACCTTTTTTCCGCCTTTGCCAGCCCCCTGAGCACTGGACGCCCAAGGCGCGCCTGGGCTTCTGGTCTTGGCAGTTCCTCTGGGTTGCCCTCTCCGCTGTTGGCATTGGGCTCACCTCTCTGTTTTTGTCCATCGGCTCCTATCCGGTCCGCTATGTACAGGGATTCTTTGCCACCCCTGTTTTGCTGGCGCTGAACATTGCCCCCTGCGTGTGTCTGGCCCTGCTGCTCTACGGCCTCACCCGCCGGGTCCTGGTGAGCTACACCCTCACCGCCGCGGTGGTGCTGGGCTTTTCCACCGCCAACTATTTCAAGCTCCTGTTCCGGGACGACCCCCTCATGTTTGCCGACCTTACCATCGTTCGGGAGGCCGCCAATATGCTGGGTCGCTATCGGCTGTTTCTGAGCCGGCGTTTGGCTGTTGCCCTGGCAGCAGTGATCCTCGGTTTCTTTCTTCTGGTGGTGTTTGCCAAAGGACGGCCCCCCAAGGGCGGGCGTTTCCGCCACGTGCTGGCTCTGGCCGCCGCCGCGGGCTGCGTTTTGAGCTATCTCTTCTGTACCGACCCGGTCCTCTACAATGGAAAGGCCGCCGATTACCGCTATATCGACCATTTCTGGTCCGCCACCGAGCAGTATATCGCCCACGGCTTTGTCTATCCCTTCCTCAATAGCACCGCCGCCACCGCCCAGTTCCCGCCTGACGGCTACCGGGAGGCGGAAGCCGCGGCCCTGCTGGACGCCTGTGAGGACGCCGACATCCCCACGGACCGGCAGGTGAACGTGGTTGGAATCATGCTGGAGGCCTTCCAGGACTTCTCCCGGTTCGATGTGCTGGACCTCCCCGAGGGCATTTACGCCGACTATCACTCCCTTGAGGCGGAGAGCGTCCGCGGAGATCTGATCACCAACATCTTCGCCGCAGGCACGGTGGACACCGAGCGGTGCTTCCTCACCGGGTACTCTTCCCTCCCCGACTTCCGGGGCAAAACCAATTCCTATCCCTGGTATTTTCGCTCCCAGGGCTATCAGGTCACGGGGATGCACCCCTGCTTCCAGTGGTTCTACAACCGGGTGAACATCAATGAAAACCTGGGTTTTGAGGACTACCAATTCATTGAAAACCACTTCAACATCTATTCAGAGACCACCCCCACCGCCGACGCTCTCTTCTTCCCCGACCTGATCGAGGACCTGAAGGCCCGTCAGACAGGGGCTCCTCTCTTCTCCTTCTCTGTGACCTATCAGGGCCACGGTCCCTACCCCACCGATTCCTGCATCTGGGGGAACGCCGACGATATCCTTACCCCGGAGCTGAAGGCAGCCTATTCCCCGGAGGCCTATAACATCATGGCCAACTACTTTGGCTCGGTGAAGGACACCTCCCGCTGTCTTCTGGAGCTGCGCGACTTCCTTGCCGCTCAGGAAGAGCCCTATGTCCTGGTCCTCTTTGGCGACCACAACCCCTGGATGGGCGACGGTAACAGCGTCTACACCGCTATGGGCCTGGATCTGGACCAGGGCACCCAGGAGGGCTTCCGCAACTACTACGCCACCCGCTATCTCATCTGGGCCAACGACGCCGCCAAGGCAGCCACCGGAAACGCCTTTGTGGGGGACGGTCCCGACCTGGGCCCCTACTTCCTGATGAACCACCTGTTTGAGCTCTGCGGCTGGGACGGCCCCGCCTATCTCCAAGCGACCAATGACGTGGCACAGCGGGTGAGCGTTCAACACCAGACCGGGATGTATCTGGAAAACGGCGCCTTTACCCGCGAGCTCACCGGCGAGGGCGCAATCCTCTCCCGGGACTATCAATGGCTCCAATATTACGACAAACACCACTTCCGTTACCGGGATGTGGACTAAGGAGGCCCTCATGGAACAGACAGAAAACCTCAGGCTCACCGCCGCCCGCGCCCGGCTCATGGCTCTGGACATGGTGTATACCGCCCAGTCCGGCCACCCCGGCGGCTCCCTCTCCGCCATTGACATTGTCACCCTGCTCTATGGCGAGATCCTGCGGGCGGACCCCAAGGCCCCGGACGACCCCGACCGGGACCGGTTCGTCCTCTCCAAGGGCCACTGCACTCCTGCCCTCTACCCGCTTCTGGCCATGAAGGGCTATTTTCCCGTGGCGGATCTGAAGACCTTCCGGGCCATGCACTCCTACCTCTCCGGCCACCCGGAGAGGGGCTATGTTCCCGGGGTGGACATGACCACCGGCTCTCTGGGCCAGGGCATCTCCGCCGCTGTGGGCATGGCTCTGGCAGGGAAGATGGACGGCAAGGACTACCGGGTCTACTCTCTGCTGGGCGACGGTGAGCTGGACGAGGGTCAGGTGTGGGAGGCGGCCATGGCGGCGGCCAAGTTTGGCCTTTTCAACCTCTGCGCCATCGTAGACGTCAACGGCCTGCAGATCGACGGCCCCACCGCCGACGTGATGCCCATTGAGCCGCTGGATAAAAAGTTTGAAGCCTTTGGCTGGCATGTGGTCAAATGCGACGGTCACGATTTCGACTCTCTCCGCGCCGCCTTCCGCGCGGCGGAGCAGACATCGGACAAGCCCACCGTTATCCTGGCCAGCACCGTCAAGGGCAAGGGAGTCTCCTTTATGGAGCATAATGCCGGCTGGCACGGCAAGGCCCCCAACGAGGAACAGTATCACATCGCCCGCGCCGAGCTGGAGGCCCAGCTGGCCGCCATCGAAAAGGAGGTGGGCTGAGATGTCGGAAAAGATCGCCACCCGCGTGGCCTACGGCAAGGCCCTTCTGGAGTTTGCCCCGGAGCACCCCGAGCTGGTGGTGCTGGACGCCGACCTGGCCGGCTCCACCAACGCCGCCGTTTTCGGAAACGCCTACCCCGACCGCTTTTTTGACCTGGGCATCGCCGAGCAGAACATGATCAGCGTGGCGGCGGGCCTGGCTACCTGCGGCAAGCACGTGTTTGCCTCCTCCTTCGCCATGTTCTCCACCGGCCGGGCCTTTGAGCAGGTGCGCACCTCGGTGGCTTTGCCCAAGCTGAACGTCACAGTGGTCGGCTCTCACGGCGGCCTGTCCGTGGGAGAGGACGGCCCCACCCACCAGTGCTGTGAGGATCTGGCTACCATGTCCATCCTGCCCAACATGACCGTTTTGTGTCCCTGTGACGGCTTTGAGATGCGTCTGGCGGTGAAGGCCCTGCTGGAGCAAAACGGCCCCGCCTATCTCCGCATGGCCCGTCTAGCTACCGAGCAGTTTACCGACGCCATCCCCGGCTACACCTTCCGTATCGGCAAGGGGGTCACCCTCCGCCCCGGCAAGGACGTGACTATCGCCGCCACCGGCATGATGGTGAGCATGGCTATGGAAGCGGCCAAGTTGCTCCAAGAGCAGGGCATCGACGCCCGGGTGCTCAACATCAGCACCATCAAGCCCCTGGACCGGGAGCTGATCCTTCAGGCCGCGAAGGAGACCGGGTGCATCGTCACCACCGAGGAGCACAGCGTCATCGGCGGCCTGGGCGCGGCGGTGGCCTCCTATTTGAGCGAAACCTATCCCGTCCCCGTCATCCGCCACGGCGTGCCCGACCGTTTCGGCCGCTCGGGCAACGCCATGGATGTGCTGGACTACTTCGGCCTCAACCCCCAGGGCATCGTGGAGCACGTCCACAAGGCCTTGGCGGTGAAGAAGGGCTGAGCCGGTCCGTTTCTATCTTGTTCCAAAGCAACACCGCCGGGTATTTTAGGATACCCGGCGGTGTTTTTCCTTCGTGCTTTTTCTTTGTCCGTTACGCCGCGCCTGCGGCCTTGAGCATATTCTCCGCCAGGATGCCGTAGCCCTGAGAGGGATTATTCAAGAGAACGTGGGTCACTGCGCCCACCAGCTTACCGTCCTGCAAAATGGGACTTCCACTCATCCCCTGGACGATACCGCCGGTCTTGTCCAGAAGCTCCTTGTCGGTCACCTTAATGAGAAAGTTACGCGTGTCCTCCTCATTTTCCGGGTAGATCCGCACGATCTCCGCCTGATACTCCTTGACTTCTTCCCCCTGGATATTAGAGCGGATGGTCACCTCGCCCACCTTGACCTCGTCTCTGCGGGCTACCGGCAGCGCCTCGCCCAGAGGCAGACCGCCGGTATTCTGCAGGGTCCCGAAAATTCCCGAGGTGGTGTTGGCATAGAGCTGGCCCAGATCCTGGGACAGGTCAAAAGCCCCTCTCAGCTGGCCGGGCGTGCCCACCTGCCCCTTTTCCACTCCCGTCACCGACGAGTGGAGGATCGCCCCCCGGCTCAAGGGCATGAGCCGCAGGGTGTCTACGTCGCTCACCCCGTGGCCCAGGGCGCCAAATACCCCGGTGTCCGGGTCATAAAAGGTCACCGTCCCGATGCCCGCCATGGAGTCCCGGATCCACGCCCCCAACTTATAGCTGCCGTCGACGCCGCACTGCACCGCCTTGGCGGTGAGCTCCACCGGAGTGTCTCCCCGCAGGGCGCGGATGGACATGGTCTCTCCGTCGCTTCGGGCCAGGGCCGCCTGCACCTCTTCGATGGTGTCCACCTCCCGGCGGTCGATGTGGGTGATGATATCCCCCTCTTTCAGCCCGCAGGTTTTTGCGGGCTCGGCGGCGCCGTCGGCGGTGTCGATCTGGGACAGTCCCACCACCAAAACGCCGTCGGAAAACAACTTGATCCCTACCGTGTGTCCTACCGGCACCAGCGTCTTTGCCGCGGTCGTCACGCCGGGCTTTGGCGTACGTGCCCAAGGCAGCTCAAAGGCCGCCGCGGGCACTGCCGCCAACGCCAACGCGCTCACAAGCGCCAGGGCCATCCGCCATACCCCCTTTGTTTTGCGCGTATGCTTCATGTTCTTCCCCCTTTTCCCTGATATCGTCTTGCGTTTTTCTTGTTTTCCAGCTTTTTCAGGCGACTATGCGCCTTTTTTACTATGACCCGCGCCGCGAAAAACACACTGGAAAATACATTTGACTTTTCATCATTCCTGGGTGTAAACTAGGAGAAAAGTGACAATTTTTTTGCCATTTCTCATGGGAGGTTCCGGGACCATGGACGAGACAAAAAACCGCATGACAGAAGGACCGATTTGGAAAATTTTGCTTCGTTTTGCATTTCCGCTGCTGCTGGGCAACCTATTCCAACAGCTTTACAACGCAGTGGACGCTTTTGTCGTAGGCAATTTTGACAGCAAGGCCGCTTTGGCGGCGGTGACCTCCTCGGGGAGCCTGTGCTTTCTCGTCATCGGCTTTTTCCAGGGTGTCTTTATCGGCGCCAGCGTGATCATCTCCCGTTATTTTGGCGCTCAGGACAACGAGGGCGTGGACCGGGCGGTCCACACCACCGTCATCTTCTCCCTTCTGCTGGGTAGTATTCTGTCGATTTTTGGCGTTGTCTTTACCCCCACCATCCTGCGGCTCATGGGCACGCCGGAAAACGTGATGCCCAATTCGGTGGCCTATTTTCGCATTTACTGCGCGGGCCTGCTGGGTCTGGTGCTGTACAACACCGCCAACGGCATTTTCCAGGCCATGGGGGACAGCAAGCATCCCCTTTACTACCTCATCACCGCCTCGGTCATCAACGTGGTGCTGGACCTGGTCTTTGTGGCGGGCTTTCAAATGGGCGTCACCGGCGCGGCGCTGGCCACCGTCATCGGCCAGGCCCTCAGCGCTCTGCTGGGCTTCGCCCGGCTCATGAGCGGCAAGTGCCCGGTAACCTTTTCCTTGAAAAAGCTAAGGCTGGACAGATCTATCTTTGTGCGCATCTTTCGCCTGGGTCTGCCCAGCGGGGTGCAGAACAGCGTGATCTCCATTGCCAACGTGGTCATCCAGAGCAACATTAACGCCTTTGGGGACAACGCCATGGCGGGGTGCGGGAGCTATTTTAAAATTGAAGGCTTCGTCTTCCTCCCCATCACCAGTCTCACCCTGGCCCTCACCACCTTTGTAAGCCAAAATCTGGGAGCGGGCCAGCCGGAGCGGGCCAAGCGGGGCGCGCGGCTAGGCGTGGGCATGGCCATGGCCGCGGCGGAGTTTTTGGGCGCGCTGTTTTTCCTGTTCGCCCCCTTCCTGATCGGCCTGTTCAACAAGGAGCCGGAGGTCATTGCCTTCGGCGTACGCCAGGCCCGGGTGGAGTGCTTCTTCTACTGCTTCCTGGCACTGAGTCACACCGCCGCCGCCGTGCTGCGGGGCGCGGGCCGGGCCGTCATCCCCATGGGCATCATGCTGGCCATTTGGTGCGTGGGCCGCATCATCTACGTCACCCTCATGGTGGCCCATATCCCTGACATTGCCGTGGTTTTCTCCGCCTACCCCGTCACCTGGTCCACCAGCGCCATCCTCTTTACCGTTTACCTCTGGAAGGTTCCCTGGGCAGAGCGCGGCAGTCCTGCCTTGGCGGATTAAAAAGTTGAAAATAGGACAAACCGCCTCCCGAAATACTTCGGGAGGCGGTTTTTTGCGTTTTCTTGCGTTTAGAAGATCACCAACCACAAATACACCGCATACGCCGCCAGGAGAGCCGCACCCTGGACCTTGGGAGCCTTCTCCCGCAGGAGGATGGGCACAGAGGCCAGCAGGGTCACCCCCAGGCAGAAGGGCAGGTCCAGGGTCAAAATGCTCCCCGCCACGGGCAGGGCCTTCCCCGACACCAGCGCGCTCAGGGGCAGGATCAGCGACAGGTCGATGATGTTCGCCCCCAGAATATTGCCCACCGAGAGAGAGGATTGCTTCTTCAAAATGGCGGTGATGGTCGTGACCAACTCGGGGAGAGAGGTGCCCACCGCCACCAGCGTCACGGCAATGACCCGCTCGGGCACACCGAACAGCGTAGCAAGCGTGCTCCCTGAGCGCACCAAAAGCTGGCTCCCCACCGCAAGGCCCACCGCGCCCACAACAAACAGCGCAATGTACTTCCCCGGCTTTCCCATGTCCTCCGCCCGCTGGGAAACATCCGCCTCCCCCTGGGCCTTGGCGGCGCGAACGTTCTGCACCAAAAACACCACGAAAATGAGGGCCATGACCGCGCAGCCGATGAAATTCAGCTCCCCGGGCAGGCTGAAGACGTAGAGGGCGGCCGCCGCCGCGATGAACAGCGCAAACTGCTTCCAGTAGCCTTTTCGGGGGCAGACGATCTTCATCCCCAGCATCGCCACCGCCATGATGAGGGCGGTGTTGGCGGTCACCGAACCGACGGCGTTGCCGATAGCCATGTCCACCTTGCCGTCCGCCGCCGCCATCAGGGAAACCAGCATTTCCGGCAGGGTGGTGGCGATGGACACGATGGTCGCGCCGATGATAAAGGTGGGGATGAGCAGCGCGCCGGCGATCCAGCTCGCCGCGTCCACAAACCAATCTCCCCCCTTGATGATCATCAGCGCGCCGATGGCGAACACCAGCAGATTGATCGCGATCACTTCCATGTTCTTCGACCCTTCCCATAAAAAAATTCAGGCGCGCCGCCGCACCTGAACAGTTTCGCCCAAGCATAGCCGCGCCATACTTGAGTCTCGTTATTTCAGACAAGCCAGACGAGATTTTCCCGCCGAGGCTGTTGACTTGCCGCTCCCGAAAGAGCCAACTACTCCCTCAATGGGGGTATTCTACCTCACTTGTCCATAAATGTCAAGGGGGAAACAGGCGGGTTTCTATGTAGGGCGACCCCTACGACGGCAAGGGCAGGTGCGTCGCCGAAAAAAAGGAAGCCCCGGAGTTTTCCGGGGCTTCCTTGGCGTTCTTTGGAATTACTTGTACATCTCCACCAGCTTGAGCAGGTGCTCGTACCGGGCCTTGGCGGATTCCTCGTTCTTGGCGAAGAGGACCTTGGCGCGGTCGGGGAAGGAGCGGGTGAGGCTGGAGTAGCGGGCCTCGTTCAGGAGGAACTCCTGGTAGCCACCGGCGGGAGCCTTGGAATCCAGGACAAACTTCTTGCCCGGCTCGCCTTCGGGGTGGAAGCGGAACATGTTCCAGTAGCCGCACTCCACGGCGCGCTTCATCTCCACCTGGCTGTTGGCCATGCCGCCCTTGATGGAGTGCATCTCGCAGGGGGAGTAGCCGATGATGAGGGACGGGCCGTGATATGCCTCGGCCTCGCGGATGGCGGCCAGGGTCTGGTTGGGATTCGCGCCCATAGCCACCTGGGCCACGTAGACGTAGCCGTAGGTCATGGCAATCTCGGCCAGGGACTTCTTGGGCATGGCCTTGCCGGCGGCGGCAAACTGCGCCACAGCGCCGAAGTTGGTGGCCTTGGAGGCCTGGCCGCCGGTGTTGGAGTACACCTCGGTATCGAAGACGAAGACGTTGATGTCCTCGCCGGAGGCCAGCACGTGGTCGAGACCGCCGAAGCCGATGTCGTAGGCCCAGCCGTCGCCGCCGAAGATCCACACGGACTTCTTGGAGAGGTACTCCTTCTTGCTCAGGATGGCCTTGGAGTCGTCGCAGCCATCCGCCGCCCACTGCTCCAGCAGGGCGATCAGGGCCTTAGTGGCCTCGCCGTTGGCCGCGCCGTCGTCCTTGGTGTCCAGGTACGCCTGGAGGACCGCGTTGGGCTGGCCCTGGTCGGCGCAGTTCTTCGCCATTTCCTCCACCTTGGCGATGAGCTGGTCGCGGATGGCCTTCTGGCCCAGGTAGACGCCCAGGCCGTGCTCGGCGTTGTCCTCGAACAGGCTGTTGGCCCAGGCGGGACCGCGGCCGGTCTTGTCCACGGTGTAGGGGCTGGTGGCCGCCGGGCCGCCCCAGATGGAGGAACAGCCGGTGGCGTTGGAGACGTACATCCGCTCGCCGCAGACCTGGGTGATCAGGCGGGCATAGGAGGTCTCGGCACAGCCCGCGCAGGAACCGGAGAACTCCAGATAGGGCTGCTTGAACTGGCTGCCCTTGACCGTCTTAACATCGGCCACATCGTCCTTGACGGAGACCTTCGCCACCATGTAGTCAAACACGGCCTGCTCGGCAGCCTGAGACTCCTGGGGCACCATGGTCAGCGCGCCCACGGGGCAGACGCCCACGCAGACGGTACAGCCCATGCAATCCAGCGGGCTGATGGAGACGGCGAACTTATACTTATCCTTGCCTGCGCCCGCCTTGAAGTCCACAAGCTTGGCGTTGGCGGGAGCCGCCTTGGCCTCGGCGTCGTCCAGGGCGAAGGTGCGGATGGTGGCGTGGGGGCAGACATAGGCACACTGGCCGCACTGGATGCACTTGGCGCTGTCCCACACGGGCACGTTCACAGCCACGCCGCGCTTCTCATAGGCGGCAGCACCCAGCTCGAAGGTGCCGTCCACATGGTTGAGGAACGCGCTGACGGGCAGGCTGTCGCCGTCCATCTTGTCCACGGGGTCCAGGATCTCGGTGACCATCTTGACGGTGGCGGGACGGCCGGAAGTGGTGGCCTCCACTTTCTTGTCCTCGGCAGTGGCCCAGGAGGCAGGCACGTCGAACTTCTTAAAGGCGGTGGCGCCGATGTCAATGGCCTTGTGGTTCATGTCCACCACGTCCTGGCCCTTCTTCAGGTAGGAGTGGGTGGCGGCGTCCTTCATGTAGCCGATGGCCTCTTCCTCGGGCATGACCTTGGCCAGCTTGAAGAAGGCGGACTGGAGGATGGTGTTGGTGCGCTTGCCCATGCCGATCTGGGCGGCCAGGTCGATGGCGTTGATGGTGTAGACCTGGATGTTGTGCTCCGCGATGTACCGCTTGGCCACGGCGGGCATGTGCTTATCCAGCTCCTCGTCGCTCCACTGGCAGTTGATGAGGAAGGTGCCGCCGTCCTTCACGTCCCGGACCATGGGG
>ERZ779629.390-NODE-390-length-18401-cov-10.645645_pt1 | contig 18401 bp, 17 predicted proteins | sample MGYA00514192_ERZ779629 | MGnify/ENA primary metagenome ERZ779629 (study PRJEB29562, sample SAMEA4376709) | mouse gut metagenome | isolation source: Cecum | study: EMG produced TPA metagenomics assembly of the A DSS colitis mouse model was used to assess the... | reverse complement strand
GAAACCGCGCCCGGATTTATTGTTTGACGCGCCCGGGCTTATGGGCGCACGTGTATATCATCGCCGCCCTGATTATGCCCAAAGAGTGCTGAATGCCCGGGAGCAGGGAGCCTGGACCGGAGCGAGGACCGCAAACCAATCAGGGGCAGAGCCCCGGATGTTTGCGGCCCGAGTCGGAGAGAAGGCGACCGTCGCGGAGGGCATGAAGCACGACTACAATGCTGAATGCCCGGGTACAGGGACCCGGAGCCCCGCAGAGCCGTCCGTTGGCTTTGCGGGGAGCGGAGGCACAGCGCAGCGAATGAGCGCAGCTTGTGCCGACGAGGGACCGGCATGGAGCCGCCCGGCCGGAGACTTCCTCCTCCGGCCGGGCGGTCTTTCCGTCTCCCCTTGTAAAATACCCACGGCTGTGATATGATATGGATATCCAAAATTTAAACTAGGAGGCTGTTCCCCTATGGCTGACCAAAAGAAGATCCCCCAGCGCTCCGAAATCCCCGCTGAGCACACCTGGGATACCAGCGCCATCTACCCCACCGACGCGGCGTGGGAGAAGGAATTCGACGAGACCCAGGCCCTGGTGCGCACCCTCCCCCAGTACGCCGGGCGGCTGGGCGAGAGCGCCAAGACCCTCTACGAGTTCCTCACCACGTTCATGCAGGCGGAGGATCAGCTGGCCAATCTGTACCGCTACGCGTCCCTGCGCCAGGACGAGGACACCCGGGTGCCCCAGTACCAGGCCATGGCGGGCAAGGCCATGAGCCTGCTGGTGGAGACCAACGCCGCCATCTCCTTCGCCACCCCCGAGCTCATCAAGCTGCCCCAGGAGACCCTGGACCAGTTCTATGCCGGCGAGCCGGGGCTGGAGCTGTACCGCCGGTACTTCACCGTCATCCGGGACAGGAAGGAGCACACCCTGTCCGACGCGGAGGAAAAGCTGCTGGCCGCCGCCCAGGAGATGGCCCACGCCCCCGACGACATCTACTCCAAGTTCACCAACGCCGACCTCACCTTCCCCGACGCGGTGGACAAGGACGGCAATCCCCTCCCCCTGTCCAACGCCACCTTCGTCCCCTATGAGATGAGCGAGGACCGGGTGCTGCGCCGCTCCGCCTACGAGCAGTATTACGACACCTGCGGCCGCTTCCAGAACACCGCCGCGGCGGTGCTCAGCTCCGAGGTGAAGCAGCGCCAGTTCTTCGCCTCCGCCCGGAAGTACGAATCCCCGCTGGCCGCCGCCGTCAGCTCCACCCGGGTGCCCCCCGAGGTCTACCACAACCTGGTGGACACGGTGAACGCCAACCTGGACAAGCTCCACCGCTACGTCCGGCTGCGCCGCAGGCTGCTGGGGGTGGACGAGCTGCATATGTACGACATCTACGCCCCCATGGTGTCCGGCGCGGACAAGGTCATCCCCTTCGACCAGGCCAAGGCCACCGTGTACGACGCCCTGGCCCCCATGGGCGAGGAGTACCGCGCCATCATCAAGGAGGGCTTCGACAACCGCTGGATCGACGTGTACGAGAACGTGGGCAAGCGCTCCGGCGCCTATATGAACGGCGTGGTGGTCCACCCCTTCGTGCTGCTCAACCAGAAGGACAACCTGGACAGCATGTTCACCATGGCCCACGAGATGGGCCACGCCGTCCACTCCTACCTGTCCAACAAGACCCAGCCCACCGTATACCGGGACTACGTGATCTTCGTGGCCGAGGTGGCCTCCACCTGCAATGAGGCGCTGCTGATGGAGCACCTGCTGGGCCAGACCACCGACAAGCGGGAGCGTGCCTGGCTCATCAACCACTTCCTGGAGCAGTTCAAGGGCACCCTCTACCGCCAGACCATGTTCGCTGAGTACGAGCTGCGCCTGGGCGAGCTCAACGCTCAGGGCGTGCCCCTCACCGCGGAAAAGCTGAGCGCCGAGTACAAGGCCCTCAACGCCAAATACTTCGGCCCCGACATGGTGACCGACGACCGCATCGCCCTGGAGTGGGTGCGCATCCCCCACTTCTATTACAACTACTACGTCTACCAGTATTCCACCGGCTATTCCGCCGCCATCGCCCTGTCCCGCCGCATCCTGAAGGAGGGCGTTCCCGCCGTGAAGGACTATATGGAATTCCTGTCCGGCGGCTCCTCCAAGGACCCCATCGACCTGCTGCGGGGCGCCGGGGTGGATATGCAAAGCCCCAAGCCCGTCCAGGACGCTCTGGACCTGTTCGGGGAGCTGCTGGACGAGATGGAGGCCCTCATGGCGTGATGTTTCACGTGAAACATTCGTTCAGAAACAACCGGCCCGGCGCTGTAAGCGCCGGGCCGGTTCTTGTTCACAGCTGTGCTTTGATTTTCTCGATCATCTGGGCGTACTCCGCCTCGGTGAGCTTCACCCGGCCGGGATTCATCTCAAACACTCCGCCCCACTCGTACTCATCCCTGTACTTGGGCACCAGGTGGAAGTGGAGGTGGCAGCCGGTGTCGCCGTAAGCGCCGTAATTCACCTTGTCCGGGCGGAAGGCGGCGTGGATGGCCCGGGACGCCCGGGCCACGTCGGCAAAGAAGGCGTCGCGCTCCTCGCCGCTGATGTCGGTCAGCTCGCTCACGTGGTCCTTGTAGGCCACGATGCAGCGCCCCGGGTGGCTCTGCTCCCGGAAGAGGATGAGGGTGCTGACGCTCAGCTCACAGATGGGGATGCCGAAGGCGTCCAGCAGCTCTCCGCCCATACAGTAGCCGCAGCTCTGGTCTTTCATGGGCGGCTCCCCTCAGCCCTTGGCGGGCACGTTCTTGGTGGCCACGATGTCCACCCCCGTGCCGCACACGTCGGCCAGCACCACCTGCCCGATGGTCACGGGGGCGGGGAGCTCGATGTCCTGGATGGCCTTCACGCAGTCGAAGATCTTGCCCTTGGGAATGTCGCTGGCGGTCTTGACGGAGGCCATGGCCAGGCTGCCGCCCTTCACCTTCACCGTGCTGGTGACGATGCGGGTGGGGTTGGTCAGCTCCTTGCGGGCGTAGGCCTCCCCCCGGGGGCAGGTGTTGCCGGACACGGTTTTGACCTCGCCGCCCTCCAGCGTGACGGTGAGCGGGCAGCCCAGCGGGCAGTTAATACAGATCAGATTCTTCTCTTCCATCTTCTTACGCCTCCTCCAGGGTCACGGTGATGCCGTCCGCCTCGGGATGGCCGGTCAGCAGGTCGGTCTTGAGGATCACGGTCTCCATCTCGCCGGGAGCCAGCACCGGGCGCTTGCGGCTGAAGATGCAGGCGTCCCCCGCGTAGACGGCCACCTTCTTGTTCTGATACACATTGCCCACGCGGAAGCGCAGGGTGACGGTGTCCCCCGCCGCGTCGGGCCGGATGGCCACGGGCACGGTGTAACGCACGCCGTTCTCGCACTTGATGGGCAGGGCCTTGTGCTCCTCGGTCTTGCAGCCGCAGGCGACGTAGGCGGCCGCATGGCGGCCGGCGGCCCCCGCCTCCTCGGACACGTAGTCCACCAGGTCGTGGACGTGGAGCACGTTGCCGGCGGCGAACACGCCGGGAATGCTGGTCTCCAGGCTCTCGTTGACGGTGGGGCCGTTGGTGATGGGGTTGAGCTCCACGCCGGCGGAGCGGCTCAGCTCGTTCTCCGGGATCAGGCCGCAGGACAGCAGCAGCGTGTCGCACTCATAGCGCTCCTCGGTGCCGGGGATGGGGCGGTTGCGCTCGTCCACCTGGGCGATGGTGATGGCCTCCACCCGCTTTTTGCCCTCGATGTCCACCACGGTGTGGCTCAGCTTCAGGGGGATGCCGTAGTCGTCCAGACACTGCACGATGTTCCGCTTCAGCCCGCCGGAATAGGGCATCAGCTCCGCCACCACCTGGACCTTGGCGCCCTCCAGGGTCATGCGCCGGGCCATGATGAGCCCGATGTCGCCGGAGCCCAGGATGACCACCTTGCGCCCGGGCATATAGCCCTCCATGTTCACCAGGCGCTGGGCGGTGCCGGCGGTGTAGATGCCCGCCGGACGGCAGCCGGGAATGCTCAGCGCGCCCCGGGGCCGCTCCCGGCAGCCCATGGCCAGGATCACCGCCTTGGGATGGAGCTGGAACAGCCCGTCCTCCCGGTTCATGGCGGTGACGGTCTTGTCCGCGGCCAGGTCCAGCACCATGGTGTTCAGCTTATAGGGAATGCCCAGCTCCTTCACCTGCTGGATGAAGCGCCCGGCGTACTCGGGGCCGGTCAGCTCCTCCTTGAAGGTGTGCAGGCCGAAGCCGTTGTGGATGCACTGGTTGAGGATGCCGCCCAGCTCGTTGTCCCGCTCCAGGATGAGGATGTCGCGCAGGCCCGCCTCGTGGGCGGCCGCCGCCGCGGCCAGCCCCGCAGGGCCGCCGCCGATGATCACAAGTTCGTATTCTCTCATGGTTTCAGCCCTCCCTCAGATGGCGTCCTTGTTGACGCCCACGATCAGCTCGGACCCCGCGCCCGCCTTGGTGATGGCGCTCTGGTCCACGCCCAGCTCCCGGGCCAGGATCTCCATGACCCTGGGGGAGCAGAAGCCGCCCTGGCACCGGCCCATACCGGCCCGGACGCGGCGCTTCACCCCGTCCACGCTGCGCGCGCCGGGCACGCGGCGGATGGCGTCGATGATCTCGCCCTCGGTGACGGTCTCGCAGCGGCAGACCACGGTGCCGTAGGCGGGATTCTCCTTGATGAGCTCCGCGTGGGCCGCGTCGTCCAGGCCCTTGGGGTCCAGAATGCCGCGGCGCTTGGGATCAAAGCCGGGGTTCTCCTCCAGCTTGAGGATATCCTTGACGATGCCGCTCACCATCACGCCGATGGCGGGGGCGGAGGACAGACCGGGGGACTCAATGCCCGCGCAGTCCACAAAGCCGGGGGCCGCCTCGCTGATGAAGAACTCGTGGCGGGCCTCATGGGCGCGCAGGCCCGCGAAGCTGGTGATGGTCTGGCGCAGGGGCACGTCCTTCACCGCCATGCCGCACTTGGCGCGCACCTCGTCCAGCCCAGCCTGGGTGGTGGCCACGCCCTCCTTGTCCTCGATGTCGATGGCGGTGGGGCCAACGATCACATTGCCGTGGACGGTGGGGGCCACCAGCACGCCCTTGCCGAACTTGCCGGGGAGCTGGAAGATGGTGTTGTGCACATGGCCCTGGGCGGTGTGGTCCAGCAGGAAGTAGTCGCCCCGGCGGGGGGTGATGGTCATGGCGTCCTCCGACACCATGTTGTGCAGCTTGTCGGCGTACACGCCCGCGGCGTTCACCACCACCTTGGCCTCCACATCGCCCTGGGTGGTGGCCAGCTTCCAGCCGCCGTCCACTTTCTCGATGCCGGTGACCTCGGTGTCGAACTGGAACTTTACGCCGTTGTGGGCGGCGTTCTCCGCCAGGGCGAAGGTGAGCCCGAAGGGACACACGATGGCCCCGGTGGGGGCGTACAGGGCGGCCACCGCCTCGTCGCTGATGTTGGGCTCCATCTTCACCAGCTCGTCCCGCTCCACGATGCGCAGGCCCTCCACCCCGTTGGCCACGCCGTTCTCATACAGCTTGTTCAGCGCGGGGCGGTCGTCCTCGCTCACCATGACCACGAGACTGCCGTTGTTTTCATAGGCAAAGTCCAGCTCCTTGGACAGCGCCGGCATCAAACGGCTGCCCTCCACGTTCAGCTTGGCCATGAGCGAGCCGTTGGCGGCGTCGTACCCCGCGTGGACGATGGCGCTGTTGGCCTTGGAGGTGCCGCAGCACACGTCCTCCTCCCGCTCCAGCACCAGCACGTCCGCCTGATAGCGGGACACCTCCCGGGCGATGGCGCAGCCGGATACCCCCGCGCCGATGATAACGATATCAACCATGCAAGTTCACTCCTCCTCAATTGATTCTGTTCTTGGAAAACCGGACGCTCCGGTTGAACACGGTTTTTCGGCGGCGGACCTCAGTCCTCCTTGGCCCAGCCGTAGGAGCGCTTCACCGCGCGGCTCCAGCCCTTGCAGCGCTCCGCGCGCACCGCCTCGGTGATGGCTGGCTCAAAGGTGCGGTCGATGGCCCAGTTTTTGAGCACATCCTCCTTGCCGGCCCAGTAGCCCACCGCCAGCCCGGCCAGATAGGCCGCGCCCATGGCGGTGGTCTCCACGCACATGGGGCGGTTGACGGGCGCGCCGCTGATGTCGGCCTGCATCTGCATCAGCAGGTTGTTGGCGCTGGCCCCTCCGTCCACCTTCAGGGCGGACAGCGCGATGCCGGAGTCCGCCTTCATGGCCTGGAGCACGTCGTTCACCTGATAGGCCATGGACTCCAGGGTGGCGCGGATGATGTGGTACTTGTTCACCCCGCGGGTGATGCCCACGATGGCCCCCCGGGCGTACTGGTCCCAGTGGGGCGCGCCCAGGCCGGTGAAGGCGGGCACCACGTAGCAGCCGTTGGTGTCCTTCACCTTGCGGGCCATGTACTCGGAGTCGGGGGAGCTGTCGATCATGCGCATCTCATCCCGCAGCCATTGGATGGACGCCCCGGCCACGAAGATCGAGCCCTCCAGGGCGTAGGTGACCTTGCCGTCCAGCCCCCAGGCGATGGTGGTCACCAGGCCGTTCTGGGAGAACACGGGCTTCTCGCCGGTGTTCATCAGCAAAAAGCAGCCGGTGCCGTAGGTATTCTTGGCCTCGCCGGCGGTGAAGCAGGTCTGGCCGAAGAGGGCGGCCTGCTGGTCCCCCGCCGCGCCGCCGATCTTCACCGGCCCGCCGAAGAACTGGGGGTCGGCCTCGCCATAGACGCAGCTGGACGGCTGCGCCTGGGGCAGCATGGAGCGGGGTATGTCCAGCTCCTTGAGGATGTCCTCGTCCCACTCCAGGGTGTTGATGTTGAAGAGCATGGTGCGCGCGGCGTTGGAGTAGTCGGTGACGTGGACCCGGCCCTTGGTCAGCTTCCAGATCAGCCAGGTTTCCACTGTGCCGAAGAGCAGCTCGCCCTTTTCCGCCCGCTCCCGGGCGCCGGGGACGTTTTCCAGCAGCCAGCGCAGCTTGGTGCCAGAGAAATAGGCGTCGATGACCAGCCCCGTCTTGCTGCGGACGGACTCCACCAGGCCCTTAGCCTTCAGGGAGTCGCAGTACTCCGAGGTGCGCCGGCACTGCCAGACGATGGCCCGGTGGATGGGCTCGCCGGTGTGCTTATCCCAGACGATGGTGGTCTCCCGCTGGTTGGTGATGCCGATGGCGGCGATGTCCGCGGCGGTGACGTTCAGGTTTTTCATCGCCTCCTGAGCCACCTCCAGCTGGGTGGACCAGATCTCCTCCGCGTCGTGCTCCACCCAGCCGGGCTTGGGGAAAAACTGGGTGAACTCCTTCTGGGCCACGCTGCACATCTCGCCCTGCTCGTTGAACAGGATGCAGCGGTTGCTGGTGGTGCCCGCGTCCAGCGCCATGACGTATTTTGCCATAAGCGATTCCTCCCTCCACGATCTTGAGCGCTCCACAGCCGTAAAAGAAAACGAGCGCACCACTGCAAAACAGCGGCTTCCCACTGTCTCAACCCTGTACGCTCCTCTCAAAGGTTCGTAATATTCAATTTGCCCATAACCGATCCGCCCCCTGGCTGTGAAGCGACGCCGGAGGCGGTCTTTTGCTTGTTCCAATCTACCACATTTCCGCAAGGTAATCAATGTTTTTCCGTGGGGTGCTGTGATTTTTGACGGATTATACAAAGATTTCCGTTAATTTTTTGACACAGTGCACAAAAGTCCGCCGGGGAGCCCCCTCCCCCGCCGCTGCGGCGGGAGAGAGGGCCGTTTTCTTTACTGTACCGCCATCACCAGCACCTGGCAGGGGTTCCATTCGTCCCACAGGGTGGGGAAGCACTCCAGCTCGGTGAAGCCCACCGCCCGGTAAAAGGCGTTGGTGCGGTCGTACTCGGGATAGCGCCCCTCCTGGACGGTCTTGACCTGGAGGAAGGCGTACCCCCGCTCCTTGGCATAGCGGTACAGCGCCCGGAACAGCCGCCGGCCCACCCCGGCCCGGTGCAGCCCCGGCCGGACGCCCATGACGTAAATTTCCGCGGTTTTGGGGGCGGTCTCCTTCAGCGCGGCAAAGCCCACCGGCCTGCCGTCCGCCACCGCCAGCCAGAAGGGCAGCTCCCGGCTGACCCGGACGTACTGCGCCGTGCTGTCCGGCAGGCCGAACCAGTCGGGCAGGTCCGCCAGCACCGACGCGGCGGCGGCCGCCTTTTCCTCCGGGTCCTCCGCCGGGCGGATGCACACCGCCGCCCCCGGTTGGGCGCAGTATGCCTCAAAGGCCGCCCGGTCCAGCCGGAAGGTGAGCCCATCGTAGGTCCCACCCCGCACCTGCCGGACGCCCGCCTTGCGGCGGCACTCCCGGAAGCCCAGCTTTTCCGCCAGGGCGGTCATGCGCACATTCCCCGACCAGGTCTGGGTGTAGAGCTGTGCGTACCCCCCGTCCAGGTGGCAGCGCAGAAAGGCCGCCAGCGCCTGGGCCCCCCAGCCGCCGTTCCAGTAGGCGGGGTCGCAGATGTCCAGCCCCACCGCCCAGCGGGCTTTTTGGCGCTCCTCCTCCGTGGCGGGGGCCGCCTCCAGCCAATTGCAGTCCCCGTCGATGCAGTAGCAGTTCACCGCGCCCAGATGAACGCCGTCCCATGTGTCGATCTCCAGGCTGCGGCGGTGGTCCGGCTTGGGCTTGGCGATCCACTCCAGCGCCTTTTTGCGGTGGGCCTCCGGGTCGAAGGTGCTGAGCTCCTCCTCCATCTCCCAGGGGGCGTCCCACAGCGCCCACTGGGTCTGGACGGTGTTCCAGCGGATCTCGTCGTCGATGTCGCGCTCCTCCATGTCCCGCAGGACGATGTTTTGGTACTTGAGTTCCATGTTCATGAATTTCCTCCAAATATCGATTTATTGTCTTGTTTCATCGACCTGAGTGAAGCAGTTCACTCTTTGCAAAACTCAAAATAGATATTTATTGTCGGATCTTCTCCCAAAACGATTACGTGTTCTGGCATATCCTTCTGCTTGAAACCCAATCTTTCATACAGCGCGATTGCTTTGACGTTTCGCGGATCGGGGTCTACCCACACCGTTCTTGCACCGTTTCTGAACGCTTCTTCCATTGCATACGAAATGGCTTGTGTCGCGATACCGCGACCTTGCGCATATCCAAATAGTTTAATATCCAGCCATGCGCTGCCGTGTTCCCTGTCCAATCCGTATCCTGCTTCGCCGCAGTACTTCCCATTTTCATAGATTGAAAAATGGTTTTCAGTCGGTCTTGCAGCGTTTAGCCCTTCAAGCCACTGCTGCATTGCTTCGTCTGTTTCGTGCAACCCGTCGGGAAATCCCACAAACCGCATGACGTCTCCATCCGCCCAAAGGCGCTGCACATTTTTGATGTCTTCCCTTGCCGTTTCTTTGATTGTGACCATCTGTTAGCCTCCAAAAACTTGATTTGGAGGGCGGGTTTTATCTGACGCAGGCCCTCCAGCCGCGCGCGGTGTTGTTTTTCATGATGTGATCCGCTCTCCTTCCCGTTTTAAGATGGAAGTATTCTACCATACCAGCGCCCAAAAGGCAAGAAAAAGGCCGCGCGGACGATGCCCGCGCAGCCTTTTGGTCACAGCGAGTTCAGCCGGTTGATCTCCCGGCGCACCTTGTCCACCGTCTCGCCGGTGCGGGTGTCCCACTGCTCCGCCAGCAGCGCCGCCTCTTCCTCCAGCGCAGCCACCGCCCCGGGGACGTCCCCCTCCAGCTCGCACACCTGGGCGATGGATTCCAGGCTGTCCACATACTTGGGCGCGGGCTGAAGCTCGAAGGCCCGGCGGTAGTGCTCCTTCGCCCTGCCGTACCGCCCCGTGCGGACCATGGCGTCCCCCATGGTATACCACACCATCCAGTTCTCGGGCCAGTCCCGGCACATCTGCTCCCAGACGGCCATAGCCCCCTCCCGGTCGCCGGCGGCCTGGGCGATAAGCCCCCGGTACAGCGGCGTGCGGAAGGTGCCGTCCACCGGCTCCATCCGCGCAAGCCACACCTTGGCCTCTTCCAGCCGCCCGTCGTCGATGAGCTGGTCCAGCAGGTACAGATAGCCGCCCCGGTGGCCCGGGTTCTTCTCCAAAAAACCCTCGTACCAGCGGATCAGCTCCCGGTGGTTGGTATAGCACCAGTCGGCCAGCCTGCCGCCCATGGCGTGGACCAGCTCGTCGTGGGCGTCCTTGCTCCTGGGGTCCCGGGCCAGGGATTCGCGGGCGTACTGGGCCGCCCGGGCGCGGTGCTCGTCCGCCAGGTGGTTTTCCAGGTCGGCCAGCAGCTCATGGGGCCGGCCGTTGTCCGGCTCCCGCCGGGCCTTTTCCAGCAGGAACGCCCGGTCCCCCTCCACCACCGCCGGGTCCAGCACCCGCTCGTCCCACAGCATGTTCTGGATGCGCTCCATCCGGGTGTCGTCGGACAGGGCGAACAGCGCGTCGATGGTGACGCCGAAATAGGCGGAGATGGCGGGCAGCAGCTGCACGTCGGGCATCGCCGCCTCCCGCTCCCACTTGCTCACCGCCTGGGAGCTGACGTTCAAATGCTGGGCCAGCGCCTCCTGGGTCACGCCCCGCTGGAGGCGCAGCGCCTTGATCTGATTTCCCAATTCCATATCGTGTCCCTCCGGTCAGATGATTCACTCGAGCGTGTCTCTATCTTACCCCATCAGGCCCCGGCGCGCAATGACCCGGTTTTCCACTTGAATCAACCAGAGGTTGCGAACGGGAAGCGCGAGGATAGCCGCGCAGGGGAGCTTGGACCAAAGCAAAGGCAAAAGCCCAGCCGCCGCAAAGCGGGGGCGGGTTTTGCCTGAGTCGGAGGGAAAGCGACCTGGCCGCGCGGCCAATCCGAGCGTGACAAGGAGGCGGATCGTCCGCCCGCCGCGTAGGCTTCGCAGCACGGCTACAGCGCGCCCCGGACGCCTAAAAAAGCGCCGGGGCACGCCCCGGCGCTTTCTCCGTCTCCGTTATGCGAGGGGCCTTCCCTCGTGGTCGAACAGGGGCAGCTTTTCCAGGAAGAGGATGTCGTCCCGGCCCGCGGCGTCCCCCTCGGCCAGGATGGCCATCCGGCCCGCCACCTGGCCCCCCGCCTGGTCCACCAGGCTCTCCACCGCCGCCAGAGAGCCGCCGGTGGAAATCACGTCGTCCAAAATGAGGATGCGCTTGCCCCGCATCTTCTTCGCGTCCGCCCCGTCCATGTAGAGCTTCTGCTCCCCGGCGGTGGTAATGGAGCGGTCCACCGCCTCAAACACCCCGTCCATATACAGCTTAGGGGCCTTGCGCACCAGGAAGTACTCGTTGCGGCCGCTCTGCCGGGCCATCTCGTGGACCAGGGGGATGGCCTTGGCCTCCGGGGCCACCATGTAGTCGAAGGCGGGGGCGATCTTCAGCAGATCCCGGGCGCAGGCGCAGGTAAGCTCCACGTCTCCGAAAATCACAAAGGCCCCGATCATCAGCTTGTCGCTGATGGGGCACAGAGGAAGCCGGCGCGTGAGGCCCGCCACCTGCATTTCATAGGTCATAACCACTCATCTCCAGTTGTAATTTATATCACCCATATTATACTATCCCTGTCCGCGCTTGTCAAAATGTAATGAAGTTTTGGCGAAACAAAAAAAAACTGTAGAATTTTGGCAGAGAATATGGTACACTCATACTGTCAACTTGATATCCTTCGGTATAATCGGGCGGGATGGGCCCGAGTTTCTACGGCCTGACCGATTCAGGCAGCTACCGAAAACAGAACAGGTCCGGAATGCCGCGTCGTTCCCGGGCTGATTTTGTTTTTCCCGCTCCGGTTGTCCCGAAGGAAATTCTGGAGAGGGAGTTTTTTATGGAGAAAATTTTTAAGCTCAAGGAAAACGGCACCACGGTGCGCACCGAGATCGTGGCCGGCCTGACCACATTCATGACGATGGCCTACATCATCGCCCTGAACCCCAACCTGCTCACCGACTTCGGCGCGGAGGGGCAGGACCTCTGGAACGGCGTGTTCCTGGCCACCTGCATCGCCTCCGCCATCGCCATGTTCGCCATGGCCTTCCTGGCCAACAAGCCCTTCTGCCTGGCCCCCGGCATGGGCCTGAACAGCTTCTTCGCCATCGTGGTGTCCAATATCGCGGTCATTACCGGCATGGGCTACGTGGCCTCCTTCCAGGCCGCGCTGGTCATCATCCTCATCGAGGGTCTGGTGTTCATCGTCCTGTCCGTGCTCAACATCCGCGAGAAGATCGTGGACGCCATCCCCCTGGGCGTGCGCCTGGGCATCGCCCCCGCCATCGGCCTGATGCTGATGAACATTGGCCTGGGCTCCAACGCGGGCGTGTACTCCGACAAGGGCGGCCCCTTCTTCGTCATGCGGGACTTCTTCGGCGCGCTCACCGCCACCGCCGCCAGCGACGCCATGGGCACAGGCTACAGCCAGATGGTGCTCCAGGTCGTCACCATGTTCATCGGCCTGTTCGTCATCGTGCTGCTGGCCAAAAAGGGCGTCAAGGGCGCGGTGCTCATCGGGATGCTGGCCGCCTCCGTCATCTACTGGGCGGGCTCGTTCCTCTTCCTGTCCGCCAACCCCTTCGCCGCCTTGGCCACCGCCAACTGGCTGCCTCCCTTCGGTGATATGGCCGCCACCACCCTGTTCAAGTTCAACTTCCAGGGCTTCCTGGACATCGGCGCTTTCACCGTAGTCACCCTGGTCATCACCTTCTGCATGATCGACATGTTTGACACCATCGGCACTCTGGTGGGCACCGCCTCCCGGGCCGGCATGGTGGACAAAAACGGCAATATGCCCAACATGAAGGAAGCCCTGCTGGCCGACGCCATCGGCACCGTAACCGGCGCCTGCACCGGCACCTCCACCGTCACCACCTTTGTGGAGTCCGCCTCCGGCGTGGAGGCCGGCGGGCGCACCGGCCTGACCGCCCTGACCTGCGGCGTGCTGTTCCTGGCGTGCACCTTCCTCTCCCCCATCGCCGCCATCATCCCCGCCGCCGCCACCTCCGCCGCCCTGATCTACGTGGGCGTGCTGATGCTCCAGGGCCTGAAGAACGTGAACTTCGACGATCTGGACCAGATGGTCCCCGTGGCGCTGATGCTCATTGCCATGCCCATCTCCAGCTCCATCGGCCACGCCATCGGCATCGGCCTCATCTCCTACACCATTATCAAGGTGTTCTCCGGCAAGGCCAAGGACGTGTCCGTGCTCACCTATGTCATCTCCGCGCTGTTCCTCGTCAAGTTCTTCCTGATCGTCTGACCGGCAGGACAAAGCCCGGCCCCATTTGCTTGGGGCCGGGCTTTTTTTATTCCTCTCCTCCGTCCAGCTCCCGGCGGTACCGGGCCATGGACTGGGCGAACAGCTCGCCGTTGCTGGGCGGCGTGTATGTAATGGCGTTGGCCCCGGCGTGGATGGTCTCCAAAATCGTCTCGTCGGTGGGCCCGCCGGTGGCGATGATGGGCACGTCGGGGAACCGCTCCCGGATGGAGCGGACGATGGCCGGGGTCTTGCCCGCGCCGGACACATTGAGTATGTCCGCCCCGGCCTCGATCCGGGCGGCCACGTCGGTCTTGTCCGACACCACCGTGACCACCACCGGAATGTCCAGCATCTGCTTGAGCAGGCGCACCACCTCGTTACTGGTGGGGGCGTTGACCACCACGCCGAAGGCGCCCTCGTGCTCGGCGTCGTTGGCCAGGTTCACCACCCGCATCCCCCGGGTGACGCCGCCCCCCACCCCCGTGAACACGGGCATGTCCGCCGCCTGCATCACCGCCCGGTGGATGGCGGGCTGGGGGGTGAAGGGGTAGACGGCGATGATGGCGTCGGCGTTGATGTTGCGGATGATGGCCACGTCGGTGGTAAAGGCCAGGGACTTGATCCGCCGCCCGAACACCCGGATGCCGGAGCACTCGGAGATACAGGTGGGAATCATAATCATATGGCTGCGCAGCGTGCCCTCATAGGCGGGCACGGCCTTGCGCGGGCGTACTACTTCTTGCGGCATTGAGCGCTCCTTTCCTATCGAACCGTTCTACTTGTACCAGCTGCCGGAGGCGGCGTCCTTCACCACCACCCGGGCGGCGGTATTGTCCAGCCCGGCGTTGGAGAGGATGGCGGCGTAGTCGCTGCCCTTCAGCGGGGCGGGCAGCCACACCCGGGCGGCGTATTGGGCCAGATTGGCGGCGGTGGCGCCGCTGAAGGCGTTGTCCCCCCGCAGGGCGTCCTCGGTGGTCTGGATGGACAGGGCCGCGCCCCGCTGCTCCAGCTCCTCCGACAGCCGCGCCCAGAAGGCGGCCACGGGGACGGTGCGGTCCTCCGGGCGGTTGTCGCTCACCGCCAGCACGTTCACCTCTCCGAAGTCGGGGTAGCCCGCGCTGTCCAGCAGAATCTCGTCAAAGCCCATGTCCGCCAGCTCCAGGCACAGGGCGGACAGGTAGTCCACCGCCTGCTGGCTGGCGGGGCTGGACCAGCCCACGCCCTGGGCGTCGTGCCAGAGATTGCCTCCCCGGGTCATGAGGGAGCCCACCCAGCCGCTGGCCATCAGCGGGTCCCGGAAGCACTGCACCCGGGCCACCAGGTAGAGCTGGCTGTTCTGGGCCAGCTCCCGCACCGCCTGGGCGGTGAGATCGTCGGCGGCGTTGGCCCACAGCGAGGCGGCCAGCTCCGTCTGGGACTGCCACGCCAGCCTGCCCTTGATCCCCTTCATCTCCACCACCAGGGCGTTCCCTCCGGCGGCGGCCACCGCCTGGGCGGCGCTGCCGTCCCGCAGCTGGGCGGCCGTCACCGTCACCGCCGCGATGGGCTCATACACGGGCTCCGGGGTGGGCGTGGGGGTGGGCTCCACCGTGGGGCTGGGCTCCACCACCTCTACCGGGACGCTGGGCAGCTCCGGCGGCTCGCTGGCCGGCGCGGAGGGCGCCGCGCTCTCCTGGGCCCAGGGCCAGTGGATCACCATGCCGTTGGGGGTGTACTCTAAATAATCCCCCAAAAACGCCACAAAGGCCACGCCCGCCGCCAGCAGCACCGCCAGCAGCGCAATGATAAACTTCAGCACCGTCCTGCCGCGGCCTCCGCCCCGGCCCCGGTATTCCTGATAGCCGTATTGCTTTTTCCGTCCCATATCGCGGTCCCTCCTGGTGGCGGCGCTGTGAGCCGCACAGGTTTTTCCCCTTTGCCCCGCCCCCCGGCGGAGCGCCGCGGCAGGGCTTGATAAAAAATGATATTTCCACGCATAGTATTATAACACAAAGGCCCGGTGAATTCCAACAGCAAAATGCTGGTTTTTGTAAAATCGCCGGGGAAAAAACAGGCAAAAAGAGACCGTCCGGCTCCGCCGGACGGTCCTCATCTCCCGGCCCACTGGGCCATGAGCAGCAAAGCAAAGCCGGGCAGGCCCAGCACGCCCAGCACCAGGCCGTTGAGCAGGTTCACGCCCAGCTGCACCCCCAGCAGCGTCCCCACGCCCTGGAACAGCCAGAGGAACACCAGCCCCAGCCCGGACCGCACCCCCATCTGGCACAGCGCGGACAGGGGGCGGCGGCTCAGCGCCAGCATCAGCGCCACCACCGCGCCCCCTGCCCACCAGACCCAAGGGCTCATCCGGCCCCTTCCCGGGCCGCCTCCAGCTGCTTCACCTGGCGCACGTAGTAGGAGTATCGGCTTTGCAGGGCGTTGATCTCATAGACGCAGGCGTCCACCAGGTCCGGGTCGCTGTGGGCGTTGAACTGGGCGTAGGCGTAGTTGAGCTGGCTGCGGGTCTCCCGCATGCCCTCCATCAGCTGCCTGCGCTCCTCCTCGCGCTGACCCAGCCCCCGGCGGCGGCCGAACCGAACCGCTTCTGCCATGGGCTTCACCTTCCTTTCTGTGGGCGGGCCCCGGCCCGTCCTTACCAAACTCTATGCCAAGTTTGGGCAAATATTCCAGGTATTATACCTGGTCGGAAGGATAAAACCCCAGCGTTTCTCATCTCGCCCGGGCGAAGGTCAGCCCCGTCACCGCCGCCGCCCCCGCGCCCTGCAGCGCGGCGGCGCACTCGGCCAGGGTGGCTCCGCTGGTGGCCACGTCGTCCACCAGCACCACCCGCTTTCCCGCCAGCTCCGCCCCCGGAAGCGCCCGGTAGGCGCCCCGCACATTGTCCCGCCGCGCCCCATCCTCTCCGGCCTGGGATTGGACCGCGGTGGCCCGCGCCTTTTCCAGCGTACCCGCCACCGGCAGGCCGGACAGCTCCCCCACCCGGCGGGCCAGCAGCTCCGCCTGGTCGTAGCCCCGCTCCCGTTTCCGCTGGGGGTGGAGGGGCGCCCAGGTAATCAGGTCCGCCCGCCCCGTCCCCCGGTCCTGGAGGCACTGGGCCATCAGCTGGCCGAAGAGGGCGGCATGGCTCTTCCCGCCGCCGAATTTGTAGCGCCGCACCCCTTTGCGCACCCCGTCCCGGTACCACAGGGGCGACAGGCAGGCGTCGCAGCCCTCCACCGTCTTGCCGTCCCCGGGCTCCGTCCAGGGCAGCTCCTCCGGGCAGCGGGCGCACCAGCCGGTCTCCCCCCGCTCCAGCACCCGGCCGCAGAAGGGACACTTCCGGGGGTAGAGCAGGTCCAGCAGCCATTGCCCGGCCCTCATTGTCCCTGACCGGGAGGCTCGATGGGTCCGTGCTCCTTTTCGAACTGGCGCACGCACTGGTTCACCAGATACAGGATCTGCCCGCTCATGGACCGGCCCTCATAGGCCGCCACGGACTGGAATTTGTCGTGGAGCTCCCGGTTCATCCGGATGCTCAGGTAAGCCTTGTCGTTCATCGCGCTCCCCCTTTCTGCCGTCATACCATATCCTATTTAAGTTATTTTAAGTTTGTTTCTAGTTGATCTTATGGCACAAAATTTTCACACCTCCCTTCCTCCCTCCCCCGCCGCCGTTTGACAAAAAAAGCTGTACTTTTCCATCCGGCTGTGGTATACTCCTTGGAAATGGCTCCTCCCCAGATAGAAGCGCCGGGCCGCCGCGGGCGGGCAGAGCGTCACAGCTTCGGGTTGAGTTGAGCCTTTTTCATTGGCGTAAAGCGCCTGACGGGGCGCTTTTTGATCGGCAGGGCACAGGACGGCACCGGCTGCGGGGCCTGGCCTCTCCTCCGGCGGCGAGACAGGGCCGGCGGACGGGAGCCCGGTCCGCACAGCGTGCGCGGGGGATGACGCCGCGTATTTTGTTGCGTCCAAAACCGCCCGGCCATCTACATAGGGACGAAAAGGCGGCGTTTTTTGCGTCCGCCTATGGTACTATGCGCAAAAAAGAAGCGCCGAGCCGTCGCGAGCAGTGCGGATGGAGCGAAGCGAGGGCAAAAGCCCAGCCGCCCAGCGGCAGGCGGGTATTTTGCCCGAGTCGCAGCGAAGCCGCGCGCCGCGAGCAGGCGAGGCGTGACAGCACAGAAGCGCCGAGCCGCCTTGAGCAGGCAGAGCGTCACAACGATCACAATACAAAAAGGAGTTATTATGGCAGAAAAACTAAAGATCATCTCTCTTGGCGGTCTCAACGAGATCGGCAAGAACCTCACCGTCTACGAGTACGGCAGCGACATCATCCTGGTGGACGTGGGCATGGGCTTCCCGGACAACGACATGTACGGCATCGACGTGGTGATCCCCGACTTTACCTACCTCATCCAGAACCGGGACCGCATCCGCGCCATCTTCATCACCCACGGCCACGAGGACCACATCGGGGCCATCCCCTACCTGATGCGGGACGTGAACGCCCCCATCTACGCCACCCGGATGTCCGCCGGCCTCATCAAGCTGAAGCTGGACGAGCACCGCCTGAGCGACAAGGTGAAGCTCATCACCTGCGAGTCGGGCGAGACTGTGAAGGCGGGCAGATTCAGCGTGGAGTTCATCCACATCAACCACTCCATTGCCGACGCGGTGGCCTTCGCCATCCGCACCCCGCTGGGGGTGTGCGTCCACACCGGCGACTTCAAAATCGACCCCACCCCCATCCAGGGCGGCATGGCCGACCTCACCCGCCTGGGCGAGCTGGGCAACGAGGGCGTGCTGGCCCTGCTGTGCGACTCCACCAACGTGGAGCGCCCCGGCTTCACCAAGAGCGAGCGCAGCGTGGGCGCCTCCTTCGACGCCCTTTTCCGGGGCTGCGAGCAGCGCATCATCGTCACCACCTTCGCCTCCAACATCGACCGCATTCAGCAGATCATCAACGTGGCCGCCAAATACGGCCGCAAGGTGGCGGTGACGGGGCGCAGCATGGAAAACGCCATGCGGGTTTCCACCGAGCTGGGCTACATGCACATTCCCGCCGGAACGGTGGTGGACGTGGCCCATATCAAGACCCTGCCCCCCTCCAAGGTGTGCATCATCACCACCGGCAGCCAGGGGGAGACCATGTCCGCCCTCA
>ERZ779629.385-NODE-385-length-18678-cov-14.763357_pt1 | contig 18678 bp, 16 predicted proteins | sample MGYA00514192_ERZ779629 | MGnify/ENA primary metagenome ERZ779629 (study PRJEB29562, sample SAMEA4376709) | mouse gut metagenome | isolation source: Cecum | study: EMG produced TPA metagenomics assembly of the A DSS colitis mouse model was used to assess the... | reverse complement strand
GGCCGGACTGGTGCCAGAGGTGCTGGTTGAGGATGATGGGGGTGGCGATCTCCACATAGCCGTACCGCTTGTGGCACTCGCGCCAGTAGTCCAGCAGCGTATTCTTGAGCACCATGCCCTTGGGCAGGAAGAAGGGGAAGCCGGGGCCCTCCTCGCTCATCATAAACAGGCCCAGCTCCTTGCCCAGCCGCCGGTGATCCCGCTTCTTGGCCTCCTCGATGCGCGCCAGGTACTCGTCCAGCTCGTCCTTCTTGGGAAAGGCCACGCCGTAGATGCGCTGGAGGGTCTGGCGGCTGGAGTCGCCCCGCCAGTAGGCGGCGTTGCAGGCGGTGAGCTTGACGGCGTTGCCCTTGATGCGGCCGGTGGAGTCCACGTGGGGGCCGGCGCACAGGTCCACGAACTCGCCCTGCTTGTAGAAGGAGATGACCGCGTCCTCCGGCAGGTCGTTGATGAGCTCCACCTTGTAGGGCTCTCCCCGCTCCTCCATGTAGGCGACGGCCTCCGCCCGGGGCAGCTCGAAGCGCTCCAGCTTCAGCTTCTCCTTGCAGATCTTCCGCATCTCCGCCTCCAGCTCCTCCATCTGGGCCTCGGTGAAGGGCTGGGGGGTGTCGAAGTCGTAGTAGAAGCCGTTGTCGATGCTGGGGCCGATGGCCAGCTTCACCTCCGGGTGCAGGCGCTTCATGGCCTGGGCCAGCACGTGGGAGCAGGTGTGCCAGTAGGTCTTGCGGTAGGTCTCATTTTCAAACGTGTACAGGTTTTCTTCGCTCATAGCTGTGAGCTCCTTTCCATTGAGGGGCAAAAAAACTTCACCCCTGATCAAATTTCAGGGGTGAAGCATAAAACTCCACGGTTCCACCCTGCTTACAGCCCCCTCCGGGACTGTCGCTCTGTGTCCCCTGTAACGGGAGGAACCCGTTCCGGTCATCCCGGACCGCTCAGGAGTGGTACTGCCGCCGCGTATCGCAGGGACCTTCCAGCCAAGTGGTCCCCTCTCTGTGCGCCGCCGGACGGCTTCGTCTCCGTCATCGCTGTTTGAACAGATGTCACTATACCACCCGCCGCGCAAAATGTCAAGAGGCGCAAATCCGCGTTTTTACGCCTTTTCATCCGGGCGGGGAGCGGAGAGGTTACGGGAAGCGCGCGACGGCCTTCTCCGGGCTCATGGCGAAGAAGCGGTAGGCCACGGCGTCGGTCTGGTCGCCCCAGGTGGTGTCGATGTGGCAGACGGTCCCGTCCAGCTCCGCCACGGTCCAGATGTGGCTGTCGGTGGAGTAGGTGCTGCATTTGATGCCCTCCAGCTTCAAAAGCAGGTTGTAGGCCGCCGTGTAGCCGTCGCAGACCGCCGCGCCCTCGGCGAACACCCGGTAGCCGCTGTGGCTCATGGAGGCGTCGGTGCTGGCGAAGTCATAGCGGCAGTGATTGCACAGCCACGTGAAGTATGTCAGGGCCTTGTCGTAGTCCGACATATCGGCGGTGATGAGCTTGTCCGCCCACATGGCGTCGTGGACCTGGACAGCGTAGTCCATAGTGGCCTCCCGGTAGAAGTCGATGAGCTCCTCCTCGTAGAGGCTGCTGGAGAAGGCCATGGTCACAAAGCCGGTTTTCACGGAGTAGGAGCACTGGAGCTTGTTGTAACCCTGCTCCACGTAGAGCCGGGCGGTGAGGAGAAAGGCCTCCTTGAGCCGGTCAATGGTCTGGGGCGTCAGCTGGCCGGGCTCGTACTGGAGGAAGAGCTCCCGCTCCCCCCTGGAGAGCATATAGCGCACGTCGGCGTCGATGGCCGCCGCGTCCTCCGGAGAGGGGGCGCTGTGGAAAGAGCCGTCGCTGGTCACCAGCTCCGCCATGGAGATCCCTGCCCGGCTGTAGGCGGCGTCCAGCCGCCAGGGCAGGGGGATGCGCAGGTTCTCATTGATGAGCCGGGCGGCCATGGAGGCCATCTGTCCCCGCAGAATGGTGTCGCCAGGGGCGAAGGAGCCCGTCGCGTCCACACCGCTGAGGATGCCCCACTGGTAGAGCAGGAGGATGTCCTCCCGGTAGGGGGTGTAGTCGTCCACGTCGGTGATATAGTTCCGGTTGGCGTAGCCGGTGACGACCAGCTCCCGGTTAATGGGCGCAAACAGGTCCTGGGGCAGGGCGTTGGCCAGGATGTGGGCCGCCTCCGCCCGGAGGGCGGGCCGGGTGTAGGCCCCCTCGAACTCCAGGCCGATGCTGCCCAGAGACTGGAGGAAGGACACATAGGGCTCATACCAGAGCTCCCCGGGGAAGGCCAGGGGGCCGATCTCGCTGTCGCCGTACATGTGCAGGCTGCGCAGACGGGCGGCCAGGGCCAGGGCCTCGCCCACCGTCATCTCCTCCTCGGGGGCGAACCGGTCCGTCCTCTGCCCGGAGGCGAGGCCCAGCTCGTAGAGGGCCATGACGTCCTCGTAGTACCAGTCGCCGGGGGCGACGTCGGCAAAGGGGGATGCGCGGCGCCCATCCTCCCCGCCGGCGGCTCTGGCCGCCGGGGACAGGGCCGCCGGCAGCAGCAGGGCAACCAGCGTCAGGATCAAAAAGCGGCGCTTCATGGAACCGCTCCTTTCTCTGTCACGGGACCAGGATGTCCAGATCATCCATGGTCAGGTCCTGTTGGTAGGGGTTGAGGTATGTATTGACCATCTCCAGGGTGGCCTCCGGGTCCAGCACGTAGTAGGAGCCGCCTTTGTACCATCCCGCGCCGTCGCCGGGCAGAGTGTGGAAGGCGATGTTGTCGCTGCCCGCAGTCAGGGCCTGTTCGCCCACCCAGATCAGGTTGGACAGCTTCAGATCCGTCTCCACCCACTCCTGGAAGATCTCCGCCATGGCGCCGATCTTGTCCCAATTGGAGAGCTGCAGGGTCTGCCTGGCCACGGCCATTAAAAAGGCCTGCTGGGTGCCGATGCGGCCGATGTCGGCGGTGGGGTAGCCGGTGCCGTCGTTGTTCTGCCGCCAGCGGACCACCTGGAGGGCCTCCTGGCCGTTGAGGTGGCGGGGCCCCTTCTCAAAGTGGATGTGGAGGCCCTGGTAGGCGTCGTCGTAATCCATGTCCACCGGGATGTCGAAGTCCACCCCGCCGATCTCATCCACCAGCTCCTCAAAAGCCCGCAGATCCACCGTCACGTAGTAGTCCACCGGAATGCCCAGCAGGCGGGAGACCTCGCTCATGGTCTGGGTGAAGCCGCCGTGGTGGTAGGCGTTGTTCAGCTTCTTCACCGACCAGGACACGTTCAGCAGGGTATCCCTTGGCAGACTTACCACGTTGATGGTTCCGTTCTGGGCGTCCAGGGCTACCAGCAGGTTTGTGTCGCTGCCGCCGTTCTCGTCGTCCAAGCCGCCCAGAAGGATGGTGTAGAAGTGGTCCTTTCTGGCGTGGGCGGACAGGTCGACGCCGGCCCGGGAGGCGCTGACGGCATCCAGGGGCTCCTGGGGGCTGCTGCCGTCCGGGCCCTGGGCCGGGGCGGCATCCTTGGGGGCGGGCTCCTGTGAGAAGCACTTGTAGAGACCCACCAGGGCCGTGGTGACAAAGAGGAGACAGACGGTGGTTACGGCGATGGCCTGGAGGGCGGTGGTTTTTCTTTTGTTGCGGCTCATGGGAAACAGACTCCTTGTTCTGGGGCGGATTAAGCCTTGTTTGATAAATGACGGAAAAAGATCCGGCGTTCGGGCGTTATGACATGCCTCATACGCGGCCTAGACAGCGCAGGATTTTTTATCTATTATAACCGAGAAAAAAATATAACACAAGTACCAGGGAAAATTTGTCACCATTTGTTTATCTTGTATCCGAGTTGTCACGTTCCGTCCGGCGCATCAGCTCCTCGAGCTGCTCCGACTGCCGGGAGAGGGTCTCCAGAATGTAGGAGAGCATCTCCTCCGCGGAGCTGCGCTGGGCCGGCCGGGCGGTGCGGATGGGGTGGACGTAGCGGTGGACCGGGGTCTCCGGCGTCTGGACGGCGGGCGGCGCGGGCTGGGCGGGCGGCGCGGACCGGCGGGCCGGTATGTTCTGCTTGCGGCAAGGTTTCATGGCGCTCTCCTCCTGATTGTTTTTCTATGCATATTATGCGGAAACCCCGGCGGACGTGCGGAAAAACCGCGGGTACCGCCCCGCCGGGGCCTGCGGTTCAGGGCTCACCGCGGTACTTGCGCCGGGTGGCGATGCCGCCGCGGATGTGCCGCTCCGCCTTGTTCTCGTCCAGGACCTCCTTGACCTGGAGGTAGAGGCCCCGGTTGTAGAGGGGCAGACGCTCTTGGATGTCCTTATGTAAGGTTATCGCTAATTAGAACGGTACTGTCCAGCCCTAAATCGCCCAAAAGGCGCAGGTAGATGTCAACATTCCCCTCTTTATCTACCTCGATCTTCTGTATAATACGCTTGAGCTGGGTGTTGGTCATCTGATGTACGTCGGTGATGTCCTCGATCTCCTTGAAGGTGCTGGTCAGGACGCTCTCCAACTGCTCCCCTTTGGTCAGGTTGTAGGAGATCATCTTCAATTCGTTCTCCAGCCGCTCAATCTCCTTGCGCATCCCGCCGATCTTGGCGTTCAGCTCGTCACGGGAGATCAGGTCATCGGCGTACATATCCATGTACTTCTGCCGGGTCTTTTGCAGCTTGGCAAGCTGGGCGGTCAATTCTCTCTCGTAGTCCAGATTCTCGTCCTTGGCCTTGTAGACCTTCTGAAACTGGTTCACCACATAGCTGATGACGGACTTCTTTGCTTTCAGCAGTCCGGCGAAGTATTCCTGCAAGACCTCGATCAGTTCCTCCTCATCCACCGTCACGGCGTTGGGGCAGCTGTCGGCTCCCCGTCCGTTGTGACCGGAGCAGACCCAGCGTACATAGGTGTTTTTATAGGTGCGGACGGTACGCCGGAAAGACCAGCCGCACTCCTTACACTTGATGAGGGTAGAGAACAGGTGCTTATTGCTCTGCCGCTCCCGAGTGATCTTGAAAGCACTGTGCCGGGAGTGCAGGACTTCCTGTGCTTGTTGGAAGGTTTCATCGTCAATGATGCGCAGCTCGGGCTTGTCCACCACGATCCAGTCAGTTTCGTCCCTGTCCGCCCGCTGTCCGGTGAGGAAGTCCGTGACCTCCTGCTTGCCATTGATGATCTTCCCGGTATACAGCTCGTTTCGGAGGATATGCCCCACAGCGTTCTGGCTCCACTGGCAGTTGCGTTTGGTCTTCAGGCCACGCTCGTTGAGCATATTGGCAATCTTGGCGGAGCCGTAGCCCTCCTGGGTGTACCAGTGATAGATCTGCCGGATGACAGCAGCCTCCTCCTGGTTGATGGTCAGGTTGAAGTAGTCGCCGATGGTCTTGTCGTAGCCGTAGACGATGTTTGGGACACGCCCCTTCTCGGCGTTCAGCTTCTTGCCGAACTTCACCCGCTTGGAGGTGTTGGCACTCTCCTCCTGAGCCAGCGCACCGAAGATGGTTAAAACAAACTCGCTGTTGCCCATGCTGGTCATGTTGGCGGTGAGGAACTGGGTCTCGATGCCCAGGGCCTTCAGCCTGCGGACATTTTGCAGCAGGTCAACCGTGTTCCGGGCAAAGCGGGAGATGTCCTTGACTACCACCATGTCGAACAAGTGGTGCTCGGCGTCCGCCATCATGCGCAGGAACTCCTTACGGTTCTTGATCTTCGTGCCGGACAGGCCCTCGTCAGCGTACAGGCGGATGAGGGTGTCTCCGGTACGCTGAGTGTACTCAGAGAAGAACTCCTTCTGTGCCTCCAGACTGTTGAGCTGGTCTTCTTTCTCCGTGGAGACACGGCAGTAAGCGGCAATGTTCATAGGTAAACCTCTCCATTAAAATCAAGACGTTCTACTATATCTGTATGATAGCACACCTTCGCTAGAGAATCAATGCCGAAATTTAGTGGAACTACCTTTAGTAGATCATGATTGACTAACTTGTGGCTGATGTGGTATACTAAATGAGAAGAATGGGGGTGTGGCTATGTTTATCGGAAGAGAGCGGGAGTTGAAATCGCTGGAGCAACTATACGCATCAGGCAAGTTTGAGTTTGCAGTTGTGTATGGCCGCCGCCGCGTGGGAAAGACAGCCCTTCTGACCCAGTTTATCCAGGGTAAGAAAGCTATCTATTTCATGGGCGTGGAGAGCAATGCCAAGCAGAACCTGGAGAACCTCAGCAAGAGCATCCTGGAGTACGCCAGCGGCATTGCGGCGGAGACTTCCTTCGTGTCCTTCCAGGCGGCGCTGGAATGTGTTTTTAAGATGGCGGAGAAGGAACGGGTGATCCTCGTGCTGGATGAGTACCCCTATGTGGCACGGTCCTCCAAAAGCCTTGCTTCCACCTTGCAGCTCCTGATCGACAAAAATAAGGATACCTCCAAGCTGATGTTGATTCTCTGCGGCTCGTCCATGTCCTATATGGAGGATCAGGTGTTGGCATATAAGGCCCCGCTCTACGGCAGGCGCACGGCACAGATGAAACTGCTGCCCTTCGACTTCGAGGAAACCTGCCGCTATTTCAACCACTTCAAAGGCGAGGACAAGGCGTTGGCCTACGGGATCGTCGGAGGGACACCACAATACCTGCTGCAAATCAACGACCGTCTGAGTATTGAGGAAAACATCAAGAACACCTTCCTCAATCCCATTTCCTTTCTCTATGAGGAGCCGGTGAACCTTCTGAAGCAGGAGGTGCGGGAACCAGCCATTTACACGGCAATCATTACCGCCATTGCAGCAGGGGCTTCTCGGATGTCGGAGATTTCAAGCAAGGTCGGCGAGGATACCAACGTCTGCGCCAGCTACATCAAGAATCTCATCAGCCTGGGGATCGTGCAGAAGGAGACTCCCTATGGGGAGAAGGCTTCCCGTAAGTCCCTGTACTCCATCGAGGATAATATGTTCCGCTTCTGGCATCGCTTTGTGCTGGAGAACAATTCCTTGATTGCCCGTGGAGCCGCTGACCTGGTGTACCAGCGCATCGCGCCGCAGCTCGACCACTACATGGGCAAGGTGTTTGAAGAGATATGTAAACAGTATCTTTGGAAGCTGCTGCTGGATGGGCGCTCCCCGGTGGAGTTTGCTTCCCTGGGTCGCTGGTGGGGCAATGACCCCATTGAAAAGACACAGGCGGAGATCGACATACTGGGGGAACAGGACAAGACCACCGCCCTCTTTGGCGAGTGCAAGTGGACAAATGAACGAGTTGACCTGGGGGTATTGGAAACACTGGTTCACCGCAGCCATCTGTTCCAACACAGTAAGGTGTACTGCTTTCTGTTCTCTAAGTCCGGCTTTACCAAGGGCTGTATGGAAAGGGCAACTGAGTTAGGCAATGTGACGCTGGTGGAGTATGCGGATATACTGGAATACTATGAGGTGTAGGGCAAAAAAGGGGACACCCCGCATCATGCGGAGTGTCCCTGGCAGCGATCCGGTCCCTCATCGGCAGCGAGGGTGGTATCGGCGGCATTTTGTATTGCCGCCTCCACCTTTCCCGCGTTGGCCTCAATTAAAATTTTTAGTATGTAGTCGGCGGTCACTGCCGCTGGGTTGGGATCGTGGAACCGGTAGTTGAGCTTGCGCTGCTTCATTGCGGCATTGCCACCTCCTCCTTGATGCCTCGTCCAATCCTATGAGAGCAGAGCCGGAAGTAGTACATCGAAACCGTACTTCCTGTGTGCTATCAAGAGAATATGTAGTCAAAGGCAGAAGAGATACGGCGGCATCGCATTACAAAGGGAACCCGTACTTCTCTGTGCATTTTCCTCACCTCGCAGGGAGAGGACCACCCACAGTCCAGAGGGCCGCAGGATGGCTTCGGCTGTCGATTTACGCAGCCTGCGCGAAGTTCATTTTTCAGGGGGTGGAAACACCGTCCCCTAAATTGCGCTCTTATCGTAGCTTGCTGAGTTTGATAGCGTAGAACCGTTTGCCACCAGTGCCGTTGATCTGCACGGTGTTCTTGCTCTCGACCAGCTTTAGCGCACCCTTAGACAGCAAATAGCTGATACAATCGACAAAGCTGAGGCTTGGGGTGAAGCTCCGGAGCTTCTTCTCCAGACGCTTACCTCTCAGGCAAAGGCAGTCATAGTAAATCAAACCATCATGTTTTTCAGGCTTGAAGTTCTCTGCATCCTTTGCCAGATGAAATGCTCCTTGCTTATAAAGATCCCGAATAAGGTCAAGATAGTCTATCGTCTTTACCTCGATGCTCTCCTTGAATCGAGTCTCTTGTGCCTGTACCAGTGTGCGAAGCTGGGTGCTGAAGCTCTGGTATGTATCCTTGGCATCTTCTTCAGAGCAGAACCTAGATTCCTTGCAAAACTCCAGCAACACCATGTAGGAAATCTCAAGGTAGAACTGGGTATCCCGCAACCTACCGTGTGTAGTGGGGGAAGCCGTCGCCCTGCGTAGCTGAGTAAGCTTCGCGTCAATGGAATCCCGAATCTCATTGAAATGGTCAACATACCATCGGATGAAGTAGTAGTAGAAGGTCGATACCAGAAGTGGGCGATTGCGTTGGTATTCATCCAGGACCGCACCGTTAGGTGGTTCCGTGATGTTTACTACCAGTGCGCGGGGGATTGTGGACGCCTTGCCAATAGTGTACTCGCCGATGAACACAGCGTTGCCCCGGAAGCTCCGTTGCACCTGTGCCTTTCCATCCATCCGCCCACGCCCAGTATCGTCAGCTATGCGGCGTATGATTTCTTCGGCGGTGTCCTCATTCTGCCGTTTGATACCTCTGGATTCTGCTGTGTGCAGATCATCAAGGACCGCTGTACACTCGCTGTGTTCGTATAGCGTGTCCTCAATAAACCTCTTTGTCGAGTTGAACCGGGTAACAGGGCCGATTCCATCGGCTCGATTGTAAAGCTGAACTAAATGGGGAACATAGTGAGACTTTAGCATCCCGGATTTTCCGACAATGACCAACACCGCACAGGGGGTCATGCCAGCCTCTTTGAAAGCTGCCCTGATAATTCCAGAGATTGTGTGTGCCGCAAGGACTGGTCCGATCTCAGGGCTGAGACTGATGAGCCACATCATGCGGTCAATAGCCGTATTGATGTCGATATTCTCGTCAATATCCAGGCGGAGCGGGAGCTGTCCCAGTTCAAAGTCTGGATCAGTTCTCGGTGCGGAGGACTGGGTGATGACCCGGTTCCCCGCAACAAAGATAATTGAATCGCCAATATGGTAAATCCCGGTCCGGTCAAGGACGTACCGCCTCTCCACAGGGACGTTGCTGACCCCGGCGCGGATAGTATCGGCAATGTACCCTCTGGCCCGACGGTACTCCGAGTTCGTCAGGCAGCGATGGTCTATCTTGAACCAATCCACACGGTTAAGGTCTGATAGTGGGACAGTGGTTTCTGTATCGCTGCCATTCTTAAACCGTAGTCGTACCCTAACAGCCTCCCGTTCATCAGTGGAACCGACTACCCTGACTACGCCGACTGCCGAGGGGATGAAGGTGGAGACGGGTACTCCAGATTCATTAAAGAAAACCCACTCGGGACGCCGAGGCTGCACTGATGCGGTCTGATTCATAAAGCAGCTCGCAGGGCTCTCCTTGAAGGTTTGCGATTGAAGAAGAATCCGAGAGCCACAGTTGCTATAGCCGTTAAGACCTTGGGGATGGCTTTGCAGATGGCGTCCCCCAACTTGTTGAAGAACCCCCTTGTGCTGCTGTCGTCCTTGCGCCTATTAGCTTTCTCAGTGGCCTCTTCCTCCGCTCTCCGCCTCTCGGCCTCCTGCTTCATCAACTTGTTGTGCTTACGCAAAGCCTTTGCCAGAGCTTTGAAAATCTTCCGCTCCTTCCGGCTGAGGGCGGGCTGCTGTTTAGCCTTACCAGCGGACTCACTGGCAGGTACAACCATCTCGCCCGTAGTGTTTTCGTACTTATCCAGTAGATTTGCCATGACAATTCCCTCCTTTTTGAAATATTGAGAACTTTCAAATCTGATTTTGGACCTCTACGTCACCTCCGCTTCATAGCCCAGGATCAATGTAGCCCTGAGCCGCAGACAATGTTATATCTGCTAGGCAAAACTCGTGAGCACAGTTGTTGCCCGAGTAGTGCCCTCAATTCGCACCGGGTCGAAGAATGTACTATTGACGCGCAATCGACTTTCTAGTATAATAATATCACAACCACAAGTGGCTGTCAAGTGGAATTTTGAAATGCTATCCATTCAGCTTTCTATCTTCCGGTGGCGTTACCTATAAACTTCTAGGAGGGATACTGTGGCCTACGTTGGATTTGATGATCGCGGGTATGGTTATTTTGATGAGGGGCACTATCTTCTGTTCTCTGAAGATAACTTACACGAACTTTTGTTCTGTTACGTTGTCCAGGACTTGTCTTGCCTGCCCGACCTGTTTGACCAATACATCTCTCAGCGGATGGATATTGCAACTTTCAAGCTGCATGATTGCCCAGGTGGTGATGTCGCTATTGACCAGATGAAGAGAGTTTTAATAGATGCTCACCCGTATTACAGGCATGAAGTCCGGGAGGTTTTCATTAGAGCAATCGGCGACTACTTTAATGAACTCCTGCTCTATTCCTGCTACCGCCAAGATGGGACTATCCCCGACTTCTCCGAAGCATGGTATGTGGAAAGAATAACGGCACTGCTGGCCCCCTTGCTGAAATTAGGGGATACTTACCCGAGCGACTTTTATAATGAATACCTTGAACGGACTGGTGGGAACGCCTACACCGCCGAGCAACCCGATGATGAGATAGAGACGGCTATCTACGGTGTACCGAGAGAGATGCCTACGGGGTTTAGCCGTGAGATCAGGACGCAGCGTGAGATCTATAATATGCTCTACTTCCTTTTGGACATAGCGGCACCGGGGTTAGAGACGTTGACAACACCCCAACGCATATGGCTCTACGGCAACATTGTGGCAAGTAGCGGGTCTGAGATGACTGTGCCCAAGAGTCTTTCTCTTAAACATCCGACCTTATATCAAAGCGGACATGATTACAGCCAAGGGGTGGAACATAGCCGTGAGCTGGATGATAAGTTTTATCCGCTCTACGCTCTTGGTAAATTGAATGTAGGGCGTGATGGTATCCCCGCTGACATGGAAGAAACCTTTCGCTCGGCTATTGAACACGCAAGGGAAATTACAGTGAACAAACCCTATGAGGAATACAGGATTAACAACCTGCGCCAGCTATTGTACCTGGAACTATGGTCGATGCTCCAGGATAAGGTGATGGTTCGGAAGTGTAGGCATTGCGGTAAATACTTCGTTGCCGCCAATCGAAGAATTGCCTATTGTGATCGAGTCGATGGCTCTGGGATGCGCTGTTCCGCTATCGGTTCCCAGCAGTCTTTTCAGAAAAAGATGGCGTCTGATGAAGCCCTCTTGATTTACAATCGGGCTTACAAGACGCACCACGCCCGTGTAAGGAAAGGGACAATGAGCAAGGAGGACTTTGTACGCTGGTACAGCGAGGCAAAGCTGAGGTTGGACAAAGCCAGAGCTGGCGAATTAGACGTTGCCCAGTTCCAGGAGTGGTTAAAAAAATAAGATGATGAGGGACGCTGCGCTGGTGGCAGCGTCCCTTATAAGTTTCCAGGTTAAGCATACGTATGTGGGTGGTATGGTGGTATCGTACCACCCATACCACCGTGTTTTTATAACAATCTTATTCCAATTACCGGTTGCTAGTCCCCGCTTCAAACTGGTTGCTTGTTCCTGCCAGGTGTGGTATACTGATTCCAAGAAAATTCCATCGGAGGTACAGCACGATGACAGATGTAGAGAGACGCACCGCCGCCGCCCGGTTTGCTGCGGAAGGCACCCCAGAACAATGACAGGGCCGTGATGATGGCCTATGGCTTCTCCATCAGGGACATGACCAAGAGCAAGCACTGACTGAGAAACAATAAAACAGGGAAGAGGGGCTGCACCATGAGCAGCCCCTCGTGCTTAGATATTTAACCCCAACTTCTCTGCAATCTCTTCCGGTGTAAGCCCAGCTTCCTTCGCTGCCGCCATCACCGTTTTCATATTAACGGGATGCAGGAGCTTCTGCTTCTGAGTCTCCAGAGCTTCGATCTCTGCTTGCTTCTTGGCGATCTTCTCATCAATCGCAGCAATACGTTCCTCTGCTGTCTTGCCTGCCATGTTGGCATCCTCCATTTGTAAAAGATGAATTTACTTTACATCAAAATGTCAGGCTTGTCAACAGCATTTGAATCTCGCTGCAATGATTATTTGAGGAAGTATGAATAGATGTTTTCCAGATGTTTTATATCATGCCGTTTGCTAATAGTCACAGGAGACAGGCTGATCTTAGTAAAGGTTTCCATCACTTTATCTACATCCCGACAATTCATGGCCTTCTGTGCAAGGTGCAGAGACTTCTTTTCCGGAATCAGAGTTAAGAGCCGCAGCATCTTCCTCCGCATGGTGATGTCTTTAACCTCGCTGCGGACGATCTCAACAGCAGCGTCCATCTTGTGAAAATCCCCAAATGGGATGATTCGTGCAAAGGTATCCATGAAAATCTCTGTGCTGTTCTTCATCACCTTCGTAATCTGACTGGCTACGTCTGTTGCATCTACATACTCCCGGACTGCCTTGGGCTTGGTGAGCTTCACCTCTGCCCGTAGGATACCTTTGGTCTGCATACTTGCTGACTGTAGCTGCTTCCGGCCTGCGTCTGCGTTCCGAAGCTGTCCCACGGTAGCAGCTTCCAGATCGTACAATAGAAAATCAATATCATTGCTGTTGCCGCTCAAACAAAAGCTGGCTTTGCTATCAAAACAGTCATAATCGACCGGGGAGAATCCCTTGACCTTGCCGATCCGTTGCAAGACTTTCAGATAGTCGGATACCTTTTCACGACTACCAACATTGATGTCCAGAGTTAGGGTTATGCCAAACAGGGTGAGGTCATCCAATGTGTACCCATGATCGAAATATTCAGAGATGCGCTTATCCAGCTTACGAATCAGCTTGTCGGTGTTGGAAGGGTCATCCACAACCAATGATGTGTTGGCAAGCAGCCTAATCTTCTTTTTGTAACGGCTATCCCGATAGACGATGGTAATACCCTTTGCCGCCAGGGATGTATCAAGATACTCGTCATCCAGCTCCTTCAGGTAGCTAGCCTTGGCGTTGAAAAGCCTCTGAAAATGGTCTGCATCCAGTATCATGGACAGCTCTAATAGTTGATTTATTACCATAGCAATCTGCCTCCTCTGCAAATAATTCTTACAGAACAGTTGAGGACGATCACTGTTTCTACGCAGTACAAACGATGGTATAGGGTAGTATGGGATCGTATAGCACTACCACTGTTTTCCAGTGGTATACTTTAACTCAATGACGGTATTGATACAAATACATTGGCTATGAAACACTCTCTTAACAGGATCAGGCATAGGATGGGTGATGGGAACCGGCGCAGTCAAATGGCCGCGCCGGTAATACAGTCAAAGATTCCTACTCTTTGCCGTAATTGAACCCCTTAACAATCTCTGCTTGCTTCATTGGAAATCTTGAAAACAAGTGAACTGTGCAATCATGCCGTAGGAGCCTAGCCCGCCCTGCGGCTTGATCCAGTTCGCTGTCCATCATCCACAGATGGACTTTTCGTAAATTCTCATTTTTGTAAGTATTGATCCGCACCCGATACCCATTCCGATAGATGATCTGCGGTGTCATTTCTTCATTCTCATCAAAGTCGTAGCCCAATGTAAAAGCAATCAGTTTGTAAAGAAAGTCAGCATGATATGGTGTCCCTGCCACAAGAATATCCTGACCTTCCAGAACATTACTCCCTTCGGTATTTCCAAAATGGAGAAAACCAATGTCTTCCTTCATGAAAGTTATAACATGGCTCTCATCAAGGTTAAAGTGCTTCATCAAACGGCGAACGATTCCTTTGTCATTGTCTATACTGGAACGGCTCATGGACTTGTCTGGATATTGAAGTAGCTTTCCCATATATTGAGCTTGCTTGCATTCATGGAAGACAACATCTCGATCCGGGCCAAAGAACTGATGGCAGATGTCCTCATCGGCAGTGGCAGAAACAATAATGTACTTCATGTTCTTTAATGCCGAGGGCTTTAAGAATGAAACGGTGTCCGCCTTCAGGTTCCGCTCTTTCTCGACTTTGCGAACATAGAATCGACTGGTTGCACAAAACGATGGTATATCCAGAGGTGCTGATTTTTTACCATCATTAACATCAGCATCTTCCTCAATGTCATACTCAAAGGAGTCCAGTTCAATACAAGACTTCACTTTAGCCTGTGCCAACAACTCTGTGATCTTCCTACGAAGACTTGGGTCTGAGGTGTCCTGCCTCAACTTCTTCAGAGCGGAGATTGTGATTTCGCCTTGGTTCGTGATGATGCTCTTGAAGATAATATCCTCATCAACAATGATGGTGTCAAACTCATTCAATCGCTTCTCATCCATTGTAAGCATATAGCGGTGCGTGGTAATGAGACAACCTTTCGACTTCCTGACCTGTTCCTTCTGCTCTATGTACTCTTTCAAACACGGGGTATCTTCCTTCTCAAGAATCTTTTTGATATAGAGAGCTACGGAACGGTGCTGGCCACGTTTGTAAAACCACTGAATCCTTTTCCAAACCTTCGATGGAATCTCATTCTTGATCTCCTCCAACGAGGGAGTCACACACGCCTCTATTCCCATGTCCTTTGTCTTGTTGTATATCTCATCTTTCAGGAGGTTGGTTGGAGTTGCAATCAAGAATCGTTGATCTGGATGCTCCGACATGATCCGCAGGTAACTATACGACTTCCCGATCCCAACCTGGGCTTTGATGATGTGGATACGGTTATCACTCTGCATATAAGCCTGGTGGATAACCTCATAAACATCATTCTGAGCTTCTTCCAGTGAGTAGTATCTTACATCGTAATTAGGGTCTATCTCCATTAAGTTGCGGCTGGGGTTTGCTGTGGTCAGGATGTTACTTGTGTGGCTGCAAACTTCGCAGTACGGGCAAAACCTACTGCACCGTTGAGGACCATACCCTTTCTGTATACAGTATTGAACGTCGAACCGCCACTTCTCCAGGTGATCGTAAAACGCCGGATACTTCGACATGATAGAGAGAAACAAACCGCTCCCTGTCTCAATATCAATCAAGGAGGTCATAAGGCCAAACAACTCATTGTGATCTAGCCCTTTCTCACCATCCTCATAGTCTCTGAACAGGCGACAGCAATGACGTACCCTCTCGATACTGGACGCTCTGTACTGCTTGTGATTGTCGGAGTGGCTTTCTGGCGAACCCACTCCGACAGAAGTGCTATTGGTGTCACTTGCTCCTTCTTCACTATATTTTATGATGTAAAATGGGGAAATTTCGCCATCTTCTTTTCTATTAGACAATATAATAGCACTTGGCGAATTTCCCCCATCTTTAGTAACACAGTTGGCACCAAGGACTTCTGTCAGATGAGCTGGCTCGTCCGGCTCATCTGACGTAGATATGTTTAACAAGCCCTTCGTAGTTAATGAGATACCAGTTTTCTTTGAGAACCGTTGAATCTTTTCCTTGTGATGCTTCTCTCCATAGTTCTTTTTGATGCAGTAGTGAAAGCTACGAAAGAGTGTTTCTATGTCGATCATAGGTATTCTATCATCATAATAGAGACATTCTTTACCACCGAAGTACATCTTGGACACATCCTTGATGCAAGTGGGATCGGCTTCAGGGAAGATCTCTCCCAGTGCCAGTTGCATAGCTTCCGCGAGCTTCCTATAAGGAATGGAGACATCATTGAGGAATACGACTCGGAACCTATCGTGATTCGTACTGGAGAAGGTATCATAGGCGAACAGGATGGGAAGGTCACACTCCTTGGCCCGGGCCCTCACCCCTTCAAAAGAAATGCTTCTGGCTGGGTCTTTGTTATCAAAGTCCAGAGCGAACATCTGCTGCTGCTCGAAGTGATCCTTACTTCGCTTGCCATCTTTGAAGGTCGCAGGGCAGAACGTATACCCGCCACGTCCCACAACAAGAGCAAACTTCTTCATGTTGATACGACTTACCTCTTTGATGGAAGCCCCGATTCGACTGCTGATCTTACCTATTGCTTCATCCTTGGGTTTATCTCGGAAACCTTCTTCATCGAGAGATACTTTAATCTTGTCCATGTTTTCAACTCCTTTAGGGTTTGGATTTATTTCCCAGTAGGAGTCGATCAAAAAAATAATCATGAAGGGCAAAGGATGGGCATATGCTCATCCCTTGCCCTCCATATCCGTCCATAGTTAAGCCTGATTTTCAAATGCAGAACGATTGGCGGCCTGCTGTACTCTCCTGTAGAACGTGGTCTTGCTCATCTTCAGTGTCCGCATGGCCTCAACCGCCGTGATCTCACCCCGGTGCCACTGGCCGACTACACGATCAAAGTCTGGCGGCTGGGTGGCTTTCCTCCCGGTGTACTTTCCCTGCTCTTTGGCAATAGCGATGCCCTCCCGCTGACGTTGCAGGATGTACTCCCGTTCCAGCTCTGCTACGGCCCCGAAGATGGTCAGCATGAATTTCCCGGTTGGTGTGGTGGTGTCGATGGCCTCCTTCTTGCTGACGAACTCAACGCTCTTGGCCGTCAACTGCTCCACCAGCTCCAACAGGTCTTTGGTGTTCCGGGCAAAGCGGCTGATGCTCTCCACAATGACCGTATCACCCCGGCGCACATACTCCATCATCTTTTGCAACTCTGGCCGGTTGGTGTTCTTACCACTCATTCGGTCAATGTAGACCTCATCCACCCCCAGGGATTCCATCAAGACTTCCTGCCGGATGGTGTTCTGCTCCTGTGTGCTGACCCTAATATAGCCGATCTTCATGTCTGTCCCCTCATATATATAGTAAATGTCCCGATAGGGTTGGCTTCAAGTCTGGAACGTGCCAAAACTCGAAAACCGACTCCAACGGGACGCTTTTTCTTAGTGCCGTTTGGGTACACTCTAACGGGATACCTATATGAAATCAGATACACTCATTCCGGGTGCATCCCAAGGATGGGAAGGACTGTAATCGTCGCCTGTGCTGGACGGAGCCGTGGGGTTATCGGCATCTTCATCCGTGACAGCTCTTGTACTGCTCCATGTCCAACCCAAAGTATTCAGCCTCGTTGTCCGACAGTTCGGCAACGTCAGCCATGTAGCGATAGGCTTCTTCCTCACCATCCTCGACCAGCCCATCCTTGAGAAGCGTAGCGATCTCACTCAGTCTGGCCCAGGAGATATGCTTTTCATTGGTGCGCATCAGGTAATAGTCCAACGCCTTGAAAAGAGCCTCAGCCTTCGTCAGCCCAGAGAACTTGCCGAAATCGTAGTAGCAGCACGACCAGTCCCAGCTTCCAGTTTCCTTGTCCAGACCACTCACAACGGCGTACTGCGTCATGCTCTCGCCACGCAGGATAAGAGCATACGGCCTTTTTTCATCAATCAACGTATACTTCATTGTGTGTCCTCCTCATCATCGTCCAGATCGTCTATTGCAGAGGAAGGGTGCTGCCAGTCGAAGTAACAAAACGACTGTTCCTCACTCTCTACACCACCTTGGCACCTGTTATTTCGAGATAGTGCTTTGCGCATACAACGCGATCAGTCCCGTGCAACATCCGGTCAAACGCCTCCTGACCAACGACGCTCATAAAACAGGAGGTACAGAAATGCTTGCCGCAATATTCACACTCCCAGATGTCGCCTCGGTGGTCATCGTGGGTATCCCACTTTTCCTCAAACCCGCACTCATCGCAGGTGTAGGTATCCCTGCTTATGCTATACATGTCAGCAGCTCCAATCTGAAATGTGTTACCAGACATCCCGGCATGGCGTAAAGATGAAGTCAACACCAAGCACAGGATCATCCGGCTCTCCATCGAAGTCATTCTGATACTTGGTGCAGATATTCGGCCCCCAACCCTTCCGAGGGTCAACATCGACATACAGGTTTCCGTCAGGCCCCTTGTAGACAGGTCGATCCCAACTGTCATGGCCCTGGAGAATCAGGAGCATTTGGTTACAGGTATGCGGAAGATACCCCACGCCAACGGCATCTTCCAGCTCTCCGGTCAGATTGCCATAGACGTTGCTTCCATTCCGTGTCAGTAACCCCTGAGCCTCGTTGTTCCGCACAGGCCAATAGGTAATAGGAGAGGCCCAGCAAACCGCCAGACCTCCCATAGTATGGATGCGGATTATCTCTGCGCCGCAATGTTTACACCGCATATTCTTCCTCCTTGAATTGCTCTGGCTCGTCCATATTATCAAAGCCATCGCCGCCATCGTCTTCCGGGTCAGGTTCCTCCACCTCATCAGCCACCGGAAGCAAAGACTGCATCACATCCCGCCGTGTCTGTACCGATGTAGGTTTTGCGCTGCCGGCTGATACCGTGTGATTGTACTCCGGCGATATAGAGGGATGCCCACTGAAGAACTCGGTCAGGGTATGGTTGATCTCGTCCTGGCTGACATCATATTGGACTGCCAGACAGCAGTAATAGGCACAACTGATAAAGTGCGTTCTGCCCTTGACGGTGCGGAGTACCTTGTTGTTGACATCAATCAGGCTCCTGGCGAACACCGAGTAGGCATCCAGCCCGGCGTTGATCGTGTCCAGCACTTCGCTGTCAACCTCAACCTTGCTGGCCCAC
>ERZ779629.383-NODE-383-length-18827-cov-7.579906_pt1 | contig 18827 bp, 24 predicted proteins | sample MGYA00514192_ERZ779629 | MGnify/ENA primary metagenome ERZ779629 (study PRJEB29562, sample SAMEA4376709) | mouse gut metagenome | isolation source: Cecum | study: EMG produced TPA metagenomics assembly of the A DSS colitis mouse model was used to assess the... | reverse complement strand
TGGTGGCGGTGAGCAGAACCTGCTTATCTTCGCGCAGATACGCCAACACACAGTTGTCTAGGACAAAACGGGTTTTCCCAGTGCCGGGAGCGCCCCATACATAGGAAAATGGAGCAGTGAGCACATTGCAGACGGCGGAATACTGCTCCCTGGTGGGGGCGCCGCCGGCTATATCAGACAGGAGTGGGAGGGCCACGTTGGGCGGCTGCGACGGGAGGACGAGGGGCGGGCGATCCTTGTTGTCGTACCATTTACGCACACGTTCCACCAAGAAGCGCAGGTCGGAAATGATGGAGATATGCTCACATGGGCCTGAGGGAAGGCGCTCATATATCTCTTTCAGCGGATGGAGCACCAAAACGTTGCTCTCGCTGTGATATTCAACGGGCACAATCTCCCAGGTGTCGAACTCGTCCGCATATATCCTGAGTTTCAGCGATTCCAGCCCCGCAGGGGATAGGCGGCCCCGCAGATGCAGAAACGCCTCCTTTCCGAGCTTTTCAATGCTGGAGACTTCGGTAATGATGATCCCCTTGTCCTCCTGGACGAGATATTGAAAATACCGCTGGGCGCTGTCAACAGCCATGCGGCGGAAACTGTAGTCGTCCACGCGCGGCACCCCCAATTGTCGCTAAATCTGCAAATAAATGCAAATAAGGCTGGATTGTCAGAAAAAACCTGTCTATTTTCGAGTGGCTATGATATAATCCGCTCGCGCAAATACATAGCCTTGGCGCCGAGGCGGAAAGGAGTGTTTATGTTAGACTATGACGCGCAGATCAGAGAGCTGTTCCAAACGCTTGACGCTGAGGCAAAGCAGGAGTTTCTTACTGCTTTTGCGTCTGCTCTAGCAGAACAATCATTGCCCGCTTTGTCTCATCAGTCGCAAGGGGAAGAAGCTCGTTAAGACGCTGATCCAGCGGATCGGTCCCGCCCTCGGCAACGGGGGCGGGGTCTTTTCTTTCGCCCAGCAGTTCGCTGGTGGTGACGCCTAGATAGTCTGCCAGCATCTGGACTTTTGCAACAGAGGGGATTTGTCCACGGTTGATATCGCTTAAAAAGCTGCCACCAACCCCGCTTTCTTTACATGCATTTGTGGGCTTTATACCTTTTGCAAAGCATAGTGCTTTGACCCTTTGCACAAAAGATTCTTTTTCCATGGCAGTATACACCTCTTAAAAAAGAAATCGTGATTACGTATAAAAATCCGTAAACACAAATTAAACTATTGACAAAACGTAATTACGGATTTACAATGAGGCTGTATCACCTAGGTGAACTTTAAATCTAGTTTACACCAGGAGCGGGGCGCTTGTCAATTACTGCGGTAATTACGGGAGGTAAAAAAATGATTGGAACACAATTTCGGGCAAAGCGGGAGGCCATGGGTCTCACCCAGAAAGAGTTGGCGGAGAAGCTGTGCGTGGGGCAGACGATGATCGCCCAGGTAGAGATCGGGATGAAGATGCCGTCTGTGGCGCTGGTGAAGCTGGCGGCGGAGTTGTTCGCCTGCACCACGGACAGCCTGATTTTTGGGGACGAGGTGCGGGACAGCGCATAAAAAGGCGTATGGCGGGGGAGGCCGGGCAAGTGGGACAGGCAGAGCTGCATAGCATAGAGCAAACCCTATCAGGAGGCGGTATTATGAACGAAAATTCCGTGAATGTATTCGGCAGAGCTATGCTGTATATCTATCAAGCCCGGTTGGAAAGCCTCGGGCTTAAGGGTGAACTGCGGCCGGTGCGCGCGGAGACGGCGGAGAAGCCGGAGATGGAGGCTGTGGGATGAGCCGAGCCCGGGACATAAAAAACCCCCGGCAGGCTGGCGGGCCCGCCGGGGAGGCAAGTCAAAGGACTTACCATGAGAACGAAAGCATTATATCACAGGAACGCGCAGTTTGCAAGGGGGTGTTTGGATGGCGACGGCATTGACGCAGATCAGCGGCTACGCCCATGTGGCGGAACGGTATGGCTTTGAGGAGGCCGTCTTTCTGGACGCCATCGTGTACTGGTACCGCACCAACCGGGCGAATAACCGCAATTTTCGGGATGGCCGCTGGTGGACTTATAACAGCATCAAAGCCTTTGAGGAGATCTTCCCATGGTGGAGCGTCAAGCAGATCCGGCGCATTGCCAACAGCTGCCGGGAGCAGGGGGCGCTCATTGCCGGGGAGTTCAACGAGGACCGGAGGGACCGCTCGCTCTGGTACACGCCCGGGGATGAACTGCTGGCGCTGTATGGGCTGGCCGAAACGGGAAAATGCACTTGCCCAAATGGGCAAATGCAAGCGCCCAAAGGGGCAGATGAGGATGCCCAAATGGGCAAATGTATATATGGAATACCATGTAGTAACCATGCTTGTACTTACATGATCCCCCCTATAGTCCCCCCAGAGGGGGACGGCGCTGTGCCCAATACTGAGCCGGAGGACAAGCCTGTTCCTGCGGACAAGCCTGCCCCCAAGAGCAGGACCAGACGCACCCGCCAGAAGAAGTCCGTGCCTGTCCACGCCCCGGAGCGGTTTGAGCAGTTCTGGGCGGTTTATCCCGGGGGCGGTTCCCGGCTGAAGGCGGTGGAGGCCTGGGACGCCCTGGCCCCGTCCGATGAGCTGATCGACCAGATGGCTCAGGCGCTGAAAGCGCAGATGCGCTCCCGGCAGTGGCGGGAGGGGATCGGCATTCCCCACGCCTGCCGGTGGCTGAGCAACCGGCGCTGGACGGACAAGCTGCCGGAGGAGCCGCAGGCACGGGAGGCGTCCGGCTGTTCCTGGTCGGACGCCCCGGATTGAGGGAGGCGGCGGTATGAAACGCTGTAAAATTCCCGTTGGCTGCAAGCTGGCGGACAAGCCCTGCTGTGCGGACTGCGAGGTCTGGGCCTGCGAGGCCCGGTGCTGGAACAGCCCCAAGCGCTGCGGCTGCTGGGAGGAGGGGCCGCCAACGCGAAAGCGGGAGGGCCATCCCCAGCCGCGCAAGGTGGATGATCTGAAGGCCGCCCTGCTGTACTGCCGTGGGATGAGCCGCAAGGAGATCGCGCGGCAGCTGGGGTGCAGCGTAACAACTGTGTCCCGTGCCCTGCAAAGGCTGGGGGTGTGACGGTATGGCGGCAGAAATTCTTGACCGGGCCTATCAGGCGCAGACGTCGGTGATCGGGTCCATGCTCATCGATGAGCGGTGCATCCCGCTGGTGCTGTCCAAGCTGGCCCCGGAGGACTTTATCGACGGCACCTGCAAGGCGACCTTCCGGGCCATGCGAAAGCTGACGCTGACGGGGCGGCCCGCCGACCCGGTGACGGTGGTGGACGCCATGCGGGGCGGGGACCGGTACATCTCCTGGGTCCGGGAGGTCATGGAGGCCACCCCCACCGCGGCCAACGTGGAGGAGTACATCCCCATGGTGCGCCAGGCGGCGGTGCGGCGGCGGGTGCTGGAGCTGGCGGAGGGGTTGGCGGAGGCGGACGACGACAGGCTGGACGGGCTGGTGCGGGAGATGGCGTCGGCGCTGTCCTCCACGGAGCGGATGCGCCGGATGACGGCGGCGGAGCGGGTGGCCGACTTTTATGAGCGGATGAAGCGCCCGGAGAAGCCCCGGTACCTGCCCTGGGGGCTGCCGGTGGCAGACCGAAACGTCTATGCCGAGCTGGGAGACATGATTCTGCTGGGGGGCTACGCCTCGTCGGGCAAGACGCTGCTGTCCATCACCATGGCCCAGGCCCAGGCCAAGGCGGGGTACCGGGTGGGATACTACTCGCTGGAGACCAGCCCGCAGAAAATGACGGACCGGCAGCTGTCCGGCCTGTCCAAGGTGCCGCTGGGCAGGATCAAGACCCGGCAGTTCAGCGAAGAAGAGTGGGACCGGTTCGCCCAGGCGGGGAACTGTGCGGCCACGGTGTGCCCCTTCGACGTGATCCAGGCGGCGGGGTCCTCGGTGGACGACATCACCGCCGACGCCATGGGCCGCGGCTACCAGATCGTTTACGTGGATTACGTGCAGCTGCTGCGGGCGCCGGGCGTGCGGGACACGGACGGCTACGCCCGGGTGACGGCGGTGAGCCTGGCGCTGAAAACCTTTGCCCAGCGCACAGGGACGGCGGTGGTGGCGCTGGCGCAGCTCACCCGCCCTCCCGCAACGGATAAGGCGGATAAGTACGATCAGGATTCCAAAAAGTCCAAGCCGGCCATGCCCACGATGTACTCGTTCAAGGAGTCGGGGCAGCTGGAGCAGGACGCGGACGTGGCCTTTCTGGTGTTTCCGTCCGAGATGGCGGACAACGATTCGGCGCGGCTCTTCCGCATCGCCAAAAACAAGGAGGGGCGGCGGCCCCCGCCGGTGAAGCTGGCCTTTGACGGCGGCACCCAGACCATGACGGAGCTGGAGGAAGAGGAGGACCGCTCGGTGGCGGCGGAGCTGTCCGCCAAGGGCCGGGCGGTGAAGGCGGCCAACCATGCGGCGGCGCAGTTCAGGGAGATGCGGGGCCATGACAAGGACAACCCGTGGGTGTGAATATTTGAATTTTTGGAGGGCTTTACCGTGGGAACGAATAAAAATACTTGTAAGTCCGCGCATGTGATGAGCTTGCTGGGCAAGGGTCCGGCAGCTGGACACGTGCAGACTGTCCCGGCGCCGCAGGTGCGGGACATTGAGACCATCACCGCGGAGATTTTGAACGCCAAGCGGGCGGGAGGCGAGGCCATTCTCGCCATAGGCCGGGGGCTGATGGAGGCCAAGGCTATGCTGTCTCATGGGGAGTGGCTGCCGTGGCTGACTGAGCAGGTGGAATTTTCTGAGAGCACGGCGCAGCGCTTTATGCGTCTGGCTAAAGAGTGGTCAAATCCGTCAGCGCTGACGGATTTGGGCGCGACCAAGGCGTTACAGCTCCTGGCCCTGCCGGAATCGGAGCGGACAGCGTTTTTGGCCGAGAGCCATCAGGTGGGCGGAGAAGAAAAAACGGTCATCGACATGACCTCCCGTGAGCTGGATCGGGCGATCAAGGAGCGGGACGAGGCCCTGCGCTCAGCGGAGCAGGCCCGCGCGGAGCAGTCCGCCGCCCAGCAGGCCAGGACGAAAATGGCGGAGGATATGGCGCTGGCCAACGAGCGCATTGCTGGGCTCAACGCGGAGATGGACGCCCGGGCGGCCGAAGGCGTGAAGTGGCAGAAGGAAATCGCCCGCCTGGAAATTGAGCTGTCCGAGCTGAAGAGCCGCCCGGTGGAGGTGGCGGTGCAGGTGGACGAGAAGGCTGTGGAGGCCGCCCGGAAGGAGGCCGAGGCGGCGATGCAGGCCAAATTAGACGAGGCACAAAAGGCTCAGGCGCGGGCGGAGGAGGCGCGTAAGGCTGCGGAAGGCGCCAGGGCTGCGGCCCAGGCGGAGGCTCAGGCAGTCCGGACGGAGCTGGCGCGGGTGGAGAAAAACGCGGCGCTGACCTCCAATGAGGACCTTGTGCTGTTCAAGGAGCTGTTTGACCGGGCCCAGGAGCAGATCAACCGCATCCATGGCCTGCTGCTGAGGGCCAGGGGGAAGGACGCGGACCGCGCGGAGAAAATGTCCCGGGCTCTGCTGGCTCTGTCCGATAAAATCAGGGAGGCGGTCGGAGCCTGCGGCGCGGAGGGGCAGCTGGCGATCTGCGGCTGGATGCCGGGCGGGACGCAGCCCTTCCAGCCCTGCGATGTGGTGGCGGACTTTGACCTTGCCGGGACAGGCCGTATCAGCAGAATGGCATGCCGGTTTGATGGAGGATGCTTCCGTTACGAAAAAAGCAGGGATGCCATTAGGTCGGAGGCGGTGCGGTGGATGGCGCTGCCGCCGGTGGTGTCCGAATCGGACACGGAGGAGGGCGGTAAGGGGTGAATGACGGCGAGATGAGCGCGGAGCTAAAACCTTGCCCGTTCTGCGGGGCGGAACCCAATACTCATACATGGCAATGGCGGGGCAAACGGATGCACAAAGTGCGGTGCGAAAGATCTGCGTGCCTCATCCGCCCCAGTACGAACGGCTTTGATACGCCGGGAGAGGCCGCAGCGGCGTGGAACGCACGGCATGAGGCGCTGCAATATGCTCGCCTCGCGGAACTCACCCAGGCCGAGAAGGACGGTCGGCTGGTGGTGATGCCGTGTAAGGTTGGGGATTTGGTCTATCAAATTGCCGTGCGGAAAAAGTATCTCAATCGCTCAATGTGTACGCCGCACATCAAATCGGTAGAGATAAAGACCGAAAACGCATTCAAGTACATGAACGATATCGGCAAAACCGTCTTTCTGACCCGTGAAGAAGCCGAGGCGGCGCTGAAAAAGAGGGAGGAGGCAGACAATGAGACCGATTGATGCGGATTTTGCGAAAGAAAGAATCAAAAAATCTGACCTGACGAGCCGAGAAAAGATAGCGTTGCTGTTGATTCTGGAGGATGTTCCAATTCTTGCCCCGCCGTGCAACGACCCGCTGACCCATCACGCTTTGGATATGGTTAGGGGAGAGCGGGAGCGTCAGTGTACGCTTTGGGGCGACCAAAGCGGGAACTCCCTGTTCGAGTGGGTGTCCATTTTAGGGGAGGAGTACGGCGAGCTGTGCGAAGCGGTCAACGAAACCTCTTTTAGCAACGCGGCACACCCAGACCGGGGCGGTTTTGAGGCTATCATCAAGGAGGCCGTTCAGGTCGCCGCAGTAGCTGTGGCGATCATTGAGGCGGTCCACCGCCGCAGGCCGGAGGAGGGGACGCCGTCATGGAACTGCTGAAGCCCGGCGACCCGTGCCCCTGCTGCGGACAGTCGATCAGGGTGGAGGACCCGGAGCTGCTGTTGCTGCTGAGCTGGATCGCGTGGCTGCGGGCGGACCAGACGAGGGACGGAGGCGATGCCTCGTGAGCCGCCTATTGTTAGCTATCGCCATAGACGACTTCGCGGCGGGTCCGCAGGGCGCGAAGGAGGCCGCGGCGATGGCGCTGGAAGGGCTGGGCCGGGTGCAGGTGCTGCGGGTGAAAATTCAGGAGGAGGAACAACTGAGAATGGAGGAGAAGCGAGTATGATGCTGGCAGATGTGAGCGGCTTGGTGGGAGAGCTGAGCGCCATGAGTGAGGCGGAGGTCTCGACAGTTTCTGTTTCTTGGGTGCTGGGGATGCTGCGGGGCGCGCTGGTGAAAGATGCTGTGCCCGAATCGGACACAGGGGAGGGCCGCTAGATGGCGAAAGCGATTAAGCACATCAAGGCGGGGCTGCTCCATTTTGAAATCATCGGGACGGTTCCCGAGCCCTCCCCGGGACGGCGGCGGGGTGGGCGCTGCCGCCCCACCTGCGCCGCGATGCAGTTCTACAATGACAAGTGCTCCTGGCGGGAGCTGGCGCTGATCCTGGGCGCGAACTTCGGCCGGGGCGATTACGTGGTCACGCCCACTTACGACGACCGGAACCTGCCGCCGGGGAAGCAGGGGGCGGACAAGTGCTTCCAAAAAATCATCCGCAGGCTCCGCGGAGTGCGGAGGATGCGAGGCCAGGAGCTGCGCTACGTCTATGTCACGGAGGGGCTGCACGGCAAAGCGGACGATGAGTATTTCGGGGGAGATGGGCGGCTGGAGGACCGCCGCCTCCACCACCACGCGGTAATCAATGGGACGGGCCCCGGCGATTTGGAGGAGCTTCGCAGCCTGTGGCAGGGCGGAGGCTACGTGCGGATCGAGCCGGTGGACGTGCATTACTACCGGGAGCTGGCCAAATATCTGACCAAGGAGCCCCGGGAATTCGGGCGGGCCCGGCCGGGAGAGCACGCGTGGCGGGCGTCCCGGAACCTGGCGAAGTATGAGCAGGAGTACCTTGAGATCCCTGTGGACGGCGTGACGCTCTCCCCGCCGCCGGGCGCGGTGGATTACGTGCAGTTTGCCGAGCGCAACCCCTACGGCTTTGGGGACTGCGTGGGGGCGTGGTATCTGCTGTTTGAGGATGAGCCGCCGCCGAGGTACAGCTACAACAGGGGCAGGAAAAAAGAATCGTCCTAATAATTTTTGATCTTGAAACCACTCTTGAAAAATGGAACGGGGGATAGAAATGGAGGAAAAGGTGTTGCAGGAGTGCGGAGAATATGGTAAACTGACAGTGAAAGACGGATGGGTTACCTGCCCAGTGTGCAGGCGAAACCACCGCCTGATCCGGGTGAAGCCGGAGACTGAGGCGACGGGGCTGCCGGTGTACTGCCGGACGTGCCGGAGCGAAGTGATTTTGAACATCGAGAGAGGCCAGAGCGTTAAGCGCCAGAGCCCATGACCAGCCTGTGAGGCTGCGTTGTGGACGCTGGCGCTTTTGTTTTGCCCAGTGGGGTGCCATTCGGCAGCCTTCGGCCGCCGCAGAGGTGATAGCCTGCGGCCCCCGGGCAGGGCAGAACGCCAAGAATTTTTCCCCACGGCGAGGCGCACGGGCACAGGCGCGGGGACTATTCGCGCCCAGGGCGTGCGGGAACATCGTTGGCGGCAGAGACAGGGAGGTGCGGAAATGGGTGCGGGCAGGCCGAAAAAGTACACGAAAAAGGGGCTGGAAAAGGCCGTTGAGGGGTACTTTGCCAGCATCAGCCGGAAAGTCCAAGTCTTGGACGAGGACGGCGAGGCTGTGTGTAACGACGCTGGCGAATCCATCTGGGTGATGGAGTACGTCAGGCCGCCGACAGTGAGCGGGCTGTGCCTGTATCTGGGCATCGACCGCAGCACCTGGCAGAACTACGCCGACCGGGCGCTCCACCCAGAACTTCAGGAGATCACGGCCTATGCCAAATTGCGCCTGGAGACATACTTGGAGGAACAATTGCTCACCCGGGAAAAGAACGTTCAGGGGCTGATTTTCAACCTCCAGAACAACTACGGATGGCGGGAGAAGCGGGAGGTGGAGCTGGGCGGCGAGACCCGGCAGACCATGGCGGACAGCGCCCAGGCCCGGACGATGTCTATCTCCGAAAAAATGGCCGTTTTGCGTGAGGCCAGTAAAGCTTTGGGCGAAATGGGGGAGCCGGACGATGCCGGCTAAAATGGGGTCCCCGCCGGAGCCCAGCGAAGCGGGTCCGGTGGGGAGAGAAGGCGCAGCGGAGCGAAGGAACGCGGCTTGCGTCGACGAGGCGGCCTTGTGGTTTCGGAGGCTGCGGGAGACCAGCAACGACGCCTTTCTCCCCCTGTTCTGGGACGAACACCGCTACCTGGTGCTCAAGGGGGGCGGCGGCTCCGGCAAGAGCATCTTCGCCGGACGCAAGGTGCTGGAGCGGGTGACCACCGAGCCGGGACACCGCTGGCTGGTGTGCCGGAAGGTGGGCAGGACGCTGCGGGAAAGCTGCTTCGAGCAGCTGAAAAATCAGGCGTATGAGTTCTATGGGGAGGAGATCGCCCACATGCCCAGAGGCAAGGGCGGCGACATGACCATGCGCTTTCGCAACGGCAGCGAGATCCTGTTCACCGGCTTGGACGATGTGGAGAAGCTGAAATCCATCTACAACGTCACCGGAATCTGGATCGAGGAGGCCAGCGAGGTGCTGGAGCGGGACTTTAATCAGCTGGATATCCGCCTGCGCACCAAGTTTGACTATTACCTGCAAATCATCCTCTCGTTTAACCCCATCAGTGTCCAGCACTGGTTGAAAAAACGGTTTTTCGACTTCGAAATCAAAGACCCCCAGGAGCGGCGCAGGGCCATGGAACGTACCCGCACCCATGAGAGCACCTACCGCGACAACCGCTTCCTGGAGCCGGAGGCGGTGCGGACGCTGGAGGGGTTCCGGGAGACGGACGAATACTATTACCAGGTGTACGCCCTGGGCATGTGGGGCGTGACGGGCAAAACGGTGTTTGACGCCAAGGACATTCAGCGGCGGCTGGACGAGAAGCTCAGACCCGCCGCGGCAGGGCTGTTCCAGTATGCCGACGATGGGCTGCGGCTGTCCGGCATCCAGTGGACGGATGAGGCGGGCGGACCGGTGCGGGTGTTCCTCAGACCCGAGGAGGGCGTGCCCTATGTCATCGGCGCGGACACCGCGGGGGAGGGCAGCGACTTCTTCGCCGCCCAGGTGCTGGACAACCGCACGGGCGCGCAGGCGGCGGTGCTCCACGGGCACTTTGATGAGGATGTGTTCGCCCGGCAGCTGTTTTGCCTGGGCATGTACTATAACACGGCGCTGATTGGGCCGGAGGCCAACTTTTCCACCTATCCCATCATGGAGCTGGAACGGCTGGGATACCCGAGGCTGTACGTGAGGGAGAGCGTGGACGACTACACCCACAAGGTGCGACGCAGCTACGGGTTCGTCACCAACTCCAAGACCCGGCCCGTTATCATCGCGGGGCTCATCAAGGCGGCGCGGGAGGATATCTCCATCGTGTCCGACGAGGCCACGCTGCTGGAAATGCTGTCCTTCGTGCGCAATAAGGAGACTCTGCGGCCCGAGGCGGAGCCGGGCGGTCACGACGATTTGGTGATGAGCTTGGCCATCGCCCATCACATCCGGCCTCAGCAGAGGTATCTGGCCCAGGCCGCGCAGGGCGAGACAGTGAAATGGACCCGCGATATGTGGGAAGATTATGAAAACGCTTCGGATGCGGAGCGCAGGAGGCTGATTCAGAAATGGGGCGTTCCGGAACGGTAAAAAAGAGCGGCGGGAAGCTGCGCATGTGGCAGGAACGGCTGGGCCGCAGCGAGCGCGCCTATGAGGGGGAAAGGGCCCGGATGGATGGGCGGGAGGCCCTGTACCGGGGAACCCGGGATATCAAGCCCATCGTCACGGGAGAGCGGACAAGCAAGACGCCCCACGTGCGCAATATCTGCGCCGAGCTCATTGAGGCGCAGGTGTCCAGCAGCATCCCCCAGCCCAAGGTGACCGCCCGGAGGCGGCAGGACGAGGACAAGGCTAAGCTCATTGAGGACATGCTGCGCAACGAGCTGGACCGGCTGCCATTCGAGCAGCTCAACGATATGATGGAGCGCACGGTGCCCATACAGGGGGGCGGGGCGTTCCTGGTGGAGTGGGACAACACCAGGCGGTCCCATGCCACAGTGGGCGAGCTGGCGGTGAGCGGCCTGCACCCAAAGCAGATCGTACCCCAGGACGGCGTGTTCACCGGGGTGGAGAATATGGACTACATAATTCTCAAAATCCCCCAGACCAAGGGCTTTATCCGCCGCCGGTACGGCGTGGATGTGGGGGACGAGGGGGAGCGGGAGCCCGATGTGAAGGGCTCGGACAGCCAGAGCCTCGCTGAGGACATGGTTACCCAGTATACCGCCTACTACCGCAACGACCAGGGCGGCATCGGACTGTTCAGCTGGGTGAACGAGATCCAGCTGGAGGACCTGGAGGACTATCAGGCCCGGCGGCTGCGGCGGTGCGCCAAGTGCGGAGCGGTGGAGCCGGTGGGAGACGTGCAGCCCCTGGGCGCGCCCACCCTGGACGGAACGCCGCCCCCGGGCATGGGCGGGGATGCCGGCCCAGTGGCGGGAGAAGGCTGGGAAGAGGCGAGACCCAGCGCCCGCCGGGGCGGACGCAAGCGGTGCCCGTACTGCGGCGGCGCCAGGTGGGAGGAGGGCCCCGAGGAGTTCGAGGAGCTTCCGGTCCCGGTGCTGCGAAGCGACGGCAGCAGCGTGGGCGGGATGCGTCAGGTGGAATCCGTGTCGGAGACCATGGTGGACGAGCTGGGCCTGCCCGTCGTGGAGACAGCGCTGGAGCCGGAGCGTATCCCCTTCTACAAGCCGGACATATTCCCCGTGATCCTTCAGAAGAGCGTGAGCATATTCGGACAGCTCCTGGGGGACAGCGATGTGGACAAAATTGCCGACCAGCAGAACACCACCAACCGGCTGGAGGCCAAGATACTGGACAAGCTGGTCAAAAGCGGCAGCTATATGTGCCTGCCCGACGACGCCAATATCAGAGCGGACGCGGAGGATATGAAAATCATCCGGCCGGGGAGCGCGGCGGCGGCCCAGCTCATCAACGTGTACGACATGGAGGGCCGGGTGCAGCAGGACATGGCATACCTGGAACAGGTCTACCAGGAGGCGCGGCAGGTCATTGGCATCACCGACAGCTTCCAGGGACGGCGCGATGCCACGGCCACCAGCGGCAAGGCCAAGGAGTTCGCCGCCGCCCAGAGCGCCGGACGGCTGGAGAGCAAGCGGATCATGAAGGACGCGGCCTACGCCGCGCTCTTTGAGGCCATGTTTAAGTTTAAGCTGGCCTATGCCGACGAGCCCCGCCCGGTGGTGTCCCACGACGACCATGGCAACGCCCGGTATCAGAGCTTCAACCGCTATGACTTCCTGGAGCGGGACGAGGCGGGGGAGTGGTGGTGGAACGACCAGTTCCTGTTCTCCTGCGACACCTCCGCGCCGCTGGCGTCCAACCGGGAGGCCATGTGGCAGGAGACCAGGATGAACCTCCAGAGCGGAGCCTTTGGCGACCCCACGCAGGTACAGACGCTGATCCTGTTTTGGAGCAAGATGGAGCTGCTCCATTATCCGGGGGCCGGGGAGACCAAGGCGTATTTGGAGGAGGAGCTGCAAAGGCAGCGGATGGCGGCCATGGCTCAGCAGGGGATGGGGCGGCCGATGGATGCCCCGGTCATCCGGCAGGCCCGGCAGGACGCGGCAAGGGATGCCGCAGGCGGTCAGATGCAGGGGAACGGGTTCCCCGTCTGAATAATTTGACGTTTATGAGAAAGGAGGGGGCAGCATGGCGGACAGCAGGAGCGGATACGCAGGGAAGATCCAGAACGCGGGGGCGCAGAAGGTGAACGCGCCTTATCCCAGCGGCGGCGGGAAGGGCAAGAGCACCGTGGTCAAGGGCGGCGACCTGCGCACGGGAAAGAAGGGCTAAGCCGCAGGCAGGCAGGGCGCGGCAGCAGTGGAAAGGAGTAAAAACATGGACGATACTGATTATCATGAGCTGTTCGGCTTGACGCCGGAGGACGGCGGAGAGGAGCCCGCGCCGGAGGGAGGCGAGCAGGCGCGGAGCGATGTGCCCGAATCGGACACGCCCCCGGGTGAAGCGGGCCCCGCTTTGCCGCAGGGCCAGGCTCAGCCGGGCGGACAGGAAACTGTGCCCGAATCGGACACCGCGGGCCAGGGGGAGACGCCCCGGACGGAGGGAGGCGGCGAGGCCGTCCCCGCTTCGCAGGAGGAACGCCGCCCCCCGGCCATGGAGGCGGCGGCTGCGCGGGCCCGGGCGGACGCCCAGCGGGCCATAGACGAAGCGTTTGCCCTCAGCGGGCTGAAAAATCCGTATACCGGGCAGCCCATCACCTCCAAGGCGGAGTATGACGCCTACAAGGAGCGGTTTGAGCGGGAGCGGCAGGAGCAGATTTTGCAGCAGACCGGCATGAGCCGGGAGGAGTTCCAGCGGTTTGTGCAGGAGCTGCCCGAGGTGAAACAGGCGCGGCAGGCCCAGGAGGCGGCGGAAAAGGCCGTCCGGGAGGCCAGGGAGGCCGCCGCCCGGGTGAAGCTGGAGGAACAGATTCGGGAAATTTCGGCTATGGACCCCAGCGTCAAATCGCTGGAGGACCTGGCCAAGATGCCCAATTATCCCAGGTTCTACGAGCTGGTGAGTCGGGGTAACACGCTCACCGATGCCTACCGGCTGGCCAACTTCGACGCGCTGACCCAGCGCTCGGCGGCAGGGGCCAGGCAGGCGGCGGTGAACGCCGCGCGCAGCAAGGAGCACCTGACTGAAACCAAGTCTCGCGGTTCGGGCTCGGTGAGCGTGCCCGCCGAGGTGCGGGAGCAGTACAAGCTTTTCAACCCGGACACCACGGAGGAAGAAATCCAGAGGCACTATCAGAAGTATCACAAGGAGGAGAACAAGTGATGGGATTCATGATCCACAGCACGGACGACGGGCGGGTGCCCGCCACGGAGTATCTGCCTGCTGGGGCCATTACGCCAAAGGCGGGGATGGCGCTGAATCAGGCGGACGGGCTGCTGGCCGCCGCGGGGGCGGGCGCGCCCAGCTATATCTGCATGGCCGACCGGGCGGACGCCTGCGGCGCAGGGGAGTACATCCCGGTGGTGCGGGTGAGCGGGGATATCATTTTCGAGACCGCGTTCACCGCCGACGCCGGCACGGTGAAGCTGGGGGACAAGGTGGCCATCAGCGCGGACGGCCTGGGCGTCACCGGCGTCACGGAAGGCGGCGCGGCCGAAGTGGTTTACATGGACGGGACTGAGGCCGGCAGCATGTGCCGGGTCCGGTTCCATTAGAAGCGCGGCGGGGGCGCCCCGTCGCTTTGGGCCGTGCCAACCATACCCCACCCACGGCCCGCCGCTCGTGGGGCATACCCACCGCGCGACAGAAACGGAAAGGAGAAATTCAAGTGGCAGGTATCACTTTTACGGAGGGCTCCGGCCTTCAGGACAGCATTTACGGCAAGTGCCAGGAGCCCATTAAGCTGTTCCTGGAAAAGCGGGGGGAGGCATTTGAACAGCACAGCATGATTAAGGAGCTGTTCTGCGTTTCCCCCAGCAAGAGCTTCGGGGAGAAGTTCACCTCTATGACCGCGATGGACGGTTTCAAGCCCGTGGGCGAAAACGGGGCCTATCCCGTGGACGGGATGCGGGAGGGCTATAGCAAATTCATCGAGCATATGACCTGGAAGGACAGCTTCTCCCTCAGCCGGGAGATCGTGGAGGACGGAAAGCTCATGGACCTGAAGAAAAAGCCCGCCGGGTTCATTGCCGGTTACCACCGCACCCGGGAGAGGTTCGGCGCGGCCCTGCTGGGCGCGGCCATGGGGGGAAAGGAGGAGGTCTCGTTCTCCGGCAAGGTATTCTCCTGTACGGCAGCTGACGGCAAGTGCCTGTTCTACAAGGCGCATCCCTCTATTTTGGATAAGGGGACGCAGAGCAACCAGTTCGCTGACGCCTTCTCCGTCGATGCCCTTGGGGCCATGGAGAGCGCCATGCAGGACTTCCGGGGGGACGCGGGCGAGGTGCTGGACGTGTCGCCCGACACCATCCTCATCCCCAACGACTACGCCCTTAAGCGGGATGTGTTCGCCGCCATCGGCGCGGACAAGGACCCCGCCACCGCCAACAACGGCTTCAACTATCAGTATGGCCGCTGGAGCGTCATCGTGTGGCCCTACCTAAATCAATTCATTGCCAAGGGGCTCAAGCCCTGGGTGCTGGTTGACACGCGGTATAACGAGGAGTACGGCGGGGCGGTATGGCTGGACCGGGTGAATCTGGAGGTGCGCAGCGAGATCGCCGCCAACGACGCCAACGTGTGGAAGGGCTATTCCCGGTTCACTGCGGGCTTCAACGACTGGCGGCCCTTCGCCGTGGGCGGTATCAAGGACGGCACCAATCTGATTGCCACTGGAACGTGACGAAGGGCGCGCTGCCTCCGCGCGGGTGAGAATATGGCTAAATTAGGCGAAATCATCGCCATGGTGGATGAGATCAAGCCCAACGCGTTCAGCGGCGAGGCCAAAACGGCGTGGATCAACGAGTGCGAGGGCATGGTGCAGACCGAAGTGTTCCTGTTCGCGCCGGTAGAGCTGATCCGCTACCGCTGGCCGGAGGACCGGGACAAGCCCATGCTGGTGGCTCCGCCCCACGATAAGCTCTATTGGACCTATCTCACCGCCATGATCGACTTTGCCAACGGCGAATACAACAAGTATCAGAACACCATGCAGATGTTTAATGCGTCCTATGGGGAGTTCATGCGCTGGTTCGCGCTGAACTACCGCCCGGCGGACGCCCATGAGGAGGGACTGCTGTGAGCAACGGGCGCGGAGACTGGCACGGCTATTATTTTACCGCCTACGGCATCGCGGTGAAGCACGGCTTCTCCGGGAGCGAGGAAGAGTGGCTGGAGAGCCTGCGGGGAGAGGCTGGGCCTCAAGGTCCGGCGGGCGAGGCGGGCCCGCCGGGCCTGCGGGGAGAAGCCGGACTGCAAGGTCCGCCGGGCGCAACTGGCCCACAGGGGCCACAAGGCGAGGCGGGGCCGCAAGGTCCGGCAGGGGAGGCTGGGCCCAGGGGCCTCTCCGGAGAGGCCGGACCGCCCGGACCGCCGGGCGAGGCCGGGCCCCAGGGAAAGGAGGGGGCGGCGGGCCCCCAGGGCCCCAGGGGAGAGCAGGGACCGCCCGGCCCCCAGGGTGAGCCCGGCCCGAGGGGCGAACGGGGGACGGACGGAACCAGCTTCGTCATCCTCGGCCGGTACAATACGCTTCAGGCGCTGCAAGATGCCCACCCGGTGGGAACGGAGGGGAAGGCCTATGCTGTGGGGACGGCGGAGGCCAACTCGGTGTACCTATGGGATGTGGACGCCAAGGCGTGGACGAATGTGGGAAGCCTCCAGGGCCCCAAGGGCGATCCTGGAGAACCGGGAGGGCAGGGGCCCAAGGGCGACCCCGGCGTGCAGGGAGAGAAGGGAGACGCCGGGGAGCAGGGCCCACCGGGTCCCAAGGGCGACCCCGGAGAGCGGGGGCCCCAGGGCCCTTCGGGTGAAAACGGCGTCACCATGGAACAGGTAACCGCAGCCATACAGGAGGCGGTGCTGGACAGTTGGGAGGGATCGTTTTGAGCGTACAGGAGGATAATCTGCGGGCCATCGCGGACGCCATCCGGGAGAAGGAGGGCAGCGGGGAGCCCATACCCGCCAAGGACTTCCCGGAGCGCATACGGGGCCTCCAGGGGGGTGGCATCGAGCTTTCGTCCATTGAGATCACCGCGCCGCCCGCTAAGGTCAGTTATCTGGCCGGAGAGCGGTTCGACCCCGCGGGGATGGTGGTGACCGCCGCGTACTCCAACGGGGCCACGCTGGCCGCCACAGGCTATGCGGTGGAGCCCTCGGGGCCGCTGGAGGACGGGATGGAAGCGGTGACGGTGCGGTACACGGAAGGGGGCGTCAGCGCCGCCGCCAGCGTGGCCATTACGGTGATCCACCGCCTGACGGGCATATCCATTGAGACACCCCCGGCCAAAACGGAGTACCGGGCGGGGGAGGTCTTTGACCCTGCGGGCATGGTGGTGCTTGCCGCCTACTCTGACGGCGCGTCCGAGGCGGCGACGGGCTACACCGTGCCCACGGAAGCCTTTGCCGCCCCCGGCCCCCAGGAGGTGGCGGTGACGTACACCGAACACGGTGTGACCGCCTCCGCCTCCGTGGCCGTCACGGTGGCCCGGCTCGTGATCGAGGCTATTCCGCGCCAGAGCGGAAGCCCCACCTATACCGGGGAGGCAATCACACTGGAGCTGGAGAACTATGATCCGGCCCAGCTCACCCTGGGCGGGGTGACGTCGGCGGTGAACGCCGGGGAGTACGCGGCCACGGCAACCCCCACGGAGAGCTGGCGGTGGAGCGACGGCACCACCGGGGCGAAGTCTATCGTCTGGACCATCGGCAAAGCGGCGGGCAGCGTGAGCCTTTCCCCGGCGTCGGTGACGCTGGACAAGGACCATCTCACGGCGGAGATACAAGTGACCAGGGCTGGGGACGGCGCGGTCTCCGCCGCGTCCAGCGATACCGGCGTGGTAACGGTGAGCGTGTCCGGCACGGCGGTAACGGTGTCCAGCGTGGGAGAGGCCAGCGGCTCGGCCACGGTGACGGTAACGGTGGCCGAAGGGCCCAACCACCTGGCGGCCAGCGGGACGGCGGCGGTGACGGCCTCCTTTGTCATGATCTACGGTGTGGAGTGGGACGGGAGCGCGTCCACCAAGCTGTCTCGAACAGACGCGGCGGCGCTGTTTGTGGACCCTGTGGCGGCGGTGGGCGACGGGGCTGGCTCTTCTCCCTTTGATGACCTTATGCCGTGGTCCGGGATGGTTCGTGTGACGGACGCCCAAGCGGGGGAGCTTGTGTCTATTCCAAAGTATTGGCTAAAAGTACAGCATTTCCCTTTCCGGGTACAGATTGCTGACGGTCCTGTAGATGGGTACCAGGTTTCCCCCGCCCACCGGGACCGTGAGGATGGCCAAGGTGAACGAGACGTAGTTTATATTGGGCGCTATCCTTGCTCGAATTCGTATCAATCTGTGAGCGGAGTCAATCCAGAATGGCTTAAAACATTATCCGTATACAGAGACAACATTCACGCGCTGGGAGAGGAATATTGGCAATCGGATTATGCTTTGCAGCTAACATGGTGGTTTCTATATATTGTAGAGTATGCGGACTGGAATGGGGAGCTGAGAATCGGAATTGGACATTCGAAACTGAATGACAATTTAAAAACGGGTGGAACTGATTCCATGTCTTACCATACAGGAAGAGCTTCCGGGACAGATGGCTATGTGCCGATACAGTATCGATACATCGAGGATATATGGGGTGGCAATAACAAAGAATTAAGAGACGGAATTATTTTTTCTCTAACTGAGAAAAAATTCTGTACTTATAACAATCCGGCCAATTTCTCGAATGAGTATGGAGCTACAGGGGCTGCCATAAGGAACATTCCCGCTCCCCCCGAAACATCCGGTATCATTAGTGCGTGGGGCTACGATCAAGATGATCCGAGTTTTATCTATCCATCGGAGGTGGTCGAACTTTCGGGCAACACTGGCACATATATTGCAGATGCTTACACTACCGGTAGCAATGGTGCTGCCATTGCAGTAGGACTGTATGAAGGTTTCAGTGGATACAGTGGCCCGTTCTTTATCGATAAACGTTATAAGGTGCAAGTTTAAATGGAATTGGACGTATCATGAAACTCCCCAACGCATCGTAAAGGAGAAAAACCATGGATTACGAATATGTATTTGGAACCCTGGGCGATGGGGAGACCGTTCGTGTGAAAGGTCCGGCCCACACCGAGCTGTCCGGCTTCCAGCAGGTGCCGCAGGAGTACCCCGGCGAGACCGTCACAGACCGCTTTCG
>ERZ779629.382-NODE-382-length-18831-cov-10.656370_pt1 | contig 18831 bp, 20 predicted proteins | sample MGYA00514192_ERZ779629 | MGnify/ENA primary metagenome ERZ779629 (study PRJEB29562, sample SAMEA4376709) | mouse gut metagenome | isolation source: Cecum | study: EMG produced TPA metagenomics assembly of the A DSS colitis mouse model was used to assess the... | reverse complement strand
GCGCTGAAACCTACCGGAGAAATCCGGCAAGGCGCGGCGTCTCCTACCTCATCCACAGAGACAGGCCCGCAAAGGCCACCAGCAGAACGGTGGCTACGCGCACAAGCGTGGGATCGACACCAAAATAACGGGCAATGCCTCCGCATACGCCGCACAAAACGGCGTCGGGGCCTGTGGTACGGCAGAGACGTTTCATGACAAAAACTCCTTTCCGTGTTAAAGCAGTCCTAGGCGCAGGCGGTCGAAGCCGGTGCGGCCGGCGTCGGCGCGCAGAGCGAACGGCGAGCGGGGCTGGCAATGATAACACATGCTCCGGCCGTGATGGCGGGCGGGGCATTCCCCGCCGCCCGGACAGTCAACATAGCGAAATCGGCTCATTGATGATTCCTCCTCAAGGTTAATACCGGGTCAGCGCCACGTCGCCGCTGACGGTAATCAGGGCGTAGCAGGGGCCGGAACCGTCGCCGTAGACGGCCCTTCCCCCCTGATAGCGGAAGGGGAAGTCGAAGTCCGCCTCGCCGCTGACGGTCTTGTAGCGCAGGGTGAAGGGTCCCGCGTCCGGGATGCGGGCCTCGCAGTCGCCGGACTTGGTGGTGAGCTCCATCACCTCGGGCATCTGGGAGCTCTCCACGTGGAGGTCCCCGCTCATGGAGCTGCCCAGGAAACGGAGGAACGCGCCGTCGGTTTCGATGTCGCCGCTGGCGGTTTTGATCAGGGCGTCGTCCAGCTGGCCGTGGAGGGTGACGTCGCCGCTCATGCTCTCGGCGTGGAGGTCGGCGCAGGCGCCGAACAGCTCCAGATCGCCGCTGGCGGAGTGGAAGCGCAGCTCCTTGCAGGTGCGCAGGTGGCAGTTAAAGTCGCCGCTGGCGGTCTTGACGTCCAGATGGTCGATGTCCAGCCCTTCGCCGTACAGCTCCACGTCGCCGCTGGTGGTGGTGACGTTCAGCAGCTCCCAGTGCCGGCAGGGGAGGTTGAGTTCCACGTCGGCGGAGCCGAAGCCCCGGCGGGAGAAGAAGGAGGAGGAGGCGGTGCGCCCCTCCCGAATGGTGAGCACGCCGTCGGCGGAGCAGGTGACGTCCAGGTCGTCCACGTCGCCGTTGATGACCACGCCGGCGTCGGGGGCCTGGTTGACGTTGATGGTGACGTCGCCGGCCACCGTCTGCACCACGATGCCCCGCAGGTCCCGCAGCGCGCCCACGGAATAGGAGCCGTCCTGGTTGGCCTCCATGGAGGCGTCCTGGCCGTCAAAGCGGGGGCCGCTGCCCGGCTGGGGCCCGCCCTTCCACTCGCCCCACTGGGTGAAGAAGCCGCCCTTGGCCTTGTCGTAGCCAAAGCCGTAGATGATGTCCCGCTGCTGCTTGGGGCCGCCGCCCACAAAGAACCGGTCCTCGTCCGTGTTCACCTCGGCCTCGAATTCCCAGCCGGAGGGCGGCGCGGGGGGCACAGGAGGCACAGGAGGTACCGGGGGCACAGGGGGTTCGGGAGGGACAGGAGGCTCGGGGGCGGCGGTGTCCTCGGGATTGGTGTAGAAGCGCACATGCACATGGCCGTCGCCCTTGTCCACGGTGGTGCGGCGCTGGATGGCGTCCTTGGCCTGCTGAATGGCGATTTTCGCCTGGTCGATGGCCACGTTACACGCCTCCTGAACGCCGGCGAGGATGGCGTCCAGATCGCTCTGATGGGGCTGGCCGCTGAAGCCGGAGTGGGAACCGCCGTACTCGCCGGTCCTGGCCTGCTCCTCGTCCGCCCGAGCCCGCTCCTCATCCGCTTTGGCCCGCTCCTCATCCGCCCGAGCCTGCTGCTCATCCGCCTCCGCGTTCCCGGCGGTGATGGTGATGGGCCTGCCGTTTCCATTATTGATGGTGATGGGCTGGCCCTCCCCGTGGTTGATGACCACGGTGCGGCCGTCCGGACGCTCGATGCGGGTCTGCCCGCCCTCGGTGGTGATGGTGGCGTCGGCCTTGGAGGGGTTCACCCCCAGGTAGGCCAGCAGCTCATCCACGTCGCCCAGGTCGTCCATGGCCCGGTCAAAGGCGCCCTGCTCATCCACGCCCGCGCCGGTCATATCCAGGAAGCGGTGGTACAGGTTGTCGGCCAGCTCCTCCACCAGCTCGTCCTTCTCGGCGGACTGGGGGGCGGCGGCCAGGCGGTTGGCCACGGTTTCCGTTATTCTGCGTTTGATGTCTTCCATTGTTCAGTCCTCCTCAGCTGAAGTGAGCGCGTCCAGCAGCGCGCGGGTGTTTTCCCATTCCTGACGGCCCTCGGCCCAGCGCCTGCGGCCCTCGTCGGTGATGGCGTAGTAGCGGCGGCGGGCTCCCGGCCCGTCGTTCCCCCAGTAGGAGGCGATCAAGCCGCTCTGTTCCAGGCGCTTGAAGGCGGTATACAGGGTGGCCTCCTTGAAGCCGTACTCCCCGTGAGTGCACTCCGAGATGTTTTTGTTGATCTCATAACCATAGTTGTCCCCGCGCATCAATTGTGCTAAAATAATGGTGTCCGTATGGCCGCGCAGGGTATCCGCTGAAATCGACATGGCGTCCTCCTTTCTTGTGGCTTGGTTGAAGTGATGAGATACCCGGCGTGCCTAGGTACCTCGCTAGGTGAAGTAACTTCGTGAGCTTAATATAGCACGAGATACCTCGCCTGTCAAGGTATTTTGCAAAAAAATTTTTGCCCCTCCATTTCTATGCGGGGGCAAGGCAAGGAGATGTTGCAATATGAGCGAATGCACCCATGACTGCTCGTCCTGCGGCGAGAGCTGCGGGGAGCGCACCAGTCCCCAGGACCTGCGCAAGCCGGTCAACCCCCACTCCCACATCAAAAAGGTGATCGCCGTGGCCAGCGGCAAGGGGGGCGTGGGCAAGTCCGCCGTGGCCTGCACCCTGGCCGCCGCCATGGCCGCCCGGGGGAAAAAGGTGGGCATCCTGGACGCGGACATCACCGGTCCCTCGGTGCCCCAGGCGTTTAACATCCACCGGCGGGCGCTGGGGGATGAGGACGGCATCCTGCCCGCCGTCACCGACGGAGGCATCAAGCTGATGAGCCTGAACCTGCTCATTGAGCACGAGACCGACCCGGTGGTGTGGCGGGGCCCCGTCATCGCCGGGGCGGTGGAGCAGTTCTGGACCGACGTGGTGTGGGGCGAGCTGGACTACCTGTTCGTGGACATGCCCCCCGGAACGGGGGACGTGCCGCTGACGGTGTTCCAGTCCCTGCCGGTGGACGGGGTGGTCATCGTCACCGCCCCCCAGGCCCTGGTGGGGATGATCGTCACCAAGGCGGTGCGCATGGCGGAGATGCTGAGCGTGCCCGTGCTGGGCATTGTGGAGAACTACTCCTTCTTCCGCTGCCCGGACTGCGGCGGGGAGCACCCCGTGTTCGGCCCCAGCACCATCGACGCGCTGGCGGCGGAGCTGGGCCTGCCGGTGCTGGCCAAGCTGCCCATCGACCCGGAGCTGGCCCGGGCGGTGGACCAGGGGCGGACGGAGGCGTACGCCCCCAACCCCATGGCCGGGGTGGCGCAGACGCTGGACGAGGGATAACAAAAAACCGCCCGGAGCACGCGCTCCGGGCGGTTTTTGCGTTCAGTCCAGGGCCAGCGAGGCGGCCAGCAGCTTTTTGGTGTATTCGTGCCGGGGGTGGTCGTAGATCTCGTCCACGTCCCCGGCCTCCACGATCTCCCCGCCGGTCATCACCGCCACGTGGGAGCACAGCTGGTACACCACCGCCAGGTCGTGGGAGATGAACAGGTAGGACAGCCCCAGCCGCTGCTTCAGATCCGCCAGCAGCTGGAGGATCTGGGCTTGGAGCGTCACGTCCAGCGCGGACACCGGCTCGTCCAGCACGATGAGCTTGCTGCCCTGAATGAGGGCGGCGGCGATGGCCACCCGCTGGCGCTGGCCGCCGGAGAGCTGGGCGGGCCTGCGGGCCAGATGCTCCTCCTCCAGCCCAACCAGGGGGAGGAAGTCCCGCACCCTTTGGCGGCGGGCCGCCCGGTCCCGCACCCCCGCCGCCCGGAGGGGCTCCTCCAGAATCCAGCCCACCGTTTTGGTCGGGTTCAGCGAGCCGTAGGGGTCCTGGAACACCATCTGAGGCCGGGGGCTGTTGACCTCCAGCGTGCCGGTGATGTCCGTCACCAGCCCCAGCACGCACTTGGCCAGGGTGGACTTGCCCGAGCCGGACTCGCCCACCACCCCCAGCGCCTGGCCGGGAGCCAGCTCCAGGGATACGTCCCGCAGCACCTGGCGGCGGGCCCTGCCCCGGCCGTACCAGCTGTTCAGATGGGAGATGCGCACGATGGGCTCAGCCATCCGTCCCGCCCCCTTTCAGCTTTTTCCGCCCGGGCCGGGAGGCGATGAGCAGCTTGGTGTAGTCCTCCTTTGGGTGGCGGAACACCTCGTCTACCGGGCCGGACTCCACGATTTTGCCCTGCTTCATCACCACCACCCGCCGGCACAGGGCCTTCACCACCCCCAGGTCGTGGGAGATGAAGAGGATGGCGGTGCCCTCTTTGCGGTTGATGTCCCGCAGGGTGTCCAGAATCTGGGCCTGGATGGTGACGTCCAGGGCGGTGGTTGGCTCGTCGGCAATGAGCAGCCGGGGCCGCAGCACCAGCGCCGCGGCGATCATCACCCGCTGGCGCATTCCGCCGGACAACTGGTGGGGCCACTGGCGGTACAGTCCCTCCGGGTCGGGCAGCCCCGCCAGGGCCATGGCCTCCAGGGCGCGGGCCCGGCGCTCGCCCGCGGACAGCCGCTCGTGGATGCGCAGGGACTCCTCCACCTGCCTGCCGATGCGCATGGTGGGGTTCAGGCTGGTCATGGGCTCCTGGAAGATGATGGACAGGTCCCGCCCCTGATAGCGGCGCAGCTCCTCCCGGGACAGGGCGAGCAGGTCGGCGCCCTCGAAGAGGGCCTGGCCGCTCACCGCCACCTCCGAGCGGCGGATGAGGCCCATGAGGGCGTGGGCGGTCATGGACTTGCCCGAGCCGGATTCGCCCACAATGCCCACGATCTCCCCCCGGTCCATCCGGAGGGAGAAATTGTCCACGGCGGTGAAGGGCTCCCCCCGGTCGGTGAACACCACCGACAGGCCGCGCACGTCCAGCATCATGACGCCACCCCCATCCGGGCCCGGACGCCCTCGCCCAGCAGGCTGACGCCCAGGATGAGCAGAATGACCACCAGCCCGGGAAACACCGTGCACCAGGGCAGGGTGAACAGCACTCCCTGGGCGTCTTTGAGCATGTAGCCCAGGCTGGGCTCGCTGGGGCTGACGCCGATGCCCAGATAGCTCATGGACGCCTCCGCCAGCACCGCGTTGTTAAAGCCGATGGTGAGGCCCGACAGGAGGGTGGGCCAGGTGTTGGGCAGGATGTGGACGAAGATGACGCGCAGGCTGCCCACCCCCATCAGCCGGGCGGAGCGCACGAAGTCCCGGTCCCGGTACTGGAGGAACTCCCCCCGGACCAGCCGGGCAAAGCTGGGGATGAACAGCACCCCCAGCGCCCAGATCACGTTATACTTTCCCGGCCCGGTGACCGCCAGCACCACCAGGGCCAGCAGCACGCTGGGAAAGGCGGCCACCGTGTCGCACAGGCGCATCATCAGCGCGTCGGCGGGGCCGCCGAAGTAGCCGCACAGCGCCCCGATCACCAGCCCGCACGCCGCGCCGATGGCCAGCACCGCCAGGGCGATGGTGAGGGTGGCCCCCGCTCCCTCCAGGGTGCGGGAGAGGATGTCCCGCCCCAGCTGGTCGCAGCCGAAGGGGTGGGCGGTGCAGGGAGGGGCCTTGCGGTCGGGCGCGCTGACGGCGGTGGGGGAGTAGGGCGTCCAGAAAATGCCCAGGGCGGTGAAGAGCAGCATACACGCCGTCAAAATCAGGCCGATGGTGAGGTACCAGTTTTTTCGTCTCATGGCTACGTCCTTTCGATCCGGGGGTCCATCACCCGGTAGAGCAGGTCCGCCAGGAAGTTACACCCCACCACCACCCCGGCCAGCAGCACCACAATGGCCTGCACCACCGGGTAGTCCCGGTTGTTGATGGACGAGATGAGGATGCGCCCCAGCCCCGGGATGCCGAACACCTGCTCCACCACGATGGAGCCGGCCATGATGTCCCCGATGGCCATGGCCAGGAAGGTGACCACCGGGACCATGGCGTTGCGCAGCACGTGCCGGCGCAGGGCGGAGCCCCGGCTGTTCCCCTTGCTGTAGGCGGTGCGTACGTAGTCCTGGCCCAGCTCGCTCAGGATGGAGCCCCGCAGGAGCTTCACCGTCATGGCGCTCTTGGGCAGGGCGATGGCCAGGGCGGGGAACACCATGAAACGCAGGTGGGCCCCCAGCCCCGCCTCCAGGGGGACGTACTCCGGCTCAAACCAGTGGAGCACCAAGGCGAAGAGGTACATCAGGGCGATGCCCAGCACGAAATTGGGGGCGGACATGGTGATCTGGCTGAGCACGGTGACCGCCCGGTCCGCCAGCCCCCCGGGCCGCCGGGCGGCGGTGAGCCCCAGGGGCAGGGAGATGGCCAGGATGAGGGCAAAGGCGATGGCGGCCAGCACCAGGGTGGCCTGGGTCCGGGTGGCCACCAGCCTGGCCACCGGCATGTCGAACTTGAAGGACCAGCCGAAGTCCCCGGCGGCGAAGGCGGCCAGCCAGCCGGCGTACCGCTGCCACACGGGCAGGTCCAGGCCGTGCTGGGCGCGGAAGGCGGCCACCTGCTCGTCGGTGGCCTCCATGCCCAGCACCGATTGGGTGGGGTCGCCGGGGATGACGGAGAAGGCGGTGAAGGCCAGCACGCTCACCAGCAGCAGCGTGCCCAGCAGCAGCCCCAGCCGTTTCAGCAGGGTTTTTCCCATGGGGTTCCCTCTTTCTATGGCATTCCCCCGCCGGAGGCGGGGGAATGCCGGTTATTTGCAGGCAAGGGCGGACAGGTTCCGCACTTAGGGCTCGTTTGAAAATTGCCAACATGCCCAAACGACAGGTCTTTTTCCGCCATATGTCGTTGATTTGACTTGAAATACACAAAGTATTTCCGCGTCAAATCGCCTTGTCTGGCGAAAAAATCCCTCGCCGCTGGGCACGTCGTCAATTTTCAAACAGCGCCCAGCCGTTCCCCGCCTCCGGCGGGGGCGGCGCTTATTGGTAGCCGATGGTGGACATGTCCAGCACGTAGGTGCGGTAGAAGGTGAAGCCGTCCAGCGCCGGGTCCATCACCACCAGCTCGCACATGTCCTGGAGCCACAGGCTGGCGGCCCGCTCGCTGAGGATCTCCTCCGCCCGCTTGTAGAGGGCGGTCTGCTCGTCCTGGCTGGTGGCGGCCATGGCCTGGGCCACCGACTGGTCGAACTCCCCGTCCTGGAAGTTGATGAAGTTCTTCTGGTGGTCGGATGTATAGCGCACCAGCATCTCCCGGGCGGTCATGTCGTCGGCGGAGATGGCGCACACGGAGGACTGGTAGTCCCGCCCCCGGTACACGTCGTTCACCCAGCTCTCCCACTCCACGGGGAGGAGGGTGGCGGTGATGCCCGCCTCCTTGAGCTGCTCGATGATGACCTGAGCGGTCTCCATATGCTGGGCGTAGTTGGAGGGGACGGTAATGCTCATCTCAAACCCGTCCCCATAGCCGGCCTGGGCCAGCAGCTGCCTGGCCTTCTCCACGTCGTGGGGGTACTTCTGCGCCAGCTCGGGCATGAAATAGCGCTGGTTGGCGGGGTACATGCTGGTGCCGGTGGCCACCCCCGCCCCGCCGCACACAAAGTCGATGATCTCCTGCACGTCGATGGCGTGGTACATGGCCTGGCGGACCAGCTCGTTGTCAAAGGGCTCCACGGCATTGTTGAGGTAGAGCGCCTGGACCAGCTTCATGGTGTCCTGGAGGACGGTGAAGCTGCCCTGAACCTCCTCCTCCAGGGTGTTGGGGAGATGGATCACCATGTCCAGCGAGCCGCCCTTCAGGCCGATGACCATGGCGTTCACGTCGGGGATGATCTTGAAGGTGACCTGGTCCAGCCGGGCGGCCTTGTCCGCGCTCCAGTAGCCGTCGTATTTCTCCATCACCAGGCTGTCCTGGGGGGCGTAGGAGACAAAGCGGAAGGGGCCGGTGCCGACCATGGTGTCGGTGATGTCGGGGCCGGAGCCCTGGGGGATGATGGCGGCGGTCATGGAGTAGATGAATTCCAGGTTGGGCTCGGACAGGGTGACCACCACATGGCGTTCGTCCGGCGCGGCGACGCCCTCCACAATAGAAAACGCCGAGACCAGAGGCGTTCCATCGTTCTCCGATCCGGCGCAGCGTTCCAGGGAATAGACCACATCCCCGGCAGTGACCGGCTCCCCGTTGTGGAACGTGACGCCCTCCCGCAGGGTGAAGGTGTACGTTTTGCCATCCTCAGAGATCTCGTAGTCACTGGCGACGGCCTCGGTAACGGAGCCGTCGGGGCTGGCCTTCACCAGTCCCTCGAAGATGTTGAACAAGACCTCGCGAATCCCAGCCGTGGCGTTGCGTTGGGGGTCGAGGTTGCTCAAATCCTGTGCGATACCTACCGTGACTGAGTTCCCATTGGGTAACTCGCCCGATTGTGCAGATGCCGTGGGGCTCTGGCTGGACTCCGTGCCTCCTGCACATCCGTACAGTGAAGCCGGCAGCATGGCCGCCGCGACAAGCAGCAAAAGGGCCCGTTTGACGAGCTTGGGCATTTTGCTTCTTCCTTTCTTTTACTGCATTTCTCGCAACTTTTGGGCAGCACCCCGCCATTCTCACCGAATGGCGCAGTCCTGCCCCTTATTCAGTTGTCGGGGTCCATTGTAGCATACTCTCGCAGAATTGCAAGAGAAAATTTTGCAGGGGTCCCCGGGGGGGGGACCCCTGCCGTATGCGGACGGTCAGCCCGCCTGCCTGCGCGGGGCGCAGGCGTCCGCGCAGCCCTCGCGGCTGTGCCCGCACGCCCACAGCCGCTGGGCGGCGGGGTGCCAGGCGGCGGCGTAGCCGTCGCATTTGGCGCACAGGTGCTCCGCGCTCTCCGGGGACTGGAGGTCGGTGGAGGCGGCGTTGGTGCGCGCCACCATCTCCCGCAGCTTGTCCGGATTTTCCAGCATGGGGCAGGGCTTCAAATGGTTTTCGTTGAAGGGCTGGCCGTCGTGGTAGGCCATGAATAGGGGGGAGCGCAGGCAGTCCAGCAGGGACTTCTGGCGGATGTTGGAGTCGGAGTAGTGGATGAACACACAGGGGTCCACGTCCCCGTTGGCGTTGATGTGCAGATACCGCCGCCCCCCGGCGATGCAGCCGCCCACGTACTCCCCGTCGTTCTGGAAGTCGATGAGGAACAGCGGCTTGCTGTTGCGGTAGGCCCGGATGCGGGCGTACATCTGCTCCCGCTGCTCCGGGGAGGGCATCAGCTCCGGAGCGGCGTCATTGCCCACCGGCATGTAGTGGAAGTACCAGGCGAATTTGGCCCCCCACTCCACCAGCTGGTCCACGAATTCCTCGGAGCTGATGGAGTCCAGGTTGGCGCTGGTGTAGCAGCAGGAGGTGCCGAAGGGCAGCTGGCGGGCCTTGAGAATCTCCATGGCGCGGCGCACCTTCTGGAACACGCCGGTTCCCCGGCGGCCGTCGGTGGCGGCCTCAAAGCCCTCCACGCTGATGGCGGGGACGAAGTTCTTCACCCGCAGCATCTGGTCGGCAAAGTCCTCGTCGATGAGGGTGGCGTTGGTGAAGCACAGGAATTCGCAGTCGCTGTGCTTGTTGCAAAGGGCGATGAGGTCGTCCTTGCGCACCAGGGGCTCGCCGCCGGTGTAGATGTAGATATACACCCCCAGCTGCTTGCCCTGGGTGATGATGCTGTCGATCTCGTCAAAGCTGAGGTTGAGCTTATTGCCGTACTCCGCCGCCCAGCAGCCGGTGCAGTGGAGATTGCAGGCGCTGGTGGGGTCCAGCAGAATGGCCCAGGGGATATTGCAGCCGTAGCGCTCCCGGGCCTGCTCCTGAATGGGCCAGCCGATGAGATTGCCGTTGAGCATGAAGTTCTCGAAGAAGGTTCTGCGCACCCCGCCGTCGATGTCCGTCCACATGGACCGGATGAGGCGGTACCAGTTGTTGTCGGGGTTTTCGATCACACGACGGAAGGCGGCGCGCTGGTCGGGGAAGCTGTTGGGCCCGTCCCCGGCGAAGCGGTCCACCCAGTCCATGAGCTTGGGGATATTGGTATCGGGGTCCTTGTCCAGGTAACCGTAAAGGGCGCGGAAGCCCGCCCGTTTCACGCTGTTCATCATGGCCATATCATACACGTTCCTTTCTGTCTGCGGCGTTTTTGTGGTGTCAGCGCCATGATACCCCCGGCGGCGGGCGGTTTCCATAGACAGGAAAGAGGTCCCTGTCAAAACTCTGACAGGGACCTCCCCCATGTAAAATATTTCCGGATGATGAGGATTTTCGGGCGTCACCGCTTGTTTTTCTGGGCCAGCCGCTCCAGGGTGTAGTCCAGGCAGCCCCCCACCAGGATGTCGAAATCGTCCATCCGCTCGATGACGCTGGAGGGCATTCCCTGCTCCACCCAGCTCAGGACGATGCTGGCCAGCCCCTGGGTGAGCAGGTCGGTCATGAAGGCGATCTGGCTCTCCGTCACGGCGTAGCTCCGGGCGGCCAGCCGGGTGCGGGCGCCCACCAGGGGCGCGGCCCAGCGGCGCACATGGCTTTCCACATAGCTGCGCTCGTAGGCCCGGTAGACGTTGAGCACCAGCGTCCGGTGCTCCCGCAAAAGGGTCAGGGCGCGCTCCATGGCGGTGTGCCAGTCCTCGGGGCGGGCGGCCCCCAGCTCGTCCAGCAGAATCTGGATGCCGTAGTCCACCACCCCGTACAGGTCGGAGAAGTGGTAGTAAAAGGCCTGCCGGGAGATGCCGCAGTTTTCCACCAGCTCGGTGACGGTGATATCGTCCAGCCGCTTGGCCTGGAGCAGCTCCGCCAGGGTGGTCATGATTTGGTTTTTGGTAGACTTTGGCACATCGCTTCCTCTTTTCTGAGATTTTGGAACATTATACCGGGTTTTGCCAAGAGAAGCAAGAAACCGGGCTTGACAGTTTTGCTCATCTGTCAAGGAATAATTTTTTGCTCCGGCGGCAGACTGAGCTTGGGGGTGAACGTGATGAAGCAAAAAAAGAGCAAAACCCTTTGGTACGCGCTGGCGGGGGCGGCAGCCGGGGTGGTGAACGGCTTTTTCGGCGGGGGCGGCGGCCAGGTGCTGGTGCCTCTGCTGGCGGGCAGGTGCGGGCTGGACCAGCGAAAAGCCTTTGCCACCTCGGTGGCGGTGATCGCGCCGCTGTGCGCCCTGTCCGCCGCCATCTACTATGTCCGGGGGCAGCTGGACGTCGGACTGGCTCTGCCCTACCTGCTGGGCGGGCTGATCGGCGGCTTTGTGGGGGGCAGGGTGTTTAAAAACCTGTCCATGACCTGGCTGCGCCGGGGCTTTGCCCTGCTCATTCTGTACGGCGGGGTGAGGGCGTTATTATGACGGATTTTCTCATCGCCGCTCTGGCCGGGGCGGTCACGGGGGTTCTGTCCGGCTTTGGAGTGGGGGGCGGCTCGCTGCTGCTCATCTACATGACCAGCTTTGCCGGGGCGCCCCAGGCGCTGGCCCAGGGGGTCAATCTGCTCTATTTTCTCCCAACCGCCGCCACCGCCCTCCCCGCCCATGTGAAAAACGGGTACGTGGAGAAGAAAGCGCTTCTCCCCGCCATCGCGGCGGGGCTGGGGTGCTCCGCCCTCGCCGCCTGGGCGGCCACGGCGCTGGATGTGGAGGTGCTGCGCCGCTGCTTTGGAGGGTTTCTTATCCTCATCGGCCTGCGGGAGCTGCTGCGAAAAGGATGATTTTGCTTGCCTTTCCAGGTGAGCTGTGGTAAGATGCTGTTTGCCGGACGGACCTTGCGGGCCGTCCGGCAGATCACGTTTTAGGAGCGCGTACACATGAATCCCATTCTGTTCGTGGTTCTTCTCACCGCCGCCACCGGCGTGGGCGGACTGGCCCTCGGGGGGGCGCTGGCCGCGCTGGTGAAGCGGGAATCCCCCCGGGGGACCAGCCTGCTGCTCAGCTTCACCGCGGGGCTGATGCTGTCCATTGTGGCGCTGGACATGGTGCCCGAGGCCATGGAGGCCGCCCCCTGGCTGCCCATGACGCCGCTGGTGCTGGTGGCGGGCTTTGTGGTGACCTATCTGCTCAACTGCTGGATCGACAAGAGCGCCCACCACGAGGACGCGGGCAATCCCCACCACTGCGCCTGCGGCCACCACGACCTGCACACGGCGGGGCTGGTGCTGGCGGCGGCGGTGGCGCTGCACAACGTCCCGGTGGGGATGGCGGTGGGGGCGTCGGTGGCGGTGGAGGGCATCTGCCTGGCCAGCGTGCTGGCGGCGGTGACCATCGGCCTGCACAACCTGCCCGAGGGCATGAGCATCGCCATCCCCCTGCTCCACGACGGGTCCAAGACTTTGGGGGCCATCGCGGTGGCGGCGCTGTCCGGCCTGCCCACGGTGGTGGGGGCGCTGGCGGGCTATTTTGTGGGCAATCAGGCCCCCGCCGCCCTGGCAGCCGCCCTGGCCCTGGCGGGGGGCGCCATGCTGTACGTGGTGTTTTTCGAGCTGCTGCCCGAGGCGTCCCTCCAGTGGCGGTCCCGCTGGTCCATCCTGGCCACGGTGGTGGGCTTCGCCCTGGGGGTGCTGCTCATCTTCGGCCACACGCACCACTGACAAAGCGCGAAGCAGACGAAACCCGGCGTCCGTCAGGACGCCGGGTTCTGTGTTGCTCAGAAGCTGTACCAATCGCCTCAGCACCCAGCTTTACGGCCCAAATTGCCGCTGGCTGCGTTGAAAAATCTTGAAATACACAAAGTATTCCCGCGATTCTTCGCCTTGCCACCGGCAATTTGGGCTCGCAAATCTGAATACTTCGGCTATTAGTACAGCTTCTCACATCATTTTCACCGTGAAGTAGACCGCCTGGGCGAACAGCCAGCCCGCCAGCACGTACAGCAGATACTGGCTGGCGGAGATACCCAGCACCAGGGCCAGCACCATCACCGCCGCGGTGACGGCGCAGGTGAGCCAGGTCATGAAATAGTTGGACTCGGGGGGGAGCACCCGCAGGGAGCCCAGCTTGCCGTCGGTCTTGCGCAGCTGGAAGGCCAGGGCGGCGGCCAGGGCCAGCACCACCACGCCGCCCACGATGCAGGCGGTGATGAGCCGGGGATGGTTCATATAGTACTGCCGGTGGAGCCAGAGGGCCAGCAGTCCGCCGCAGGTGAGCGCGGCGTTGTAGAAGAAGGGGCGCTGGTAGAGGAAGAAGATGATGATGAGCACCGCGCCGCCCGCCGGGAACATCATCAGGATGCGCACGCCGTCGGGGTAGGCGAAGCGGCACACCACGGACACCACCCAGAGCGCCGCGCTGGCCGCGGCGATGGCGGCGGGCAGCAGAATAGGCTTTCCGCCGCGGGCAAAGAGCACCGCCCAGACGGCGCAGCCGGCGGCGATCACCAGCCCGGCGATGGTAAAGATCTTAAAAAACTCCAGCAGCCCCTTGGCGATGATGGGGGCAAAGGCGAGATCCACATACGCCTTTTGCAGAAGAAACAGCAGCAGCTCCAGCACGACCGCAGCCGCGAGCCAGAGGAGCATGCGGTTAAAAACCTTATCTTCCTCATTTTGGCGGCGTGCGCGCTTTCCTTTCTCGAACATTGTCATCCGTCCTTTATCTTTAGATGGTCAAAGCCGGGGAATATGCCCCGGCGCGGTTTGTTTTTGTGGGGCGGCGGGGCCGGGACGCCCCGTCCCGGCATGGAACGCAGTATAGTATATCAGAAACCTTCCGGCATTGCAACAACAAAAATCGCGCCGCGCCTCACTTTTCCTCTTCCACGGCGGGAGAAAAGCTGGTATACTATAAGAAATGAGGAGCCGGCTGGGCCCCGCGCCTTCCATAGGCGGAATTTGGAAAGGAGTTTTAAACATGACTGACCAAGCCCTGGTAGATTTGGCCTTCTCCATGCTGGAGCGCTCCTACGTGCCCTACTCCCGCTTTCCGGTGGGGGCGGCGCTGCTGTGCGCCGACGGCACGGTGTTCACCGGCTGCAATATCGAAAACGCCGCCTACGGCCCCACCATCTGCGCCGAGCGCACCGCGGTGGCCAAGGCGGTCAGCGAGGGATACCGGGAGTTTTCCGCCATCGCCATCGCGGGCAGGAGCAGCGACTACTGCTGGCCCTGCGGGGTGTGCCGGCAGGTGCTGTATGAGTTCGCGCCGGAGCTGACGGTGCTGGTGGCCCGGGGGGACGGGGACTATGTGAAGCTGGCCTTGAAGCAGCTGCTGCCCCACGGCTTCGGGCCGGAGTCGCTCAACTGAAAAGGAAAGGGCCTCTGCGGACGCAGGGGCCCTTTGTTTTGCTTGGAATGGGGCAGCTTCTCAAAGGAACCGCTTCATTTCCTCAATGTTGGCCTGCTCGGTTTCCAGCAGCCGGTCCGCCAGACGGCGCACCCCGGCGTCCCGCAGGTCGCAGGCCCGGATGGTGCGCAGGCTCTTGGTCACGCCCATGGTGGAGCCCTGAATCATCATCTCCGCGATGTTGGCGGGGGAGCGGTCCGCCATGGTCTTCACGGTGCTCATCACCTCGGAGGAGGCTTTGGCCACGGGGCCCAGCCCCTTGGGGGGCTCGCCACGGGCCTGGAGCAGGGACCCGGCGGCGTTTTGCAGCTTTTCGTACTCGGTGAGCTGGCTGTTCAGGGCGTCGGCCAGCTTGGGCTCCTGGGTGTACTTCAGCACCGACCGGATGCCCTCGCCCCCCATCTCGGCAGTCTGGTAGATGTGGTTGAGCAGTTGGTTTTCGCTGAGCATTTGGTATCACCTCGCCCCTAGTATGCCCCGGAAGGGCGGGAAAACTACTGGGGACCAATGGCAAAACCGGGCCGGGAGCTATTTGTCCAGCTGGACGGGGGCTTTGGGGGTGTTCTTCTGCCGGGCGCTGGTGCGGCCCTCCTCGTGGATTTCGCCGGCGGCCACCAGGGAGCGCTTGGTCAGCGCCGGGCCAACCAGCTCGTACACCAGCACGGAGAAGAGCACCACGCTGCGCACCACCGCGCCGTCGGCCAGCTGCTGGGCGGTGAGGGCCATGCCCAGCGCCACGCCGGCCTGGGGCAGCAGGGTGATGCCCAGGTGCTTTTTGATGCTGTCGCTGCACCCGGTCATGGCGCAGCTGCCGTAGGCCCCCAGGTACTTGCCCAGGGAGCGGAACACGATATACACCAGCCCGATGAGCAGCACCATGGGGTTGGAGAGGATCTTCAGGTTGAGCTCCGCGCCGGACAGCACGAAGAACAGCACGAACAGCGGGGCGGTCCAGCCGTCCACACGGCCCATCAGCTCCTCGGAGAAGTCGCAGATATTGCAGAAAATCGTGCCGGTCATCATGCACACCAGCAGCAGGGAGAAGCCGAAGTGGATGCCGCCCAGCTCGAACTTCATCATGGACAGCCCCACGGTGAGCAGCACGAAGCCGATGGAGATGGACAGACGCTTGCTGCGGGAGTGGAAGAACTTCTCCACCCAGAACAGCACCCAGCCCGCCAGCGCCCCCAGAGCCAGGGAGAGCAGAATTTCGATGACCGGCTCCAGCAGTACGGTGACCAGGCTGATGGACCCGCTCTCCAGCGCGGCGGCCACCCCGAAGGAGGCGGAGAAGAGCACCAGGCCCACCGCGTCGTCAATGGCCACCACCAGCAGCAGCAGCCGGGTGAGCGGGCCGTCCGCCTTGTACTGGCGCACCACCATCAGGGTGGCGGCGGGAGCGGTGGCGGCGGCGATGGCGCCCAGGGTGATGGCGGAGGAGATGGAGATGAGCTCCGGGTTGATGAAGTGGAGAGCCACCAGGGCCGTGTCCACCAGGGCGGTGGTGGCCACCGCCTGCAAAATGCCCACGGTGATGGCCTGCCTGCCCATGTGCTTGAGCTGCTCCAGCCGGAACTCGTTGCCAATGGTGAAGGCGATGAAGCCCAGGGCCACCTGGGAGATGATGTCCAGGTGGGCCACCGCCTCGGAGCTGGTGAAGCCCAGGGAGGTGAGGTGGAGCGCCCCCAGGCAGTAGGGTCCCAGCAGCAGCCCCGTCACCAGATAGGCGGTGACGGCGGGAAGGTTCAGGCGCTTGGCCACCCGGGACATCAGCAGTCCGCCCACCAGGGAGAATGAGAGTTGAATTAAAACTTCCATAAGAGACACCTCAATTTTCCGTTTCGGGCCTGTCCCTCCGGGGGAATCGGGCCGAAAAAAGCGGGCCCCTTCTGTGCGAACGGGCCCGCATACTGTTTAAGCGCTACACATGATAGCATCTCAAACCGGAAAGCGCAAGGAACAAAATCACGAAAATTCGGCCGTTTCCCCGCCGGGTTTTGGAGCGCTCTGCCGGAATCTGGCGGCGGCTTAAAGTATTTTAAATACTTTTCCCGGCGGAAATGCCTTGCCGCCCATAGAAGTACATGATATAATGATATGCTCAAAATTGTGGGCTATTCCACAAAGGTTTGTCCAATAAAAGGGTTGACATGTTAAAACCAATGTTCTATTATAGAAACACGTTATTGATTTCATCCAGGAGGTGCGCCCATGCCGAAATTTGAAGTGGTTTCCGAATATACCCCCAGCGGCGACCAGCCGGAGGCCATCGCCGCCCTGGCGGCGGGCATCGACAACGGCCTGGACGAGCAGACGCTGCTGGGCGTCACCGGTTCGGGCAAGACCTACACCATGGCCAAGGTCATTGAGGCGGTGCAGCGGCCCACCCTGGTGCTGGCCCACAACAAGATCCTGGCCGCTCAGCTGTGCGCCGAGTTCAAGGAGTTCTTCCCCCACAACGCCGTGGAGTATTTCGTGTCCTATTACGACTATTACCAGCCGGAGGCCTATATCCCCCACACCGACACCTTTATTGAAAAGGACTCGTCGGTGAACGAGGAGATCGACCGGCTGCGCCTGTCCGCCACCGCGTCGCTGCTGGAGCGGCGGGACGTGATCGTGGTGTCCTCCGTGTCCTGCATCTACGGCCTGGGCGAGCCGGAGGACTACGGCAAGATGATGGTGGCCCTGCGGGTGGGCACGGTGATCAAGATCGAGGAGCTGCTGAAAAAGCTGGTGGCCATCCGCTACGAGCGCAACGACATCGCCTTTGAGCGCAATATGTTCCGCGTCCGGGGGGACACGGTGGAGATCTGGCCCGCCTACTGGAAGGACACCGCCGTCCGGGTGGAGTTCTTCGGGGACGAGATCGACCGGCTCAGCGAGATCAATGTGGTGACGGGCACGCCCATCCGGCGGCTGCAAAACATCCCCGTCTGGCCCGCCACCCACTACGTCACCCCCAAGGAGAAAATGGACGCCGCCATCCAGCACATCTACAAGGAGATGGAGGAGCGGGTGGCCTTCTTTGAGAGCGAGAACAAGCTCATCGAGGCCCAGCGCATCAAGCAGCGCACCATGTACGACATCGAGATGATGCAGGAGCTGGGCTACTGCTCCGGCATTGAGAACTACTCCCGGGTGATCGAGGGCCGGCCGGTGGGCTCGCCCCCCCATACCCTGCTGGACTACTTCCCCAAGGACTTCGTGCTTTTCATCGACGAGAGCCACGCCACCCTGCCCCAGGTCCGGGCCATGTTCAACGGCGACCGGGCCAGGAAAACCACCCTGGTGGAGTACGGCTTCCGCCTGCCCTGCGCCTTCGACAACCGGCCGCTGAAGTTCGACGAGTTTGAGAAGCGCTTAAACCAGGTGGTATACGTCTCCGCCACCCCCGGGGAGTACGAGCGGGGGCGGTCAGGCCAGATCGTGGAGCAGGTGATCCGGCCCACCGGCCTGCTGGACCCCAGGGTGGAGGTGCGGCCGGTAAACGGCCAGATCGACGACCTCATCGGGGAGATCACCGCCCGCACCGCCCGGGACGAGCGGGTACTGGTGACCACGCTGACCAAAAAAATGGCGGAGAGCCTCACCGACTACCTGAAAAACACGGGTATTCGGGTGCGGTACATGCACCACGATATCGACACCATCGAGCGCATGGAGATCATCCGGGATTTGCGGCTGGGCGAGTTCGACGTGCTGGTGGGCATCAACCTGCTGCGGGAGGGCCTGGACCTGCCGGAGGTGTCCCTGGTGGCCATTCTGGACGCGGACAAGGAGGGCTTCCTGCGCTCGGAGATCTCGCTGATTCAGACCATCGGCCGGGCGGCGCGAAACGCCGACGGCGTGGTGATTCTGTACGCCGACACCGTCACGCCCTCCATGCGCCGGGCCATGGACGAGACGGAGCGCCGCCGGGAAAAGCAGGACGCCTTCAACCGCGCCCACGGCATCGTGCCCAAGACGGTGAAGAAGGCGGTGCGGGAGCTGATGGCGCTGTCCGCCGACGAGAAGCCGGACTATAACGACAAGGCTGTATCCCAGATGACCAAGCTCCAGCGCATGGAGGCCATCGCCTCTCTGGAGAAGCAGATGAAGGAGGCGGCCAAAATGCTTGAATTTGAAGTGGCGGCAGCGCTGCGGGACCAGATCATCAAGCTGCGGGGAAACGGAGCGTAGCCGCCTCCTGGGGCCCCGCCGGAGGCGGGGCGGCGCGTGCGCCGTAAATTCGGAGCGGAGCGAAGAATTTTGCAAGGCGGATTCACTCCACCCTGCGAGAAGTCAAATTGGGGTCCCCGCGCGGCCTGCTGCGTGGGGCGCGGCCAAGATGCTGGAGTTCGAGGTGGCCGCAGCGCTGCGGGACCAGATCATCAAGCTGCGGGGAAACGGAGCGTAGCCGCCTC